>Ga0114972_10002022_pt1 | contig 15200 bp, 13 predicted proteins | sample M_140807_EF_Meta_FD_87354 | JGI IMG/M metagenome (GOLD analysis project Ga0114972, IMG submission 87354) | Freshwater microbial communities from Lake Montjoie, Canada to study carbon cycling - M_140807_EF_MetaG | ecosystem: Environmental > Aquatic > Freshwater > Lake | place: Lake Montjoie... | reverse complement strand
TCACCGAGGAGCGATTCATGAGTGATCCATCCACAGGCCGGCCATCGGCCGCGGCCGTTCCCGCTTCGATCCGCCGCTTGCCCGACGGCAGCGTGGAGATCGGCTGGAGCGACGGCGTGCGCAGCCCCTATTCGCCGCGGCTCCTCCGCGACGCCTGTCCGTGTGCCACCTGCCGCGAGGAGCGGGCGGCGCCGAAGCCGAAGGGGCTGCTTACGGTGCTCTCGCCGCAGGAGCTCGCCCCGCTCTCGATCGCCGGCATGACCCCGGTCGGGCAGTATGCCTACAGCATCGAGTTTTCCGACGGCCACTCCAGCGGCATCTACACGCTCGAGTATCTCCGCGAGCTGGGGTAAAGCGGGGGCCCTCGTCACTCGGCGGCGGGCAGGTTCTCGAGATCGAGCAGGTCGCGCGGCCGGCCGGCGGCGGCTTTGAGTCGTCGCAGCCAGACGAGCGACACGTAGCGGATGCCGTCGACCGTTCCAGCGTCGTCGAAGAGATCCTCGACCCGCGCGCCCTCGATTCCGGGCACGTGATCGAAAAGATCGAGGTAGCCGGCGCGCGTGCAGAGCATCATCAGGCTTCGACCGCGCACGAACGACGCGGTGACCGGCCACGTCCGCTCGATGCCGGTGGCCGGATCGATCTCGTCGCCGATCCACTCCGCAGACAGTTCCTCGAGGGCCGCAAGGAGCCTTGGTTCGGAGTCGGGGGACCGCTGCCAGACGACGTCGGTGTCCTCCGTGGCCCGGAGGTACCCATGATAGTTGACCGCGTGGCCGCCGATCACGACGAAGGGCACGCCGTGGCGCCGCAGCACGTCCAGCAACGACCGGTCAGGTGCCATCGCGAGTCTTCTCCGCGCCGGAGCCGGCTCGGCGGCGATGGTGGTGGCGTTGCACGAAGTGGCGGAGGGCTGTCGGGTTGCTCTCCAGGAGCCGCCAGGCGTCGGCGATCAGGGCATCCATGACCGCGAGACGCTCGGCGGGCGTGAGTGCCATCGCGCGGTGCCGTTGATGCTCTCGCCGCGCGGCGAAGAGGTCGGGGGGAGCAGCGACGGGATGGGGGTCGGAGGAGCGCATGCGGGGATTATAGAACGGAAGGCACGCTGCCGCCGGAGGCGCTTCAATGGCGAACCTGCTGCCGGGTCATCACCTGCGAGAGGATCATCGTCAGGAACCAGGCGGGGCCGAACAACGTCGCCGCCAGCCGGGCGCCGCCACGCTCGAACACTTCCTCCGGGGCCGCGCCGAAAGCCGCAGCGGCGACGGCGCTGGCTGTCATCACCGCCGCCAGCGACGCCACGACCGACACGGCAGCGACCGTGACCCACCGCGGCCAGACCCGCTGGCAGGCATGGATCGTCGTCGCCACCATCGCTGTGAGTCCCCAGGCGAACGCTGACGAGAGCATCGCGGCCGATCCTCCGGCAAAGCCGGCGATCGCCAACGAAAGAGCGACGAGGAGAAGGAGCCCGAACAGCATGGCGCCGCGTCGCTGGTCGGTGTCGAGGGCGTGCCGGCCGAGCGGATCGAGGAACAACAGGAGGTTGAACACGGAGTCGCCCACCCAGGTGAGGATCGCAAAGGCCCCGTAGGCCGCGAGGAAGATGCCGATCATCCAGCCCTCGGCGTCGCTCGCCGGTTGCCGGCGGGCGAGCGTCCGGGCCACGATGAAGCCCCCCACCACGATCCCCCAGCGCATCCGCGGCGGGAGCTTCTGCATCCAGAGGAAATAGCCGAGGAGCAGGCGGTAGATCGGATTCCTCGCCTTGAGTGCCTCGACGATGCCACTGCGGGCATCGTCGTTCTCCGGATCGAGCCTGAGCGCCTCGCGGAAGTGTTCGGCCGCCCGCTTCGGATCGCCCTCATGGAGCATCGCCCACCCCTGCGTGGTGTGGGTGGCCGCATCGTCGGGGTTGCGGCGCAGCGCCCCCTCGATCGTCGCGGCGGCCGCATCGCGATCCCCGAGTTGCAGCAGCGACCTGGAGCGGGCCGTCGTGCAGCCCTGATGCTCCGGGTCGATCGCCAGGCCGGCATCGGCCGCGGCGAGGGCCTTCTTCCACGCGCTGGTCGACATGTGGATCGCGGCGAGCAGGGAGAAGGAATCGGCGTCGTAGGGATCGAGACGGATCGCCTCCTCGATGGCGGAAGCTGCCTCGGGAAAGCGTTGGCGGTGGAAGAACACCTTCGCTAGCGTGTAGTACGCAAACGGGCTGTCGGGCGTCAGGGCCACGGCTTGGCGGGCGTGGTCGTCGGCCTCTTGCCAGGCCCCACGTTCGGCGTGGAGTTGCGCCAGGCAGGCGTGCGCCGTGGCAGCCTCGGAATCCTCGGCGAGGGCGGCGTGAAACTCCCGGATCGCCTCGTCGGCGCGATCCTGCCGCATGAGCAGGATGGCGCGCTGCAGGTGGGCGCTCATCGGCGGTTGACTCCCAGGTATTTCAGGATGTCGTCGTAGAGGCCCCCTTCGTTGGCGTAGAGGGCATGGTTCTTGGCCGTGGCAAACCACTCCCGCGTCGTCGGTTTGTGGCGCGCCGCGGCCGCCAGGAGGTCGGCGGTGGCGAGCGGCTTGAGCGTGCCCGCTTTCATCGCCTCGCGGAGCTTCCCTTCCACGGCCTGATCGACGACGGCGCCGAGATCGGCGCCGGAGTAGTCGGCGGTCTTCTTGGCCACGGCCGCCATGTCGACGCCGGCGGCCGGCTTTTCGCGGCAGAGGATTCGGAGGATCTGCTCGCGCGCCTGAGTGTCGGGCGGGGGGACGAAGAGGATCCGGTCGAAGCGACCGGGCCGGCGGAAGGCGGGGTCGACGTGCCACGGTGAGTTCGTCGCGGCGAGGACGAGGACGCCCTCGTTCGATGCCGTGGCGCCGTCCAGCTCCGCGAGAAACTGGTTGATGATCTGCCGGCCGGCGCTCCGCAGCATGTCGCTGCGACGGGCGCCGAGGGCGTCGACCTCGTCGAAGAACAGCACGCACGGCGCACTCGCCCGGGCCTGCTCGAAGACATCGTGGAGATTTCGCTCGCTCGACCCGAGCCACATGTCGAGGATGTCGGAGATCCCGACCGAGATGAATCCGGCGTCGACCTCGCCGGCGGTGGCCCGCGCCAGGTGCGTCTTGCCGCAGCCCGGCGGGCCGTACATGAGGATCCCGCCGCCGATCCGCTTGCCGTAGGCCCGGTAGAGCTCCGGATGGGCGAGCGGATGGATGATCTTGAGGCGGATCTCCTCCTTGAGCTCTTCCATCCCGCCGACGTCGGCGAACTTGATCCGCGGCCGCTCGACCTCGATCGAAAACGGGGCATCGTCGCCACGCTCGCGGACACGCCCCTCCGAGACCTCGGCTCCGTCATCGTGAGCGCCAAGGCCGAATCGGGCCTCGAAGTCGGCGTCGGCGGCCTCGGGGTCGCGTTCGATGCCGAGGCGGTATTGGGCAATGGCCGCCGGGATCTCTCCCCGCGCCGCCAGCAGCCGAGCGTGGATCACGAACACCTCCGCCGGACCGTCCGGGCGCTTCACCATCGCCTCGACCAGCGCCAGGGCCGCGGAGGTCTTCTCCTGGCGGAGAAACGTCCGCACGAGTCCGAGCTGGAGGCTGGCGTCGGCGGGGGCCATCGCCAGGGCGCGGCGGTATTCGACTTCGGCCTCGTCAGCAAGGCCGTGGGCGAGGAGCGAATCGGCGAGGAGCCGACGGAGAGGCACGTTGTCGGGCGAGCAGGCGAGCGCCTCGCGGAACGCCTGATGCGGATCGGATGCAGCCATGGGTAGGTGAGACACTGTCCTGAAAGGAATTGACGCGAGCTTCCGGGGCCTCGAGGCCTTCGGGCGCGGAGGGGGGCCGGGGCAAGGGAACGTTTCCTCCTGGCCGCGGTCCGCGCATTCCGGTGGGTGAGCCCCCCGTCCAAGATACTTCCCTCCCTGCAGGAAGGTACACCACCGGTTTCTGCCTCCGAGGATCGCGTACCAGGCGGGCTCCCCGGAATGCCTCGTGGCAGCCGGGAGGAGCCTTCGCGCGGTGGCCTCGGGGCGCTGCTCCTCCGAGGCGGCATCGTCGAATCGAACCGTCACCTCGATCCCTTGATCAACCCCAGCACGGTGCCGATGTCGCGGGTCGTGGCCTGGCGGCCGTGTTGCTTTTGAAACCGGTCGAGGGCGAAGCGGAGCGTCACCGCATCAGGGATCGATCCGCCCGTGAGGCCGACGAGCGTGCCGATCTGCCTGGAGTCATCGGGGTCGATGAACTCGCTGCCACGGTCGCGGCGTGAGCTGGCGAGCATCCAGATGAAGAATGCGAGGGCCGCAAGGGGGAGAACGGCCTGGAGCATGGTGGTCATCATCGTCGCGGTCTCCTCATGGTCTTGTCGCCACAGGAAGTTGCCCTCGTCAACGGTCAGTGACGGACCCGCCTTCCGGTCATGAACACCGACACGATCATCGCGACGAACCAGAAAAAAAAGAACGCTCCAGCCGACCCCTTCGCGTGTTCGAGTTGGAGAACGTCGCGAAAGTTCATCCTGGTCGAAGTTCCTGCCAACAGCAGTACCGTCGACATTACGGCCGTTGCAGTGACACCCCCCACGATGCTCACCATCGTCGCTCGTGGCCAACCGTCGGCGCAGGCATGGATCGTTGTCGCGACCACGGCCGTGAGGGCCCACTGAATCGCCATCACGATCGCCGCAGCTGATCCTGTGGCCATACCGACCACGGCGGGAATCAGGGCCACCATGAGCAGGGTCCCGAAGAGGATCGCGCTATTCCTCTGAGCCCTACTGAGCGCGTGCCGGCCGACCGGATCGAGGAACAGGAGAAGATCGAACACGGTGTCGCCGACCCAGGTGAGAGTGGCGAAGATGCCATAGATCGAGAGCACGATGCCGATGATCCAGACTTCGGTAGGGTTGGTCGGTTGTCTCTCGGCGATAACCTCGGTAGCAACGACCCCTCCCACGACCAGGAGCCACCGCACCAGTGGGAGCGTCTTTCCCATCCGGAGGAAACAAACGAGGAGCCAGCGGTAGAGCGGATTTCTGGCCTTGAGGGCCTCAACGATGCCCAAGCGGGCGTCCATGCCCTCCGGATCGGTTCGCAGGGCTTCACGAAAGTGGGCGATGGCACGCTGCGGATCGCCGGCGTGCAGCATCGCCCATCCCTGGGTGGCGTGTATTGCCGAATCGTCCGGCTTTCTCCGCAGTGCCTCGTCGATCGTCGCGGCCGCGGCTTCACGGTCGCCGAGCAGCAACAGCGTCCGGGATCGCAAGGTCGTGCAGCCGGGGTGCTCGGGATCGATTACCAGGCCGTCGTCGGCGGCTTTCAGGGCTTCCGTGTAGTCAGCGGTCGACAGGTGGATGGCGGCCAACAGGCGAAACAAATCCGCATCGTGCGGATCGAGACGGATCGCCTCGGTGATCGCCGAGGCGGCCTGATCGAACCGATTGCGGTGGAAGAAAACGATCGCCATCGCCTTGTGGGAGAAGGCTCGATCCGGGGACAGGGCCACGGCCTGCTGGGCATGGTCATTGGCCTGTTTCCAGGCCCTGCGCTGGGCGTGCAGGATCGCCAGACAGGCATGCGCCGTGGCATCGCCCGGATCTTCCGTCAGGGCCCCGTGGAATTCCCTGATCGCCTCGTCGGGCCGGTTGCGGTCCATCAGCAGCAGGGCTCGTTCCCGGTGCCGGCTCATCGTCGACCGATTCCCATCTGTTCGTGGATGTCGTCGTCCATTCAGTCTTTGTTGGCATCGAGGTGGTTGACGTTGGCGGTCGCGAGCGATTCTCGAATCGTCGGCCCGCGCGGGTACCCATCGACACCGCCCTCAGAGATACTTCCGCCGATTGACGGTGGCCCGCCACCGTCCGGAGAGGGCAATGTCGGTGAGCTGGCTTTGCGTGAATGTGCTGCCGTGCTCGAGGATCGCCCGGCGGACTACCTCGCGGACGTCGGCCCCGGTCGCCCCTTCGAGATGCTCGGCCATGGCGTGGAGATCGATCGAGAGCCCGAGCGGCTCGAGATGTCGGCCGAGGATCCGGGCGCGCGACGGGGCGTCGGGCATCGGGAGCGTCACGATCATGTCAAAGCGGCTCGAGCGCTGCGCCGCCGGGTCGAGCGATTTCGGGTCGTTCGTCGTCGCGATCGTGAGCACGTCCTCGCGCTGCCGGACGCCGTCGAGCGTGGCGAGGAAGTCGGCCAGGGCCGTGTTGTCGCCGCCGGAATCGCGGTGGCCGAGAACGAGATCGATGTCGTCGAGAACGATGAGCGTCGGCCCGAAGGTGTCGCTCTCGGCGTAGAGATCCCCCAGGGCGTGCCGCATCGAGGTGGCATCGGCAAGGATCGTCGTGTAGTGGCCGACGAGGCTCGCGGCGATGACGCGGACAAGGTGCGTCTTGCCGACGCCCGGCGGCCCGGCGATCAGAAGACCGCGGCTCGTTCCCAGGCCGAGCGAACGGAGGAGCTCGCGGCGCGTCGTCGCGGCGGCCAGGAAGACGTCGATCTCGCGCCACAGGTCGTCGGGGAGGATCAGCCCCTCGCGTCGGCTGTCGATCGCCGGGCTGACGCCGACCCGGATGCAGCCGTCGCTGACGCTCGCCTGGAGGACACGGCCACGGAGTGGATTGTCGCCCGACTTGAGCCGCTCCCGGAACGAGGCGAGGAGCCCCTCGGCGACTCCCTTGTCGGCATTCGCGGAGAGGATGGCAAACTCCCGCGACCAGTGGCGATCGTCGACGAGGACGCAGAGCCCTTTCGCGGCGAGCGTGCCGGCGGGAAAGAAGGCCACGAGCCGGCCCGGCACGGTTACCTGGGTGTTGGCGCCGTGCTCGTCGAGGCCGAGATCGAGCTGCGACCAAGTGGGGGGAAGGCCGTCGCCGGGGGAGCCGATGATCACGGCATCGCCATGCTTGGCGATCTCGAGGCGGAGCATGTTGCCGAGGATCGCCAGCGACGTCGATGGCCCGGTGAACCGGGTGCTCGCCAGCGCCAGTGGATCGATCCCGAGGTGACGCGTGGCAAACTGCGCCGGCGTGGCCACCGAGGCGGGCTCGTTGCCGACGAGCTCCCCGAGCACCTTGAGCGCGGCCCGGCTCTCGTCGCTCGCCGCGGTGAGGATCTCGTCAACGGTGCGGCTCGATTTCGGGGAGACGGGATCGGCGGTCATTGTGGGTCCTCCAGGGCAGGGGCAGTTGGATCGGCGGATGGCTCGGCGTCGGCGGCCTGGAACGAGCGCGCCTCGGCCTGGCGGCGAATCTCTTGCTTGGCCGCCTCGAGCCGCTCGGGCCAGCGGAAGCGGGGTGCCGTGGCAGGATCGTAGCCGGCGAGATGGCCGGTGAGACGGGTGGCGGGCTTCGTGTATCGCAGTTCGGTATCGCCGAACACTTCCTTGCAGAGGGCGGCGAGGCGCGGATCGTAGTCGACCAGCTCGCTGCGCAGATGGACGTGGTTGTGGTCGTGGTCGTTGACACGGTTGTTGTCGAACCAGCACTGCACCCCTTCGGCGAAATATTCGTGGTGGTTCACCGCGGCGTATTTCCCCTTCCACAGGCCGTTTTCAATCGCGGCGTCGTAGGCGGCGAGGAGCCGGCCGTCGAAGGAGGGATCGACGTTCGACATCCCCCGCAGATGGATGACGTGGGCGAACTCGTGGATCAGAATGCATTCCGCGGCATAGGGATCGCCATCGTAGGCGAGGAGATTCTCTTCCCCGCAGGAGCTGTAGGGGTCGGTCTCGCTGCCGCCGGTGCCGCGGGCCCGGGCGTCCCAAAAATCGCGGCCAGAGATGCCGGGAAATCCCTCCATCGGAGCGGCGGCGAGGAAGGCGAACTCGGGGAGATCGGTGGTGTATTCGCCGTGCCCCAGAAGGCACAGCCGCGCGCCCGAGTCGATGAGCGCCCGGCGGACATCGGGGCGGGCCGCGAGGAGCGCGTCGACAAGATACGCCGCCTCGAGGAGCGCGAAATCGCTCACGGCCGCCGAGGCGACGATCGGAAAGCCATGGGCACTGGTGTACTTCGAATGGAAGGGATCGACCTTGAGCGCCACCGGCGGGGCGATGACGCGCCCCACGCCGGCTGCCTCGTCGACAACAGCGGCGTTGTCAACGCCGGCCGGCCGAAACACAAAAGCCTTCACCGGCTGGCTGGCGACGGTGCGTTCCTCGGCGCCGGAGTCGCGGCCGGCAATTGAATAGGCCTGCCCGGGGGATGCGGCCAGGATCGTGTTGCCACCGGGGGCGACCTCACCGGCCGCGGTCCTGCCGCCCCGCTCATCGAGGGCGAAGATCTCCGCCGGTTCGGCCGAACGGTTGAAGACCTGGAGCCGGACGGTGGTGGGGGGCGGCTCGGCGCCGATCGCCACGGGGGCAAGGAGCGCAAGCCACACGCCGAGCGCTGCGAGGCCCCTGACCGGCCACAACGGATTCCGCGCGGCACTCATGCCGGGAGCCCGCAGGCGACGGCCGAGACAACGGCAGCGATCCGCACCGCGTCGTGACAGGCATCTTCGCTGGCGCCAACATGGAGGAGGCTCTTTTCGTGGTTCTGGAGGCAGAGCTCGCAGCCGGCCAGCGCCGCGCAGGCGAGGCTCATCAGTTCGAAGTCGAGCTTCGTCGTCGCCGGCTGGATCATCCGACTCATCCGTAGCCGCGGCGGACGGGCGTCGTAGCTCTCCTTGCGGATCATGTGGCGGAAGCGGTAGTAGACGGTGTTCATCGCCATCAGCCCCGCGGCAGCCAGGCCGTCGGAGAGCACGGCCGGGGCGGCGTCGGCCAGGCCGGCGCGGAGATCGCTCTCGAGAGCCTCGACGAGCGGGTGGCAGCGGAGGAAGCGGGCAGAAGCGAGCGCCGTGCCGAGCGCCTGAGCGGGGGTGAGGTTTTCGCCAGCGAGAACGCTCGAGAGATTGAGGCGGATGTCCTTCAGATCGTCGGGGAGCGTGTCGCGGAGGGCGTCGAGGGCGGGGGTGGCGATCGACATGGGGGCTTCCGGAGGAGGAGCGGGCAGGGAGGGGGCTCGAGGCGCTAGGACCGGGAATTGTAGCCGTTCGTTGCTGGATCGGCGGGCTGGATGGTAGGGTTTGCGCGTTTGCCCGCAGCCTGCCCCCGCCCCAACCGTTGCCCCCCCGCCCCCCTTGCTCCGGCGACGAGCCCGGATCCCTCCATGCCCCGTCGCGACGACCTCCACACGATCCTCCTCATCGGTTCCGGGCCGATCGTCATCGGCCAAGCCTGCGAGTTCGACTACTCCGGTACCCAGGCCTGCAAGGCGCTGCGGGAGGATGGCTACCGCGTCGTCCTCGTCAATTCCAACCCGGCCACGATCATGACCGATCCGGGCACGGCCGACCGGACGTACATCGAGCCGCTTACCTGGCAGATGCTCGAGAAGGTCATTGAAATCGAGAAGCCCGACGCCATCCTCCCCACGCTCGGCGGCCAGACGGCGCTCAATCTCGCCATGGAGCTCGACCGCCACGGCGTCCTCGCCCGGTACGGCGTCGAGATGATCGGCGCCCGGGCCGACGCCATCAAACGGGGCGAAGACCGGGAGATCTTCAAGGAGACGATGCGGAAGATCGGCCTCGAGACCTGCCGCGGCCGGATCGTGCGGTCGCTCTCGGAGGCTCGCGAGGTACTCGCCGAGGTCGGCCTGCCGGCGGTCATCCGCCCGAGCTTTACCCTCGGCGGCTCCGGCTCCGGGATCGCCTACAACCGCGACGAGTTCGACTCGAAGGTGCAGCGCGGCATCGATCTCTCGCCGGTGGGGGAGGTGCTTGTCGAGGAATCGATCCTCGGCTGGAAGGAATACGAGATGGAGGTGATGCGCGACGCCGACGACAACGCCGTCATCATCTGCTCGATCGAGAACTTCGACCCCTGTGGCGTCCACACCGGCGACTCGATCACCGTCGCCCCGGCGATGACGCTCACCGACCGCCAGTATCAGCGGATGCGCGATGCCAGCTTCGCCGTCATCCGCGCCATCGGTGTGGCCACCGGCGGCTCGAATATCCAATTTGCCGTCCATCCGACGAACGGGCGGATGATCGTCATCGAGATGAACCCGCGCGTCAGCCGCTCCTCGGCGCTGGCGAGCAAGGCGACCGGCTTCCCGATCGCCAAGATCGCCGCCAAGCTCGCCGTCGGCTGGCGGCTCCATGAGCTCCCCAACGACATCACCCGGCGGACGAAGGCCTGCTTCGAGCCCTCGATCGACTATGTCGTCGTCAAGGTGCCGCGGTTCGCGTTCGAGAAGTTTCCCGAGGCCGATAGCCGGCTGACGACGCAGATGAAAAGCGTCGGCGAGACGATGGCGATCGGGCGGACCTTCAAGGAGGCCTTCCAAAAGGCTCTCCGCGGCCTCGAGGTGGGGGCCTTTGGCCTCGGCTGCGACGGCAAGGATCTGTGGGGGACGGCGGCCGAGCCGGCGCGCGACGACATCGTCGCCAAGATTTCGATCCCCGATCCCGACCGGGTGTGGTATCTCCGCTATGCCTTCAAGGCGGGAATGACGCTCGAGGAGATCCACGAGGCGACGGCGATCGACCGCTGGTTCCTCGATCAGATCCTCCAGATCGTCGAGATGGAGGCGCTCCTGGAATCCCTCGGCGAGCTGGCCGCGGTTGATGATGGGCTGTTGCGGTCGGCCAAGCAGGCCGGCTTCTCCGACCGCCAGCTCTCCAAGCTCCTCGGCGTTGCCGAGATGGAGATTCGCGACGATCGGAAGCGGCGCGGGATCGTCGCCACCTACAAGGCCGTCGACACCTGTGCCGCCGAGTTCGAGGCCCAGACCCCCTACTATTACTCCTCCTGGGAGGAGGAAGACGAGACCCGCCCGAAGGCCGTGGGGAAGAAGCGGGTGATGATCCTCGGCGGCGGCCCGAACCGCATCGGCCAGGGGATCGAGTTCGACTATTGCTGCTGCCACGCCAGCTACGCGCTGCGCGAATTGGGGATCGAGAGCGTGATGGTCAACTCGAATCCCGAGACCGTCAGCACCGACTACGACACGAGCGACATGCTCTTCTTCGAGCCGCTCACCTGCGAGGATGTGCTGAACATCGCCGATCGCATCCAGCCCGACGGCGTGATCGTGCAGCTCGGCGGCCAGACGCCCCTCAATCTCGCGCGAGCGCTCTCCGCCGCGGGGCTGCCGATCATCGGCACGAGCGTCGACACGATCGAGCAGGCGGAGGATCGGGAGAAGTTCAAGACGCTCCTCGACCGCCTCGGCCTCCGCCAGCCTGCCTGCGGAATCGCCCGGACGCTCGAACAGGCCCGCCGCGAGGTGCAGCGGATCGGCTTTCCGTCGCTCGTGCGGCCAAGCTTCGTGCTCGGCGGACGGGCGATGGAGATCTGCTACGACACGGCGCAGTTCGAACGCTACGTCGCCGAGGCCTTCGCCGTCGCCCAGGGGCAGCCGGTGCTCATCGACCGCTTTCTCGAGGATGCCATCGAGGTCGACGTCGACTGCATCGCTGACGGCCGCGACGTGATCGTCGCGGGGGTCATGGAGCACATCGAGGAGGCTGGGGTCCATTCCGGCGACTCGGCCTGCTGCATCCCGCCGCACAGTCTTCCCGAGGATGTGGTGGCGGAGATCAAGAAGGCGGCGATCAGCCTCGCCCGCAGCCTCGGCGTGATCGGTCTGATGAACGTTCAGTTCGCCGTCAAGCGCGAGGATGGCCAGCCGACACTTTACGTGATCGAGGTCAATCCACGGGCCAGCCGGACGGTGCCGTTTGTCGCCAAGGCAACGGGGCTGGCGGTGGCCAGGGTGGCGGTCAAGGTGATGGCGGGGGTGACGCTCGAGGAGCAGGGGATCGTCACCGATCCGGTGCCGTCACAATTCAGCGTCAAGGAGAGCGTGTTTCCGTTCGTGAAGTTTGCCGGCGTCGACATCGCGCTCGGGCCCGAGATGCGGTCGACCGGGGAGGTGATGGGGGTGGCCGACCGCTTCAGCAGGGCTTTTGCCAAGAGCCAACTCGCCGCCGGGATCCTTCTCCCCGAGAAGGGGACGATCTTCTTGAGCGTTGCCAGCCAGCAGGCGAAGGATCAGATCGTCGAGTGTGCCCGCAGGCTCGTGGCGATGGGCTTTGAATTGATCGCTACTTCCGGCACCGCCCGGGCCCTCATCGCCGCTGGCATTCCGGTGGAGACGGTGAAGAAGCTCCAGGAAGGGCATCCGAATCTCCTCGATCACCTTATCGACGGCCGGGTGCACCTGATCTTCAACACGCCCCGCGGCAAGGGCGCGCGGACCGACGAGGGGCGGATCCGCGCGGCGAGCGTGCTCCATGGTGTGCCGTGCATCACGACGCTCCCCGCCGCCGAGGCCTGCGTGCGGGCGATGGAGGGAATGCGGACCGATCCGCTCACCGTGCAAGCGATTCAGGACCGTTTTCCGGTGCCCGCGGCGCCGGTGTCCGACGCGGCGGGGCGCTGAAGGGTGGTTGTCCATCCGCCGGCAAAACCGGTGGGAGTCTGTTCGAAGAAGAAGGGGGAGGCGATGCGTCGCGGATTTGGGCTGCGCGTGGGGAGCGTGGTGGCGGCTATGGCCGTTGGGGCGTTTGGCTGGGCTTTGAAGCCCGCGGCCGCCGAGCCGACGCCAGCCCGGCGTGTCGACTACCGGGTCGGTTTTCTCGGGGCGCCTTGCCATCCGCACGTCGCATGGAACGACGCCAACCTCGAGCGGCTCAAAGCCCTCGGCTTCAACTGCATCCAGCTCAACATCGCCTGGGGCTACCGTCCCAACGATGAACCGCTCAACCTCGAGGATGTCGTCGCGCTGCCCACAGGCGTCGCGCTGATGCCGGGGGACATCGACCGGGCGCCGACTCGCTCTGCGGAAAAAATCGCTGCCCGCTCGGCCGAGCTGACGAAGCGGATCGCGCTGTGCCGCAAGCATGGCCTGCGGACGATCTTCCACTTCGGCGCCCCGAATGTCTTCTATCCGCCGCAGGATCCCGACAAGCCGCTCGATCTGTGCATCTCCGACCCGGCCACGGTCGAGCGCTACCGGCTTCTCGTCCGGGCCTTCCATGAGAAGTTCCCCGGCGTTGATGACCTCCTCTGCTACACCTACGACCAGCACGCCTGGCTGTGCAGCGAGTGGGGCCCTTGCCCCCGCTGCCACGGGATTCCGCTCCACGAGCGCGTGACGGAGTTCGTCAACATGATGGCCCGGACGTGGCGCGGCCTGCAGAAGGACGGCGTTCTCTTTTGGGAGCCGTGGGAGCTCTCGGCCGGGGAGACGTTCCGCTGCATGGACGACCTCGACGCCTCGTGTGTCGGCCTCGCCCTCCATTCCAACATCGCCGAGGTGCAGATCGCGATCGCGGCCGATCGCTGGTTCCGCAACACCGTCGGCAAGGCCGCGCGACTCGGGCTCCCGGTGCTCGGTGAGGTGTGGCTCGGGGGCGCCACCGAGGAGATGGAGCCTTACATCAACGTTCCCACACCGCTGGCGACGCTGCGGGCGCTCCGCGCTGTGAACGCGTCGGGGCCTCTGAAGGGAATCAAGGAGTATTACGGTCTCATTCCCGACCGCGAGGATCCGAACCTGCGAATGACCGGGATCTTCTTCGCCGATCCCGACATCTCCGACGAGGCTGCGCTCGCCATGCTCGCGGAGCCCTACGGACCGGCCGCGGCGAAGGTGGCCGAATACTGGCAGCTCGTCTCGACGGCAGTGGAGATCTATCCCTGGGACGTCTCGTGGCTGTCGCGCGAGGTGGGGAAGAGCGATCCGGCGCACCTCCTCTCGGCAGCGACGCTCAAGGGGGCGAGCTGGCAGACGCCGAGCTGGCAGTCGACGCGCCGCGGCTTATTTATCCGCACCGATCAGACGACGCTGCCCAACCACTGGCTCCGCGAGGATGTCCAGCTGCGCTTCGAGCAGACGGCCACGCTCCTCGACGAGGCCCTCGCCGCGGCAGCCGCGGCCCGGCCCGAAGTGCCTGAGCCGCTTGTCGAGGCGTTCGGCAAGTCGGTCGAGGAGGTGGCGGGGCTGCGGCGGCGCGTCCTCGCCTATGCCTACCATCTCCGGGAGTCGAATCTCGCCGACATGATTCGCAAGGCCGAGAAAGTGGGGAGCGGCAATGTCGAGCGGATGTGGAAGGAACTGCGGGAGGTGATGGTCCGCGACCAGGAAAACATGGGGATGGCCGAGCCCCTCGCCGCCGCGATCGCTCTGCTCGATGCCGACCGGCCGGCGTTCCTCGCCGCGTACTTTCTCCCCACCGGGGCGACCGGGAAGAAGGAAGGATGGACGATCACCTCGGAGTGACGGGAGGGCCGCGGCGGCAAGCCGCCGACGTGACGGCGGTTCGGGGGGCGTCAGCCGTCGGGGGTGTCGATGAGGTGCTGGAGCCGGGCTGCGAGCTCGGGCGGATAGCGCGCCGGCCATGAGGCGTCGATGAGGCCGATCGCCAACATGTCGAGTAGGTGGACCTGATCCTTGCGCCGGTTCGACGTCAGCTTCATCCGCACGAGGGCCTCGAGCGAGAGCACGCGGTAGGCCTTGAACGACACACTCTCGGCTGTATCGGGCACGGCGGCGACGTAGTCCGGCCGCACCCTCTCCCCGGCGAAGATCACGTGGACCGCGTCGCGGGCCTTCGCCTCCGGACCATCGAGGAACATCTCCACCCCGGCGGCATGCCGGTGGAGGAAGCCGACGTTGGCCAGCGCCGCGGCGGCCCGGCTGAGATCCTCGCGCCGCAGGACGATGTCGACATCCTGGGTGAAGCGGACGGCCGACTCGTCGACCTGCTCGACCCACGCCATCACGGCGTTGCCACCGATCACCGCGTAGGGGATTCCTGCGGCCTCGAGGGCCGCCGTCGACCGGAGGAGGCGGTCCCGCACCTTTTCCACGGCACGCTCCATCCGTTCGAGGGCCAGCATTCCGTCATAGTCGGGCATCGGGGGGGCTCCGGGGACAATCCTCAGCATACCGAAACGGCAGGGGGAAGGGCCGCGCCCAGCCGCCCGGTTCACCGGCTCATCCGCGGTCCGGGCGTGCTGAGATCGTCGTCGGAGGGAAACTCGCGCACGGCCGTCACGCTCACGTTCTCCGCCACGGCGACGAGGGCAAAGCCCGCGGTGCGGTGGAAAAGACCGGGCATGATCGAGTCTCCATCAGGCAGCTTTGACCCTACACTCTTTGGTCGCTCCTCCCCCCACCAGCCGGCCCGCCATGACACCCGATCGCTCTCCCT
>Ga0114972_10002021_pt1 | contig 15214 bp, 12 predicted proteins | sample M_140807_EF_Meta_FD_87354 | JGI IMG/M metagenome (GOLD analysis project Ga0114972, IMG submission 87354) | Freshwater microbial communities from Lake Montjoie, Canada to study carbon cycling - M_140807_EF_MetaG | ecosystem: Environmental > Aquatic > Freshwater > Lake | place: Lake Montjoie... | reverse complement strand
GGAGGTGGCGGGATCTGGCTATTGGTCGGGACCTTTGGATTTCTCTTTGTGTCCAGGTGCTTGGTTGGCCTGGGCGAAGCGGCATATGGACCTTCTGCGCCCGCGATTCTTTCGGATCTTTATGGTGAAAAGACCCGGGGCAAGGTCCTTTCGATTTTTTACGCCGCTATTCCCGTGGGAAGTGCCATGGGATACCTGTTGGGTGGCCTATTGGGTTGGCCGAATGCGTTTTTCTGGATGCTCCCTCCAGGTTTGATCCTTGGGTTTTTCTGCTTTTTTGCCAAGGATCCCCTAAACCAAACGACTCAAGGCCATTCCGCCAAAGGTGGAAGCGCCATTTGGGAATTGTTGCGCATTCGGTCGTATGTTTTTGCGGTGGGAGGGTACATCCTATGCACCTACGCCGTTGGGGGAATCGCCTTTTGGTTGCCCAAATATCTGATCACCCACCGGCAAGTGGGTGCTGAGGGATGGGTAAACACCATGGTTGGCGGAATTATTGCACTTTCCGGACTTTCCGCAACGCTTATTGGTGGATGGGTCGCCGACAAACTGCGCCCTTATCGTCCAGGAGCCTATTTTGAAGTTTCCGCGGCAGGAATGTTTTTCGCGATCCCAATGTTGCTTGGATCTCTCTACGCCCCGTTTCCCCTGGCGTGGTTTTTTATCTTTGCATGTTGTTTTGGCTTGATGCTCTCCACCGGACCGATCAACACCGTTATGATGAATGTTGCGCCTCCCGAACACAGGGCTCAGGCGATGGCCATCTGCATCTTTTCCATCCATGCGTTTGGCGATGCGATCAGCCCGCCTCTGATGGGGTGGTTGAATGACATAGCCGGGGACCCCAACGCCGGATTTTTATCCCTGGTGGTGTTGCTTCTTGCAGGCGCAACAGTTTGGTCGGTTGGCGGCAAAACGCTTGCCGCTGACACAAAATCCTAGGGATCAAACGAAACTTTTTGCAAAGGAATTTTCCCATGGGCTGTGAACACGGCTGCGACGACCATGATCACCATCACCACCATGCGCCCCAAACGGGCTTTGGAAGTTGGCGTCCCACCGCGGAAGACCGATTGTTGGACAAAAAAAGATATGAGGAAATCCACAAAATCCTCGACCAGATTCCCGAGATCCTCGACGGGCAAACCGGTCCTCTTGTGGAATCGCTCAACACTGTGGCTCCCATCACCCGATCGCTTGTCGAGCAATTGGCCACCATTCTTATAACGCTGGAAGACTACGCACAAAGAGGCGAGGAACTTGCCAAGGAAAATCGGGAGCTCAAGGCAAGCCTTGTCGACATGCGGCTTAAAGCCGCGGCAAAGCTCCGACGCTAAGCCCCTCAAAGTTTCGACGGGCATGGGATTACCCCTGTTTTTTCCTGACACAGATCATCCGGTACCGGGCAAATTTTCCCAGTGCCGGAACGACGCGAAAAAGGAAGCGGTCCACGATCGAAATCAGGGGCCAATTGGCTCCTGTTCCTCCAAAACGCCTTAGAGCCGAAAAGAGCTCAAACGATTCGATTTGGTGTTCCGGAAAAGCCTCGCGCCAAAGCCCAAGGTCTTTGTTGGTCCAGGGCGCTTCGTCCCTGGTCCGTTCTTTTCCCGGATAAGGGAGCCATTTTCTCGCCAATGCAATCATGGGATTGCCGCCCCACGGTTCACAAAAAACTGCAATCCCACCCGGGGCAAGGATTCTTTTGACCTCGCGTATTGCAGATTTGGTATCGAGATGGTGGAGAATTGCGTTTCCCCAGATCCGTTCGATCGATTCGTCGCCCAAAGGAAGCTGTTCGCCATCAGCTTGAAAAAATCGGGTGTTATAACCCAATCGCAGATGGCGCAGCCTTGCCTCGTTACAATAACCCCAAGAGAGATCTGTCCCAAGAACATTTGCTCCCCGGCGGGCAAGCTCAACCGCTGCCCATCCGTGGCCTGCACCAAGATCGAGGGCCGTTTTGCCATTCAAAGGTTCAAGAAGATCCAAGCCCGGGCGAATCCAGGGTGCGTGGTCGAGATAGGTTTTGGAGGTGTGGGCTTCAGAAGCCTCATCGATTTGTTGTAAACGCTCCCGCGCCTGAGCATCGTGGAACTCACGCTCCTCGTCCAGGCGCCGGATACGGTCCATGCTGGCTACCCCTGTGGATTTGGGGAGACGCGATCAACCCTTAAAACGACCAAGCACCACCGAGCAGTTGTGTCCACCAAAGCCGAAGCTGTTGGAGAGAACATAATCCACTTGGGATTTTCGAGCCTGGTTTGGTACATAGTCGAGATCACATTCAGGATCAGGATTTTCCAGATTTATGGTTGGATGCAGAACCTGTTCGTAAAGAGACAAGGCGCAAGCAATGGCTTCAACGCCACCGGATGCACCCAACAAGTGGCCAAGCATGGATTTGGTGCTGCTGATCGCTAGCTTGCGGGCATGCTCACCAAACACCGATTTGATTGCTTTGGTCTCGGCGATGTCACCTAAAGGGGTGCTTGTCCCGTGGGCGTTGATGTAGTCAATCTGTTCAGGATTGAGGCCCGCATCCCTCATCGCCAGGCGCATTGCGTTTGAGGCGCCTGCACCCTCTGGATGGGGGGCAGTAATGTGGTAGGCGTCCGCGGTCGAACCTGTGCCAAGGACTTCGGCATAAATTGTCGCGCCACGACGCTTGGCGTGTTCGAGTTCCTCCAAAAGGAGTGCTCCCGCACCTTCGCTTAGGACAAATCCATCGCGATCCCGGTCGAAAGGACGACTCGCGCGGGCAAAGTCCTCGTTGCGGCTGGAGAGTGCTTTCGCGGCGATAAAACCTCCCAATCCCATTGGGGTAATTGCCGACTCACTACCGCCTGTGATCATCACATCGGCCTGATCATACTGGATCGCGCGAAGGGCATCACCAATGGAGTGGGCGGCCGAGGCACATGCCGTAGAAACACAAGTGTTAGGTCCGGCAAATCCCAATTCGATGGAGATGTTTCCAGCGGCGGCATTGGAGATCATTTTGGGGATGGTAAATGGGCTAATTTTGCCCGGACCATCCTTCATGTAGCGGGTGTGCTGTTCTTCAAATTCGTTGAGACCACCGATACCAGAACCCAAAATAACTCCGCAACGGAAAGGATCCTCTTTGGAGAGGTCCACTCCGGAATTTGCAAAGGCTTCCTGGGATGCCACAACGGCAAATTGGGCAAACCGGTCGAGGCGGCGTAACTGCTTGGCATCCAAAGATTGCCGAAGCGGAAACTCCTTGACCTCCCCGGCGAACCGCACCTTGAACTGAGAGGGATCAAACTGCTCGATTTGGCTGATCCCGCTCTTGCCCGATAGAAGCGCCTGCCACAGGGTTGAGACATCCTGTCCCAGGGAGGTGACAACACCTAACCCCGTGATCACGACTCGACGCTTCATTTCTTGGCCAGCTCCTTCTCGATATGTTCAATCGCCTCACCGACGGTCTTAATCTTCTCGGCCTGGTCTTCGGGGATGGAGATTTCAAACTCCTCCTCAAGTTCCATGACGAGTTCAACAATGTCAAGTGAGTCTGCGCCCAGTTGATCAAAGGCGGTGGTTCGGGTCACTTGGTCGGCGTTGACGCCAAGGTTGTCCACTACAATCTTGATTACCCGTTCTTCTACCGAAGCGTTCGCCACTGCTTTGCCCTCCTGGGGCCGGACCAATTTGAAATGCCGGCTCATCGGGACTACCGTGACCCGATTGAGCGGATTTATCACATCTCCACCAGTACATGCAAGGTGACTTCCTGCACCCGCACTTATTTACCGGGGAAACTTGGGCCGGATCCACACAAGTTGATGAAAAGTAGGATATGGGGAAACTAAGCCATGGAAAGGGAAGAGCCCCATAAAAACCCTTCCTTCCCAATTCTTTGGAGCCGGTTACCCAGCAACCCCGACACAGGGAATTTTTCGATCGATCCGTTTGAGCAAGCCGGCCAAGACCCTCCCAGGCCCAACTTCGTAAAATTTTTCCACTCCGGAAGCCAGCATTTGTCGCACACAGGCCTCCCAGCGGACAGGTTCCACAACTTGACGGGCAAGGAGTCCCGCGAAGGATTCCGTGGCCCCATGAGTCAAACCAGTCACATTGGAAAGGACGGGAATCCGAGGTGAGGCAAAGGCAACTTTTCCGAGCGCTTCACTCAGGGGGGCCACAGCGGGCTCCATTACCGGCGTGTGAAAGGCTCCCGCGACAGAAAGACGAATTGTCTTGGCGCCCGCTGCCTGAGCGAGTTTTTCGACCTCTTCAACACCAGGAACCACACCACTGATGACGAGGTTTCCGGGACAAAGGTAATTTGCGATCCGGACAAGACCTTTTTCCTGTCCCCTTAGTACCAATTTTTCAAGCGCCGCCTCGTCCAGCAGTAATATACTTGCCATGCTTGAGGGGGCTTTTTCAGCCGCCATTTGCATCACCTGGCCGCGCAGACGAACCAGGCGAAGTCCCGTTTCAAAATCCATGGCCCCTGCAAAAGCCAGGGCAGTGTATTCCCCAAGGCTCAGGCCAGCAGTCATTGCGCATGAACTTTCGGCATCCGGTTCGGTTTGCCTGAGATCCTCAAGGGCGGCAAAGCTGGCCACATAGAGAGCGGGTTGGCTTATGTCCGTCGCATTGAGGCGATCTGCAGGACCGGTTTTGCAGGTCTCAAGCAAATCAAAATCAAGGATTTGGGAAGCCCGGTCAAACAGAGTGCGAACGGAGGCGTGCTTTTCCGCCAACGCAACACCCATACCCACATATTGGGCCCCCTGACCGGGGAAAAGGAATGCCGTCTTGGACATGGGAGAAACCGTAATGAAATGGATCAGGAATTCGCCAACGCAAGATGTTGTTGTTGGCTTTCAATTTCTTTGGTGATCAGCTGGTTGAGGCCAGCCCGGGCATGCCGGGCCGCAACACCCAAAGCATTGCGAATCGCGCGATCGTCAGAGCTACCGTGACAAATGATGCAAATGCCATCGATACCAAGCAAAGGGGCACCACCAAATTCACTGTAGTGGTACTTTTGGGCGAGATTGGTGAGGGTATTGATCCCTTTGTCACGCTCAACTGTCAGGCTCTCGCTCATTTCACGAGCCACCACTTTGAGCATGAACTCAGTGATGCCTTCGCAAACCTTGAGGATCACATTGCCGGTGAATCCATCACAGATAACGACGTCAATGCCGCCCCGGTGAATATCACGCCCTTCAACATTTCCTCGGTAGGAACCCTTGATGGGTGAATTGGCAAAAAGTTCGGCAGTTTGGCGAGGGAGTTCCGGACCTTTACCATCCTCCGACCCGACATTCATCAAGCCAATTGAAGGATTATCTTTCTTGAGGATGTGGCGCGCATAAACAAGGCCCATTACCCCGTACTGGTAGAGGTGGGAGGCCTTGGGGTAAATGTTGGCACCAACATCGAGCAACAAGCATGGACCGCGCATTGTCGGCATAACCGTAGCAATACCAGGTCGCTCTACACCGGGCAAAAATCGCCTCGACATCAAGCCACCAGCTACCATTGCGCCCGTATTGCCAGCGCTTACTATTCCATCAACACGTGATTGGGCAAGAAGTTGCCAGCATCGGCTGATGGAGTTATCAGGCTTCTTACGCAAGCCAATCGTGGGACTTTCTTCCATACCGATCGATTGGGAGCAGTGAAACACCTCAAGGCGATCACTGCGACCAAATTGATCGAGGAGGGGATGAATTTGTGCTTCATCACCCACCAAAGTCACTCGGAGGTCTGAGTCCTGGGATACTGCCTGGACGGCTCCGGCAACGATGGGTCCTGGGGCGTAATCGCCCCCCATCGCGTCAAGCGCGATATGCATAAAATCAGCTCTCCGACCCCAGGCGGAGGATGTCCTTCCCCTGGTAGTGTCCGCAATTGCCGCAAACCTTGTGGGCCAACACAGGTTGGTCACAGTTCTTGCAGTATTGGATCGCAAGGGGTTTCACCGCTTGGTGAGAGCGCCTCATTCCCCGGCGGGATCCCGAAATTCTTCTCTTTGGTACGGCCATGGCTCTAACCTATCGTCCGCTTTGTTCCGAATCGGATAAAAACATAGCATAAGGCTTGTGGAACCAAATGACCAGTCAGGCTTTTCCTAATATGGCGTGGTCCCCGGAATTTTCAACGATTGGGACAACTTTTCCATGGATCGGCTTTGGGCACCTTGGAGACTTTCGTATATGACAGGGTCCACTCCCACCCAAAGGGACGCCTCCTGCTTCCTTTGCCTGGCCGCCGGAATTGAAGATTCAATGCTTTTTTCAGGAGAAAACCTGTTAATTCATCGAACTCAATACACTTTTGTTATCTTGAACCGGTTTCCGTATAGCAGTGGGCATCTTCTTGTTTCCCCTATCAAGCATGTTGGCTCACTGGAAGACCTCGATCCTGCGGAATCTTTGGATCTGATGTCCCAACTTCAGAATTCCACCAAAGCGCTTAAACTTGCCCTGCGTCCGGATGGATTTAATGTGGGCATCAATCTGGGGCATACGGCTGGTGCCGGTGTCCCTGGGCACTTGCATGTCCATGTCGTGCCTCGTTGGAGTGGCGACCACAATTTCATGCCAGTAACCGGGCAAACCCGTGTTATGCCGATGCTCCTGGAAGATTCCTGGAAAAACATTCAAAAAGCTTTTGCCGAAGTTTTGGCTTCAAAGGGCTTGGACTAAAAGGTTTTGGAATAAAAAGGGCCTCGACCAATCCGGATCTTGAATAAAAGGACCAGGGTTAAGAGGGGTCAATTCTGACCGATTGGCGAGATAACTTATCTCATCCGGGGAGTTTCAAAATGTCGGATTTTGCCCAATCAGGCAGTTCCTCTGCTTTGGCACCTTACGCTCTCCCCGATTCCGTTTGTCGGGGACGGGATTATCCCGAACTCCAACATGCATACCGTGGTCCGTTTCAACGGGATCGTGACCGAATCGTTCACTCAACCGCATTTCGACGCCTGACAAACAAGACCCAGGTTCTCGTTTCGCAAACCAACGATCATCATAGGACAAGGCTAACCCACACACTTGAGGTGGTGCAAATTGGCCGCACCATTGCCAGGGCCCTTGGACTGAACGAGGACCTGACCGAGTCGATTGCGCTTTCCCATGATCTGGGTCACCCACCTTTTGGACATGCGGGTGAGACAGAATTGGCGGACTGCATGCGGGACCATGGGGGATATGAACACAATTCCCATGCGTTGCGCATCGTTGAGGTGCTGGAATATCGATATCCGGGATTCCCCGGACTCAACCTGACCTGGGAAGTCAGGGAGGCAATGGCGCACCACAGCAAAGCTCCGTCAAAGGAGATGCGGCGATTTTTTGTGGAAGGGAGCCCGTTTCTTGAGGCACAGCTGGCGGATGCGGTCGATTCACTTGCTTACGATGCCCATGACATCGATGATGCCCTCGACCTGGGCCTGATCCAGCCCTTTGATGTCGAAAAAATTCCATTGTGCGCACTTGTGCTCGAAAAAGCAAAGGAACGCTTTGGAGTGATCCCCCCCGAGGCATTCAGCTCAACCCTTGTGCGGGCACTGGTGGATATTCAGGTGGAGGACCTTTTGGCCCAAACCCGTGAAAACCTTAAAAAAGCAAACATTCGTTCGTTGGCGGATGTGCGCAATTACAAAGGATTGCTAGTTGGGCCAGGGAGCAATATTCAGGAGCTTAAATCGGGTTTGGAGGCATTTCTTGGGGCGCAAGTCTATCAACATCCAAGAATTTTACGAATGACATACAAGGGACGAAGAATCGTTCGAGCGCTGTTTGATGAGTTTATCCGAATTCCGAAACTATTGCCCGAACGCTACCAGCGGAAAATTCCAGATTGGGGGCTATATCGCGTCGTGTGCGATTATCTGGCCGGAATGACAGATCGCTTTGCCCAAACTGAGTACCTTCAACTTTTCGAACCTTTTCATCTGGTGTAAACTAAACCTGTGCGTGTGCCTCTATTGGGGAACCGCATCAATCCCTCCCAGTCAAAAAGCGCCCACATGCAAAACGGATCCACCAGGCCTGAACCAGTCATTGAGTTTGATTCCATCGCCCCAAAGCGGATGGACTGGTTGCTCCTTTCGATGCGAATTGTGTTTCTTTTGACTTTAATGGGCATCGGACTGGCGGCATTTCGCCATTTCACCAATGGCTCCCCGTTCCAGTCCATGAGCATGACTGCCGCTGTTTTTGCCCTTACGGGCATTTTCGGGCTGGGTGTGATTATCGTCATGACGGATGTGATGATCCGCCAGAAACAAATTACCACGCTCTCGGCCGTTTATTTCGGTCTTCTTTTGGGCCTCCTGTTGGGAAATATCCTCACTACGGCCCTTGATCCTTTTCTTTTTGATTGGCAACCAAATAGCAAAATGGAATCGCCTTTACGCAAGGGACTCGGGGTTCTTCTGTCGGTGATTGCCTGTTACATTTGTGTTTCGCTGCTGCTGCAAACCAAAGACGATTTTCGTTTTGTGATCCCGTATGTGGAATTTTCCCGGCAGGTGAAGGGGAGCAAATCCCTCCTTTTGGACACCAGCGTGATTATTGACGGGCGGATTGCCGACCTTTGCGAGACCAGGCTTTTTGATAATCGGCTGATAGTGCCTCGCTTTGTGCTCAATGAATTGCAGATGGTCGCTGATAGCGGAGATCGCCTAAAGCGAAACCGGGGCAGGCGCGGCCTGGATATTCTCAAACGGATGCAAACCAATCCAAAACTCGAAATCCAATTCCACGATGGGACCATTGCCGGGGCCCAGGATGTCCGCAAAGTGGATGAACGATTGGTGCTTTTGGCCCGCGCTCTTGACGCCCGAGTTGTCACCAACGACTTCAACCTGAACAAAATTGCCCAAATCCAGGGTGTTGAGGTGATCAACCTCAATGAATTGGCCAATGCCCTGAAGTCTGTTGCGCTTCCCGGCGAAATCATGCAGATTAAGGTCGTCAAGGCAGGCGATCAGCAAGGTCAGGGTGTTGGATATCTTGAAGATGGAACCATGGTGGTGATCGAGGCTGGTCGCCAATTTGTCAATCAGGACATTCTGATCACTGTAACAAGCGTGATCCAGACCCCCGCAGGCCGAATGATCTTCGGTCGGGCCGAACGGACCGGGGGGGATGCGAGGCCAAACGAACCAAAAGTTGTCGATGGACGCCAATCGGATCCGAAACCCGTAAGCAACCCCATGGCCCATAACGGCACGGGCAATTCGGGCAATGGTGTTTCGAACCCATTGGTGCCGAGCGGCACCAATGACGGGCCACCCCGTCCAGTAACCTCCTGATTGCCGGACACGCAAGCCAATTTAAGTAGGCTGTTTTGGATAAGTTACTTTTCCCGAACTGCCTACTTTTTGTTTGGGTTCAAAGGCAAAAAGACCTCGAGCCAATCGCGTAAAATAGCATCCCCAATGGATTTCGATTGTTTGAGTTCAGGCAGGGGTTTGCCCCAATAAAAGCTGAACACTCCAGCCAACTCCCTCTCCTCGGATTTGAGAAATTCCCCAAGTTCCTTGGGTGGGCATTCCAAAGCAAAGGTTTCTTCCAGGACCAGGGGTTTGCCCACCTGAAAATCCTTGAGTGTTTGATGTGCCTCGTTCCGTTTTCCCCGTTTTGGGTAGAGGTGAACGGAAAGGAAGTCGAGGCTTTGACAGGTTTTTTCCGGAATAAAACCCGAACTAAGCCCAGGCCGGTCGAGGCTCCAATCGACCAGACCAACTGTAATCAGGTGATTGGTGTCAACCGTGCGAATTTCCCGCACCAACTTGTCAATCCAGGACTTTGCGATCTCGGATCGGGGACGGGAGGCTTGATCCAGAGTGATGACCTGTACAAAGTGCTTCCCACCAAAAGGGGGGCCAAGCCAATCGCCAGGTTGGCGCTTTCCCCCAGGAACCACAGGCTCATTCATCAAATCCAGGCAAAAAACAACCGGGTCGTCACTTATCTCCCGGCCGATCGATTTCCAAAAAGTTGCCTGTGCCTCCCAACGCCCTTTTTCATCCAGCAGATCATACCATGCCGGGACATCGTTTTTGTGGTAACAGCCAAGACCAGTCAGATTTAGCCGCAAGCCGGTTTCTCTTGCCAGGGCGCAAAGTTGGCGAAGCTTTGCAAGTCGTTTTCGATTGGGAGTTTTCGGGCCGTCGAGGAACTTTCCCAACTGAAGGTGAATGCGGACCGAGTTGACTCCCATGTCCCGCATTTCGGCGAAATCACCCTCAATTTTATCCCATTCCTTGTCCCAATAATCCTCAATCAGGCGACCTTCGTGATCATGATCGTAATTGAAACCCCAAGGGCGCCAGTTCTTTCCTGTCGTTTGAAAACCCTTTTTGTCTGGTGAAACCCTGATGAATTCCATTTCGGGCTTGGTGACCAATTTTGGGGCAGGTGCCTGTTGGAGTGCCCCATTTGCCTGTGGCGCACCCCCGTCTTGACCCAAAAGCACAAAAAGAAGTGGGAACATCAGGGAATCCAATTGGTTTCCGCATCAACGCGGAGGCAAAAAGCGGTAAGTAGCCTGGAACATTCGACCAGATCGGCAAGCGCCACCATTTCCACCGGGCTGTGCATGTACCTGTTCGGGATGGACAAAAGGCCGGTGGCAACACCCTCGCGAGCCAATTGGATTGCATTTGCGTCGGTACCTGTCGCCCGGGGTACACCCCGAAGCTGATGGGGCACCTGATTTTCCGAAGCGGCATCGACAAGATTTTCAAAAACGCGCGGGTTGATGTTGGCTCCGCGAAAAATCACCGGGCCTCCACCCAGTTTCACATCCCCTACCTGTTTTTTCTCCGCCCCGGGTGTGTCGGTGGCGTGACAGACATCCACCGCAATTCCGACCGTGGGATTGATGCCGTAGGCGCTGGTTGCCGCACCACGGAGGCCAATTTCTTCCTGCACGGTGGAGACCACAAAAAGGTCGACCGCCAAAGGGCGATCCTCCAACAAACGAAGGGTCTCAAAAACGGTCCAAACACCAACCTTGTCGTCCATCCCCGGGGCCGAGGCAAGTCCATTGCGCATGGGCCTGTAGCCCAGTTGGGCGGTAATGGAATCACCTATTTGAACGAGAGATTCCGCCTCTTTTCTATCCTTGGCGCCAATGTCAACCCAGAGATCCTGAAATTGGGGAAGCTTGTTCTTCTCCTCGGGTGTCAAAAGGTGGGGGGCCTTGCGGGAACAAACCCCGGGAACCGGGCCAGTTCGCGTCCAAACGGTAAGGGGCTGACCCAAAAGAATAGGGATATCCCAGCCACCGATGGGCTGAATCATCAGGTAGCCTTGCTCGTCGATGTGCATAACCATAAGGCCAAGCTGATCACAGTGCCCGGCAAGCATTACCCGCGGCGCTTCCTCTTTCCCCGTTTTGGTGGCGCGACGGATGGCGATAAGGTTTCCGTGTCGATCGGAGCGGACCTCATCGGCGTACGGAGTGGCAAAACGCCTTACTACCTCCTGAACCGGTGCCTCAAACCCGGAAGGACTGGGGGTTTCCAACAGTTCCTTCAAAAAGGCAAAAGATGCATCATGCATGAATCGTCATGTCCTTTTAAACGCGGTTCCACTGGGCTTCGCAAAGGTTTATGTGTTCCAACCCAGGCTGGGCAGGTTACATTTTGTGGGGTGGGTACAGTAATGCCCCTGAATGTCCCTGATTTGCCCAGCCAATCCTTAAATCAATCTTTCATCTTATGGCCTTGTTAGCGACTTGGTTCCCGCAAACGGAACACAAAATGTATGGGAGCAGTAAGCCAATTGTGCCATGAAAGCCAATTACGAAGACCTTGGGAATAGACCATTGTGACGAGGATTGTTGACGCCGTGGAATCGGACAGGTTTTGGTGGCCCCGATGGTGGTCCGGGCGTAGATTTCCACAATGGCACCAAGGGTATTCAACGATCCCGTTTCACGCCCCAAGCTATGGGGATTTTTCTTTTGGCCCATGTTTGGGCTTTGGATACTTTTTGTCCTTTTGCTCCTATACACGGGATCCATCTATTTTGCCGTGCTTCCCGACCCTATGAAAACGCGCTGGATGTTTGTGGGCGGGATTGCGATTCTGAGTGGAAGTTTTCTAACGCTACTGATTTCTTCTTTCATGACCCGGACTTTTCAGCAGCCTATCAACCAGATCAACCAATTCCTGGATGAGCTGGAAAATAACCCGCTTGCCACCATACCGGATCTGGAGGGGCCTGATGCCTTTCATGACCTTGCCCGAAGGATCAGGCGCATTTATGAGCAGCGCACGGACACCATCGGCGAGCTGCGGGTCGAATTGGGCAAATTGCAGGCAGTGCTTTCGGGTCTGGAGGAAGGGGTCCTCGCCCTCGACTCGGCGGAAAGGATCGTTTTCGCAAACGAACGCGCGGTGGAACTATTGCAACTTCGCCAATCCGATCCCCGCGGCGCGCGAATCTGGGAACTGGTTCGGCATCGACCACTTCTTGAGGCCTGTCACAAATCCAGGCTGACCGGAGCGCCCGTCCGTTTGGAGGTTCTTTGGAACGGCCCACCGGAAAGACAACTGGTTTTCCATGTTGCCTCGCTTGGAAATGTTGCCACTTCCGAATTGGACCGTGGCGCCACGGTAATTGGTGTTCATGATGTCAGCGAACTGCGCCGACTGGAGACATTGCGCCAGGAATTTGTCGCCAATGTAAGCCATGAACTCAAGACGCCTTTGGCGGTGATAAAGGTTTGTGTTGAGACCCTCCTCGACGGGGCGGTGGAGGATGTAGATGGCCGCGGCCATTTCCTCAAGCAAATTGAAGACCAGGGAAACCGTTTGCATGCCCTGATCATTGACCTTTTGGCTTTGGCGCGGGTCGAATCCGGAAGCGAAGTATTTGATTTTCAGGAAATTGATCTCGCAGAATCGATCGCAGATTGCATGGAAAGGCTGGATGCGCGGGCCAAAGCCCGAGGGCAAACGCTGGCGGTGGACATCCACACGTCCAAGGGCGGAACCACCATTTGGGCCGACCATGAATCGATCCGCCAGATTCTCGATAATCTTGTCGACAATGCTATCAAATACACACCCGAAAATGGCAATGTTAAGGTAACCCTTATCCCCGAGGGAAATCGGTTGCGACTTGCGGTCAAGGACAACGGTATCGGAATCCCCCATGAAGACCTTCCGCGAATCTTCGAACGCTTTTATCGTGTGGACCGCGCAAGATCGCGCGAAATGGGCGGAACCGGTTTGGGTTTGAGTATTGTCAAGCACCTTGTTCAATCCATGCATGGCACGGTGGAAGCCCAAAGTGAACCGGGATTGGGATCCACCTTTGTGGTCCGCCTGCCCCAAGCCAATGTTCCCGGGAAAGTTTCAAAGACAGGTTAAAACTCAATTGTTTTAAAAATTCCCCATAGGCGTGGGCCCCTTGGAGGGGTAGCTAATCAGTATCTCCTGCCCATTGCCTCACCTTCTCTCCCCGGAGCCTGATATGACTGGGCGCCTGCTTTCCACATGTGCTTTACTGTTTCTTGGGGGAGCACTTTCCCTTTGTTTTGCACAAAATCCAGGTGGGTCAAACAAAACAGGCGCCGCTCCCGCACTTCCACCTGGGGTGATCGGTCTGGGTGGTCACAAGGATGTCGTTTATAGTGCCGCGTTGGATCCGGGCGGCCTGAGCGCGGTTACGGCGAGCTTTGACAAAACTCTGCGCCTTTGGGACATTTCCAACGGCCAGTTGTTAAGGACGCTTGATGGACCATCGGGGCATCAGGGAATTATCCTTTCGGCGGACATTAGCCCGGATGGAAAATGGATCGCCGCGGGAGGAATGGATCAGACCCTGAGAATTTGGGAAAATTCCCGTCTGGAATCCTCTCCGCTAATTAATCCGCCCGTGGGGTTTTCCGGAAACATTGCCTCGGTTTTGCCCGGTGATCAGGCGAACCAAAGGATTCTGGTTGGGTCAAAGGGGGAACTATTTCGCCAATCCGACATCGCCAAAGAAAAAGCGATACCGCTGTCAACAGAGGCTGTTCCAAGCGGCATCACCGGAAAAATTACGCAGGCCACCCGAATGACCTCGGGACAATGGGCGATTGCTTCCGAAAAAGGGGAAATTGCGGTTGCCGATTCAAATGGGAAATGGATTCAAACCTGGCAGGCACACGAAGGCCCAGTTCGATTTATGGAAGCAGGCTGGGAAGGTCTTGTAAGTGTTGGTCCGGAAGAGGCCGTTAAAAGCTGGCGAGTAGACGCAACCATGCCCAAGGTATGGCCTGGGACTCCACCAATGGCCCGAATATTCGCGGGTGAACCGGACAAGGTGCTGGTTGGACCCCAAAAAGACACTCAGGGAGATCTCCGTTGGATCAAATTCCCCAGTGGCGAAAAAGTTACTGACCTACCCGGTTCGTCCGCAACCGTTTCCGCTGCTGGAGGAAATGGACCGGAAGGTCCCATCGCAATCGTCCTGAACCAGGCAAATCAATGGGGAATCTGGTCAGGCATGAACAAGCAGGCCAAGGTTTCGTTTCGGGCTCCGGCTACTGTTTCCAACCTTGCGATTTTACCAGGGGGACGGCTTGAAATATCTCTCGAAGGAATAGGAACCCAATATTGGCAACCGCCGGTGGGCGAGACACCCAAACTTTTGCCGATTCCTGGAGGCGCACAAAAAGTTGATGTTCTGCAACAGGGACGGAGGTTACTGGTTCATGGCCCCGGGGCCAAACTTCGCCTTGTGGATCCACCATCTGGGCGGGTTGACCGGGAAATCAACGGGCCGCCCGGATTGACATCCATTTCGGTTTCTCCCGATGGTGGAGATTTTTTGGCCGGACTTGCGGACGGACGGTTGGTCTGGCACCGCCGCGCCACAGGAGATGTTTGGCAACCGGGGATTTTGGCCCATTCGGCCCCTATTGTCGGCACGCTTTGGCTTTCCAACGCAATTCTCGTCACATGGGATAAAACCGGCAGCGTAAAACTTTGGAAAGCGCCGTGGGATAATGGGTTCAAAGCAGGAGACCTGCCTACCAAATTTGCAATCAGGGAGTGGCCCGAAATCAAAGGCAACCAGATTTTGACACTTGCCGAGGTCGAGGGTAACATTTTGACCCTGCGCGATGGCGGCGCCATGGAATGGCTGTGGGTCCGTGAAGGAAAGCTCGAGCCGGTCCTGGGGCCCGCGGGTTTTCGTCCCAAAGCCCTGTC
>Ga0114972_10002020_pt1 | contig 15216 bp, 12 predicted proteins | sample M_140807_EF_Meta_FD_87354 | JGI IMG/M metagenome (GOLD analysis project Ga0114972, IMG submission 87354) | Freshwater microbial communities from Lake Montjoie, Canada to study carbon cycling - M_140807_EF_MetaG | ecosystem: Environmental > Aquatic > Freshwater > Lake | place: Lake Montjoie... | reverse complement strand
CCAAGCGAGATTCCTATCTACTGAGGATCAAGCCCGAGATCCTTGAAGCCCTGCGGATATGGGCCGACGACGAATTCCGCAGTCTGAACGGGCAGATAGAATTTGCCTTGCATAGAGCTTTGGAACAATCCGGTAGGTTGCCCAAACCCAAGCCACCGAGCCAAAGCGAACCAGGAGAACCGCCAACCGCTGATGGACAACCGCTGATGGACAACCGCTGATGGACGACCGCTGATGGACGACCGCTGATGATCGCTAATCAAACGCTGATAAAAGAGCGCGATCGCTTTAGATCGTTTGCGATCAACCGATAGGCGGTTCGGTTTCCGAATGGATTTAGTTTTTTTGCGAATATACGCTAAAAATATCTTTGGCTTCTGCCCTGGAGTCGATGGCATTTTAGCAGCGAACGGCCCGCACTAAAGATTCCCAAGAGGCTTCGCTTGGCTGATACTCACCGGCTTCCAGCCCCTTTGTTCCTCGGGCCGACGCGCAAGCGACGCGGAAAAAACGATGCAGAGCAAACAGTCAAAATGAGCCTGATGGGCCAAAAACAGCAATCTACCATGGGTTTCTGCGGGAATTCAGGACGCCTTGACCGACTCGCAAATCGCTCTGATAATCTCCGCTTCTGATGCAACCCTTCTCCCTTGCGGGTCCCTATCTTCGTCCTTCAGCAAAAACTGAGTACCACTCGATGAAAATCCACGAGTATCAAGCGAAAGAATTGTTTCGCGCTTTCCAGGTCCCCATCCTCCAAGGCTATGTCGCTACGACTCCTGAGGAAGCAAAGTCGGCTTATGAAAAGCTTGGCGGATCCCTTGCGGTGATCAAGGCCCAGGTGCATGCGGGGGGGCGTGGAAAGGGTTCTTTCATTGAAGTCCCTTCCCAGAGAGGTGTGCAGTTGGTCCGCAGCGGCGACGATGCTGCAACCGCAGCAAAAAACATGATCGGGAACCGGCTCGTAACGATCCAAACCGGCCCTGCTGGCTCGCCGGTCAACCAAGTCTTCCTCGAACAAGGCTGCGAGATCGCACGCGAACTCTATGCTGCCGTTGTGCTTGATCGGGCCGCCAAGCTCCCACTGCTGATGGTTTCAAGCGAAGGTGGAGTCGAGATCGAAAAGGTTGCAGAGGAAACCCCTGAGAAAATCTTGCGAGAACATTTCGATCCAGCGTATGGTCTGATGCCCTTCCAAGTTCGCAAGCTGTGCAAGAAGCTCAACATCTCCGGAAGTGCGGCCAAGAGCGCGGATCTTTTCTTCCGAAAGCTATGCGAGGTTTTTGTCAAACTCGATTGCTCGATGGCTGAGATCAATCCGTTGGTCATCACCAAAGACGAAAAAATGATCGCTCTGGATGCCAAAGTCACCTTCGACGACAACGCATTGTACCGACACGCAGACATCAAAGAACTCCGTGACATCGCCGAAGAAGAGCCCGCCGAACTGCGTGCATCCAACAGCGGCTTGAGCTTCGTGAAGCTCGAAGGCAATATCGGTTGCCTTGTCAACGGTGCGGGGCTCGCAATGGCAACCATGGACATCATCAAGTACCACGGCGGTGCACCAGCAAACTTCTTGGACGTTGGCGGTGGTGCCAACACCCAGCAAGTCACCGAAGCGTTCCGTATCATCTTGTCGGATCCAAACGTCAAAGCCATCCTTGTGAACATCTTCGGTGGTATCGCCCGTTGCACAACGATCGCGCAAGCCATCATCGACGCTTCGAAAGAAGTCGGATTCAAAGTCCCGCTCGTTGTGCGACTAGAAGGGACCGAAGTAGAAGAGGGCAAGAAAATGCTCCGCGAAAGCGGTCTTGCGATTATCTCGGCAGATGACCTGACCGATGCCGCCAAGAAGGTCGTCGCCTCCGTCGGCAAATAACCCACCGAAACCCATTTTCAAAGCCAAAAGTAAAACACAAAGCCATGAGCATTCTCGTTAACAAAAACACTCGGGTTATCTGCCAAGGGATCACGGGCAAATCCGGAGCGTTTCACACCAAAGGTTGCAAAGAGTACGGAACCAAAATGGTCGGTGGGGTGACCCCCGGCAAGTCTGGAGAGACCGTCGAAGGTCTGCCGGTTTTCGATACGGTTGAAGAAGCCGTCAAGCAGACTGGTGCCAACGCGACCATGATCTTCGTACCACCTCCGTTCACTGCCGATGCCATTCTCGAAGCGGTCGATGCGGGGATCGAAGTGATCTGCGCGATCACCGAAGGGGTCCCTGTCTTGGACATGGTCCACGTCTACGATGCGGTCAAACGCAGCAAGTCCGTTCTGATCGGACCGAATTGTCCTGGGGTCATCACTCCGGGGGAGTGCAAGATCGGGATTATGCCCGGTTACATTCACCAGCCTGGCAAAGTCGGCATCATGTCCCGAAGCGGTACGTTGACTTACGAAGCCGTTTGGCAAACGAGCAACCTCAAGCTCGGTCAGTCGAGTTGCATTGGATTGGGCGGTGACCCCATCGTCGGAACCTCCTACATCGAACTCTTCGAACGGTTTGAAAAGGATCCGCAGACCGAAGTCATCCTCATGATCGGAGAGATCGGAGGGGATGCTGAGGAGAAGGCCGCCGAGTACGTCCACAAGCACGTAACCAAACCTGTTGCCGCTTTTATCGCCGGGCGAACCGCGCCTCCCGGTAAACGGATGGGACACGCCGGTGCGATTATCACCGGTGGCAAAGGAACCGCTGCAGAGAAAGTCAAAGCCCTCGAAGCAGCTGGAATCGTCGTAGCCCCATCGCCGGCCGAAATGGGTGCTGCAGTTGCCGAAGCACTGCGTCGCAAGAAATAACGGCCACTCGATCCGACAAAGTCCTTTCATGACCACCAATCAAGACCGGTTTCGTCGGCAGATCGCCTTTAAACCGGTCGGCGTAGATGGCCAGCGCATGCTGGCAAACGCTAAGGTTGCCGTAGTGGGCCTTGGGGCGCTAGGATCGACCATCGCCGAGCGGCTTGCACGGTGCGGTGTGGGATATCTACGACTGATTGATCGCGACTGGGTCGAACTAGATAATCTTCCACGCCAAGCCCTCTACACGCTGCACGATGCGGAGTATCACGCCACCAAAGCCATGGCCGCTGCCGAGCATTTATCCTTGATCGATCCGACAACCACGCTCGATCCGATCGTCGCCGATGTGACTCATAAGAACATCCGCCAATTGCTCCAAGGGATCGACTTGGTCGTCGACGGGACAGACAATTTCGAGGTCCGTTATCTGATCAACGATGCTTGCGTAGCCACTGGGCTCCCATGGATCCATGGCGGTATTGTTGGGGCGTCGGGTCAGGCCATGTTGATCGAGCCCGAGCACACAGCCTGCTTTCGGTGCCTTTTGCCCGAGGCTCCGCCACCGAGCATCGCGGGGTCATGCGATACCGTTGGTGTGATTGGGCCCGCTGTAGGGGTGATCGCAAGCTGGCAAGCGTTGCTGGCGGTTCAATGGCTCGTCGAAAGGAAGGATCAGGATCCCGCCAAACGCCCGAGTGTTTTGACCGTCTTTGATCTTTGGCTTGGGGATGTCCGAAAGATACAGTTGCACCGGGTGCCAAGCTGCCCGTGCTGCGGACAAAAGCAGTTTCCGTTTCTCGATGGCCAGCACAGCACCGACACGCAGGTGATGTGCGGTAAAAACGCTGTGCAGGTCCAAGTCCCGTCGGGAATCCGGATCGATTTACCCGAGCTTGCACAAAAACTCAAATCCCAGGGGGATGTCGTCGCGACTCCTTTCCTAGTGCGATTTTCCCAGGACAACTGCACTTTAACGGTCTTTGCCGATGGTCGAGCGGTGGTTCATGGAACCGAAGATCCGGCAGTTGCGAGGAAAATTTATCAACGTTGGGTCGGCGGATAACCAGAAATTTGCTATGCTAACGGCAGGAATATGCGCACTAACGTATTTTCCGCGATTTTGTATCCGAACCTGCCACTGACCATTGCGAGCCGACCATGAGGTATGCATTCCGTCTTGCCGAACTGCTGGGACACACCCCAGACCGCAAGAAACGACCTGGGACGATCAAGGCAATCGTCGAATACACGGGTTTGGACCGTCACCAAGTGGCGGCCTTGCTCAAGAATGAGGCCAAGTACATTCCGCTCGAGGCCCTTTCGAGGTTGTGCGATTATTTGATCGAGCATGGACATGCCAGGGCCGATGAGCTCCCTGGTGCTTTGTTTGCTGTAACCCCCGAGAACTTCTGGGAATTACTCGCGAGGCGTTCCCGACTGGAGGTTTGCGTTGGGGTGCGCAAGCCACCCGAGGACGACAGCGCCGATACGGCTTGGATTGTCGCTTCTGACAACGTATTGGCTGGCGAAGTCCTCAACGGAGTATCGACGTTGGGGGGTACGGCCAAGGCCATGAAAAAGGTCTTGGGCAAGGATATCCCCCACATCGAGCACCTGCGACAAACGTTGGTTTGGAGTCCAGGCACGATGGGAGCCGAGCAGGTTCAGGCCCGGGCCCGGGATGTGTACGAGGAGTTTGCTGAGGTTGCCGGCGACAAAGCGATTGTTTGCCTCGGTAGCGTCAAAAGCAATCCAACCGTCGAGCTTGTACTCGGAGAAGCGTTTGCATGTGATCCATTCATTTCGCAGGATAATGTCGCTAAGGCAACGGATCGATCGCTGCCGTTTTTCTTAAGGTATCGAGATCGCGATCCCCATCCACCTGCTTGCTCGGCAGGTCTCCAACTTAGCAAGTCGCAAAAGGTTTCTGAGCCTGGGTTGTATTATGAGCAAGCCGACGGGACTTGGACATTTGCGGGTGGAAACAGTGCCAGCAACGACGCCGCCTTGGTCTTTTACATTTTCCGAGAATCGCTAGGCCGGTTGGATATGGTGCTTAGCGGATTTTCTGGTCGAGCGACTCGTCTTTTGGCAAGAACCTTGGCCCACCGGGCCGAGGATTTCTGGCCTCCGGTCTTTCATCACAACTACCTCCAAGTCGGTGCGTACATTGTGACCTACGAGCCTTCGGAGACCGTCGATGAATCAAGTGATATCCTCTCGACGGACTTGATGGCCAATGCGACGGTAATCCCGCTTCCAGCGGAAGCCATCGCGCGACGGCTAGGTAAAGTAAACGCTTAAGCACTCCATCCGTAGTGGCGACTGCATTGGAAACACATACTCCAAAGACCGAAATCGACCTTAGCGTACAGTTAGGACGCTTGCGGCTGAAAAACCCAGTCATGGTCGCTTCGGGTACCTTTGGTTACGCCAAGGAGATGGCCGACATTGTCGATCTGCGAGCCTTGGGTGGGATCCTACCTAAAACCATCACCCGCGATTCAAGACCCGGCAATGCGCCGTGGAGAACCGTTGAGATTTCCGCAGGGTTGCTCAATGCGATCGGTCTGGACAACGACGGGATCGATTACTTCATCGAGAACCATTGGCCCTACCTAAAGTCCACGGGTGCCGACATCGTCGTGAGCGTCGCGGGCAAATCGCATGAGGACTTTGTGTATCTAGCCCAACGGCTAGCTCCGCTTGGACTTTTCGCGATGGAGCTCAATATCTCTTGTCCGAATGTCAGTGGCGGGATCGATTTTGGCAGCGACCCACAAGCCTGTTACAACGTCGTTTCTGGGGTCCGAGCGGTGATCGATTGTCCGATTTTGACCAAGCTTACGCCAAATGTCACGAGCATAGCACAGATTGCAAAAGCGGCTTACGAGGCCGGTACCGACGCGGTTACTTGCATCAATACCGTGCTTGGCATGTCGATCGACTGGCGACGGCGTAAAGCGATGCTGGCCAACACCGTCGGTGGGATGAGCGGTCCGGCGATCAAGCCGATTGCACTTCGGTGCGTGCACCAGGTCGCATCGAGTGTTCCGGTACCGATCGTTGGGGTCGGAGGCATTGCGACGATCGATGATGCGATGGAGTTTTTCGTCGCGGGAGCATCTGCGATCCAGATCGGAACGGCAAACTATTACGATCCGATGGTCAGCACCCGATTGATCGAGCAGTTGCCAGGAGCGATACGCGAACTGGGCTTGTCCTCGATCCGCGAATGTGTCAGGACGCTTCAGATCAGCAGTGCCAATCCGACCCATTCGCAACCGGTCAGTCAGAAGTAAAAATCCATTCTTTAATTAACAGGTTCCCATGAGAGTTTTGAGCGGAATACAGCCTACTGGTCGTTTTCACTGGGGCAATTATTTCGGCGCTATCAAGCAGTACATCGAACTCCAGCACGAGCATGATGGATACTACTTCATCGCCGACTTGCACGCCCTGACAACGATCCGTGAGCCGGGTGTCTTGCGAGCAAACGTCAAAGATGCTGCATTGGACCTGCTGGCATTGGGTCTGGATCCGAGTAAGGCTACCCTGTTTTTGCAGTCTCATATACCCGAGGTATCCGAGTTGTACTGGATCCTTATGACCGGTGCCCCCCTGGGCTTGCTCGAACGCTGTGTTGCGTTCAAGGACAAAGAGGCCCGAGGGATCAAGGCCGACGCGGGACTCTTTACTTATCCTGTTTTGATGGCTGCAGACATCCTGGCCTACGACTCCCAGTGCGTCCCCGTAGGTGAGGATCAGAATCAACACATCGAAGTCTGCCGAGATCTGGCTCGCAGTTTCAATGCTCACTATGGCGAGACGTTTGTGATACCCACGGCGAGGATCGTCAAAGACACGGCCAAGGTCCCTGGGACCGACGGCCAGAAGATGAGCAAGAGCTACGGCAATACGCTCGGGTTATTCGAGGACGGCAAGGAGTTGCGCAAGAAGATCATGAGGATCAGCACCGATTCGCGACCGATGGAGGCCCCCAAGGACCCGGACACCGACCACCTGTATCAGTTGTACTCTTTGTTTGCGACCGAGGAGCAGCGTCAAGAGGTTCGGGCGATCTACCAACGGGGCGGGTTCGGATACGGTGATATTAAAAAACGTCTTGCGGATGCCGCCGATGCATTTCTGGAGCCTCTGCGTGCACGTCGAGCACAACTTGCCAGCGATGATGCTTATGTGAATCATGCCCTCGAGCAGGGAGCTCAGCGGGCAAGAAAAGTCGCACGAGGGGTGCTTGATCGTGTCCAGAAATCGTGCGGCTTGATATAGCTTGCCTCGGAGGCCTAAGGCTTGAGGCGCGAGTAGAAACATCCGCTGGCGAATATTTGCTTAACCCGTAGCTAGCGGCTTTGGAATATTTTTTCCCCTTATGAAAAGTATCCCAACAGCTCGCGCCGATAGGCCGCTTCGTGCTTGGGGAAGATCGCCTCGAAGTCGTCCGAATGGACAGCACCGTGCTGAAACCGCCGTTTCGGGAACACCGGGAGTTGCATTCCAGTGACATGCTCGACGCCTCGGCGGACGATTTCACCTTTGAGCCGATAGAGCTTATCGTGGTCCCAGTCGGTCAATTCGATAAACGGGATGCCTTCGGCAATCTCGATCACTCGAGGTAGAGCAAAGGGGCTAAATCCGGTGAAACCAAGTTGTTTTGCCGGAGCCCAGGTTCGGACATGTCCACGGCTTTGTCCACCTGAATAGACCAACGAATGCTTGATCGCATGAACCCCCCAACCCTCCTGGTAGAGCATCAAATTATTGAAAACACTTCGGATCGTGAGCTCCGGATTTTCTTCGATTGGGTAGTCTTTTAGATTCTCATCACCGCCGTCACCGTCGACAAGATATCTCCAGTTGGGATATCGATCGCGGATCGCTTGGCAGAGGGCCAATCCCATCGTTGCGGCTTGGATGTCCAGCGGCTTGTAGTCTTCGGTCACGCGCACCGCGTGTCGCCAATCGAGCTTATCGCTCTTTACATCAACCACCTCCAGGAGCATCTGCAGTCCGCAGTGCTTAAGGAATTCGTTGGCTTGCTGGGCGTCTTGGGCCCGACCATCGACCGACAGTGTAAAGGCTTTGAGTCGCTGGGGTGCTTGGCCTCTGCGTAGGATCAGGTGATTGAGAACCAGCAGCACAGCGCCGCTATCGATGCCGCCAGAAAACATCACACCGATGGGTTCAGATGGGCCGATGCGATCGAGCCACTGGTCGCACTGGGCAGCGAGTTGTCCGATGTAATTGGCACCAATGGCATCTAGGTCGTTGGACCATCGATTTCGCGCCGGATTAAAAAAGCGAGTGTAAAGTGGATTGGGGTCCGGGCATCCGATGAGTTCCAGCTCGACGACAAAGTGGGCTGGGACCATGCGGGTGTAAGACGGGTGGAACTGATCGTCGAGCCCCAGTTCGGTAAGTTTCTTTCGGATGTCTTGAATTTGCTCGGCGACGATGAGGCATGGTCCATCGACCTTCTTAGCAAGGAAGTAGCGCATGGGCCGACCGATCGAGCGAGCCATTCGAACCGTTTTTCCTTGTGCGACGCAAATAGCAAACTGTCCGTCGATCTGGGCGACTTGGTCGGCCTTGCCGCTTAGCACCCGTTTTTCGGCATCCTCGATGGTCGTATTCAAAAGAATATTGCCATCTGGATCCATGAGATTTTCGATACGAGAAATCGTTTCGTGATATGTCATCGCTTGGAATTTGCTGCTAGAGAGGTAATGATAGATGTCCAAGTTTTAAACGGTTCCGAATATACACTAGAATGACGTCCATAGGAACGCGAGGGACGGGAGTAGCGATGTCGAAAGGATTCTCAAAAATCAGCAAGCCGCTTGCTCTGTCTCTTCTTTCGCTATGCGATGGCGATGAGATTTGGTCGTGCGACTACTGTCGATCGCAGCGGGTCCCCGAGGACTGGATTGCAATGTTACGGGACGTCTTCGAGAGCGATTTTTCGGATCCAGGCAGCACGATCTTCGAGGCTGGGAAGCGACTCTCGCAGTATGAGGGGGTTCGCTCGGTCGACATCGCGGTCTGCGCTGCGGAGAGTCTGGGAGTGCAGATCGATCCATGGGTCTTGAGCAACAACCATCGGGCGATGATCGTGTCATGGATCAAGGAACGGCTTGAGGAGTAGCCAGCCTCTGTCGCCATTGCTGCTCGTAGCGACTCTTGCTTGAGGGTTTGGATTTCGTCGGCTTCGCATGGTAGACGGCCGCCATATCGGCGATCTGCTCGGCGAGAATCTTGCGAGCGCTGGCAGGCTCTAAGAGTTCAGCCGCCGATCCGAGCCTGAGTATCTGCGGGATGACTTCCAGGGGGTGGAATGCTGGTACGCTCAGGATTGCCGAACCATCGGCTTGCATCTGGATTTGCTGCTCGGCGTGCCAAGGTTCCTCTTGGACCCAACGAACCGCTTTGGCCGTCAATCGGATTTTGTATAGGGAGGGTTTGTCACCGCTAAAGATTCCGCCGGAGCGTCCCAAGTGGACATCGAGGTCGATTTCCGGATCGGGTTTGAACCATGCGTCGAGGGCCGAGGTCCCTTGGAATCGATCGAGTTTCCAATGCCTGAGTCGCTCCTCTGGTTCTAAATCCATATGCTGGCCGGACTCCATAGCGACGAGATAAATACTCGATTGGTAGATGATCAATCCATAAGGTTCCAGGATCCGTTGCCTTGCGGGACTGCCGGTCGATTCATAGATTGCATCGATTTTGCGATGCTCCTGAATGCATCGATTGATGGTTTGGAGCATCCCCTTTTGTTTTTCGTAGGTTTTGGGAACCACCCCGATGACTCGCAAGGTTCTGCGGTAGCGTTCGTAGTGATCCCAAACGCCTTCGGGTAGCTGCTCCTTGACCTTGTGCCAGAAGCTCTCGATACCAATCCAGAACTGGGTACCGGCCAAGGGGATCATCAGATCGCGGCCCATGGACAGCGCGATCAATTCGCTGGCAGAAATAGCGATCTTGTGTAGCCCAGTATCGCTCCGATTGAGTTTCCAGACCCGCCCTCGCGCGGTGTCTTGTGTGCTGATGGGCATGCCTGCCGATTGGAGGGCTTCGATATCGCGACGAATGCTCCGCGTGTGCAAGTTTCCTAGTCCGAGTTCTTCAACAACGGAGTCTCGAAGCTCCTCGAGGGTGGCACCATAGCGTCGGCGTTCCAAAACCTGGAGTATTTTGTGTTGACGGATCAGCTGTTCATTGCGTGCCAAGGTTTGGAATCCTTTCGCTGAAATTCCAAAAACCGATTAATCGAGGTAGGTGGTCCAAGATGCAGCCGATTCGTACTGTTGGGCCAGAATCGTCGCGTCCTGCTGCGTCAGATGACCACCGGAGATCATGGCCTTGAGCCGCCTTTGGAAATGATCTTGCAGTCCGATCGCATCGTAGCGTGCAAAGGCGACCATATCCTGGATTTTGCTTCCTTGAACGATCTTGGACACATGAAATCGCCCATCGGATTCGATATGGATCGATGCTTCGTTGGGAAGTCCAAACAGGTTGTGAAACGAGCCCATGACTTCCTGGTAAGCACCGATCAAAAAGATACCTAGGAAGTAATCGTTCCCTTCCTTCCATTCCGGCAGTTCGAGCGTCGCTTTGACATCTCGCAAATCGACAAACTTATCGATCTTGCCGTCGCTATCGCAAGTTACATCGACGAGTGTTGCAAAGTCGATCTTGGAATCTTGTAAGCGGTGCAGGGGTACAACCGGGAACAATTGCCCCAGGGCCCAGGAATCCGGGGCGGACCTAAACAAAGAGAAATTGCACAGGTATTTTGCTGCAAGGATTTGTTTGACGTCCTCGAACTCTTCGTTGGGGTTGCGAGTCTGTTCGGATTCCTTCAAAGCTCGGTCGCAGATCTCCCAGTAGAGGACTTCGCCTTTGGCTCGGTCTTCGAGCGAAACCAACCCGAGGTTGAATTGCGTATGCAGTTCGTCCTTGTGCTCGACGGCATCGTGATAATACTCGAAGTAATTCTTGCCGTTGATATCGTCGAGCAACCACTTCATTTCGGTGATGACTTGAGGATCATCCTCGTCGATGGTAACCTCGGGAAGGTCGTCTGCAAAGGTTTCGATCTCTTCGCGGATCGAGGTGACAAGAACGGTGTGGTAGGCCGTCATCATCCGGCCGCTTTCGGTGACCAAGTTCGGGTGCGGTGCACCTTCTTCGTCGCAGACAGTTTGAACCGTATAGACTACATCGTTGGCAAACTCTTGAACGGTGTAGTTCATCGACGACTCGGTCCGGGTCTTGGAGCCGTCGTAATCAACCCCTAGGCCACCGCCGATGTCTAGGAATTCAATGGGATAACCCAATTGGTGGATCTTTGCGTACACCCGAGCGGCTTCCTTCATCGCGTTCTTCACTCGCTTGATGTCGGTGATCTGACTGCCGATATGGAAATGCAACAAGTGCAGCAACTGCTGCTTGCCGCTCTCCTTGAGCAATCGCAGGCATTCGAGCAGCTCGGAGGTGGTCAAACCGAATTTGGCCGAGTCCCCACCGGAACTAGCCCATTTGCCTGAGCCTTTGGTGTAGAGTTTGGCTCTGAGTCCGATCCATGGATAGACATTGCTCTCGCCACAGACCCTTAAAAGAATCTTGAGCTCGTTGAGTTTTTCGATGACGATGACGACTCTTTTACCCGACTGAACTGCCAGCAGCGCGAGTCGGCAAAAGGATTCGTCTTTGAAACCGTTGCAGATCAGCAGCGATTCGGGGGTCTGCTCCTGAGCGATGGCCGCATACAACTCGGCTTTTGAACCGCACTCGAGCCCTACACGATACTTGCTGGTGTCTTTGAGAAACTCTTCAACCACTTCCCGCCTTGGATTGACCTTCATCGGGAAGACCGGGAAGTGCATGGCTTTGTATCCGAACTGTTCGATCGCTTCGCGATACGATCCGGTCAGGATTTTAAGTTGATTGGTGAGGATCTGGGGGAATCTAAGCAGGATCGGCAATTGCAGTTTCTTGTCTTTCAACAAATGATCGACAACGGTCTTTAAGTCGGCCCAGCGAGGGTCGCTCATCGCGGGGTGGACAACCATGTTCCCTTGGTTGTTGACGCTGAAATACCCTGCGGACCAGTTTTCAATGCCGTAGGTTCGCGAAATTCGTTGCAGGGTTTCATCGTTCATGTTGCATTCAGTTTCCCGGAGAGAGAGACAGGGAAGAGGGGCCTAGCTCAAGCTGATATTCTAACGCGAATCCTAAATTTTTTACAGTCACCCAGACGACCTGATTATCTCCGCGTCGGAGAGGCTGTCCACGGGTCATCGGGCCAGGAATGCTTGGGATAGCGTCGCTTTAGCTCCTTTTTGACTTCGCCGTACCCTGTGGTCCAAAAGGAAGCTAGATCGTTGGTAATCTGTTGAGCTCGACCGCTGGGTGCTAACAGATGCAAGAGCAATGGCACCCGGCCACGAGCGATCCTGGGTGTTTGCTTCCATGAAAAAACTTCCTGAATCTTCACGGCCAAGACCGGAGGCTTGCCGACTGCATACTCAATCTTGAACCAACTCCCCGACGGGACCTGGATCCTTTCAGGGGCATCAGCCTGCAAACTCTTGGCCTGCTCAGCCGTGAATAGATTTTGGAGCCAATCGATCCACTCCCCAGAGCGGACTTGGTCTAGACTTCTTTTGCCTCGACAAATCTCCGCAGCGACTTGTTGCAAGATCGCAGTGTTGAGCTCTGGCAGCCCAAGTTCCGGGACCCATTGTCGAAGACACCCGACCCGCTCGATGAATTGCGCCACGGCCGGATCATCCTTGGGAAACACGCCCTCCCAATGCGATTGGACGGCCTCGAACAAGCTTGACGCGCAGGCCTCTTCGTCGGTGATGGCGACAGGTGTTTCGGCTAGGCACAAGTCCAACCAATAGGTCCGTCGTCTTCCAACAACTTGCTTTTGCGAGGGATGGAAGAACATTTCGTCCCGGGTGCTCAGCGCATCCCCTTGCAACCACTCAATCCGAACCCCACTAGCTTGACGAACCAGCGCCTCTCCCGAGCCACCCTCGATATCCACACACACAAACAAATCAGGGTCTCGAACCCCGGAGTCCGGGCCTAACTTCACACCCTTAGATCCGACCATCAAGCCTTGCGGATTGCCGAATGATCGGCGTTTTGCAAGCCGATCGGGGAAGCCGGCTAACACAGCGCGCTGAAGCCCTATCTCTTGGGACCGAACATCGCCGTTATCTGGATCGGCTCGCGATTCGCCGCGCAGTAAACCTTCGCAAACCTGCTGGATCTGCCGAGCCGACTTCTTGATCGTGCCTAAGCTAGCAGGGTTTACCCAGCCCAGCGGCGTTGGTCGATCGAGGTTCGGTTGCAGGATCCAATTCAATCGCTCGATGCAGTCGCTCTGCCAAACATTCGGTGCGCTCCGAAAACTTCCTCTTCTGTCGAAGGGGTCGCGTTCACTGAGCATTGCCGATAGCAACGCCGCGCGATCTAGGCAACCATATCGGTCGGCTTCGATGCATAACCTTGCAAGCCTCGGGTGGAGTGGTATCTGACTCATCTGCTGGCCTAGCAGGGTGAATTTCGCATCTTGAATTGCACCGAGATGGGTCAGCAGCCTGCCAGCCGCCGACCAAGCATCATCGCGGGGGGCTTCGATCCATGGAAAGTCGTCGCGGTCGCCTTCGCCCCAAGCATGCAACTGGAGCCTTGCGTTGCAAAGATCCACGCGTCGGATCTCGGGTTCTAGGAATGCACAACGAGCACGATCGGAGGCTTCCGACCACAAACGAACGCACCATCCGGGGGCAACGCGGCCGGCTCGTCCGGCGCGCTGGGTAGCCGAAGCCGCCGAGATGTTTTCCAGTACCAATCGATCGAGGCCTACATCGGGGGAGAATCGCAGAACTCTCGCCAAACCGCTATCGATCACGGTTTGTACGCCGGGTATCGTCAGCGATGTTTCGGCTATGTTGGTAGCGACAATGATCCTACGGCGTTGCCCCAATTGGATCGCTAGCGACTGTTCCTCGATCCGCATCGAACCGAAAAGCGGTAGGACATCGAGGGATTCAAGTCCACGCGTTTGGCGCAGAATCTGGCAGCAGCGTTGGATCTCTCCTGCGCCTGGTAGAAAAACAAGAACATCTCCAGGTCGGGCCCGAGCGGCTTGGGCCGCCACAGCCGCTGCATGCTCGACGATGTCTTGCTTGAAATCCGGCGGCCTATACTCGATCTTCACCGGATAACTGGCCGCCGCAATGCGAATCAGCGGGGCGTTGGGCATCGCATTGGCGAACCAGTTTTGGTCCAGCGTCGCCGACATGATCACGATCCGTAAATCGTCTCGCAGTTCCGTTTGGACTCGCCTGAGCATCCCCAGGAGCAGATCGGCATCGAGCGATCTTTCATGGAATTCATCGAGCACAACCATCGCGGTGTCTTGAAGCGTCGGGTCCTGTTGGAGTTTGCGAATCAGGATTCCTTCGGTGGCCACGACAAGTTGCGTCTGCTTGGAAACTTTTTGATCGAACCGGACCGCGTAACCGATTTGCTGACCGATCTGTTGGTTCGATTCCCAAGCGATCCGCTCTGCGACCGAGCGAGCGGCTATGCGTCGAGGTTGGACCAGGTAGATGCGTTTGTCGGGGTCGGCCAGCCGCAATAGCGACGGAGCAATGCGGGTGGTCTTTCCCGTTCCCGGCGGGGCCTCGATGGCTGTAACCGGATGGCTCTTTACCATCTCGGCCACATGGCCCAGGTGCTCGTCGACCGGGAGTGGGTCCATCTCTCAACCCTGCCGACGCTTGGGGTATCCGCCGCTGCCATTCTCGTTGTTGACCGACGGTTTGTTCATACGCATGCGGTGACTAGGAGATCCGAGCAGATCGTCGAGCCGATCGCGGAGCTCCTGCGAGATGCTGACTTTATGTTTCGTACTCACCATACGCACGATACTTCCACCGCTGATCTTGACATCGAATTGAACTTCGCGATCACCGGGATACCCTCGTAAAATCTCGGCGAGTCGCTGCACGGTGTCATGCGAATGTTTCGTTTCGTCGAACAAGATACTCAAGCCTGAGGTGAAGCGGGTTTCGACCTCGGCGATCGGGATGACTTCGTCGACGATGAAATTGATTTCCTCTTCACCACGCTTGTCGATTCTGCCCCGGGCTAAAACGATTGCATCCGGGACGATAAACGGTGCGCAACGTTCGTAGGTATTGGGCCAAGCGATCGCGCGGGTGATTCCTTCGAGATCTTCAAGATCGAAATTCGCGTACTTCGTCGGCGTGTCAGGCTTTGGGTTCCGCGTGTGCGCTAGCTTGATCGACGACACCACGCCACCCATCCAAACCTCAGTCCGATGCGCAAGGGACT
>Ga0114972_10002016_pt1 | contig 15227 bp, 10 predicted proteins | sample M_140807_EF_Meta_FD_87354 | JGI IMG/M metagenome (GOLD analysis project Ga0114972, IMG submission 87354) | Freshwater microbial communities from Lake Montjoie, Canada to study carbon cycling - M_140807_EF_MetaG | ecosystem: Environmental > Aquatic > Freshwater > Lake | place: Lake Montjoie... | reverse complement strand
GTTCTTTCTTCTTGGCGCCATGACCATTGTGGAGGTAATCGACTCGCATTATGGTTTCCGGAAAATCACATCGCTGATCCGAACAAAATCGCCGATCGGCCTAATGTGGATTATTTCCTGGGCTGCTTTTTTTCTTTCCGCCATTCTTGACAACCTAACCACCGCAATTGTAATGGCTTCCATTGTGCGGAAAATGGTGCCAGACCGCTCCTGGAAATTGTACATCATTTCCATGGTGGTTATTGCAGCCAATGCCGGTGGTGCCTGGTCTCCAATTGGAGATGTTACCACAACAATGCTTTGGGTTGGAGGTCAGATTGAAACAATCCCGCTGGTTTCAATGGTCTTTTTGCCATCACTGGTCAGCCTGCTTGTTCCCTTATTATTGCTGAGTTTTGTGTTGAAGAATGAGGATTCAGATTTGGGTCAACCATTAGAACAAGAGAAGATGGCTGATGGTGCAGATTGGGTCCTTATGGCTGGTGCAGGCGGACTTTTGCTGGTACCGGTTTTCAAAAATCTAACACATCTCCCGCCCTATCTTGGAATCTTACTGGTACTGGGCATCATTTGGGTATTAACCGAAACCATTCACCGGGGAAAAGAAGCCCATGAAAAGTCGGTTTTTACACCATCCCATGCACTTTCCAAAATTGATACGCCAAGTATCCTTTTCTTCCTTGGAATTCTTCTGGCCGTGGCTGCCCTGGAAAGTGCAGAAGTTTTAAAAACTGCCGCTTCCTGGCTCGATGGTTTTACCAGCGACAAAGCAATCATCATGGCCGCGATTGGAATTGCCTCCGCCATTGTAGACAATGTACCACTTGTGGCCGCTTCAATTGGAATGTACGACCTCAATTTATTCCCGACCAACAATCCAATGTGGATTGAACTTGCCTTTGCAGCAGGTACCGGTGGCAGCATTTTGATAATTGGCTCGGCAGCTGGTGTGGCTGTAATGGGTCTTGAAAGGATTGATTTTATGTGGTACCTAAAGAAAATTGCGTGGCTGGCCCTGGCTGGTTTTATTGCTGGTTACCTCGTTTTGCTTTTGCTGCTTGAATTGTAAATTTTTGCGCTTCAAATTATTTTTTGAAGGCTACTTGAATCAAACTTAATCCGGCGGAATGTTGTACCAGAGGAGGTGAAAATCCGGCTCTCGGCGATCAAAGTGCTGTACGGCAAATTCATTCAGATTGAGACTCCCGCAAAAGGGCACGGAAAGGATGCCTTTGTTAAGGCTTATGCCAACTCTCAAGCCACCAAAATTAAAGGGTTCTTTGAACTGACTTTTAGCGTTGTATTCCCATTCATCGTCGTCGTTTTCTCTTGCACAAAATTCACCCACCGGTGCAAGTGTGAGGATGAGTTTATCTTCCGTATCAACGCAGTGGCCCACCAAAACCTTATGAATGATTCCTTTGTCGAGGTAGAGCGCGGTGAGGCCTTCGAAATTTTTATCCATACACCAAGATAAAATAAAAAATCAGCAGCAAACTACTTGTAAAGTACAAGAAGCTGCTGCTTCATTCCAATGGAGTAATCTTTTGCACGAATTTTTATAACTTCTAAAACTCAAAATACAACAAGGAGGAAGTTGAAGTGGCAATTCAAGATCTTCAGCAGAACATCGACTTTCTAAAAAAAATGAATGGATTTTCCTAGATCAAAAAGATAACTGAATTTATACCAAGTGCTAAAAAACAAAAGGCCGGCCCCAAATTGGAGGCCGGCCTTTTTTATAATCTATTGAATCAGATTAAATATCGAATTTGATTCCTTGTGCAAGGGGAAGACTATCACCATAATTAATGGTGTTTGTCTGACGACGCATATAAGACCTCCAAGAATCCGAGCCAGATTCGCGTCCGCCGCCAGTTTCTTTCTCACCGCCGAATGCGCCTCCAATTTCCGCACCAGAAGTTCCGATGTTGATATTGGCAATGCCACAATCAGAGCCTTTCCAGCTAAGATATTTCTCAGCCTCCTGCAACCTGTTGGTGAAAGCTGAAGAGGAAAGTCCCTGGCGAACATCATTCTGCATTAAAATGGCATTTTCGATATCCCCATCATATTTCAGCAAATAGAGAATTGGGGCAAAAGTTTCCTCCTGCACCATGTGATAATGATTTTGAGCCTCGATGATGGCTGGAGTAACATAACATCCATTCAAACCAGTTTCTGCCTTTTCTCCGCCCACAATCAGATTTCCACCTTCCTTCTTCACTTCTGAAATCGCATTGAAGAAAGCCTGTTCCGCTTGCTTGTCCACAAGCGGACCAACAAGTTTTGATGTGTCCAAAGGATTTCCAATCGGAAGTTTTTTGTATGCCTCAACCATGCGGTTTTTCACTTCATCGTAGCGGCTGGCATGCACAATCAGACGACGGGTGCTGGTGCAACGCTGACCACAAGTTCCCACTGCGCCAAAAACGGTACTGCGGATGGCCATGTCCAGATTTGCATCCTCAGCAATGATAACTGCATTGTTGCCACCAAGCTCGAGTAAAGACTTACCAAGACGGGCCGCAACTGTAACAGCCACCGCTTTACCCATCCGCGTAGAACCCGTGGCCGAAACCAAGGCTACTTTCGGACTGGCCGCCATGGCTTGACCCACAGATGCATCTCCAATAACCAATGAGAAAATTCCTTCTGGCAGGTTGTTGGCTTTCAATACATCCTGCAAAAGTTTCTGGCAGGCGATGGCAGTAAATGGCGTTTTTTCAGAAGGCTTCCAGATGCAGACATTTCCGCAAATGGCAGCGAGGGCGGCGTTCCAGGCCCAGACAGCCACAGGAAAATTGAATGCTGAAATAATGCCAACAATACCAAGTGGATGCCACTGCTCCATCATCCGGTGCTCTTTTCTTTCAGAGTGCATCGAAAGGCCATACAACTGGCGAGAAAGACCAACAGCAAAATCACAGATGTCGATCATCTCCTGCACTTCGCCCAATCCTTCCTGGTAAATTTTCCCCATCTCAATGGATACCAGAGAACCCAACTCAGACTTATACTTCCGGAGAACATCTCCATACTGACGAATAATTTCACCGCGTTGAGGGGCAGGAATGGCAGCCCAAATCGGGAATGCCTTGCCGGCAGTATCCAGAATATTTTGAAAATCGCCTTCTGAAGCACCAATTACCTGCCCAATTGGGGAGGCATCAATTGGACTGTTGATCGAGAATTCATGTCCACTGCTTCCTGCTTTCCACTGGAGGCCGGTTGATATGCCATGATGAAGACCTGGCTCGATTCCCAGGGATGAAAGTATCTTATTGATTTCCATTAAACTATGATGATTTTATTTGATGCAAAAAGAATCGGACCCACGCCCGCAAAACGATTGCAAGTAAGTGAAAACCCGCAAAATGTCGGCCTGACAAAATCAGAGTCAATGCCAAAAAAAGCCGGACTTTTGGGGCCCGGCCTGAAATTTTTTCAAATGAAATTAAGCACCTACGCTGGCTTTGTAGGTATTGTAATCCATCAGTCCTTCAAGCTCCGCAGGATCGGAAAGAGAAATTCTCACCATCCAGCCCGCACCATAAGGATCTGAATTCACAAGTTCTGGCGCATCGGCCAAAGCTGGGTTGACCTCTAGAATGGTACCAGCTACCGGTAGGAATAAATCCGAAACAGTCTTTACAGCTTCAACAGAACCAAAAACTGCATCCTTCGCAATGGCCTGACCGCTGGTATTGATGTCAACATATACAATGTCGCCCAACTCGCCTTGCGCGAAGTCAGTAACGCCAACAAAAGCTTCATTGCCTTCCATGCGAATCCATTCGTGTTCGCTGGTGTATTTCAGATTTTCTGGAAATGTCATATTCAAAGATTTGCTTAAAGGCCCAAAGTAAGGTGTGAGAAGACAAATAAAAAAGCCTCTTTTTTTGAAAGAGGCTTTTTTTAAGGCACCGCGATGGGGCTCGAACCCACGACCCCCAGAACCACAATCTGGTGCTCTAACCACCTGAGCTACGCAGTGCATCTAATCGGACTGCAAAGAAAGCCCCTTTTCCATTTTTTTCCAAGACAAAAAGCCATTAGGCTTTCTTCTGCTCCTTTGCCCAAGCATCTTTCAGGGTAACCGTTCGGTTAAAGACAAGTTGTTCAGGGCTACTATCCCTATCTGTACAGAAATATCCTTTCCGTAAAAATTGAAAATGCTGGCCTTCATCTTTACCTGAAATTGCAGGCTCGGCCATTGCATTCTTAATAATTTTTAAAGAATCAGGGTTGATATAGCCCTTGAAATCCCCTTCCTCAGAAGATGGATTTTCCACACTAAAAAGTCGATCGTATTCCCGGACCTCGCATGGAACCGCAGAAGCAGCATCCACCCAATGCAGCGTACCCTGAACTTTCAGCCCGGAAGTATCTTCACCACTACGGCTGTCGGGAAAATAATGACAATGCAATTCTGTGATTTCACCTTCTGCATTTTTGATAACCTCATCGCAGCGAATGATGTAAGCACTTTTCAACCTGACCATTTGACCAGGCGCAAGTCTGAAAAACTTTTTCGGCGCTACTTCCATAAAATCTTCCTTTTCTATGAAAATTTCACGGGAAAAAGGCAGCGGCCTCGTTCCGCCATCAGGATCTTCAGGATTATTTTCAGAAGGCAGGTTTTCAATTGTTCCTTCCGGAAAATTTGTAATTACAACTTTAAGTGGATCGAAAACCACCATTCGCCGAAGGGCAATTTTATTGAGATGCTCACGCACACAAAACTCTAGTACGCCAACATCCACAATGTTGTCGCGTTTGCCAACCCCAATTCTGTCAGCAAAATCCCGAATGGCTTCGGGCGTATAGCCGCGCCGGCGCATTCCTGAGATGGTGGGCATGCGCGGATCGTCCCAACCGCTCACATGTCTTTCATTTACAAGCTGCAAAAGTTTGCGCTTGCTCATTACCGTGTAGGTAAGGTTGCGTCTTGCGAACTCATATTGGTGGGACGGAAAAATTCCCAGTTTGTTGATGCACCAGTCGTAAAGTTCCCGGTGAAGGGCAAACTCAAGCGTGCAAATGCTGTGGGTGATGTTTTCGATGGAGTCACTTTGGCCATGGGCAAAATCGTACATCGGATAAATACACCACTGGCTACCCGTCCGATGGTGTGGTACATGTTTAATGCGGTAAAGAATGGGATCACGCATCAACATATTGGAAGAGGTCATATCAATCTTGGCGCGAAGCACTTTTTCGCCATCCTGATATTTGCCATCACGCATTTCACGAAACAACTGCAGATTTTCTTCCACTGATCTTTCTGCAAATTGATTGCGATGACCAGCCTGAGTAGGCGTGCCTTTCTGGGCCGCAATTTCTTCGCTCTTACTGTCGTCTACATAAGCAAGACCATCTTGAATTAACTTTTCAGCAAATGCATAGAGCTGCGGAAAATAATCACTCGCATAAAATTCATTGGTCCATTCGAAACCCAGCCAGCGAACATCCGCCTTAATGCTGTTTACATATTCTGTTTCTTCTGTTGCCGGATTGGTGTCATCAAAGCGCAGATTTGTGCCCCCACCAAACCTTTTGGCAAGTCCAAAATTGAGACAAATACTAGAGGCATGTCCGATATGAAGATACCCATTTGGTTCCGGTGGAAAGCGTGTTAAGATGGTTTTGTGCTTCCCAGATTTTAAATCATTTTCAATGATTTCCTCAAGGAAATTGAGACTTTTCTCGGGCACTTCGTTTGCTTCGCTGCTCATGGATGCTGGTTGATTTTCAGTGGTAATCTGACTCTGCAAAGAAAGTCCAAAACCTATGGTCAGGCAAATTGCAGAGAATGCCTTTCTGACAAACATAATTCACTTTTTTGGCGTAAAATTGCAGTCAGACCTAAAAACACGGTGCAACCAAAATCAGGCTGTATTTCAGGCAATCGGGCAAGACCCTGGCACAGAACCCCGATTCTGTTGATTTTGCTTTTTCTTCATTTTACAAGTTCAGCCAACCCTGTTAAAAAAGCCTATTTACTGATTAAGAAAGGCTCCCTGACAGAGGCCCGGCAAACGCTTGATAAAGCGAAGCTGAAGCACAAAGATGATTTCGGAATAGATTTTGTTTTTTCACATTACTACCTGAGTCCCTACCAGAAAACGCTGAGTTTGGATTCTGCCTATTTCTTTTGCCTCACAGCGATAGAAAAATTTCGGAATGAATCTTCTTCTGGAAAGAAACGCTATGAAAACCTGCGGATTGACCACTTTCGAATTGACTCTTCCGAATTATTTTCCAGAAAGGAATATCTCGATAGCCTTGGGTTTTCCAAAGCCCAAAACTTAGAATCTGAATCTGCTTACCAGTGGTTTCTGGAGAACTTTCCAAAATCCAGAAGGCTGGAGGAAGCAAGAGTCAAAAGAGCCTCGCTTGCCTTTCAAAAAGCACGGGAAGAAAATAGCTATCAGGCCTTTATGCAGTTTTTGGAAAAATATCCGGATGCTGGAGAAGCCAATACGGCAAAGGAAATTTCCGAGTTAATGGTTTTTCAGAATTCTGCAAAAAAAGGCAAACTCCAAGATTGGGAAGCCTTTTTGGAAAAGAATCCAAACAACCGATATACGCTGAAAGCCTACGATAAAATTTTTCAAATCAGCACCCGCCTGCATACCCCAGATTCTTATTTCCAGTTTGTAAATAAATACCCCGAAAACCCGAATACAAGCAAAGCCTGGGAATGGATTTTTTACCTTGAAAATTCCAATCTTACAACTAGCCAACTAGCCCAAAAATATCCAGGTTTCCCGACAGAGAATTTCGAAGCACAGGCAAGACTTCGGAATCTAAACCTGATTCCCTTCATTGAAAGGGGTCGTTTTGGGTGGATGGATGTAAAGGGGCGTTCTGTAATCCGGGCCCGGTTCGATTCCATTCCAGCGGAGACGCGTTGTGAAGTTGGCAACATCAACTTCCTGAAAGCCTTCCAGAAAAACCGTGTGGCTGTTTTTAGCATGGATTCCTTCCCGGTTTCAGAAGGAGATTATGATGACGCAGAATGGTTTCAGGATGGAATAATAAAAGTTTTCAAGGCTGGAAAAGAGGGCTTAGTGAGTCTTTCAGGCACCATCATTCTGGACCCGAGGTATGAAAGCATCCGGAGCATCAATGCAAACCTGCTTTCCATTAAGCAGGGCAGCAAGCAATTTCTTTTTACCAGCAAAGGACACAGCATTGAAATGCCCGGCGTGGATGAAATAATTCCTTCCGGAAGTTTCCTGGCGCTGCGCATGGGGAAAAAAATCGGTTTAATAACTGAAACCGAAGTCCTGCAAAGCCTTGAAAATGAAGTACCGAAGCCAGATTTCCGATACACTAAAATCCAGAAAATAGGCCCCAAGCGCTTGTTACTTTTCGAAGGAGATAAAGCTTATTATGTCGGCAACAACAAGATTTCTTTAATAAAAAGCAGCAATGAGTCCACCTTCACTGAATGTGCATGGGGCATCCAAATAGAAAATGGGGGAATAATCAGCTTGGTTGACAGCAATGGAAATCAAATAGGAACCGATTTCGAACGGGTCAACATTGTGGGCAATACTGCGATCGTAAAATCAGGAGGAAAATTTGGAATGCTCAACCGATTGGGCAAATCAATTGGAGAATTCAGTTTCGACAGCCTCAGCCAGTTTTATGGCAATACTTGTATCGGAAGAAAAGGAAGCAGGAACTTTTTGGTTTTTGATTCTGGAAAGGAGATTGCGTATACCGGAAACAAACAGCCTGAGTTGCTCCGGTTGGTGAGTGAAAAAGGCAGTTCACAATCCTATTTCATTTCCCTAAGTGATTCATTGGGGAAAAAATCGGTGGTTTCAAGAACGGGCATTCAGGTTTTGCCTTTTGCCTGGGACCAAATTAACCTAATCGATCAGCATCTGCTTTCCATTCAATCAGAGCGTAAATACGGCCTTGCAGACACCAGTGGAAAAATCCTGCTCAAGCCGGGTTTTTCGGGAATTTCATCTGTCAGCAAAGAATTTGTTTGTGTGGCCAAGGGAAAAAGTCTTTACATCATTAATCCATACACACAAAAAATACTACTCTCCAACTTAAGCGGCACAGCCCGGAATTTCGGCAAGTCCAAAAACCTGTTTATTGTCCGAATTCAGGACAAAGCCGGCATTGTGGACAACACAGGAAAGCAGGTGGTGCCTTGTCAGTACGAGGACATTATGTACTGGAATCCTACGCGTTGTCTTGTAAAGAAAAATGGCTTTTGGTATTCCTATCTCTTAGAGAGTGGCAAAGAACTGGTAAAGGCCATCAAGAAGGTTTCTGTGCTTGCAGAAAGAGAAAATGAAGTTATTTACGAGGTTGAATCTGATGGAAAAGTCGGAATAGAAAGCACGCTGAAAGGCGAAATTGCAGCCACCATTTTTGATGAAATTGTGCCGTTCGAATACCAGGGAGGCGTTTGTTTTTTTGCCGGAAGCAGGGTTCAGCAAAGTTCGGTTTACACCCTGATTTACATTGATTCACACGGCGGTCCGATTAAAAACCAATACCTCACCGAGGACGAGTACGAGCGCATCGTATGCGATTAAAAAAACTCAGGCTTTGGGACTTACCAAAAGCGTTTTTTCCTTTTCAACCCGAACCTGACCAGCCGCAAGGCCCTTTACTTTCCGAACATATTTCCTTTCTGTAAGCATCACCGGACTGAGGCTTTCATTTCTAGCCCTCGAGTGATAAGCCGCCAGTTCCGCAGCCCTTTCCAACACCGGCTGAGGCGTGTTTTGTCCTTTTTTTCTTCGTACAAGCACATGACTTCCAGGTACATCGCGGGCATGCAACCAATGGTCATCTTTATGACTTATGCGTAAAAGTTCATCATTTCCTTTTGCATTTTTCCCAACACGAATTTCATAATTCATAAACGAAAAAATCCAGAATGGAAGGTTGGCTTCTTCCTGGGCTGGATTTACAGAAGTTTGAACCTGGTTTAACTTGCGAAGGCCCCGCAAATCAGAGGCTGAGGAAAGCGCACTTAGCGTTTCCCGCAAGCTGGAAGCATTATTTTTCCAGCTGTTCAGAGAATCGAGCAATCTCTGCAAATCAGCCGCCTGACCGCGTGCTTTTCGGTAAAGGCGTTCCGCATTTTCAGGAATAGAAAGGTCCTTTTTCAGGCGAATTTCAATCAATCCGGAACCATCGAAAGCAGGCAAAACTGCTTTTTCACTTCCCTTTTGAACTTCATGCCCGTAAGCCATGAGTAAATCTGCATGCAATCGAAAAGGACTTTCCCCACTCGCCCTTTCAACCTGAGTTTGCAAGACCTCAATTCGGTCCAGAACCTGGGCCAATTGCTTTTCCTTTTCCTGAATGAGTTTTTCCTTTTCCCGACCAAAACAGTTTACCTGCCAGAAAAGGCGGTAAAAGCGGATGGAAATTTCAATTGGATCGGATGACTCAAACAAGACTTCCGGCAATGGAAAAAAACTGACAAAAACTTCATTTTCTTCCTGACAAAGGAACAATGGCCCATCACCTGTGAGGCAATCAACAAAGGCCTGAAAGGTTTCTTTCCCGGAATCATTATGGCTGATTTCATTCCAATAATCCCGGATTCTTCTGGTAAAACCGGGGCAGCGAGATGCCAATATTTCAGGATCTGGATGCCAGATAAATTCATCTGGATGTTTGACTGCTGGAACAGGAACCGATTCCAGATCCTTACGAAGGTGGTGGTTAAAAACCGAAATTACCTTGTCGGATTGATGCAGGATGATGTTGGACCGCTGGCCATACATTTTGAAAGTCAGAATCAAGCCACTCTCAAAATGAAAGCTGAACAACCTGTCATATTGTTGAGGTTCAACATAACTCAGCACCTGGCCAGCGAGTTCCGGAAAAATGCCAACCGAATTGGTTCGGCTACGGGCCGGGTCTTCCGGAAAACTAAGGATTGAAGCCCCTCCAGAAAGGTCTGCGCGAATAAAAAAATCCTTGCCACTGTCGGTGTAGAACTGTAAAAGAAGCTCATCCTTCTGCTGAGAATAGCACTCCATCAGGCGTGCGCCCTTCAGAATTTCCGAAAGGGCAGAGGCCAGACGGAAGAAGAAAAATCGGCTGTGGTACATTAGAAAGTAACAGGTTCCGGCTGCAGAATAGGCTTGCCGTAAACCGGGTGGAAAGTACAGTTTTTCCGCCGTACGCGCTATGTTGCTGCTCTGAATATCAGAAATCCGGCCACATTATGAAAATCCCTGCTTTTTTCTGGCCGCCCGGGCGGGCCCTGCGCGGGTACGCTTGCGCTTCCGTGTTGCAGGAAAAGCTGGATTCAAATAAACCAAAAAAGGGAGTATGCTTCAGGCCCCAATTTTGGATTTCTGCCTTTTTACTTTTCCTGCTACACCAGGCCGCTACGGTCCCTGGCGGGAAATACCTGCTTATTGAAAAGCTTGTGTATTAGTCCTTTACACAGCGTACTGAAAGAGCATCGACCTTAGCCCCGTTAGACCGCCCTATTCCGCTATAGTCTTTACTGAAAATTCTGTCATAAGCGCTTTCGCCCGAAAACTGGGTGGAAGACCAGAATGCAGTCATGGTCAAATACACATAAAAATCACCATTTGGATACCGGAATCCAGTAGGCACAATTGAAAATCCACTTGAATTACTTGCCCCTAAATTTGGGCTCAGCCAGTCATCGGAAGTGCTTTTCATTTTTCCACCAATTTGAAGAGATGCACCTCTATCACCAGTCATGCTTAATTCAGATTCAGGCATGCCTATTTCTCTTTCAAGCGTCATCCAATCTTCATCCGTCGGTATCCGCCAACCTTGCGGGCAAAGGCCACTGTTGTTCACTACCGTAAACCAGTTGTAAAGTTTGCCATAAGGACAAGCATGAACGATGCTGTCGTTGTTGTACCAGCAAGAGGCTCCGGTGGACAAATTTGACCAAGTTACGGCATCTGTTACTTCCGGGATAGGATTCCCGTTTTTGTAGCGGGAGGTTTTTAGGTTTTCAGCCATCCATGTTTGGGCGCCTATTTGAATGGTTTTGTAGCGATTGCCGTCAATATCTGTCAGAAGGCCATAGGTTTTTGTTTTGTTAAACACATCCTTCACCCCGCAATAATCAGAGCTGGAAGAATCTGCAACCACTAAGTAAAAGGAACAGCTAATGCCACCAACAAGAACTGTAAAGCGTGCAGTATCTGCAGTCTGCGGAGTGCCGGAAATCAGAAAATCCAAAAATCCGGAACCAGACGAAAAACTACCTGCTTTCACCGAAGCAGTTAGGCCGGCCACACCGCTTGAAGCAACGGATTGAGCAGGATAAACCCCGGCATTTGCACCGCTATACTCAATTCGGCAAGAAACACCCGATGCAGGAGTGCCGATTTTGGTACTACCCGTAACTTCGGCTTCGTTGCAGAGAAGGCTTGTAACCCTTCCAACCGGAAGCGGATTCTCAGTCGGGTCACATTCTTCTTTACAGGAAAACAGAATTGATAAAAGAAAAACAAGAGTAAGCTTGCCGTAAAAAGGTGTTTTCATGAACGGATTTCAAAAAATTTGGTCAAAGGTATGGCCTAAAAACTAAAGCACAATTTCTCTCGGAAGAACTTCGTTTTTCCCACAGCCGTCAAACCATCTTCTGCCTGATTTGCGCATTAAAAAAAAGCCTGCCCCGGAGTTTTCGGAGCAGGCTTATTAATTGTGCCCAGGACTGGATTCGAACCAGCACACCCTTTCAGGCGCTACCACCTCAAAGTAGTGCGTCTACCAATTTCGCCACCTGGGCTTTGAGGGAGGGCAAAGGTAGCATCTTCCTTGTTCAGCGCAAGAAATTTCAAAAGGTTTTATTTTCTTTGAATCACTAAAACTAAAAACGATGAAAGAGGATTTTCTGCAAATGGTATGGCAGCAACAACTCCATACCCTCCCGGCTCAAACAACTGACGGACTTAAAATACAGGTAATCAGGCCGGGAATACGAAACCACAGCGACGGACCAGACTTTGCCAACGCCAGAATTGTGATGGATGGTCTGGAGTGGAATGGCGCTGTTGAAATTCATGTTCGCGCTGACGAGTGGAACCAACATGGGCACCAGCATGATCCTGCCTATGAGGGTGTGATCCTGCATGTTGTGTGGGAGCAAAACAAAGAGATATTCCGAAAAGATGGCAGTCAGGTACCCACTTTCGAACTTCGGGAGCGAATACCCTTGGGCATTATTCTTCGGTATCGGGAAATTATCTCCGCAAAAGAGCATCTTGCCTGTCAACCATTTCTGGGAAAAATAGAGCCTCTCTTGATCAGCTCAATGCTGGAAAAAGTGCTTGCCGAAAGACTGGAAAACCGTGCCGAAGAAATTCTTCGGGAGCACCGCCAAAATGGATTTGACTGGATTCTCAGTTCGGCTTGGTTGCTGGCCCGTTGTCTTGGCATGAAAGGAAATGAAGAACCAATGGCAAATCTGATTCAGAATTTACCAACCAGAATGCTCCTTGGTGCAAAGGAAAATGAAAGTAAAATACTTGCCTGCCTTTTGGGATTGGGTGGATTTCTTGAAAAAACAGGCGACGATACGCACAAAAAACTGAAAGAAGAATACGAAACTATTTGCGCTGGGCACGAACTCAAGCCCTTAAAAATCCTTTGGAAAAAATCCGGAATGCGGCCAGGTTCTTTTCCGGAAATAAGAATCCGTCAGCTGGCTAAGTTTCTTGTGAATTTGCCAGAAATGCTCGCCAGCCATGAAAGAGGTGAACACCTTGAAACACTTTTGCCAATCCTAATGGGAAACCAGATTTCGCATAAAAAAGCTGGATTTTTAGAACGGCATTTACTTGTGAATTTTCTGGCACCACTTCTGGTGGCCAAAGGATTACATTCCGGAAATCAGGAATTAATTCTGGCTGCGGCCAACCTGATGCATAGCCAGAAAGCAGAAGAAAACTCCAGCAGCAGACTTTTGATTTCTGCCGGAATGCAATTAAAAACAGCGGGTGAATCTCAGGCAGGCAAGGAACTGATCAAGCATTATTGCCAGAAAAAGCGTTGCATGGAATGCATGATTGGTGCGCACATTATCGGGCGCGGACCAGATGCCGGAATTACTTAAGTGGAATTATCAGGGTAGTGCCCGAAGCAAGAGATTCAGAGCCGAGGCCATTGGCAATTTTAATGCTTTTGGCAGGCACTCCATATTTTTCAGCAATCGCATTAAGTCCTTCGCCTTGTCCAACGGTATGACTCGCCTTGATTTTTACTTTGATGTCGCTATCGGCTTGCAGGTTCATGTCGGCCATGCCGTTAAGCTCCTGAAGTTCTGCAGGTTTATTTCCAAACATGGCAGCAATCTTAAAAAATGTGTCTCCTTTTCTAATTCTGTAACTGAGCACATTTCCTGAAGTTACGATGGCAGGCGCAGGCTGGACTTCGGGTGACTTTGAAACAGTGTCAGTTGTGGGCTGGTTTTCCGCTGGCTTTTTGGAAGTATCCACAACAGGCTCACGAACAGGGGTTTCAAGATAATCCTTTTCCTCTGAAATGCCGGAAGCCAATGCTGAAGAATCAGGCACATAGCCGGAACTATCCGGGGCTGCAGATGAAATGAGCTGACCAATGCCGGCATTTTCACCGGGGCCAAAAACAATTAAAATAACAAGCAGGACCACAAGGCCACCTGCCAGAATTAACAACCTGTTGTTGCCTTTTTTTTTCCCTGAGGACCAACCAGAATTCATGAAAGATTAGGGCTTACTTTGTTCCGTGATGCAAACATATTCATTCTGCTATTCCAAAGCCCTTGTTTTGAGGATATTTTGGATTTTGGTGATTTTGTTTTCGGTTAATACTTCGGGAAAAGCACAAGACAGTGCTCGATTTGCTGCCAGCATTCGGAAATTATCTTCGAAAGGCATGGCGGGAAGAGGGTATTTGTTTCGTGGACATAGAAAAGCTGCGCGGTATATCGAGTTGCGGTTTCGCCGCGCAGGCCTCCGGCCTGCGGGCCGCAGTTTCCTGCAGGAATTTCAAATCACGCAAAATTTGTTCCCTAGCCAGCCAAAGTTAAAGCTCAATGGCAGGAAACTGCGGCCGGGCCGGGATTTCATCCCGGCCCCGGCGAGTCCGCCTGCTTCGGGTTCTTTTAGGCTCGACAGTAGTCAAGGGCGTCTTAATAAGAATGTTGCCCTCCTTTTAAAAGAAAAGGAAAGCTTCAAGCCGAATGGCAACTCAAACCCCGGTCTGATTGTTCGACGGCAATCCAAGCTCACCCACAGCCTTTCCGAAAATCAATCCCAAATTCCCGAAATCCTGGTGAAGGAATCCGCACTTCAAAAAGGAGATTCTATTTTGAAAATACGCCTTCGTCCATCCTTGCGGGATCTTAACGCATACAATGTCATGGGCATGGTTCGAGGAACTGCCAAACCTGACAGCTTCCTGGTCCTTTGCGCCCATTACGACCATCTGGGAAGCTTGGGCAGAAACACATACTTTCCAGGCGCCAACGACAATGCCAGCGGGGTGGCCATGTTGCTCGAAATGGCGCGGGCCATCGCCAAAAAACCACTTCGGTATTCAGTATTGTTTGTCGCTTTTTCTGGTGAGGAAGCCGGTTTGCTTGGCAGCAGTTTTATGGCAGAAAACCCACCCGTTCCCTTATCAAACATTCGCTTTCTGTTTAACCTCGACTTGCTGGGTTTTGGCGAAAAAGGTGCCACCGTTGTTAACGCCACACTCCACCCAAAAGAATTTGCACGACTTCAGGAAATCAATGCTACCTGCCATTGTCTCCCCGAAATCAAAGCAAGAGGCAAAGCCGCCAATTCCGACCATTATCCCTTTTCGGAAAAAGGCGTTCCAGCTTTTTTTATGTACTTAATGGGCGGACCAGGATTTTACCACGACATAGACGACAAACCCAAATCATTAAGCCTGAAAGGATTTAGGGGAACCTTCCAACTAATATTGGAGTTTATGCGGGGGTTTTGAGGACTGTTAGTAAAAGTGGCTTATCGGGAAAACTTAAAATGCATGCAGATTTGTATTACTTTTTGTTTGCATGGCTTGCCCCACAATTTCCCAAAGAAATCCTAAATTCTTAAATTCCGTCAGTGTGTTGACGCAATTCATATTAATTCCGTCAGTTCGTTGACGCAATTTAAAAAATCATGCTCCAAAGTTTCCTTGGACAATTCCGATTACAAGCACCTCCTAGTCCAAAATCATCAACTTCG
>Ga0114972_10002014_pt1 | contig 15231 bp, 7 predicted proteins | sample M_140807_EF_Meta_FD_87354 | JGI IMG/M metagenome (GOLD analysis project Ga0114972, IMG submission 87354) | Freshwater microbial communities from Lake Montjoie, Canada to study carbon cycling - M_140807_EF_MetaG | ecosystem: Environmental > Aquatic > Freshwater > Lake | place: Lake Montjoie... | reverse complement strand
TTGAACTTTCCAAAGACAAAGCAGGGGCCGAAAGTTTGAGCTTTGGCCTCCAAGCCGGCGAGCGGGATAGCGAATCGAACATGCCCGCCGACTTCAAGAAACTAGACGCAAATTCTAGAGAGGACCGATACAAGCAAGAGTCCTCGGAGGAATTCGATTTTCGTGGTCGCCGATCGTTGGCTCGGCTTGGCAAGCAGATCCAGCTTTATCAACCACTTGCAGCAACGCGCAAGTGGGCCGAATCGCAATTTGATCACGTTCTGTTGGAGAACCAAAACCCCAGCGTCATCACCCCGAGTCCGTTCTGGATCGACGTGCTCAAGGGGGAGCAGAACGTGGTTTCCGAGCACCTTCACCTAGCCTCCCGCAGCACCAACGAAGCCCTCGCGGCATTGGCGTTTGTCGATCTACCTTTGGAGGCACAGCCCGGGAGCCTTGCGATCGAAAACGGGCGATGGATCTACAAGAGCGCCGGCAAGAGCTTGGTCTATTCCCAAGGGATCGTCGCAATACCGACGGAGAATGCTCAAGGCCCGAATGCTGCCGGCGATAAAGCCGACAAAGCCGAAGACTCAAGGGTTTTGCTAAGCGAAAACATGTATCTAGCGAGCGCCGATACCACCGCCAAGCCGGTCAATCGCCAGGAGCTCGTCATCGGCACTCCCTATCGAAACCGAGTGGTGCTGACCAACCCGACGGGAAATTCGATGCGGGTCCAAGTCCTCATGCAGGTCCCTCAAGGGTCGATTCCACTCGAGGCAGGTCGAAACGTGACGGTCCGAGAGTTTCAGCTCGCACCGTTCTCCACGCAGGAAACCTCGCACGTGTTCTATTTCCCAGCCGCTGGCGAGTTCCAGCATTATGGAGCAAGGGCATCGAGCCTTGGCAAGTATCTAGCCCATGTGGCGTCGAGCCCCGTGCGAGTCCTCGATGCACCCTTGAGTCTCGACGACACCTCTTGGGAGTACATCGCGGCTTGGGGGACCAACGACCAAGTTCTAGCGGCCCTCGATGCGGCCAACGTGGCAAAGATCGACTTGGACCTGATCGCTTGGCGGATGCAAGACGCAGCGTTTTGGAAGCAGGTACTGAGCAAACTCGACAGCATCGGGATCTACCATCCGACCCTATGGGGTTATAGCTTGCGGCATCGCGACCTAGGCCGCATGAGAGAGTTTCTCGAATCGCAGGAACCGATTGTTCAGCGGGTTTCTCCCTACCTCGATCATGCGATGATGCATGTCGATCTGGAGTCCCGCTTGCGCTACGAGCATTTGGATTTCCGTCCGATTGTGGTGGCTAGAACGCACCGGCTTGGCCCCCAGTGGAAGATCCTCAACGACGCCTTGGCGGACCACTACCGCGAGCTGCTGAATCTGCTTTCGCATCAGCCGAAGATCCTGCCTCGCCAACGGCTCTCGCTGGCTTATTACCAACTCATTCAAAATCGTACCCAAGAGGCTTTGGCGAATTTCAAACGTGTCGATCGTGCCAGTCTCGTTGGAGATAGCAAGACGACAGAAGCTCAAATGCAGTACGACTATTTCGACGCTTATTTTGCCATGCGCACCGGTGAGTTTGATCGAGCCGGTTCGATCGCGAAGAAGTATGAGAGTTATCCGGTTCCTCGATGGAACGAATGGTTCAAGAACGTGGCCGAACAGATCCGCGAGCGCGAAGCGATCAAGCAAGGAGCCCTTGCTGCTCAGACCGCTCAGAATCATCCTTCCGACAAAACGACTTTCGAGAACGACTCGCAGCGAGAGTTGCAAGGTGGCCGTGAAGCAGCGTTAGAAGAAGGGGCTGCCAAACTCCCAGGCTTGGAGCTTGCGCAAAAAGATGGTCAGATTTGGATCCAGCATCGAAACATCCAACAAGTCCAACTCCATTACTACTTCGTCGATGTCGAGCTGATGTTCAGCCGCAATCCGTTCTTGGGTAGGAACCAGAGCCGTCTGGCGGTGATCGAACCGAACGTCAAAAAGTCGATCGATGTCGAGCCCAAGGCCGCTTGGGAGCAGACCCAGTGGAAGATTCCTGAGGAGCTAAAGAACCGAAACATGATCCTCGAAGTCGTCTCGGGTGGGATTGTTAGGAGTATTCCGCTTTATTCGAGTTCACTGAGCGTCAATCTATCGGCTCCCTTCGGGCGATTGCAGGTTCTGGCGATGGGTAATAAGCAACCGATCGAGGGGGCGTATGTGAAGGTCTACGCAAAGCATAACGATGGTAGCGTTCGTTTCTACAAAGACGGATATACCGACCTGCGAGGGGTGATGGACTACGCGTCGTTGAGTACCAACGATTGGTCGACGGTGACCCGTTACTCCATCTTGGTGCATCATCCCGACTACGGGGCTTGGATACAGGAGTGCGAGCCGCCGACGCGATAGTTCGCACCGATCACTCGGCGGATTGGCGTTCTGAGGGTTATTTTCGATTTTTTAAGTCGACTACCGTGCTCTCTTAGGGGATACTGCGGTTTGTTACGTAAACGATAACAAGTCCCGGCAACGGCCTGGGACAGGGTCGTCGCTACGTCTGAAAAACCATCAACCCCACCCCTGAAATGTCGATCGAACTTATTCCAGACAGCCCACCGACTAGCCCTGCGGAATCCGTTTCCAAGGTGCTTGAGCCCCAGGCACCTCGAGTGTCCAAAGTTCAGCCTGCGGATCCGAGCCAAACGCTTCCTTGGCCCGAAACAGCCGTCAAGCCGGTGCAGATCCGCTGGCGATACGCAATCTCGATTCCACTGATCCATCTGCTGGCCTGTTTGGCATTTGTCCCCTGGTTCTTTAGCTGGACAGGTGTCGCCCTGAGCATTCTCGGGCTCTATGTCTTTGGCACCATGGGGATCAACATCGGCTACCACCGGATGCTCACCCACCGAGGCATGAACGCACCGAAGTGGTTTGAGCGCACGCTAGCATTGCTAGGGGTGTGCACCATGCAAGACACCCCGGCCTGCTGGGTTGCGATGCATCGTATCCACCATCAGCATTCCGACCACCAACCCGACCCACACAGCCCCCTGGTCACATTCTTCTGGGGACACTTCGGTTGGTTGATGTTCGAGAACCGAGACTTCACCAACGTCAAGGACTATCAGCGATTCACGCGCGACCTCCTAAAAGATCCTTTCTACATGAAACTCGAACGCCATTGGAACTGGCTCAAAGTTTATCTGGCCGTTGCGATGCTCTTTCCAATCGTTGGATTTGTCATCGGCTGGTTGATGTCTGGCAACGTATGGGGCGGGATCCAGTTTGGATCGAGCCTGCTGGTTTGGGGTGTCTTTGTCCGAACCGTGCTCAACTGGCACATCACCTGGAGCGTCAACTCGGTGACTCATATATGGGGATATCGAAACTATGAAACCAAAGACAACAGCCGCAACAATTGGCTCATCGGATTGATCGCCAACGGCGAAGGGTGGCACAACAACCACCACGCCGACCAACGAGCCGCTGCCCACGGGCACAAATGGTGGGAGTTCGACGTCAGTTGGCTGACGATCCTGGCCTTTGAAAAACTCGGGCTCGTCACCGATGTCGTCCGACCTCAAGCTTGGAAGCCAAAAGCAGAACGGATTTCCGAACCGAGCTAGCCGCTCGATGACGGATTGCTTGTGCTTTGGTGCGGCTATCTGTGAGCCGACAAGCGCAAGCGTCGGGTGGCTATCTGTGAGCCGACAAGCGCAAGCGTCGGGTGATTTAATTCGCCCCCAGCGAACACTTGTCTGGGGCCAACTGATTCAACCAACAGACGATTCAGCAAGTCACTGGTCGTCATCGCTTCGGAAATCGGCCCAGCGAATACCGAGCTTGCGCATTTTTGCCCTAAGCGTGTGCGGATTGATCTGCAGGATTCGGGCAGCACCTCGCTTGCCCTCGACCTGGCCCTCGCTTCGCAAGAGGGCCTTTTCGATGTGCTGCTTGATCATTTCATTGAGCGGAAGAATTGCGGAATCTACACCTGGGGGCTTTGGAGGAGTCGATGAAATCTCAGGGGCCGGTGAGGGTGGCAAATAAGACGACTCGGGGATGACTTCGTAAAAGGTCGGCTCTTCGGAGGCTTGTGCCGGACGCGTCGGGAGAGTGAATCCGGATCCCAAGGCCGTGGCGATGTCCAAGTGCTGTCCTCGACCGAGAATCACCGCCCGATCGATGACGGCTTGGAGCTCTCGAATGTTGCCGGGCCAAGGATACTTCAGGAGCCGATCGATGTCCGACAAACTTGGCTGGGCATAGGGCAGGCCCAACTTGGCCGCCGCTTTGCGCGCAAAGTGCCTGGTCAAAGTGGGAATATCCTCGATCCGTTCGGAGAGCCTCGGCAGAAGGATCGGAAATAGATTGATGCGGTACCAAAGGTCCTCGCGAAAGGTCCGTTGGTGGACCATCGAGGCGAGGTCTCGGTGGGTGGCAGCCACGATCCGAACATCGACTCGGATCGTCTTCTCTCCACCCACACGCTCGATCTGATGATCTTGCAAAACCCGCAACAACCGGACCTGAGCCGCCAGCGGCAACTCACCGACCTCGTCGAGGAATAGAGTCCCACCGTTGGCACGCTCGAACCAGCCCTTGCGTTGATCGGAAGCTCCAGTGAAACTTCCTCGCTCATGACCAAAAAGCTGCGAGTCGATCAACTCCGGCGGAATAGCACCGCAGTTGACACGCAAGAACGGTTGATTGGATCGAGGGGAACGCGAATGGATCGCACGCGCGATGACTTCCTTGCCCGTCCCGGTATCCCCCAGGATCAAGACCGGCATATCGGAAAACGAAACCAGAGCGACTCGCTCCATGACCTTCTTGAGTCCCTGGCTAGAACCGACGATCGATTCGCCGCTGGAGTCCCCACCGGTCGATCCGATCTCAGCCGAAGCCTCCTCGATGGGTTCGGGCCCGGTAATGCGTTGAGGGCTAATCCGTTGAGGGGTAATCCTTTGAAGATAGAACCAAAGGGGCAACGCCAGTTGCTCGATGAGTTTGGTGCTCGACGGATGCACCGAGCGACCGTGCTCGATCTCCAGCAAAGCGATCCCCAAGAGTGTATTGCTCGGGCCTGATTCCTTGGAGTGCAATGCCAACGCGAGAATCGAGCCGGTGAGCTCCACGGTGGCAATCCACGAAAGCTTGCCACTGCGTTTGGGGCTCGGCTGCTGGAGCAGCGTCCCGGACTGAGCCCAATCGTTGAGTTCGATCCAGCGAGAAAGAGTGCAGGGCAAATCCAAAGACTCGTCGCTGCTGGTGCCGTCTCTGTGCGCGTAGAACAACCGCCGGATCACCCCCGAGGCCCCAGAGCTTGCCTCGGCAGTATTTTCGCTAGCAGTAGGATTGGGCCGTAAGGTCATTGATGCTGGGGCTGGTAGTGGCATTCGAGTCAATGGCGGAGGATGGTGCCGTCCGGCTTCGGAGCTGAATGTCTTGCTAGGAGTTTCGGCAGACGGTGCTTCCTATCCTGGTCCTCAGGTGATCAACACGACCAACGGGATTGCGCTCGGATCGACGTATCCTGATCCATTCTTTGGAGTGGATGGAACCGGCCAAGCTTATTCGTTCCATTCCGGAGGGATTACAGCGGCGTTTGTCGATGGCAGTGCGAGGTACCTCAGTGCCAATATCGAAGTTCGCGTCTATGCTGGATTGATCTCCCGCAATGGTGGTGAGATCACCAAAGACTTCGAGTAACACCGCGACGACTGTTGGCTGAGCCCCGCCTGAGCCCCCCCTTAAGCCTCTTTGAGCCAAACGGGGGCCGGGCTGCTTCCGTAGGGTTCGTGGAGCGGTCGTCTATCAAACATTCAAACACCGCACAAATAACCAACCGACCGCGGAACGTACCATCGAGCATGGTGGCTGTTTGGCTTTAGCCCGGAGGGCGGCATATCTCTGCCGGTGTGCGTAAGCCACCGGATCGCGGCACACCCCCAATCCCCATAGCCCGGAGGGCTAAACATGGCGGGGAGCCAGAGGCTCCAGAGAGTAGACGGCAGAGAGTGGATAGTAGAAATATCAGATGCGGTTGATTTTAATTGATGATTGTCGAGTGATGATTAGTGATTTCTGAAGTGGAATAACCGGGGACAGTCCCCGCGTTTTTGGCCAATAGACACTCATATTCGCTAATCGAGAACTCCCCATAACCGCTTGGCTCCCCTTCTCCACCGGTGACCTCAATGCGATAGCAAGATTCATTGCCCCATCTTAAAAATGGATTCGGTGTAGTTCCCACGTGCAAGAGAGCATATACTTTATGCTTCCGCCTTCCGCCTCCCGCCTTCCGCCTTGCTCCTTGCACCTCCCGCCTCCCATGTTTCCTAGCACCATCCTGCGGATCGCGGTTCTCCTTTGCTTCGCCTGCTTCGTCTCTGTCTCGATGCGTCGATGTTTGGGACAGGAATCCGTCGACCAAAAATCGATCGACTTCCATCGCGATGTCCTCCCCATCCTTCAGTCCCATTGCGTCCGATGCCATGGCCCCGAGGTTCAAGAAGCAAACGTTCGCCTCGATAACCTTCCGATCGATCTGGGCGACAACCGCGCCGCGACGGAATCCTGGCACGAAGTGCTCAACGTGATGCAAGCCAACGAGATGCCCCCGCCCGACGAAAAACAACTCTCGAGGGAAGAACTGAAAACTACGACCCACTGGCTCTCGCATGCGATTCAAACAGCCTTGGTCGAACGCCGAAAGACCGACGGACGTATCGTCCTGCGACGACTCAATCGAGTCGAATACCAACACACCATGGAGGACCTTCTCGGACTCGAAATGGACTACGCAAGAGACCTGCCTCCCGATGGCATGTCCGCCGAAGGTTTTAGAAACAATGGACGCTCGTTGCAGATCTCCTCCCTGCAACTCGAATACTACTTGGCTACCGCGCGCCGAGCTTTGGATCGAGCCATCGTTCAACACGATCAACCACCTGCAATCGACCACTCCTTTACGGATATCAGCATCGACAATTGGCTCGGCGAAGCGCAGCGGTCCAAGCAACTGGGAAGACGCCAGGAATTCCTCGTCAAGATGGTCGATAAATATCCTGAAGACGGCGAGTTCTCGGTCCGTGTTCAACTGACTGCTGACCTGAAAAACAACACCGGTTACCCGCTTCTGGAAGTCTCCGTCGGTTATCAAATCGATACAGAAATACTCATGCGGGAATTCGATACCATCGAAGTCACCTCGCCTGAATTGCAAACCTTTGACTTCCGAGGTCGCATCGATAACTTTCCACTCCCAGTACGCGGCCAAGGCAAATTTCCTGGACTGGTAGTTCGCGTTCGCAACCTTTACGACGACAAATCCCCGCTTCCTCCACCGCAAAAAGACCCCAGCGGAAAAATAACCTATGCCGCAGAAGACCATCTGCCAACGCTGACGATCCAATCGGTCGAATTCCATGGACACCACTACGATCGATGGCCCCCAGCCTCACATCGCCAAATCTTGTTCGACCCACCCAACCTCAATCGTGAGTCCATTCCTTACGTCACGGAAGTCTTGCAACGATTCATGTCGCGAGCCTTTCGTCGTACGGTCACCGACCATCAAGTTGATAAAATCGTTGCTTTCTATCAAGAAATACGCCCCGAGTTTCCGTCCTTCGAAGAAGCGATCCGCGAAACTCTCGCAATGATCCTTATCCAACCCGAATTCTTGTTCCTGCTCGAACCCGCCGGGGAGGAAAAACGTTTGATCGATGAATTCGAACTCGCTTCGCGACTCTCCTACTTTTTATGGAGCACTCTACCCGACGAACAACTGATCGGACTGGCAACGAAAGGAAACCTTCGCGCCAACCTCGACGCCGAAATCGGCCGCATGCTTGCCGATCCACGCTCTGGACGCATGGTAAAGCAATTCACCGAGCAGTGGCTCAAACTCAACCTCGTGGAAAATGTAGCTGTCAACAAAACCCGTTATCCGGGCTTCGATGACCGACTCAAAATCGACATGTGCACCGAAACACAGTCGATGTTCGCAGAGCTCTTGAAACACAACTCAAGCGTCACAGAACTTCTGTCCTCCGATTTCACCATGCTCAATGAGTCTCTCGCGAAACACTACGGGATCGATGGTGTGTTTGGAAAATCGTTCCGACGCGTCCCAATACCAACCGAGTCGCATCGCGGCAGCCTGCTAAGTCATGCGAGTATCCTATTGAGCAATTCGACCGGGGCCGATTCTCATCCCGTCCGACGTGCGGTCTGGATCCGCGATCGACTCCTCAACGATCCGCCCGCTCCCCCCCCACCCAACGTCCCGTCTTTGGAACAAGCCAACCCTGAATTTCATCAACTCCCGGTCCGCAAACAACTCGAAATCCACCGAACCGTCGAATCCTGCAATCAATGCCACCGATCCTTGGATCCTTGGGGAATTGCCCTGGAAAACTTCGATGCATTGGGCCGATGGAGAACCGACACTCCGAAAAACTCCGGCGACCCGTCGCAAACGCAACCCATCGACGCGACCGTTGAACTTCCTGATGGTAAGCAAATAGCAGGTGCTGACGGTCTTCGAGTGTATCTCCTCGAAGAACGAAAAGAACAATTCGCTCGTTCGCTGGTAATGCGTCTGCTAACCTATGCTTTAGGACGTTCGCTGGAACTGACAGACCAAGCGGCCGTCGCTCAAATCCTCGAGCAATTTTCCAAAGACGATTTCCGTCTCCAAGGATTGATCTACAAAGTCGTCTCAAGCGAACCTTTCCAGACGAAGTGAACACAAGACAAAGGAAACCTTGACATGGCAAACAAATCTTGGCATCTGGATCGACGTACCTTCTTGATGGGCACCGGCGTATCGCTCGGACTCCCCTGGTTGGAATGCATGGCCAATGCAAGTCCTCGTCCTTGTCGCTCTGAACAACCCCCTCGCCGAATCTGCGCTCTGTACTTCGGCTTCGGTGTCGCCCTGCCACCAGCGAATCACGAACACGCTCACTGGCGATGGTTCCCCCAAGGCGATGGGAGCGAATATCAGTTCACAGAAACACTTAAACCGCTCGAATGCCAGCGCAACAAACTGACCATCCTCGGAGGCCTCTCGCATCCAAACGGTCGTCGCATGGGAGCCCACGACACCGCAGATACATTCCTGACAGGCGCCTACCTGAACAACAAGAACCTGATCAACACCATCTCGCTGGATCAATTCGCCGCCACAAAAATCGGTGATCAAACCCGCTTCTCTTCGCTGGTGATGTCGACCGACGGTGGAGTCGGTGAACCAACCCGATCGAGCACGCTGTCCTACAACGACAAAGGTCGTCCGCTACCGGCTCTGCACCAGCCACAACAAATCTTTGATCGCTTCTTCGGCGAAGGAGATTCCGATTCGATCGCACAACGGCGACGACTCAAAAGCGCCGCAAGCATGCTGGATCGAGTCCTTGAAGATTCTCACTCGTTGCGAAATCGACTGGGCAATCAAGACCGCGAGAAACTCGACGAATACCTCACCGCAGTTCGACAGATCGAACAAGGTGTCGAACGATCGCAAAGCTGGCTGGAAATCCCTCGCCCTGAACTGCTGGACGAAGACCGCAAAAATCTTCAACTCGATTCCGATGACCAAGCCCCTTTGCAATTCATTCGCACCATGTACGACTTGATCTACCTGGCGTTTCGCACCGACTCTACGCGGGTTGCAACCTACCAAATCACCAACATGGCCGACTGCTCCTCCAAAGCGGCCAAGTTCCCTCAGTTGCAAGGCTTCAAAGATTCGCTCCATACCCTGGCTCACGATTGGGATAAACCCGGCGGCTCAGAGCGACTCGGGCAATGGGACCGATTCATGGCCGAACAGTTCGCTTACTTCCTCAACCGCTTGGACTCAGCCACCGAACAACAAGGCACCTTACTGGATCGGTCACTCGTGCTCTACGGTAGTAGCAATAGCGTTACCCACGACAATAACAACTATCCATTGATCTTAGCCGGTGGCTCGCAAATGGGCTTCAAACATGGACGATTCCTGAAGTTCAGCGATAAAATCCCCATGGCGAACCTCTTCGTCACGATGCTCAATCAAGCAGGTATCGAGTCGCCAAACTTCGCCGATAGTACCGGGGAATTGAACGAACTACTAAACTAGAAATTCAAACGTCCATGTTGCCCAACGCAATCCTTTGCCTCTTCGGATCTTCTAAAACCGCTTGCTCCCTAGCCTCGATTCTTTTATTGCTTTGTCACAGCGCACATGCCGCCGACGAACTATCCTTCAGCCGCGACGTGCGTCCCATCCTCTCGGAAATGTGCTTCTCATGCCACGGTCCCGATGAAAAGGGCCGAAAGGGTGAACTTCTGCTGAGCGAAATGGCCGGGGCACTCCAAGGCGGCCAATCCGGTCAACCGGCCATCGTCCCCGGAAAACCCGCCTTGAGCGAAATGATCAAACGCCTCCACTCCCAGGACCCAGACGAACGCATGCCACCCGGGGAAACCAAAAAGAACCTCTCCCCAGCGCAAATCACGATTCTCGAGAAATGGATCGAATCGGGAGCGAAGTACGAAAAGCACTGGGCCTTCGTCCCCCCCACACTCCCCCCAGCGATAACCGATCACTCCAACTCAAAAATTCCTCACCCAATCGATGCACTCGTCAGGGCGACGCTCGCACGAAACGACCTTTCGCCAACCCAGCAAGCCGACAAAGCCACCCTCTATCGTCGACTAAGCTTCGATCTCATCGGCCTGCCACCATCGCCCGAAGACCTAGCGACCTATCTTTCCGACGACTCTCCGAACGCCTATGAAAACGCGGTCGATCGACTGCTCAATTCGCCTCACTACGGCGAACGTTGGGCTCGCAAATGGCTGGATCTGGCACGTTATGCAGACACCAACGGTTACGAAAAAGATCGAACACGCACCCTATGGCCCTACCGCGACTGGGTGATCAAATCCCTCAATCAAGATATGCCCTTCGATCAATTCTCGATCGAGCAAATCGCCGGCGACCTGTTACCTCATGCCACCCCCGAGCAACGCATCGCCACCGGCTTTCATCGCAATACCATGCTCAATGAAGAAGGTGGGATCGACCCGCTCGAATTCCGCTACAACGCCATGGTCGATCGTGTTGCAACCACCGGCGCTACTTGGCTCGGTCTGACCCTTCAGTGCTGTCAGTGCCATACCCACAAGTACGATCCGATCCAGCATAGGGAGTACTTTTCCATGATGGCCTTCCTGAACAACGCCGACGAACCAGAGCTGGAAATCCCAAATCCAGACCAAGAACTCCAAACCGCAGCCCGATTGGCGAAAGCCGATGAACTTGTCGCATCGTTGCCACAGAAATGGCCTATCGCAGAACCCACCATCGACTGGGTGAGCTCCACTCCGACGCTATCGGCCGAACCAACGGAAAGCACCCGCGTCCTCGACGACCAATCGATGCTATTCCCCGCCCCCGGTCCCGAACGATCCACAGCAAACGTCGAGTTCGCTGGACTCCATGGCACCTTCACCCATATCCGTATCGAAGCCCTGACCGACGATTCTCTTCCCGGCAAAGGACCTGGCCGTACGGCTCACGGTAACTTTGTTCTCAGCGAAGTTGAGTTCTACCTCGCAGATAAGAAAATCAAACTTACCGATCCGAGAGCAACCGCCGAACAACCCAGCTTCCCCGCGATCCATGCAATCGATGGCAACAACAATTCAGGTTGGGCGGTCCATATCGATGGCCAGGATCTTCGCACCAACAAATCGCTCACGCTCCGCTTCGATCACCCGATCGACGCTCATGGGGACACCAAAGTAATCATCAAGCAACTCTTTGGCACTCACCACACCATCGGGCGATTAAAGATCAGTTTCGGCCAAGCCGTCCAAACCGCCGTAGCAACGGAAACCAGTCGACAAGATGCGCTCGAGAAAGCATTCTCCGCGTGGTGCGAGCAGCAGAAAGCCACCACCGCAAACTGGCAAATTGTCAAGCCGACACACGCGACCTCGAATCTTCCACTCCTGAGCGTTCAACCCGATTCGACGGTCTTCGTTTCCGGTGACATCACCAAAGCAGATACCTATCAACTGAACCTCGGGACACCACCACAAGCCATCACTGCGATCCGGCTAGAAGCACTTCCAGATCCGAGATTGCCCGCCCGCGGGCCCGGCATGGCATACTACGAAGGCCCCAAAGGGGACTTTTTGCTAGGCGAATTTCAACTCTTTGCCGACGGCCAACCAGTCAAGATCGCCAAAGCCAGTCAGAGCTACGCTAAGAACACCTTCGGTTCTCAAGCCGAAGCCCAATATGCAATCGATGGAAACCCAGAGACGGGTTGGAGTTGCGCCGAAGGCCAGGGAAGGGCACACGAAGCTGTCTTCCAACTCGAGAAACCCCTGACCGCCTCGAACCTTCAACTCACCATGATGTTCGGGCGGCATTATGCTTGCTCCCTTGGGAAATTCCGGATCTCCCTCACCACGCAATCCGGTGACGTATTGGCGAGCAAAATCAGCTCTGAAGTTCAATCGCTGATTCACAAAGCAGATCGGTCCGAAGCGGAGACACAACGACTCAAAACCGAGTTCCTGCTCAACGCTCCTGAACTCGCGTCGTTGCACAAAGAAATCAATAACCTTCTTAGACCGCAAACCTTATTGACTTCCCTCGTCCTTCAAGAGCGGCCCGCCGAGAACCCGCGAAAAACCTACATCCACAATCGCGGTGAATGGACTCAACCCACCGATCCTGTCGATCCCGACGTGCTATCGGTCCTCAATCCACTCCCAACCGATGCCCCAAAAAATCGCTTAAGCTTTGCTCGCTGGCTCGTAAGTCGGGAAAATCCACTCACGGCGCGTGTCGTGGTCAATCGCACTTGGGCCTCCTTCTTCGGACGAGGAATTGTCAAAACTCTAGACGACTTCGGTTTCCAAGGCAGCCCGCCATCGGACCCCGAGCTCCTCGACTACCTCGCGGTCCAATTCATGGAGGATGGCTGGTCGTTGAAGAAGCTTCACCGATTCATCGTCACGAGCCAAACGTATAAGCAATCAAGCCACTCAAATGCGATTGGCCAGGAGAAGGATCCTGAGAACATTCTGCTTTGGCGAGGCCCGCGGATGAGACTCGATGCCGAAGAAGTACGCGACGCGGCTCTAAAATCTGCCGGGCTTTTGTCTGAGAAAATGTTCGGTCCAAGCGTGTTTCCACCTCAACCCCCAAGCGTTACAACCGAAGGAACCTACGGGGCTATGAACTGGGCGACTAGCCAAGGTGCCGATCGTTATCGCCGAAGCCTTTACACCTTTACCAAACGGACCGCTCCCTTTGCTTTTGCGAATACCTTCGACGCACCTTCGGGTGAAGCATGTATCGTCCGTCGCGACAAATCCAATACGCCTCTGCAAGCATTGACCATGCTCAACGATGTGATCATCATGGAAGCCGCACAAGCCCTCGGCAAATACTTAATGCGCTACGAAGGAACACCCGAACAACGGATCAACCAAGCGTTCGTCCGATGCTTCTCTCGTCCCGCTACACCTACCGAAGTCACTGCAGTACTCGACTTTTACCAAAAACAGGTCCAGCGTTTTACCATCGCTCCGGAATCCGCAAAAGCGATCTCCGTGGGTGAACCACCTGAGTCAAGCATCTCTTGTGCTGCGTGGACCCTCGTCGGACGCGCTTTGATGAACATGGACGAATTCGTCACGAAACGCTAATCAAGGCCATCACTCGCTATGAACCCGATACAACGCTCGTGCCTCGAAGTCACCCGCCGCCATTTCCTCCGCGATTGCGGAATTGGTACCGGAAAGTTAGCCCTCGCGGGCTTGCTCACCAACGAACTTCACGCTGCACCACAACCCCCTCAAGCCGGCAGTTATGTCGATCCGTTGGCTCCTCGCGACCCCCACTTTCCAGGCAAAGCAAAAGCCGTCATCCACTTGTTCATGGCCGGTGCGCCGAGCCATCTGGAACTCTTCGACAACAAACCAGCACTCACCGAAATGGACGGAAAGCCGCTTCCCGCCTCGGTGACCGAAGGCCAACGGCTCGCGTTTATTCGCTCCGATGCAGCCGTCATGGGTCCGCAATTCAAGTTCGCTCGACACGGACAATCGGGTATGGAGATCTCCGAAGCCTTACCCTATCTCTCCAAGATCACCGATGACATCTGTTTGATTCGCTCCTGCTACACAGATCAATTCAATCACGCACCAGCCCAGACCTTTTTCCAAACAGGTTTTGCTGTACCAGGACGCCCAAGCTTCGGATCGTGGGTCACCTACGGCTTAGGGTGCGTCACAAAAGACCTTCCAGCTTTCGTCGTTCTGAGTACCGGTAGCGGCATCAGTGGCGGTAGCGGACTATGGTCTAGCGGCTTTCTACCAAGCATCTACACCGGAGTGAGATTCCGCAACCAAGGCGATCCAATCCTAAATGTGACCAACCCAGTCGGGATCGACCAAACGCTGCAGCGAGAGACGATTGACCTAGTGAGCAATCTCAGTCGCATGCAATTCGAGGAATCGAAAGACCCCGAAATCACAACGCGGCTAGCCAACTACGAAATGGCCTTCCGCATGCAATCCTCCGCGCCGGAACTGATGGACCTAAGCAGCGAATCGAAGGCCACACTTGATCTCTACGGCTGCGATCCGGCCACCCCATCCTTCGCGAGAGCTTGCCTGCTTGCCCGCCGAATGATCGAGCGAGGTGTGCGTTTCGTGAATATCTTCCATGAAGGCTGGGATGCACATAGCGATGTCGTCGGAAACCACCGTGGCAACTGCAAAACCACGGATCAAGCCAGCGCTGCTTTAGTCACCGATCTCAAAGAACGAGGACTTCTCGACGAAACCCTAGTGATCTGGGGAGGCGAATTCGGACGCACTCCCATGGTCGAAAGCAACGCAGCACTCGGACGCTCGCGCGGACGTGACCACCACCCGAAAGCCTACAGCATGTGGCTCGCAGGGGGCGGTATTAAATCGGGAATCACCCACGGAGCTACCGATGAACTGGGATACAACATCATCGACAAGCCTGTGCATGTACACGACATCCAAGCCACGCTGCTCCATTGCCTGGGCTTCGACCACGAACGACTCACGTACCGAGCCCAAGGTCGCGACTACCGTTTGACCGATGTCCACGGAAAACTCGTCAACGAACTCCTTGCGTAAACCAATCAATCCCTTCTTGATCGGAAACAGAGTGTTGCTTGAGTACCCGGGGACA
>Ga0114972_10002013_pt1 | contig 15232 bp, 12 predicted proteins | sample M_140807_EF_Meta_FD_87354 | JGI IMG/M metagenome (GOLD analysis project Ga0114972, IMG submission 87354) | Freshwater microbial communities from Lake Montjoie, Canada to study carbon cycling - M_140807_EF_MetaG | ecosystem: Environmental > Aquatic > Freshwater > Lake | place: Lake Montjoie... | reverse complement strand
GACATCATACCATTGCAGCCATTCGACGGTTTTGATCCAGCCGATGATGTTGAGTTTGACCTTTCCGTCATCGGACGTCAGCGCAGGCGTGTCGCCACGGATGGTTTTGTCGATAAACGGTTCGTCATCGGAAATCGACAGCACGCGTTCGATCGAGATATCAAGGGCTTGCGACAGTCGCCAGATGGTTGCCAGCGTCGGATTGGTCTCGTTGCGCTCGATCTGGCTGATGATCGATTTGGCAACGCCGGATTGTTCGGCCAGTTCCGAAAGTGACAGATTATAGGCCTTGCGCAGGCGCTGGATGGTTTTGCCCAACTGGCCCGACAGCGCATGCGCGCCGGTTTCCAGTGTTTTCACCTTTTCTTTGCCTTCGATACCCATGCGCGTCCGAATCCGTCTGTTATCATTTGCTGCATTGCACTTTTGGCATAAATTTCATATTGACCAAAGCCAATCCGAAGCCCATTCGTCAAGTGCTGCAAGGTTGTTGTGCCTGCTTTCAGGTGACGGACCGGACTTTGTGCTGTCCGGACCCGCACCGACTATCCCAGATTGGTAATTCAAAGAGGCTTTAAAAGATATGGGTTTTATTCACGTCACCGACCGTCAGGGGCAGCGTCACAGTCTTGAAGCCGTTGAAGGCTGGCGGGTGATGGAGATACTCCGCGAGTGGGGCCTGCCCATCGAGGGGATTTGCGGCGGCGCGGCCGAATGTGGCACCTGCCATGTGTTCATCCATCCCGATTGGGTAGCCAAGCTCTATCCGCCGCGCGAGGAGGAGTTGCTGCAACTCGATGAATTGCCGGTGGTCGAGACCAATTCCCGCCTGTCCTGCCAGATTTTGTGGTCCGAGGAGCTCGACGGGCTCGAATTGACGCTGGCCCCGCAGGTCTGAGGCTTTCTAGCGGATATGGCGTTCGCGCAGGCACAAAATGCCCATCGCCACACCGGCGATCAGGGCCGAACCAAGCGCCAGCGCGAGCGTCTGACCGGCTCCCGATTGGGCCAGCACGGCGGCAAACACCATCGGTGAGGCCGCTTTGACGGCGAGGCTGGGGGCCGAAATCATCCCCAGACGGCGGCCATAGCCATGCGGGCCGAACAGCGCCAGCGGCACGATCCCCCGCACAATGGTCACAAGTCCGTTCGACGCCCCGTAAAACAGGCCGAACAGCAGCGCACTCGCCAAGCCTGTCGGCAGACCGATCAGCAAGCCGAAGGCCACGGGCAGCAAAGCCACGCTGAACACGCCCAGTATCAAAGCGGGTATCCGTTTTCCCAACATCATTTCCGCCAGACGGGCCAGCACTTGCGCGGGACCGACAAGCGATCCGGCCAGCACGGCGGTGCTTTCGCCCAGACCCAGCGTATCCAGCACATGCACCAGATGCACCGAAAAGGCCGAGGTGACAAAGCCGTGCATCATGATCACCGTGGCAAACAGGCTCATGGCCAGCCATTCGGGACTGTTGAGGATCGGGCCTGCAGGTTTGGACACGGGATCGGTTGAGACAGGGGCAGGCGGGGCCAGTCGTTCGCTGGCTTTGGGCAGTAAAAAGGCGTGCAAAGGCGCGCATAACAGCACGAGGACGGCAGCATAAAGCAAGGCAATCTGCCGCCAGTCATGGCTCGACAACAACCACAGGGTCAGTGGCCATGACAGGGTGGAGGCAAAGCCGCCTGCCAGCGTCAGTGTCGAAATGGCGCGGCGGGTGTGCGGCCCTGCCACCTGTGCCAGCGTGGCAAAGGCCGGATCATAGAGCGCGCCCGCCATGCCTGCCCCGATGATGGCCCAAGCCAGCAAATAAGTGGCTGGCGTTGTCGATTGGGCCAGCACCACCAGACCCGCCGCGCCGATCAGCGTGCCGATGGTCAGGACGGGGCGGCCGCCATAGCGATCCACGCTTTTGCCCGCATAAGGCGAACACAGGCCCGTGGCCAGCAGGGCCACCGAAAAGCCGCCGAACACGAGGGTTTCCGACCAGCCGGTTTCTTTCAAAATGCGGGGTGCCCACAGCGCGAAGGCGTAAAACAGCACCGCCCAATTGACGGTTTGGGTGACAGACAGGACCGCCAGACAGCGGATGACCACCGGTCCCATCGGGATCAGCGATCCCACACGGCGTGGAAATGATGGATCGGCCCGTGTCCGTGCCCGATTTTCAATTGATCGGCGGCTTGCAGGGCGGCGGTCAGATAGGTTTTGGCCTTGGCCACGGCCTCTTCCAGCGCCAAACCATGCGCCAGAAAGGCGGCAATGGCGGAGGACAGCGAACAGCCCGTGCCATGGGTGTTGGTGGTGGCAATGCGCGTGGCTGAATAGGGCAGTACGGCATCACGGGTGACCAGAAGATCGGTGCAGTCGGGGCCTTCGCCATGACCGCCTTTCATCAGCACGGCCTGCGCACCCATGCTCAGAATGGCCTCGCCCTGCGCGCGCATCTCGTGTGCGGATTGTGCGACCGGACCGCCGCAAATGACCGCGGCCTCGTGCAGATTGGGGGTGATCAGCACCGCCCGATTGAACAGCAGGGTTTTGAGATGGTTGACGGCGGCATCGTCGATCAGCCGGTCACCGCTGGTCGCCACCATCACGGGGTCGAACACGGCTTTGGTGACGTGGTGGCGGTCCAGTCCTGCCGCCACGGCTTCGATGGTATGGATGCGCGACAACATGCCGATTTTAACCGCATTGACCGCAATGTCGGAAAACACCGCATCCATTTGCGCGGTAATGAAATCCGGCTCCACATCCATGATCGCGCTGACGCCCATGGTGTTTTGGGCCGTCAAAGCGGTGATGACGCTGGTGCCATAGACGCCGAGGGCGGAAAAGGTTTTCAGATCGGCCTGAATTCCGGCGCCACCGCCGGAATCGGAACCTGCAATCGTCAGGGCTATCGCTGTCATGGGCTGTTCCGACAAGGTTTAAGTGTTGCGATGATGGCCGGATTCGCGCTCGGCTTGAAGTTTTAATCCCAGTTGACGCTCGCGGATGATCACCGTGACGCCCGCGACAATCACAATCGCCGCGCCGCTCAGGACCACCGGATTGGGCAGATCGCCGAACATGAAATAGCCGATCACCAAGGCCCACAAGAGCGAGCAGTAATCGAACGGCGCAATCACCGACACATCGGCATGGCGATAGCTGGAGGTCAGCAGGATTTGCCCGACCCCGCCCATAATGCCCGACCCGACCAGCAACAGGCCGTCATGCCAATCGGGAAGTGTCCAGCCGAATAGCACGGTCGCCCCGCTGGCCAGCGATGTTGTGAGGGTAAAATAGAAGACAATCGAGCCTGTGCGTTCGGCTTGCGACAATTTGCGCACTTCCAGCGTCGCAAAGGCCGAACAGATCGCCCCGCCCAACCCCAATGACGCGCCCAGCGCCGAAAGATCGGAATGGCTGTCGGGACTGGTCAGGCTGGACAGATGCGGCGACACCATCACCAGCATGCCGCAAAAGCCGAGGAATACAGCCGTCCAGCGATAGCCGCGCACCTGTTCATGCAGGAAAATCGCGGCAAAGGCGGTTGTCAGAATAGGGGTGACATAACCGATGGCCGTGGCATCGGGCAGGGGCAGATTGGTCAGGGCACCAAAGCTGAAAAACATGCCTGTGGTGCCCGCTATGCAACGACGGATGTGGTTGCGCGGCTTGGTATCGACAACCGAGGAAATCAACTCGCCGCGCATGCCGAGCCAGATCAGCAGCGGGATCATCGCAAAAAAGGCGCGGAAGAAGATCACTTCGCCCAGCGGATAGCCGTCTGCCACCAGTTTCACGAGCGTGGACATGGCTATAAAGGCAAAGGTCGAAGCCAGCTTGAGGGCGATACCGCGAAACATGGGCCGCATCCGGTCAGGGGGAAGATATGCAGAAGATGCTTCTGCATATCCGGTCAACAGATCAGAACGAGGCGCGGAAGGCCCCGCCGTCGATCAATAGGTTCTGGCCTGTAATATAGCCCGCATGGCTGCTGGCCAGAAAAGCGCAGGCCTTGCCGAATTCATCGGCCTGACCCAGACGCCCCGCCGGTATCGCATTGATGCGCTCCTGCCGGATCGCCTCTTGCGACATGTTTTTCAATTCGGCCTGCTTGGCCACCATGGTTTTGATGCGGTCGGTGTCGAAAATACCGGGCAAAATCGCGTTGATGGTGACATTGGCATAGGCGACTTCCCGCGCGACGCCTGCCAGAAAGCCGGTCAGACCGGCGCGCGCACCCGAGGACAGATCCAGCCCCGCCAGCGGCGTCAGCACCGAGGCCGAGGTGATGTTGATGATGCGGCCGAATTGGCGCGCGATCATGCCGTCGATCACCCGTTGGGTCAGTTCGATCGGCGTGACCATGTTTTGCACAACACCTTCGAGCATGGCCTGACGGTCGATCTCGCGAAACCCCTTGGGCGGCGGGCCGCCATTGTTGTTGACCAGAATATCGGGATCGGGACAGGCTACGAGCAGCGCATCCTGCCCTGCTTTGGTCGAGACGTCAGCCAGCACCACATGCGGTGTCAGGCCGGAAATCCGCTTGATCTCGGCGGCGGTGGCGTCCAGCGCCTGTTCGTTGCGCCCGTTGATGGTCAGATGCACACCCGCTTCGGCCAGCGCCAGAGCACAACCCCGTCCGAGCCCGCGGCTCGAGGCACAGACAATGGCCTTGCGGCCCGAAATTCCTAAATCCACGTCACACTCCCTGAGCTTGGTCTCTCACGACATCAAATGTCAGGAATGCCCGATTGCGCAAGGCCAAGATTGCCAAAAAGCAGTAAAAACCACCAAACAAATAGCCGACCCGCCAAAAACGGGGGGCAATGGGGATAGCGCGCAACAAAAAGGGGGCCAGAGGCCCCCTGCCTTGTCTGGCTGATCAGATGCGATCAGTGGATACGGCCCACCGCTGCACAGAGCAGGGTATAGGCCTTGCCCTCGTTCGAGCTCATGATGGTGCGGATCACCGAGCTGCCGTGATCGCCGGGGGTGACATCGCGCATCAGCTCGTCGAAGCGTCCGAGGAAGCTGTCGACCACAAAGCGGAAATCGCCTTCCGATTGATAACGCTGGCGGGCTTCTTCCAGCTTCTGCTGGCCGTTTCCGGTCAAGACGCCTGCCATGGTGGCTGTTCTGTCGCCGTTGAGCACGCGCTCCCAGAAGCCCAGAACCATTTCCTGCTTGGCGCAGGCACTGATGTCGCGGTTCAACACGGCAATCCATTCGCTGGCGGGCAGGGGCTCTTGGGGTTTGGCAATCTGTTCCTCGTGCGAGACGCGCGACAACATGTCGGTCAACCAACCCGAAGCGGCTGTCGGGCTCGCAGGTGCGGGGGCTTCCACACGGCTGGTGGCACGGCGCGGTGCGAAGGAAGGATCAAACCCGGCAATCCCGGACGTGCCCGACACGCCTGCCGACGATGGCGCGATCGCGGCGGTCGGAATGGCTGCCGTTGGCATCGGTGCTGTTTGCACGGGAGGCTGGCTCACAGGTGTCGCATAGCTTGGTGCCGGCGCTGCAGGAGGGGCCACAGGGGTCTCTCGCAGGAGCGGGCGAGGGGTGGCATAAGATGCTTCCGGCATCCGCTGCGGAGCGGGTGGGCGCACGGGCTCCTGATAACGGGGCTGTTCTGGCTGCACGGGGGCGGCATAAACAGGCTCGGGCATGGTCAGAGCCGGCAGCGCGGTTTGTGTGGCCTGTGGCTGATAGACAGGGGACACAGGCTGGCTCTGGACAGGCGCAGGCTGCGGCTGCAGAGGCTGTTGAACCGGCTGCTGATGGGCAGGGCGCGGTGTGTCCAGTCGCTGGCTGACACCGAGGCCGGGGCCTGTGTGCTGCTTCAGCGACTTCAATTCCTCGAGTGCTTTCAACTGGCCCGAGACCAGCGTACGCACCGTGTCGTTGGCTTCGCGCGTGTCACGCGGCAATTCCACCAGAGCGCGTTGCAATTCGGTGCGGGTCTTTTCCAGTCCTTGGGAGACCTCGGTTGACATGGAGACCAATTCTTCGGCGGTTGAACGGAACCGTTCGGTGGCCGAATTTGTAGCCACGGTCATATCTGACAGCGAGGTATCGTAAACTTCGCGGACGGCTGCGGCCAGACGCTCGCGCTCGCGCTGGCTCATCGCACGCAGGGTATCAACCTGCTGGGTGATCGCTTCAGACGTGCTGACGACAGAACTTGTCAGCAACAGGCCGATTTCCTTGGCGCGGTGTTCTGTTTCCACAAGTGCGGTGGACACCGTTTGGGCATGTGATTTGGAGAGAGTGGTGAATTCGTCGCTCTGGGCCGACAGATGCTGCATGGTCTGGGTGAGCGAGGTTTCGCGGCTGCTGATGGCGGCGCTGATCTGGCTTTCCAGACGGGCGAGGGTGTTGGTGGTTTCGCTGACGCTGCGCATCTGGTCGGCAATGGTGCCGGTGGCTTGACGCAAAACGTCGACATGCTGCGACATCCGGTCTGCCGCATGCGAGGTGTCGCGGTAGATGACGCCGAGCGTCTGCTCGATATTGCCGACGCGGGTCTGCAAAACGGTGTCGAGCTGCGACAGGGTGCTGTCGGCGCGCACAACCACTTCGCCCAGTGTTTCGGTGAGGTCGGCGACGCGTTTGACCAGCGGTTCGCTCGTCGAATTGAGCGTGTCGACCACATCGACCAGCCGGCCGACGGCCACTTTGGAGCTTTCTTCGACCGCATGGCGCAACTGTTCTGCGGCCGTGGTGGCGGTGACCAGCATGGTTTCGCTCTGCTCGCGCAGTTCGGTGGTCATTGTCGCACTCTGCTCTTGCAGAATGTCGAACACCGCACCGCCCTGATCGCGCAGTTGCTGGGTGACCATCTGGCCCTGATCGCGCAGTTCCTTGGTGACCGTGTGGCCCTGGACCCGCAGGTTTTCGGTCAGGCTCTGGCCATGGTCGCGCAGGGCTTCCGTCACCGACTGGCCCTGTGTACGCAGTGCATCGGTGACGCTTTGGCCTTCGTGCTGCAAGGCGGCCGTCACGCTGCTGCCCTGATCGCGCATGGCATTGGTAATGGCCTGGCCCTGACCTTCGAGACTGCGCAGAATGCCTTCGGCAACTCCTGCCATCTGGCGGTTGGCGGCATCACCCGATTGGGCCACTGCCAGCGTGATGACTTCGCCGTTTGTCCGGATCTGCTGTACCAATTCGGTACCGCGGCCGTTGAAGATGGAAGCAATTTCTTCGATCTGGTGACCCAGAGCGGCCCCGACCATTTCGGAGCGCATATTGAGGGTTTCGACCAGCGAGCGCGAACGCTCGTCGATGGTGTTTACCAGACCGCGGCTGCGGTCGTCGATGGTGGCGACAAGCGAACCCATGCGACCGACCACATCCCGTTCCATCCTCATCAAACCGTGATCGAAGGTGGCGGTCAGATCATTGGTGCGGGTGTTGAGCTGTTCGGTCAGGCTGCGGGCGCTGTCGTCCATCTTGCTGACCAGCGAACCGGCCTTTTCGAGCACTACCTGTTCGAAGCGGTTGGCGCGGTCTTCCAGCGCGACGCGGACGGTTTCCGCACTTTCGGAAATCGTATGTGCGGCTTCAACCGCATTGGAAATCACGGCTTCGCTCATCTTCTGGGTGCGCGAGGCCAGACCGTCGTCGATCTTGATGAAGATCGTATCCAGACGATCGGTAACCGTATTGGCGGCTTCGATGCTGCGGGCCTCGAAATCGGTCATGCGCTTTTCGATAAAGGCACCGGTCTCGAAGGTCTTTTGCGTAATCAGGGTTTCGAGCATTTCGCCCTTCACATCGAACACATTCGAGAGATCGCCGAAGCGCTCGTCGATCCGGAGTGCAAAACCGCTGGCCGACTTCTCGAAGCTCGTTGTGATGTTTTCGCCGCGCACCATGACTTGCGTGTTGAACTGTTCCATCGCATCGACCAGCAATTTGGAGTTGCTCCCGAGGGTGGATTGCAACACGGTGCTCTGCTTTTCCAGTGCCGTATTGAAGGCCGAGCCTTGTGATTCCAGCGTATGGGCGGCAATTTCGATGCTGCGCTCGATGCTGGCATTGACCTGTGCGGCTTCCAGACTGATCGTGCGGGCAGCCTCGCTGGCGGCTTCGCTGAGATGGGTCTGCATGGTCGAGGTGCTTTCGACCAGCGTATCGGAGGCCTGACGGGCTTCCTGCTTGACCGTGGCCGAGAAGCTCTGGGCGGTGTCTTCCAGCAGATTGCGGGCTTCTCCGACCTGCACTTCAAGGGTCTTCGAGAAGCCTTCGGCTGCCGAAGTCAGGTCCCGCGCCACACGCGGACCGCGCACGGCGATCAGTTCTTCGAGCTTGTTGGAACTGGCAGCAATATAATTGGCCAGACGCTCGCCGCTTTCAATCAGGCGGGTGCTGGCGACCGAACCGACGGTTTCGATGCGCGAGGTGATATTGTCGCCTTGGGTTCCGATGGTGTGGGTGACATCCTCGCCGGCCTGACGCAGGGAATCTGTCAGCGCCATGGTGCGCGAGGCCAGCATTTCGGTGACCGTGCGACCCGATGTCAGGATCGAGGTCGATAATTGTTCAGCCCCGGAATCGAGATTGTTGCGCAAGGCGGTTTGCGCGCTTTCCATGGTCTTGCGGACATCATTGCCGCGCTCGACGATTTCGACAACCAGCGTCTGTCCGGTTTCGCGGACCGCATCGGTGATTTCGCGCGCCTTGCCGTCGAGCGACTTGGTCACATCGACTGCGGCCTGATCAATCCGGCGATTGACGCTTTCATTGGTCTGGACAAAGGTTTCGATCAGCTCATGGCTGCGCAGGCTGATCTGCTCGACCATCTGTTCGCCGCGGTCGGCCAGAGTGGAGGCAATATCTTCGGCGCGCTGGCCCAGCAGCATCGACACGCGGGCTCCGGCATCGCCGACGGTGGCCGACAAGCGATCCGCTGCCGTGTTCAATTCGGCGGACAGGCCTTCATGGGATCCCGAAATGCTCTGTTTCAGACGATCGGCCTGATAGATAATGGCTTCGCGCTGCGAGGACAGATCGTCGATCAGTGTGCGCAAGCGCACTTCGTTCTGGTTATAGGCGGTTTCGATTGTCGCGATTTCGGTGTGGACGATGGTTTCAAGCTCGGAGGCGCGCGCCACGGCGCGTTCGATCCCGTCGCCCATCGCCGCCACTTCGCGGCGGATGGCCTGCGACAGATTGAACACGGCGTCGGATGCCATGCTTTCTGGCTCGACCAGCCGCATCGTGACCTTGGCCATCGATTGCGCGACATTCTTCATTTCATGGGCGCGGCGCGACAGATCGGCAATGCCGTACAGGGCTGCGACCGGCAAAGCCAGACCAATGGCCGCCATCACGCCTTCGGGACGCTGCATCACCGTCAGCAATTCGGTCAGGCTCCAGCCGAGCTTTTCACCGGCCCAATAGCCGGAAGTGCCCAGCCATGTCACTGTACCCAGCGAGGCCCAGAAAAACGCACGGCTCGACGCCGATGTTTGCAAAGTCTGAAGGACTTCGCCGATCTCGCGGCGATCATCATTGGCGGGGCGGGTCAGTGCAGCGACATCGGATTCCGCAATGGCTGCAACAGGCTTCTCATAAGGCTTTTCATATTCGGCATCTTGGCGCGGCTTGGCGCGCTGGGCGGCTTTGATGGCTTTGATCGCGGCCAAAGGATCAACGGCAGGCTCGTCCAGATCGTGAGAAGAGGTTGCGGAGTGGGAAGAGGTCTGTCCGGCAGGCGCGCTTGTGCCGGCACCGGTACCAGAACCCGTTGTCAATCCTGAACCAATGGATTCAGCCAAGGCCTCTTCAATTGCTGAAAGGGCTGCTTCGGCGGCATCCGATTGTTTATTGGCAGTCGGCATGGTCTTCCTCACAAGTGGTCGGGCGATCGGGCTTCCAATGCGGCATGACGTTTGGCCAACGCCATACCGGATCGGGAACCCACCAATCCAACGCTCACTTTACTGGGGTCCGGCACAGAAAGAAACATGTTAAGAAATCAGAAACGAAACGAAGTTAACGCCGGACGTCAAAAAGTGTTAATAAATGGGTTAAGTTGTTCTTTTGGCACAATTTTTCCGGATTTGATGAGCTGTGGACGGTGGGGCTTGCAAGTCCTGATTGTCTTTCTCCCTCGCCAAATCGGGACGGATAGACTAAGGAGCGGCTCTGGAAACGGCCTGCAAGGCAGGTCCGGCAAAGGTTTAACACGCGGAGAGCATGATGGCTGATGTGACATTTATTGATCATTCCGGCGAAGCCCGCACGGTGTCGGGGACCAATGGCATGACCCTGATGGAAGTTGCCATCAAGCATCAGGTGCCCGGCATCGATGCCGAATGTGGCGGGGCCTGTTCCTGCGCGACCTGCCATGTCTATGTCGAGCCCGAATGGATGGAGGCTGTCGGCCAGCCCGCCAGCATGGAAGAGGATATGCTGGATTTCGCCTTCGATGTGCGCCCCAATTCGCGCCTGTCGTGCCAGATCAAGATCAGCGATGCGCTCGATGGCTTGCGGGTCCACACACCGTCGCGCCAGAGCTGACACCAGACCGAACCGGAACAGAGCATGACCGAGCACAATGAAGCGATGATCAAAACCGATGCCTTGATTATCGGCGCGGGTCCGGTGGGGCTGTTTGCGGTGTTCGAGCTCGGTTTGCTCGATATCAAGGCGCATTTGATCGATATTCTGCCCAAAATCGGCGGACAATGCGCCGAACTCTATCCCGAAAAGCCGATTTACGACATTCCCGGCTTTCCGGTGGTGACGGGCCAGCAGCTCGTCGACAACCTGATGCAGCAGATCGAACCGTTCCATCCCGAATTCCATTTGGGCGAAATGGTGGTGTCGGTGGAACGCCGCGACAGCGGGCAGGGCGTGGTGTTCCATGTCGAAACCGATGCCGGCACTCTGTTCGAGGCCAAAACCGTGCTGGTTGCGGCGGGTGGTGGTTCGTTCCAGCCCAAAAAACCGCCCATTCCCGGGATTGATGCTTACGAAAATACCAGCGTCTTTTACGCCGTGCGCCAGATGGAGAGCCTGCGCGATCACCATGTGCTGATCGTCGGCGGCGGCGATTCCGCGCTGGATTGGGCTTTGAACCTGCAATCGGTGGCCGCCCGCGTCACTTTGATGCACCGCCGCGACGAATTCCGCGCCGCCCCGCACAGCGTGGCGAAAATGCGCGACTTGGTGGCCGAGGGCAAAATGGATCTGCTGTTCGGTCAGGTCACGGGGCTGGACGGTGCCGATGGCCAGCTGACAGCGGCGCTGTGCAAGGGCATGGATCAGGCGCCGTTCAGGATTGAATGTGACCGGATGCTGCCGTTTTTCGGGCTGACCATGAAACTGGGTCCGATTGCCGAATGGGGTCTCAACCTGCACGAGAACCTGATCCCGGTCGATACCGAGAAATTCGAGACTTCGACCTCCGGCATCTTTGCGATCGGCGACATCAATACCTATCCGGGCAAGCTGAAACTGATCCTGTCGGGCTTCCACGAGGCGGCTTTGGCCGCGCAGAAGGCGCATCGCTATATCTATCCCGACAAGCGGTTGCTGTTTCAATACACCACCTCCTCGACCAGTCTGCAAAAGAAACTGGGCGTGAACGGTTGAGGCCATTTGCCTGTCGGTGCGAGAAAAACTCGACCCCGCAGGGTGCGGGTGCTATGGCATGGTCTGGTTTTTGATAACGGGGTCATGATGCAGTCGGTTCTGATTGTTTTTGCCGGTGGCGGATTGGGAGCGGTCGCCCGCCACCTGATCAACCTGTCGGTCAGCAGGCTTGTCGGCAGTGATTTTCCGTGGGGCGTGATGCTGATCAATATCAGCGGATCGGTGATCATGGGCATGGCGGCGGGCTTTTTTGCGTTCAAGGCCGATGCGGCATGGTCGCAACCGTTGCGCCTGTTCCTGACCACGGGCATTTTGGGTGGCTACACCACGTTTTCAGCCTTTTCGCTGGATGTGGTCCTGTTATGGGAACGCGGCGAACCGCTGCACGCACTGGCCTATGTGCTGGGCTCGGTGGGTTTGTCGGTGCTGGGCCTGTTTGCAGGGCTGGCCGTGATCCGTTTATGGGCCTGATCGCCCCTGTACATCGAGATTGATTGAATGAAAGGCTTGGCGGCATGAAGGGCAAAAAGACAGGATCAGGCGGGCGGAAGCATTTCCGTGCCGATCCCAGAAAGGCGGCTGCCGCCCGCGCCAGCCGTCAGGCTGCCGTGCGTTTGGGCGATGGCGAGGCCCAGCGTCCGAAAGGATCGTTTTCCTCCCAGAACCGCCGCGCACCCGTTGCCGCCGGCGAGACGGACAGGGCCGCGCGTCCGCGCAAAGCTTTGCCTGCCATGGCGGCACCGCAACCCGCCGCAGCCCCTGTTGCCCCTCCCGTCAACACCACCAGCGTGCAGACCGTCACCGTCACCCCCGATGAAAACGGCATGCGGGTCGACCGTTTTCTGGAAGCGCGCTTTCCCGGCCTGTCGTTCAGCCATATCCAGCGGATTGTCCGCAAGGGCGAATTGCGCGTCAATTCCAAGCGCGTCGAGACCAAGGACCGGCTGGAAGCAGGGCAGGCGGTGCGTATTCCGCCGCTCCATCTGGAAGAGCAGCGTCCCAAAGAACGCCCGCCCGGAAAAGACGAGGAAACCCGCGCCTTCCTGAAATCCATCACCCTTTATGAGGATGAGGATATGCTGGTGATCGACAAGCCGATGGGTTTGGCGGTGCAGGGCGGTTCGGGCATGACCCGCCATGTCGACGGCATGCTGGATGCGCTGATGGACCGCCACGGCCAGAAGCCGCGCCTCGTGCACCGGCTCGACCGCGACACGTCGGGCTGTCTGGTGATCGCCAAAAACCGTTTTTCGGCCTCCGCACTCGCCAAAAGCTTCCGTGCACGCGACACGCGCAAGATCTATTGGGCCTTGGTGGCCGGTGTGCCGCGCGTCAAACAGGGCCGCGTCTCCACCTATCTCGCCAAAGGCGAGGATGATGACGGCGATGCCAAAATGGTGGTGGCCAAGCATGGCGATGACGGGGCATCGCATGCCGTGACCTATTATGCGGTGGTCGAAACCGCAGCCCAGAAAGTGTCTTGGCTGTCGATGAAGCCGGTGACAGGCCGCACCCACCAGCTGCGCGCCCATGCCGCCCATATCGGCCATCCTATCATCGGCGATCCCAAATATTTCGACATCGAGAATTGGGAACTGCCCGGCGGCATCCAGAAGCGGTTGCATTTGCTGGCGCGGCGGATCGTGATCCCGCATCCGCGCACCCACAAGCCGGTTGATGTGACCGCCCCGCTGCCCACCCATATGCGGCAAAGCTGGAACCTGTTGGGCTTCGAGACAGGCCATTATGACCCGATCGAAGAGTCACCGGACGAGTAAGATGCTGATCATTTTCGATGTCGATGGCACGCTGGTCGATAGCCAGAACCTGATCTATGCCGCCCAGTGCGCGACCTTCGAGGCGCATGGTTTGCCTGTGCCGAGCCGTGAAAAGGTTCTGTCGCTGGTCGGCCTGTCGCTGACCCCGACTTTCGAGGCCTTGGTCGGCAAAGACGGGCCTGTGGCCGAACTGGATGCGACCTATCGCAAGCTGTTCAATCAGGTGTTGAGCGATCCGGCCCATCACGAGCCGTTGTTTCCGGCCGTCACCCAAACCCTCGAAAGCCTTGCCGCCCATCCCGATGTGACGCTTGGGGTTGCCACCGGCAAATCGGTACGCGGCATCATGCGGGTGATCGAACAACATGGCTGGACGGGGCTGTTTTCCACCATCCAGACCGCCGATACCCACCCCTCCAAACCGCATCCGTCGATGCTGGAAGCCGCGATTGCCGAGACGGGGATCGACAAATCCCGCTGTTTCTTTGTCGGTGATACGTCTTATGACATGAGTATGGCGGTGTCGGCGGGCATTTCCGGCATCGGGGTCGATTGGGGCTATCATCCGGTTGAATCCCTGCGCGAGGCAGGAGCCAGCCGGATTATCTCGGCCATGCAGGATTTGTTGAATCTGCAAGATTTGTTGGCTCTCAGGGCATAAGGCGCGATCGCGATGACGGACGAGAAGGACACAACCACCCGCCCGCTGCCCTTCGGTGCCATCCCGACCCTGTTGAAGGATCTGCTGCCCCATGCAGGCGAGGATATCGACCCTGTGGCTATGGCGCGCAAGGATCTGAAATCAAACCTGCCCCGCCGGTTCTGGACCCGTGTCGAGGTCAAACAGCAGCCCGATGGTTTCGGCATTGCCCTTGATGACAAATTCACCAAAACCCCCGCCCGCAAGCCTTTGCTGGTCCCGAGCCAGACATTGGCGGAGCATCTGGCGCAGGAATGGCAGGCGATTACCGAGGTGATCGACCCCGCGCAGATGCCGCTGACGCGGCTGGTCAATTCCGCGCTTGATGGCGTATCCCTGCAAATGCAGGAGGTGCAGGCCGATGCGGCCCGTTATGCCGGGTCTGATCTGCTGTGCTATCGCGCCGAAATGCCCGACCGGTTGGTGGCTTTGCAACAGGACCAATGGGGCCCGCTGCTGGCTTGGGCCGAAAGCGAATTCGGGGCGCCTTTGCATGTCACCCAAGGCCTGTTTTTCGTCGAACAACCCAAAACCTCGCTGGACGCCATCCGGCGGGTGGTGGACCGGTTCGACCATCCGCTGACTTTGGCTGCTTTGCATACGCTGACGACCCTGACAGGCTCGGTCATTCTGGCGCTGGCTGTGGCGCATCAACGGCTGACACTGGCCGAGGTCTGGGCGCTGGCGCATCTCGACGAGGATTTCCAGATGGAGGTTTGGGGGCAGGACGAGGAAGCGCTGACCCGCCGCGCCGCCAAATGGCGCGAGGCCGAGGTGGCCGCTCTGGTGCTGTCGCTGCTGCCCGCGGGCAAGGCTTGACGCGTCAATCCTCCCCTAATGTCTTACTGCCGAACAGGCAGAGCCATGCTAGTGAGAAAGTCTGAAAGTCGGCCGGAGCGGGTTTGATCCGGCTGTCGCATGTGATTAAGTGTTCAATCTCGGACGTTTGCATTGACGAGCGCCGTCTGCCACTCTTCATCGCGCGGGCGACACTGCGCGGGTTGATCGCGGTGCTGGAAGCGCGCACAACGGGGGATGCTGCGCGATGATGTTATCTCTGCACAAGAACGCGACGACGACCCCAGCAATACGGGCGAAGATTGCAGCCAGCGGCGAACCGGCTTCGGTACTGGCTGAACGCTACAGCGT
>Ga0114972_10002012_pt1 | contig 15238 bp, 16 predicted proteins | sample M_140807_EF_Meta_FD_87354 | JGI IMG/M metagenome (GOLD analysis project Ga0114972, IMG submission 87354) | Freshwater microbial communities from Lake Montjoie, Canada to study carbon cycling - M_140807_EF_MetaG | ecosystem: Environmental > Aquatic > Freshwater > Lake | place: Lake Montjoie... | reverse complement strand
CCCTAGTCGGTAAGGTAAATAGTGTGATTGACAGGGAATGGGTTGCGCTGCAAATTAACGAATTGCTGGTCGTTGAGTTTTATTCTCGGAAAGCTTAGGTTTTGGGATGCGGAATTGGGAAGAACCGTCCGTTCCCAGTTCCTTGTTCTCCCAAGGGGTTAATTTTTATTGGTTATTTTTTGTGTTATCTGGCACTGTACCGACCATTAAACTGCTGAAAAGCGCGACCCAATCGGCTTGGATTGAGCAGGCGATCGCGAATTTGGATGTGATTTTATTAGACCATTCCCACTGTGAACGAAAGGCGGCGGGTGTGGCCTTAAATTTTTTGTTTCGTTATCCCGCCCATCAGCTTTTAGTCCGTAAGTTAACGGCGATCGCCCAGGAAGAGTTAGAACATTTTGAACAGGTTAATCAGTGGCTAGAAAAGCGGGGGATTCCCTTGGGGCCTTTAACTCCTTCTCCCTACGGCGGAAAATTAAAAGGACAAGTCCGACGAAATGAACCCGAACATTTGCTCGATTCTTTGTTGGTAGCGGCTCTGATTGAAGCCCGTTCCCACGAACGTTTGGGGTTACTGGCCGACCATTGCCCTGAAACTGCTTTAGCCCAATTTTATCGGGGACTGATGGTTTCAGAAGCTCGTCATTATGGTATTTACTGGGTCTTAGCGGACACCTATTGTGAACGGGAACCGATTCAATCCCGTTTAGAAGAATTATCGATTTTTGAGAGTGAAATTTTAGTATCCTTGCATTCCCAACCCCGCATTCATAGCTAAGGTGGTGAGGTTGAGCGTTTGAAGCTAATTTTGAAAACTGAAGTTTCCAATCTAAACTGGATATGGTATCAAATAGGATATTTGGATCAAAATAGCCGATCCGTCTCATAAATATCCTCAGAAGTTCGGAAATCTACCCAGAAAAACCGTTGTTCTGGGGTGTATCATCAGTCTTGGTGAGTCGGAGTAGTCCCCGCGATCGCGATCCGTGAGAGTCTATTCTTTATCGCCAAGAAAACAACAAAAGTCCAATTTTCAGCGAACAATCATCCCCTTTAACCAAAGCATTTTTGAATTTAACTGTCCTATGAATGAAGAGCAAATTCCCGTCGAACCCTCCAACGAGTCTCTGGAAAATATTACGGCAGAAGGGTCAACTGCCTTGGAGACAGAAATCACCGCAGAGGTAGAAGTAATGTCCGAAAACGTTGATGATTCATCCTCCCAAGCTGAACAAGCAACAGAAACAACCGAATCCATTCCCTCAATTTCTCTCGAAGAGGCGATCGCCGCATTACAACAAAAAGTAGCCAGTCAACAGCAAGAAATTGTCCAACAGACAGAAGAACTAGATGGTTACAAAAAACGCTATATCACCCTAGCCGCCGAATTTGATAATTACCGTAAACGTACCCAAAGAGAGCAAAAAGAGCTAGAACAACAGGTCAAACGCAAAACCATTGTCGAATTATTGACAGTGGTTGACAACTTTGAGCGGGCCAGAACCCAACTAAAACCCAGTAGTGACGGTGAAATGGAAATTCACAAAAGCTATCAGAGTGTTTATAAAAGCTTTGCCGATAGCCTCAAACGTCTGGGAGTTTCGCCCATGCGTCCCGAAGGTCAATTATTTGACCCCAACTACCATGAAGCCATGTTGCGCGAATATACCAACGATCATCCCGAAGGAACCATTATTGAGGAACTAGTGCGGGGCTATTTGCTAGGAGAACAAGTGCTACGTCATTCAATGGTCAAAGTTGCCGCTCCCCAGGAAACCGTTACACCAGCCGAAGAAGACGCGGCGGAATCTCCTGAAAACAAGGATTCCCAAAATTAAATTATTAGAATGGTTGCCATTCTGCTTTTTTTGGGAAAACTTGTAAATGAAGCCGTAGCAAGACCATCCTTAATTTAAAATTGTTTAACACCGTACAGGCACTATGGGCAAAGTCATTGGTATCGACCTGGGGACAACCAATAGTTGCGTTGCCGTTCTAGAGGGCGGCAAACCGATTGTGATTCCCAATTCAGAAGGCGGAAGAACCACTCCCAGTATTGTGGGGTTTGGCAAGGGGTGCCAACGTCTTGTCGGGCAGTTGGCCAAACGCCAGTCCATTACCAATGCCGAAAATACGGTTTACAGTATTAAACGTTTTATTGGACGACGCTGGGAAGAAACCCTAGAAGAGCGATCGCGGGTTCCCTACAACTGCACCAAGGGCAAAGACGAAACTGTTAACATCGAAATTCGGGGGCAACAATTTACGCCCCAGGAAATCTCCTCAATGATTCTGCAAAAGCTTAAAGCTGATGCCGAAGCCTTCTTAGGAGAACCCGTCAAGGAAGCCGTTATTACCGTTCCCGCCTACTTCACCGATGCCCAACGCCAGGCAACCAAAGATGCTGGAACCATCGCTGGCTTAGACGTTCTACGCATTATCAACGAACCCACCGCCGCCGCCCTCGCCTACGGTTTGGACAAACAATCCCAAGAAGAACTGATTTTAGTGTTTGACTTAGGAGGGGGAACCTTTGATGTTTCCCTGCTCCAACTAGGCAATGGTGTTTTTGAAGTGCGGGCCACTTCAGGAAATAACCATTTAGGCGGTGACGACTTTGATAACGTCATCGTTCGTTGGATGTCAGATAACTTCAAAGTGAAGGAAAAAATTGATTTAAGCCAGGATAAAATGGCAATTCAACGTTTAAGAGAAGCCGCCGAAAAAGCCAAAATCGAACTTTCTAGCCTCCTAACCACCTCCATCAATCTTCCCTTTATCACGGCAGATGAAAATGGGCCCAAGCACCTAGAAGTGGAGCTCACCCGCGCTAAATTTGAAGAACTGGCTAAACAATTAATTCAGGCAACCTTAACCCCCCTCAATCAAGCCTTTACCGATGGGGAAGTCAAACCCCACAACATCCATCGAGTCATCCTAGTGGGAGGTTCTACCCGTATTCCCGCCGTTCAGCGCATTATTCAACAACTTTTCCCCGAAAGTCAACTAGACCGCTCCATTAACCCTGATGAAGCCGTTGCGTTGGGGGCCGCCATTCAAGGAGGCGTTTTAGGCGGCGAGGTCGATAACGTTCTTTTATTAGATGTAACCCCCCTATCCCTTGGCATTGAAACCCTGGGAGAAGTTTTTACTAAAATTATCGAACGCAACACCACCATTCCCAGCAGTAAATCCGAAGTCTTTTCCACCGCCGCCGACGGTCAAACCTCCGTAGAAATCCACGTTTTGCAAGGGGAACGGGCCATGGCCCTAGATAACAAAAGTTTAGGTAAGTTTCTCCTAGCGGGTATTCCTCCCGCTCCCAGGGGAGTTCCCCAAATTGAAGTAACTTTTGATATTGATGTCAACGGAATTCTCAAGGTGTCTGCCCAAGATCAAGGAACTAAACGAGAACAAAGTATCATCATTAGTCATACTGGGGGTCTAACTAGTGCTGAAATCGACCGAATGCGAGAAGAAGCCGCGAAATTTGCGGATCAAGATAATCGCCGTATGCAGATGATCGAATTACGAAATCAATCCGACAGTCTTTTCTATACCTATGAAACAACCTTGATGGAAAATAGCGGTTTAATTCGACCCGATCTTAAGGCCAACGCCCAAAAGAAAAAAGAACAGTTACAAGCGGCTCTGCGCAATTCTGCGATTGGAATTGAAAAACTCCGAAGCTTGGTCGATGAATTTCGTCAATTACTCCTAACCATCGGAACTGAAGTTTATCAACAGGGAGATGAGACTAACGATAGCATGAGAGCCTTTGAAACCTTGGATGCCACAATCCCCGAAGACATCCTGACCCAACTCAATAGTCGAACCCAAGCCTTTACCCAGGTTCATTCTTCCAAGAAGACAGCACCAGGTCACACTGTAACGTCTCCCATTTACTCAAGCGATGACCATGAAAACTTTGATTTTGATGCCGATGAAACCATTTCCAGTGATTACGAAGCAGTCGATTAATGATGTTTTGTCAGGAGTTTGCTACAGTAAACATTAAGCCGATGTAAACTAATCTTAACAAGAACAATTCAGAGTAAGGCCCTATGGCAGCGGACTATTACGAAATCCTTGGCGTTTCCAGAGACGCAAGCAAAGAAGACCTGAAACGTGCCTATCGTCGTTTGGCGCGGAAATATCATCCTGACGTAAATAAGGAAGCAGGGGCAGAAGACCGCTTTAAGGAGGTGAATCGCGCCTACGAAGTGCTTTCAGAACCAGAAACTCGTGCGCGCTACGACCAATTTGGAGAAGCTGGAGTAAGTGGTGCGGCTGGGGCATCAGGCTTTGAGTATGGAGATATGGGCGGATTTGCTGATATCTTTGAAACAATTTTTGGTGGATTTGGGGGCGCGGCGGCAGGAGCTGGCTCGGCTCGACGACGGACAGGCCCGACTCGTGGGGATGATCTGCGATTAGACCTCAAGCTCAATTTTCGAGAAGCGGTTTTTGGCGGGGAAAAGGAAATTCGGATTCCCCATTTAGAATCCTGTCAGACTTGTAATGGTTCGGGGGCGAAGGCTGGTACGGGATCACGCACTTGTGCCACTTGTAATGGAGCGGGTCAAGTTAGACGAGCGACTCGGACTCCCTTTGGTAGTTTTGCTCAGGTTTCTGCCTGTCCTACCTGTAATGGGGCGGGAGAGGTAATTGAGGAGAAATGTGAGGTTTGTAATGGGGTGGGTCGTAAGCAAGAAACTAAAAAATTAAAAATCTCTATTCCCCCTGGCGTGGATGACGGCACTCGGTTGCGGGTTTCACGGGAAGGGGATGCGGGACTCCGAGGCGGGCCTGCTGGGGATTTGTATGTGTATCTGATGGTGGAGGCGGATCGAGAGTTTACCCGTGAGGGAATTAATATCCGCTCTGAAATTACCATCAGCTATTTACAGGCTATTCTGGGTTGTCGTTTAACAGTGAATACGGTGGATGGGCCAGATGAATTGACGATTCCTTCTGGAACCCAACCTAATACGGTGTTAACCCTGGAAAACAAAGGCGTACCTAAATTGGGCAATGCGACCCTCCGAGGCGATCACCTGATTATGGTAAAGATTAATATTCCTACCCGTATTAGTTCGGAAGAACGGGAGTTATTGGAAAAATTGGCGGGAATTAAGGGAGACGGTCACGGGAAAGGTGGTTTGGAAGGATTTATCGGAGGTTTTTTCCATAAATGACCAGTTTACAAGAAACAGAAACCAGTCAAACGCCTACTAAGGTTCTTCTCGATCTCAGGGGAACACCCTGTCCGATTAATTTTGTGCGAACCAAATTAAAACTCGCGCAAATGTCGGCGGGGGAAATTTTGGAAGTTTGGTTAGATGCGGGTGAACCCATTGAACAGGTTCCCCATAGTTTGGCGATGGAGGGTTATACGGAGCAAGTGATTGTTGACGAGGGGACTTTTTTTAAAATGACAATTTGTGTTCCTGATTCTCTGTAGCCTATGGTTCTTCTATCGTGAATAAGGCTGAATACGGAACCGTTATTGCGATCCAAGCAAATTATTATCAAGTCCGTTTGGAGCATTTTTCTGATGAGTTGTTGCTCTGTACCCGCCGATCGCGTTTAAAGAAAATTGGTCAGTCGGTGATGGTGGGCGATCGCGTTTGGGTAGAAGATGTCGATCACTTCAATCGGCAAGGGGCGATCGCATCGGTGGAACCCCGTAAAAATGAGTTGTCCCGTCCGCCGATGGCCAATGCGGATCAAATCCTATTAGTGTTTTCTTTAGCCGATCCTCCCTTAGAGACCTGGCAATTAAGTCGTTTTTTAGTCAAGGCAGAATCAGTGGATTTAGAATTGTGTTTGTGTCTTAACAAAAGGGATTTAGTCGGCGAAGAAGAACAAAAACAATGGCAAGAAAGATTAAAACAATGGGGTTATCATCCTCTATTGATTAGTGTGGCTACCCAACAGGGCATAGACCAACTCCGCAATCAGTTAAACCAAAAAATTACCCTAATGGCAGGCCCTTCAGGGGTGGGAAAATCTAGCTTGATTAATGCCTTAGTACCAGGGATTGCTCAACGAGTGAATCAGGTTTCGGGAAAATTACACAGGGGTCGTCATACCACTCGCCATGTAGAACTTTTTGAATTACCAACGGGGGGATTTTTAGCTGATTCTCCTGGCTTTAATCAACCTGATTTAGAGATAGAAACAAACCAGTTAATTTTTCATTTTCCTGAAGCTAGAAGACATTTGGAAACGGGCATTTGTCAATTTAATGATTGCTCCCATCGAGAAGAGCCGAATTGTGTGGTTCGCGGCAGTTGGGAACGCTATGAGCATTATTTGAAATTTTTAGAAGAGGCCATTCAACAAGAGACCGCCCAGCAAGCCAGGGGCGAAGAGGAGTCTGGTTTAAAATTAATGACGAAAGCAGAGGGAAAGCAGGAATATGAGCCAAAATTAGCCAAGAAAAAGTATCGTCAAACGTCCCGTCGCATTAAGCATCAACAATTGCATGAACTGTATCATGAGCAGTCTGCACGGTCTGAAGGTGAAGAGGATTTTGAGGAGTGAGCATTATTCGCGTTTTTATTAATGGTTACAAGAATCTTTGAATTTTAAACAAGACTTGCAACTTCAATGGTTTTCTGAATAGCTAAAGTTTGACGGTGTTTTTTGATGTTATTAATTTTATGGAGCGTTTGAGCCGTTAGATAGCTTTCGCCACAATGAGGGCAAGTTAGTATCGGAATATTTTCAATTACTAATAAGTTATCGCCTTTACCATAACTGCGTGAGATATGTCTTAGGGTTATGCCTTCTTGGCCGCAAATATCACATTGAGTCATGGAATCCTCTGATTTTTTAGAGAGCATATACTGTAATAGTAACAATTTTCCCTGTTGGACTGAGTTTAACAATTACTTCGATCGCATTCTCGTCTATTCCCATACCTCTAATTCGATATTTTGATTCGGCGGTTAGGCGATCGCGTTGACGTTCTAGGATTTGCTCTGTAAAGATGGCTTGTTCAATATCCAGAATAGATAAATTATCAGCTTCCATTTCTTCATCGGCATGAAGCGTCATCACATAGTCTAATCGACCGATTTTAGCCTGAATTTTTTTCAGGATTTTGTCGAACATTTAATGCTCAATATTTAATAAGTTAATAAAGCGGAAATCATTGAATTTATAAATACTGAAGTTGAACATCAAGAGAATTTTGATCGGCTAACACAAAATTCATTCTTTCAATGCCAATCGTTTCACCGCCGCTATCTTGCATAATGAGTAATTCTTCGCCAATTTCTTCGGCAATAAATTCTTTTTGTGGATCGTCAAACCAAATGGTTAAGATGTGATTGTCACGATCATAAAAGATTTTTAGGGAGTCCATACTAATCAACTTCTTTTAATAGTCAATGATGTCATTGGTTAATAGTTCTTTCCATTCGGAGTTTTCTTGATAGTGATTGATCATTGATTCTGCTTGTTCTTTTAGAATTTTTTGTCGCTCGAAAAGAGGTAATTTTAAAAAGGTAATACGGTCTTCTAGGGAAAGTTCAGATTGCGAATGTTCAGGAATGAGAACAACAATTTCTACGGATTGACCAACGTTGAGATCGGGGAGAGGATTTCATGATTGTAAATTCTGATTTTGGGAATTAATTAAGTTAATAAAATGGCGATCATGACGAATTTTACAAAGTCATTTTCAAATCTTTTAATTTTCAGACGGATCAAACCCGATTAAAATCTCTTTTAATAGTTCGGCAAGTGTAGATGCCATATCTGAATACTTACTCGATATTTCTTTGGTAATTTCTTTTACTTTAGAGGCATCATGTTGGTCTCCATTGCGTAGTTGTTGATTAAGATCACGAATTTCACGGGAGATAATTTCTAAATTACCAACTTTTCTTGCCGCTTCTGTACTCTTGGGCTTTGGAAGTTCAGGAATACCTTGAGTTACCCGACTATATTCGTCTCGAATTTTATTAACAAAAAAAGTTTTAAATTTGATTAATAGTGTTGGCTCTAACTCAATTAATTCTGAAAATTTATCTGCTGAAGCTCCAGCGATTTTTACATCAGAAATCAAATCTGAATAGGCCCTAATAAGCTTGCCTAATTGAGGGATAACATTTTTAGCATCATCAAGTTTTCCCTCCGCAGCAATAATTTTTTGCTGTAGTTCGGAGAATTTTCCTTTTGTTGGTGGGAGAATAATACCAAGAGGTATGGCTTGGTAAGCGTCTTTAATATCTTTGATTGCTGATGCAATAGACGTGATTACAGAAAAAGCATTACTGGGTTCCACTACGATTTACTCCTTGAAGTGTATAAATTTTTATTGAGTTGCCAATAAGAAGATAAAGCAACAATACGACGATAAAGTTCTCTATCTTTAGTTGGACTTAAAGATGATGCAATCTCATCTAACATTTTATATGCAGAATCAGCGATTTTTACAACTTCACTATAATTGTTATTGTTCAGAGCCTCATTGTACAATTTATAAACATTATCCATTCCTAACAATACAATGTCATCCGTATCATCAGTATTGTTAGCTAAGCCTGATAAAGCTAACAACGATTGCTGAAACTCAGGCATACCTAAAATTAAGGGATGAACATCAACCCAGCATTCTCTCCATCCATTTTCTAAAACATAGGAATATTCCAAAATGCATCTCCTGAAAAGTAATTCTCTATCGCTATTTCTTGATAAGAATGACAAGCCTTTTGATAAATAAATGTTGGCTAACACAATCCAGTCTTCTTGATAAATAGAATTATGATAAATCTTTTGCAAGTCATAAATAGCAATATTCACATCTCGATCCGTAATTGGTAAAGATTTAGAATGTCTAACCGCTCCTTGCATTAACTGAAGCAAGTTACGAACATAACCGCCACTTTTTTGACACAAAATGTCTAGGGCTTCAGCACTCTCGAATAAATTTTCCAATGTAATCAAAATTTGCGATATTTCTAAACGTCGTCTCAGCATTTCCTTTAAAATATCAATTCCCGCTTGATGGGATTCTCCTTGCCGATTTCTAATCATAATCATTGGCAACATCACCAATTGATCATAGTCCTCCACTAAAGTTGGAGAATAGGGCGCGTATTTCATGGAAATAGGAATGGTATAAATCAGATGACAATTTAAACCCCGCATCAAATTTCTACGATCAATAAAAATTCGCTCATAATTACTGTACTTACCATCACTCTGTAACACAATCCGATCCAAATTATCTACAATTACCACAATTTCTCCCTGATAATATTGCTCAGGTAACTTGCACTTTGCCTGACCAATAAACTCATTCAAAATTTCCACTAAAGAAGGTGTGTATAAATCAATTTTTTGACGAACTTCCGTGCGAATATCTGGCAAAGATTGAAAATTAGTCATCAATTTCACAAACTGAGGAAGCTTAAATTCAACCCCAACTTTTTCCAGTTCAACTTCTGCTAATCCCAAATCTATCAAGGATTGCAACCGATTTTTAAGCCAATCTAATAATGGTTTAGAGTCGGCAAAATCCTTTAAATCTTCGATAATATGGCGCGTACAAGCCAGCAAAATATCGGTATGCTCAGTATCATCAATTTCAATATCACCCCGATCTGCCTCAAAATAGACGACAAAATAACCTTTTCTCTCTAAATCCTGCCGTAACCGTAATAATTCTGTTGATTTACCCGATCCCCTCGCTCCTGTGTATAGCTGACAGGTATAACCGTCTTCCTCACCCGACAGGACAATTGTATCCCCCAATTCTTGCAACACATCCTGTTCCCCCCGCACCGATTCACAAGACACATAGGCAGGATCGTCGGGCTGGAGCGGAAATAATTGGAGAGAACGATAAATCGGGCCGCGAGGATCGGAATTCATTTCGTAAAGTTTGGGTCAATTACTGACCTTATTCTAGCTTCTCCCCCCATCAAACGCAACATTACGACTGTTTCCAAACTTCCAATTCCTTCAATTGTTGGGATTGGGTTTCTAACCTTAGCGAAAGGCGATCGCGGGATTATTGGGTTATCTGGGTCATATTGCGATCGATTGGCCCCTGACGGTTTCCTTTACCTTTGCCGCCGCCTTGGGAACGATCGCAGGAAGTTATTTAGCCCAATTTGTTTCAGCTAAACAATTACAAAAAAGCTTTGGCTATTTTCTGTTGGCAGTGGCGACCTTTGTATTGATTCAACATCGTCATATTTTCCAACAGTTGAATCTGCCGAGGATCAATTCATCCCCAGGCATTCAACACCGTTGTTCGTAATTTTGAGGACAAATTTAATCAATCATGATGGATTGGGGACGCTGATTCGATTCGCTCTCCATTTCCGTACCACTAAAATCCGTTATTCCTTGTTTTTCTAACCAACTTTTTAAAGGATCAGAAGACAATTTGATCCGTAAAATTCCTGAAACAAAACCTCCTGTAAAGGCAATGGGTTGTTGGACTAATTCTTTACAGATGGGTTGCAATTCACTTAAAAACATGATCTCGTCTCCTGAATTTGGGGAAATTGTATGATTAATATCTATTAATTTTAGCCTTGCTGACTTTTGATCCCTCTTTGCCCCCCTAGCCCCCCAACTTTGGGGGGAACAAATCTGAAAGTCCCCCAGTATTGGGGGATTTAGGGGGCTGTGCAAAACTATCATTAATGTAATGACTAACTTAACGCATTTTTAATGGGCCAGGATCTGAATATCGGCGATCGCCTGATTGGTTAAGCATTGCCAATGACAGCTATATAAATCGGGGGATTGAACGCCGAGAGAGGCGATCGCAGGGGCGGCGGGAAAGGGCCAGAGGCGATCAAAAACAATTTTTTGCTCAATCACTCCAAATTGTAATAAATACACAGAAGGAGGAGCTTCTAAAGCCTCTAGAGATTGATAAGCTAAAGAATATAGTTGTTGACGCAAATTATCTGACAGTTCAACGGGTTGCTGATAAGCATTAGGCATCGCCCCTTCTCCAATCACTTCGGCATAGAGCGGCCCCTTTGTCGTCCAAACAACAGGCAACCAAAGATCACCGAGCCAATTCAGATTAGGATTACTTTTATATTTTAAATGCGCTTCAACCCAGGTACGACGACCTAAAATATCTTGACAAGCTTGATAGACTTGTTGCGACGGAAAAACCAACCATTTGGGGAGTTGGATCGTCAGGGGACAGTAAATACGGCCAGCAGTCGAGGTCTGCTTCTGGGCCGTTTCAGACCATAGGGACGCAACAGCAATCACCTCAATGACCGTATCGGGAGAATTAGCGATAATTGCCTGTTTTAAAGCGGTTAACATCCGCTCAGTCACGGGAGAAGCGGCAATCAATCGCCCCTCCTGTTTGACCTTGGCATTGACGATAATACAGACCCGTCTGCTCATCCTGGGTTTTTTTAACTGCTGATTGCTCACTATATCTATTTTCCTTCCCTATAATGAATGCCTTAATCATACATTTTCCCTGACCTTAGGGATAGACGGGTAGGGTAAATTGAAAACAACTTCCCTGTCCCAGGGCACTATCCACCCAAATCTGGCCGTAATGCGCTCGAATAATTTTACGACAAAAGGATAAACCCAGCCCATAACCTTCTTTCTCTGAATCTCTGGTTAGCCGAAAATGTCCTTCAAAAATATTTTCTCGCTTCGATTCTGGAATACCTGGCCCCGTATCAGCAATACTCACTTGAATTTTTTGATTAGTGCGATGGAGAATGGAAACATTAATTTTTCCGCCATTGGGAGTGTATTTAATGGCATTATCTAATAAATTGGCAAAAACTTGCTGAATGAGTTCTTCGTCTGCGTAAATTGAGGGTAAATCCTGGGGAATATCGATTTCTAGGGTGAGGGATTTGGCAGTACAGCGATCGCGATAGAGGCTGAGAATTTCTCCACAGAGATTTTGGAGATAAAACTGATGATTATGGATTTCAAACTGGGAACTAAAATTTTTGGAAGCCTGGAGGATATCTTTGATCAGGCGATTCATGATGCGAAACTGCTGACGGGCTTGGTGGTAGATGCGTTGCTCTAGTTCGAGTTTGCGATCTTTCTCTGCTTGATGTTGGAGAAGTTCTAGGGTATCTAAGGCAATCGTTGCGGCGGTGAGGGGACTCCGCAGATCGTGGGCCAACATGGCCAAGATTTGATCCTTAAACTTAACTTGTTCTAAAAGGGCTTCTTTTTCCTGCTTTAAACGAAAAATTTCATCGCATAATCGCATGGATTCCGCCGAATCACTAAAGGAAACGGGGTTGTTGCTCATAATAGTGGTCGCTTCTTCCAGTTTGGAACGCTCAAAGAGTTGTTCGGCGATCGCCTGTTCCCAATGGGGCCACCATTTTTTTAATTGATTGACAATATTACTCCCCGTCAGCGTTTGTCGGGGGGCGGGAGAAATTTTAACCAGAGAAGGCGTTGCAACCAGACGAAAATGTTCAACGAGGTGGGGCTGTTCGGTAATTTCAATCACCTGGAGTTCAAAGGGATAATCCGTTTTTAGCTCTTTTAAATAGGATTGAATGTGTTGGACATTTTCCTGGGAATGGGGACGATCATCGACAAACAGCAAGAGTTGCAGCAACACAGGCGCGGGGGAATTTTGTCCAGACGTTGTTGACATATTACTGGAGTGTGGCACAAAAACTGACTCTCACAAAACCAATTTATTAAAATGCGCTAAAAAAAGGCTTTTGCTTGATTTTAACCTAAAGTGTCGAAAAATTTTCCCTCTGCTCCCCGATGTTGTTGCGGTTTAAGGGGCCAGGCTCGGATTGGTTATTATCAGCGATCGCGCTTCAAGCCGACTCAACCCATTATTTTTTAAACAGGTTTCTGGGTAAATTGGCGCACTAGCTCACAAAAATGGGCAATGGGAGGAATATTCAGGCGATCGCTACTGGTTACTAAAACCACTTGACGGGTGAAACCTTGTTTAAATTTTTGGGAATTGGCATTGTTTTCAGGTAATTCCGCCAGGGAACGCACCGCCAGAGTGGGATCTTGACGCGCTTCTAAAAGAGCCGTTTGGGGTAAAAGAGCAATGATTTCACCTTGGCGAACAACGCCGCGAAAAGCATCAAGAGTATTCAATTCCATCACAATTTTCAGGGAAACATCTTGATAATTAAACCATTCTTGGACTAAACGCTGCATTCCGTAACCGTCTTTGAAAACGACCTGGGGATACTCCACCAAAGCCGACCAGGGAACTTGTTCGTATTCCGCGAGGGGATGCCCCGCCGCCATTAAAATCTCAACCTGTTCTTCATAAAGTAGTTCCACCGTCATATCGGGGCTAGAGGTCAAAAAGCGGTTGTTCATCACGACGGCAACATCAACTAATCCGTCCCGTAAAACTTTTAAAGCGCGATCGCTTCCCAGGGCAGTGACTCGTAACTGGATTTCGGGAAAATCTCGACAAAATTTCTGAAGAATCGGCGGTAAATAATGGGAACAGACGGAATGAATGGCGGCAATGCAAAGTTCGGGTTGTTTTCCCGCTTGCAAATCGGCAATTTCTTGACTGGCGATCGCCCATTCCTGACAAATTTTACGGGCGCGGGGTAATAATTTTTCACCAGCAACGGTTAATTTTGCCTGGGCTGTGCGATGAAAGAGGGGAAATCCTAAATCACTTTCCAACGATTGGATCTGCCGACTCACCGTTGATTGGGTAATGCCACATTTTCGGGCGGCCTGGCCAAAATTTCCACTTTCTGCGATCGCCAAAAATGCTTGTAACTGCTCAATCCGCATTGATATTGCTTTTCCGATTACATTATTTCATTAAGTTTTGACAATAACGAATTTCTTTAGAGGGTTTAGTACAGATTGATACAACACTGTAAGGTTAATCTCAGGAACTTTAATTTTGCTAACCCTCTAAGAAGAAGCCGATCCCAAGATTGCTATAGTAAATAAGGCTTAAGAACTTACAAAACCCATGTCATTGATTCGACTACCCTCACCAGAACTCATTCGAGATTGTGTCCGCCAAGCTTCTAGTTACGTCCCTGGGGAACAGCCCCAAACAACGGATTTCATCAAACTCAACACCAATGAAAATCCCTACGCCCCTCCTGCCCAAATTTTTGAAAATTTACACCAAGATTTAGCCAAAGTTCGACTTTATCCCGACCCCGTTGCGACTCAATTACGCAAAGCCGCCGCCCAAGTTTGGGGAGTTTCCGTCGATCAAATTTTGGCGGGCAATGGCTCCGATGATATTCTTAATATTGCCCTACGAACATTTGTGAATCCTGGGGAAGTTATTGCATTCCTCGATTTAACCTATTCGCTTTACGAAACGATTGCAAAAGTTCATGGCGTAGTCATCAAAAAAATCCCGTTAAATGAAAAATTTGAACTTACAGGGCCAGTGATTTGTCCAGAGGCAAAATTGATTTTTTTGGCTTCTCCCAATGCGCCCGTCGGTAAACATTTGAATCGAGAATTTCTCGCCCAAACCTGCACCCAAGCTAAGGGAATAGTGTTAATTGATGAAGCTTATATTGACTTTTCTGATGAAGATCACTGGGATTTTCTCACCCAATTCGATAATGTGATTATTTCTCGGACACTTTCTAAAAGTTATAGTTTAGCAGGAATGCGAGTCGGTTTTGGCATTAGTTACCCCGCTTTGATTCAAGAAATGGACAAAGTGCGCGATTCCTACAATTTAGACCGTTTAGCGCAAAGTTTAGGGACAGCCGCCCTAGATGCAACTGAAGACTTTAAACCCATTTGGCAACAAGTTCGTCAAACCCGCGATCGCCTAATCACAGAATTACGAAAACTCGATTTTGAGGTATGTGAATCCGATTCCAATTTTGTCTTAGCTTCCCCTCAGTGGATCGGCGCATCAGAACTCTATCAACAATTAAAAGCACGTAAAATTTTAGTCCGTTATTTTAGCCATCCCCGTATTACCAATTATGTTCGTATTTCCATCGGTACAGATGCAGAAATTGATCAATTGTTAGTGACCACTAAAGCAATCAAAGATGAATCATCGAAAATTCATTAATTTCCGCGTCTTGCTGGATAGCTAAACTTCTTTGAGGTTCATTAAACCAAAATCAAATTCGGTCTTGTTCCAACAGATGGCTCTACAAAAACATAGGAGTTTAGGGAGGATGCCATAAAACTTGAAGGATATCAATTTTTTTAAAGAAACCATTTCTACTTTCCAGTATTTACTTTGGGCAAT
>Ga0114972_10002011_pt1 | contig 15242 bp, 8 predicted proteins | sample M_140807_EF_Meta_FD_87354 | JGI IMG/M metagenome (GOLD analysis project Ga0114972, IMG submission 87354) | Freshwater microbial communities from Lake Montjoie, Canada to study carbon cycling - M_140807_EF_MetaG | ecosystem: Environmental > Aquatic > Freshwater > Lake | place: Lake Montjoie... | reverse complement strand
TGAAGTCGACCCGACGATGCCGGTCTATCCCGAGAAGGGAAAGGAGGCTGAATTCAAGGAGCATCATATTCCCGGCCTAGAGCATCTTGCCTCGGCAGACCTCGTGATTTTCTTCACGCGTCTACTGACTCTGCCGCCGACTGAGCAGCAGCAGATCGTCGATTACATCGATTCAGGCAAACCCTTGATCGCGCTGCGCACGGCCAATCACGGCTTTCGAGGTCCTCTGCCTTACAAGATCCTTGGCAAACAAGTTCGATGGGGAGAAGACATCCTCGGCGGATCCTTCATGAATCACCATGGACGATGGCACGCCGACTCGACGCGTGGCTTCTTCGACAAAGAGCACGCGCAGCATCCAATCCTCACTGGCGTCACGGATATCTGGGGCGACTCGGATGTCTATCGCACCTACAAAGAAGGTACAAACCTCCCGGCCGAATGCACCGCGCTTGTATGGGGCCAACCCTTGATGGGCCGCAAGCCGGATGACTTGCCCAATGACAAGCTCGAGCCGCTCCCGATTGCGTGGGTCAAGCCTTGGCAGACCAGCGACGGCAAAACAGCGAGGGTCTTTCATTGCACGATGGGCAGCGGGATCGACTTGAAAAGTCCTGGTCTACGCAGACTCGTGATCAACTCCGCCTATTGGTGCATCGGTATGGAAGAATCAATCTCCGCTAGCCGCAGTGTGGAGATCGTGGGGAGTTACGAGCCGCTCGAAAGCGGGTTCAACTACGACGAACTCGGCGTCAAGCCGCGCCCGATTTCCTTCTATCGATGACACATGGTTGGATGGCTGAAGACTAGGAGTTTGCTTACAATCGAAGCGACCATGAATAGAATTTACTTGTTGATTGCAATCCTGATTGCCACCCCCTATGCTCTTGCAGGCGATCCGGCGATATCAGGGCATCATCCTCTGTCGCAGATTCAAGCAGGCAGCGTCCTGATATCTGAACTGCGTTGCTCAGCATGCCATACTGGAGTTGAACCGATGTCCGTTGCGGACAAGGCGGCTCCAGAGTTACCCCAAGTCGGGACGCGGATTTCGCCTGAGTACTTGCGGCGATTCCTTGCTTCACCGCTAACGGCGCATCCAGGCACAACGATGCCGGACTTGTTGGCATCAAGATCGGAATCCGAACGGAAAACCATTGCCGAGTCGCTCACGCACTTCTTGATCTCGCTCTCGAGTGCAGGTGTTCCAGCGGAACCTACCGAGTCGATCGATCGCAAGCTAGGCAAGGAGCTGTACCATTCGATTGGATGCGTCGCTTGCCATGGACCCAAGGAACCTCTCTCGGACCTGCAGAACAGCGCCAATCAAAAACAAGAGGACGAAGACAGCGAGCAAGAGTCGACCAAGCCCATCGCCATGGCACTTGAGCACGTTGCAGCAAAGTACTCCGTGAGATCGCTTGCTGAGTTTCTATTTCAACCTCTGAAAGTTCGAAGTTCAGGCCGCATGCCTGACATGAAGCTGACAAGGACCGAATCGCTCGCAATCGCAGGATATCTTATCGATGAACAAGCACCGAACTTCGAGCCATTGGTTCCTGATGCGGCGTTGGTTCAGTCGGGTAGAAATTACTTTCAAGCGTTGAACTGTGCGACGTGTCATGCACTTGAGGGCATCTCAGCGGCCCGGCCCGCTGGGTCGCTCAAGGGAGCCGACCTGACTGGCGGCTGCTTGTCCATCCCTTCGGACGAACCTGCGAATGTTCGCAGCCCGCGATTTGCACTCGAAGAGAATCAGCGTGCGGCCATTGCCGCAGCGATCGCAGGACAGACGGCTGTTGACTCGGACAAAGACGCGCTGGCGAAAACATTGACAGCCTTTCGATGTGTTGCGTGCCATGTTCGCGACGAGTATGGGGGTGTGCATGACGCCCACAATGCTTTCTTTCAAGGAAGTGAATTGAACCTTGGGGACGACGGTCGCATCCCGCCTCCGCTGACGCATATGGGGGCCAAGCTCAAGCCGACTTGGATGAAGAAAGTGCTCTTCGACGGCGAAAGCGTTCGCAACTACATGGTGACTCGAATGCCACAGTATGGGGCGAAGAACCTAGAGCATCTACCTGGACTGTTCCGTCGGCTGGATGTGTTCAGCGGCCCGGAAATGAATATCCCAAGTCCGGAGGGTCGCAACGAAAAAGAGCGCGAGCAAGAGAAACTCATCCGCGCCGCGGGCCGAGAACTGCTCGGCGACAAGGGGGCCAATTGCGTCGCTTGCCATCGATTCAACTCCAAAGCGGCCAACGTGAATCAGGGGATCGAACTGCTAACGAGCTACGAGCGACTCGAGCCAGAGTGGTTCAATCGTTATCTGCGAAATCCTGGAGCCTTTCGCCCTCGAACCGTCATGCCGTCGGCGTGGCCTGATGGTGTTTCTGCATTCAAGTCGATTTTGGAGGGTGACTCGGATCGACAGATCGAGGCCATTTGGTATTACCTGTCGCTGGGTACTTCGGCCGCCGACCCATCGGGCGTTCGAGCCGTCAGTACCAGGATTGAGGTTGGCGACCAAGCCGTGGTTCATCGAGGTCGCAGTCGTGTTGCTGGCTTCCGAGGGATCGCGGTGGGCCTACCTGAAAAACTCAGCTATGCCTTCAATGCCGAGACAGGAACCCTGTCGGCGATTTGGCAAGGAAATTTCATTGGAGTCAATTGGAGCGGTCAAGGTTCCGGAGATTTCAATCCAGCCAGCGAGCCGATCTCGCTCGCCCAAGATGTCTCGTTTGTTTCTCTAGCCGATGGGAATACAGCTTGGCCATTGTTACCGGTGATGACCAAAGAGGCTCCTGCCAATCCCGATCCACTCTATCCAAAGAATCTCGGTTATCAGTTTCGCGGCTACTATCTAGGCGAAACTTCAATCCCGACGTTCCAGTACCGCAGCGGCAGGATCGAGATCGAAGATCGCACGGTCGCAGTCGGCGACGCGCCGAAGAGAGGACTCAAGCGGGTCTTGCAGTTTGAATCCCCCGAGCCGCAGACACTCTGGTTCCGCGCGCTGGTCGGAGATGTGCTCCGCGAGTCCGATCAAGTCTTCCGCAGTGGTCGCTTGCGACTAAGCATTCCCGACATTCCCGCGATCAACGCGAAATTGAGAGTATTGTCCGACGAGCCGAAGCAATCCGAATTGTTGCTGCGTTTGGAGATTCCTCGAGGCAAATCCACTTTGGAGCTTGTGTATGAACCGCTCAAGTAATTGTTTTCTTGGTTTGCTCTGCAGTCTGAGCACGATCGTCGTTATTGCCGTGGGGATTGTCCATGCAGAGGACGTTGGCAAGCGATGGGGGACCGAGGAGCGCGAGCGTGAGTTCTATCCGATCGTGAACATTCCACTGCCCAAGGACACGGTCATCGAGGCCGGTGCATTCGCCGTGCTACCCGATGGACAAGTCGCCGTCGGCACCAGGCATGGCGAGATTTTTTTGATCGATGGCATCGATGCACAAAAGCCTACACCGTCCTTTCACCGCTTCGCATCGGGGCTCGATGAAATCTTTGGATTGGTATGGAAGGACGATGCATTCCGAGTAACCCAGAGCTGCGAATTGACGCGTGTGAGCGACTCTAATGGCGATGGCGTTGCCGACCGGTTCGAGACCATCTCGGATGCTTGGGGATATGCAAATTACCACGAGTACGCATTCGGATCGAAGCTCGATGCGCAAGGCAATCAATTCGTAGCGCTCGGATTGAGCGCGTCCTATTACTCCCATGCTTGGAATCGTGGATTCATCATGAAGGTTGCTCCGGATGGTAAAACGACTGCTTTTGCCAGCGGCCTGCGCAGTCCCGGTGGCATTGGGTTTGATGAGCATGGCTCGCTGTTCTATATCGAGAGCCAGGGGCCGTGGAACTGTTCTTGCAGTTTGAAAGCCGTGTCACCGGGAAGCTTTCAGGGTCATCCGGCAAGCTTCAACTGGTATCCGTACTCGCCCGAGCTAGGGCCTGTGCCCGAGGTACCTAATTCGGGCACTCGTATTGTCACGGAGAAAAGCCGGGTCAAGCAGCTGGTGCCCTATGCAGTGATTTTTCCTTACATACGAATGGGACGATCGATTAGTGCGTTCAATGTGGATCGGACGCAGGGCAAGTTTGGTCCTTTCGAGAATCAGCTGTTCCTCGGCGACTATACACAGTCGATCCTGATGCGGGCTACGACCGAGCAGGTCAACGGCGTTTGGCAGGGTGCTTGTTATCCATTCCGCGAGGGGCTTTCGACGGGCATCCTCAATGTAGAGTTCACCCCTGGGGGCAATTTGCTATGCGGCGGGACCAACCGTGGCTGGCCCGTGCGAGGCATCAAGCCCTTTGCCCTCGAGCGCCTAGAATGGAGTGGCAAAATGCCTTTTGAGATCCAGCGCATCACGATTGAGCCCAGTGGATTCAAAGTCACCTTCACCAAACCGGTTGAACCGATCACGGGCGGTTCATCCGCTTGTTATTCGATCAGTGCATTCACGCATCCTTACCATGCTGGCTATGGGGGACCGGAGATCGAGCAGCAAAAGCCAGAGGTAAAGTCGGTCGCACTGGCCCAAGACGGACTCTCGGCGATCATCACGCTCGAGAAACTCGAGCGGGGATTTGTCTACGAGATCGATCTTGCGCAGCTACGATGCGTCGACGGGGAGGATCTGCTGCACCGGAATGCTTTCTACACGGTCAACGAAGTGCCTCAACGTTTTGACTTACCGTCGCAAAGAGACTGAACCACGGAAGAGGATGAATCACAGAGGCGCAGAGACACAGATGGGACCAGAGCATTTCACTCTGCGATCTCTGTGCCTCTGTGGTTACCTGCTTTGTCTCCTGGGCTAGTCCCCAGGTTTCCAATCAAGAGTGTTGCGATTAGGGAGGAGCGTGTGCGGTTCTAGATGTCTTGACTGTATTGCATTTTGCAATACAACACTGGCAAGGAGAAACGACGATGACCAAACGCACCAACTTGACGTCTAACCAAAAAACCAGTCCTTTGATGGTACGCTTAGATTCGGAGAGTAAAAAGGCACTGACCGACGCTGCGGAATTGCGCCGGATCAGCGTCAGTGATTACGTCCGAACGGTGACCGTTGCTCAAGCTCGTCGGGAGGTTGCCAGTGCCCGCGAGCAGACGGTTCTTCTGAGTCCAGACGAGCAGTTGGCTTTCTGGCTGGCTTTGCAAGCCCCAGCGAAACTGACACCAGCCCAGAAACGGCTCGGAGCCATCATGCGGGGCGCGCAGTGACCGGAGTCGCCTTGCCATTGGGGTTCTCCCTCGAACCGCTACAGCGAAGCCATCAGCGGCGTCGACTTGATTGTGGCCAGAGCGAGGTCAACGATTGGTTGCACACTAAGGCATTGCAGCATCAAGACAAGCGGCTCTCGGCCACGAGAGTGCTTATCGATCAAGACAGAGCGGTCGCTGGCTTCTACACGCTGGCGACGGGGCAGGTTGATTTCGGTGACCTACCCTCGGATCTGGCTCGAAAACTGCCGCGACGAGCGCTGCCTGTTGCAATCCTCGCTTGGCTGGGAGTGAGCGTGACCCTTCAGGGCCAGAAGTTGGGTAATCTGCTGCTGGCGCGGGCTCTGCGTGATTGCCACGAAGCAGGCCAGACATTTGCGTTCGTGGCAGTCATCCTCGACTGCGTTGACGATCAGGCCAGGGCGTTCTATCAGCGATGGGATTTCGCACAGATGCCGGGCAATCCTTACCGCCTGTTCCTCAGTGCGCAGACCTTAACGGCGATGATAACATCGCGTGCCCGGGGAAAATAGCGACGATTACTCACTGGCTTTATCGAACTGGATCCAAATGAATTGATAAGATCGTCTATTTCAAGCAAGAGAATGAACCACAGAGGAACTAGAGGACACAGAGGGAGCCAGAGCATTTCACTCTGTGTCTCTGTGCCTCTGTGGTTTGCTATCGTAGCTGGAGTCGCAAGAGTTTAGTGGTTTGCCGCAATCAGCCAAAGAAATGCGATGGTGTATCTGTGCGAGAGGTGGTTGAAGCTCAATTTATGGCTTCAATAATTCGATCTCGACGATCGCGTGAAGATCGATTCGGGGAACCTCGATGCGCGTTCCTTCCTCTGTCTGTGTCACTTGGAGCTGCACTCCCGCGGGTTGCAAGCGTGCCTGCCGGACCGAATAACGCGGCGCGAGCTTCACGACAATATCATGAATCGGTACTGTCTCCTCTCTCAAAGGAATATCGTCGAGATTGAGGGCATGGAAAGCGGTCGTGTTGAGATCATTGAGCAATTGCAAAACCAGTCGGTCGGCGCCATCGACTGTCTGTCGATTCAACGTCGCGTGGATACAATGCGGCGCCTGAACCTCCACCGGAGGACGGGATCTTGCGACCCACTGCATCGCATGTTTCATGACCAGTCGTTCATAAGGATAAGCATAGAGATAGTACGCAGCATCGAAGCCGCCTGCCAAATAAACAACCTTTCCTTTTCCGAATTCATTCGTAACCACCGCTGGCAACGCAGCCGAACCCGCCTGCGACTTTGGAGTGATCGTTGCGATGGTTCTCCCACGATGCGTGGAATTGGCTTGGACTCCGACAGCAGGGCCTTTGAAAGTTACTGGGTTATCTCCGACGTATGCTTTCATTCGCCCTTGATCCAACCAAGTATCGCCAGAACTTTTGAAATCGAATACACCCTTTCGCTTCTCCCAATAGTTCGCTGGAATGGAGATCGCGAAATTTGAGTCGATCTGTTGTGCAGTTGCCTTATCTGAAATAGGCGTATCCTCAACGGCAAGGCCTCGAAAATCGACACCGAAAACATCCGCTAATAGAAAATTGTCGCGAGCGTCACCAAACTCATTGAAAAGCGAGGAATCGAGACTCGCGACCAATCCGCCTCCGTTTCGGACAAACTCGCGAATCGCGTTGGCTTGTTCCATGTCCAAACAAGCCGTGTTGGGAAGAACCAGCAGTTCGTATTCGGACAAGTCCGATTCGTTTAGATTCCAATCATTGATGATGGTGATGGGCAAGTGCTCTTCGATCGCGGCGCGAAATGTGCCGAAGACGTGGGACATGTATCTTTCTTCTACGAGCCCGGAGGATCGCCCGTAGAAATTGCGGCTGTTGTCGCTCATGACCATCGCGGCCCATTTTTCCGGTCGTTTGTTGATAAGCCAAGCTTTGCGCTCTTGGAGCTGGTCCATGCAATGATAGAGCGATTCCTGAAGATTGGGAGGTTGTGAAACGGCGATGCTGGGAAGTGCACCGTGGGTGGCCGCCAAGAGCATGCGATATTCGATTTCTTTCGCAGGAAAGCTATCTTTTCCATAGGGATTTCCGTGGCTAAGGATGTACGGTTCACTGAAGGCGACACGATGGTTGGTAGTCGCCCAGATGTAAGCGTTGGAAAAGGCGGGCACGATCGTTGCTCCTCGATTGGTTTCATCGGCCCAGAACTCCTGGTCTGGGGCGTCGAGTAAAAGATTCATGCGAGATGGCATGTTTCGTGGGATGCTCAGGAAGTGCCCGAATCGCCCTGCATTGGTGGTCCAAGTCACCAGAGCAACACTTGGCTTAATCGATTTGAGGCGGACCTGCATGCGTTGGACGAGGTTCTCCATGCGTCGATCAGCCCAGTGTTGATAGCGGCGAAACTCCGGATTGTTCATGTCGGCTACAGGGATTTCTTTCGACGTATCGCGTCGATAAGCATCGCGGCAATTCTGACAGTAGCAAACTCCGCCATAATGAAGCCCGTCGAAAGAGAAGGCGTCGACGACGGGAAATTGCTCGAGGATCTCGGCCAAGACATCGATAAAAAAATCGCCGTAGGGGCCCAGTAAGCACAGCATGCCCCCGTGGGGAAACTGCTTTAGATCGACCGTCGGGATTTCGGTCGTATCGGTAGCGATGCGGCGCCATTGAGGATGCAGTTCGTAGACCTCGGATTGAAGGCATGGAGGATAGACCGCCAGGATTCGCACACCTAAGCGTTGGTATTCCGCGATTTCTTCTTGAAGCTTGCCAGCAGCGACGTAGGGGCTTCGGCGGGACAGCAAGCGGCTCGGGTAGTAAACATAGAAAGGGTCGACAAACCCCATCTCGCTAATCGTTACACCGTGCTCGACGGCCTTGGCTCGATCGGCAGATTGCATGACCGATAACGTGTAACCACAACCCAGGGTGTCTTGGACCCACGACGGGATTTCGATCGGGCGCAACGGGTTTGCATCGAAGGGTTGAGGCATCAAGCTCTTTCCCCAAATCGAGGACGCAGGAGCTTGTGCCAAACTAGAACCAGCGAGGAAAAAAAGGCCGATCCAGAGTGAACGTAGGAATGCCATCAAGAGCTCTGATTGCTCCGCGACCTGCCGCTTGGATACCTTATCCACTATTCTTCGCCCTTTTCATCCGGATTACTTCTGGTGGGCCGAACGGCTCCAACCGTGCTGCCTTTCCAATTTTAAGCGGCGTCTCTAGCCCAGAGGGTGTCGATATCGGAATTGGCAAAGTCATCCACTCGACCGGGTAGTTGTAACAAGATCTGCGATCCCCTGGGGGAGGAGTGATCAGTTTTGCGAGACATAGCCATCGGTCAGCGTAGTTTTTGTTATCGACGAGATAACCACCATGGGCTGTCGAGAGCATGCCGTACTCGACAGGGTCAAGTACCGAGGCTCCGCGTTTGACCCTGAAATAACCCTTCTTGATCCGCTGGCCTTCCGTTTCGGCGGGGTTGACGCTTGGAGGAGATAGATAGATTTCGTCCAATGAAAGAACATCTTGAAAAATCAAAAAATCCAGATCGCTACGTCCGTTTTTGGTAAGTGCTATCTCGCGTTGTTCGCTTTGACCTTCCGCAGATACATACGACTCTTTTCCAACATATACAGCAGCATGGACTTCGCCACCATATATCAGGTTGTGGAAACCCCCGTAGATGGGCTCCTCGGTATAATATCGTATAATGTCTCCGAACTGAGGCTCTTGCACTTGGGTGAATTGCTGCAAGTGAAGGCGGAACTCTGTTGGCCCCATGAATCTGGACTTGTCCCATGCTGAGGGGAAAAGCAATTGCGCGCGGGCATAGGTCGAACGATGATCGGCGAGAGCTGAGATCGCAGTGAACCAGCAGTTCGGCCCGTAGGCGTCGCCCCCCTTGGCACCCACAAGAGAATCCGGTTGTGCGAAGCGCAAGTAACATTCGGCGGTTTTCGGCGCCAGGTAGCTCAACGGAGAGGCCTCTAATGGATCGTCCTTGATCACCACGTCTAGTGGCGAATCTGCACGGTTGGGGTGTCCCCATGTGGAGTATACGATTTGTCGCACGACGGCATTCTGGACCTCATCTGGAATTTCGTTCCAAGAATTGCTCTGAATCTCGAAAACGTATCCCGATTCAACTTTGTACGGTTGGAAGACAGCCGCAGAGCAAAGAGCTGGATTGTCGAGGCAGAGCTCTGCCTCGTAACCATCATAAACACCGGTGCGAATTCTCTCGTTCACCTCCCCCGCTACGCGATCCTTGTCGTACAACTCACAAGAGACCAATGGCGTGCTTTTGAGATGCACTTGCTCAGCGGGTCCGACGGATGATAAAAAGGTGAGGTCCGTCATCGACTAACGCAATTGAATTGCGAGCTCCGTTTTGAAAAAGATTTTAGAGAGGATGACCAGGACGATAAAAAGGAGTTCGCGATGCGGCGGGTCCGAAAGCGTCGTCCTCCATTCCGATCGGCTAGTGTCCCAGGGCCATCGCACGTTGGCTGGATGGGTCCAATGATTGCGTGGGATCTTGAATAAAACACCCCTTATTTGGGGAAATGGGGTTCTAAGTCCCTTTCGCGATGGAATTTCACCTTGGCAATTTCTTTCGTTTGCAACACGTACACTCACTTTCAAGGGATTGCCGATCCTGGCTGAAATGGCGGGAAAAACCACTCTCTGATCGATATGTTTTTTCTGACGCTTGGTGGTCTTTGGGTGTGTACTGGCAATCACCCGCGGCTGGCGCCATGCGGCTCACGGCCCGCGGCTGGCGCTGGCATCCGTAGCTGGTGTCGCAAGACTTCAGCTGTTGGATGCTTGAGGCACAATGTTTCAGTACTTGGGAAAGATCGCCATGAGCATCGTAACCCAACAGGCTTTACTATTTGGGTTCTGCCTTAATTTTCACATCTACCTTCGTTATTTTTCCTTCGAATCGATAGGGTCGTCGCTCGAAATAATCTCTCGAAACTGGCGAGCCGAGATCCACACCAACGTCGAAACTTTCACTTGCGGTGAAAGCAGCAGGAACTGTCATTTTAGGACTTGTTCTCGCAACCTCTTTTCCATCGACACTCATCACGATATCAGCAGGCGCGCCCGGACGTGGTCCCTTTAAATTGGTGTCCACAACGATGGTATGCTTCCCAGGAGCGATCTTATCTAGCGACTTGGCAATCGAACGATCGATGATCATCAGGTTGTATTCGAAAACTAGATATCCGGTATCCATGTAACAGGTGAGTCCACCGCCAGCTCCACCAAGTGCATAGAGGACTCCGCTGGCGTTCTGGCCGCACTCGAGTTCGATCGAGACGGTATTGTTGCTATTACCAACTGCGGGTGCCGTGAATTCAGGCATACGCGCAATGGTGTCATCAAAGCTCCAACTGGTATACGGTGACCTGATTCGGTCTTCGGGATGAATGCGAAGCCAAATGCCAGCGCCGATGGGAAAGACCTTGTTTTCCTTGGCCTGCTCCAGAAAAAGCTTCTTCAATTCATCGAGCTTTTCGGGATGCTCATTAGCTAGGTCATTCTTTTGCGAAAAGTCCTTCGTAAGGTCATACAGTTCCCAGACGTCCTCCGATGAGTCCCAATCTGCGAGCCCTTTCTGTGCATTCAACCAAGGAGTTAGCGGGCCGAACGTACACGCGTACCAGCCGTCCTTGTAGATGCCATCGCTACCATTGTTGTCAAAGTACTGAATATGTTTGTTGTCCGGTGCCTTGGCGTTATTGAATGACGGCAACATGCTTACGCCATCGATGGGATCTTGTTCGAAACCGTTGACGTTCTTTGGAGCCTTGATGCTGAGAACGTCATAAAGCGTTGGTGCGATATCGTTGACGTGATAAAACTGCGATCGAGGCGTGTTATCGGGCATGATCTTTTTAGGCCATGAAATCACCAGTGGGTTCCGCGTCCCGCCGAAGTGCGAGGCGACTAGCTTAGTCGCTTTGAACGGAGTGCTTCCTGCCCACGCCCAACCGGCGTGATAGATATTGTCGGTCAATGAACCACCGAGCGATTTGAGACCGCCGAGTTCATCGAGTGCTTTGATCTGCTGCGAGATGGTGTTAGGGATTTGGTTCTGTGCAAGCAACTCGCTGATAGAACCATTCTGCCCTTCGGCCGATGATCCGTTATCACCCCAAATGTAGAAAATGATTGTATTGTCTCGTTGGCCGGTTCGCTCTAAGTGCTCTACGAGCTTCCCAACTTGAGCATCCGTATGTTCGACGAAGCCAGCGTAGATTTCCATCAATCGAGTTTGGAAAGGACGCTCGGATTCGGGGATATCAGCCCAGGCAGGCATTGTCTTGTCCCTCGCAGTGAGTTCGGTATCCGCTGGAATCCAACCCAACTTCTTTTGTCGAGCGAAGATTTCTTCGCGAAGCTTATCCCAGCCTTGGTCAAACTTACCCTTGTACTTGTCCGCCCAATCTTGTGCGACGTGATGTGGACCATGCACGCCTCCCGGAGCCCAGTACATGAAGAACGGTTTGTCATGCGCGAATGCTCGATGCTTTTTCAGCCATGTGATTCCTTTGTCCGCCATGTCTTCTGTCAAGTGATACGATTCATCGTGGGGCGGTTCGATCGCTGTTGTGTTCTCCACTAGGCGAGGCTCCCATTGGGATGTTTCGCCGGCCAAAAATCCATAGAAATACTCGAATCCGTAGCTGGTTGGCCAATAGGTAAACGGCCCCATCGCGGTTGTCTGATCCGCTGGTGTGTTGTGCCATTTTCCAAACGCAGAAGTTTTATAACCATAGTTCTTCAGGACCTCAGCAACCGTTGCCGAAGTCTTTGGCATCACACCCGTATATCCATCCCAGTCCACGGCGCGTTCAGCGATCGTACCATTGCCGACTCGCTGATGATTGCGACCCGTTAGAAGTGAAGCACGTGTGGGTGAGCAGATAGAGGTCGTGTGAAAGCGATTGTAACTAATACCTTCGTTTTTCAATCGTGTAAGTGTCGGAGTATGAGCAAAGCCGCCAAATGTATCCGGTACGCCGAAACCCGCGTCATCAATGAGTACTATGAGTACGTTGGGCGCATCCTTGGCCAAACGATTTGGCTCGACACGTCGCTTGTGGACCGACTTCTGCAAAGTTTGACCGGCCGTACTGGCAGAAGGAGACATTGGGAACGGCAATACAGAGCCGTCGTCCTGAGCGATTGCGAGGAGTGCGATAGAGACGCTGCAAAGAAAGGCGATGAGTACTGCTGTTATTTTCATGATTAACACTTTGAGAGGTTGTGGCCTACTTACTTCTGCAAGTATTTGATGGTTGTTGCACCGATGGTCCCATTGAATGCAAATGGTGCTTGGTCGAAGTAATCAAGCGACACTGGCGAATCCAAATCTGTCCCAATGTCAAACGTCGCATTGGAGGTGAAATGCAGCGACATTGCGGCTGGTACTTGCCCTTGCGCCACTTCCTTGCCGTTCACTTTGAGTGAGACATCCATCGGCCCACCGATCTTGCCTGCCAGTCTTGATTCAATCTCAATTTTCACTTTGCCGGTCGGTAGTTTGTCTTTGGACTTGAGCTTCGTCCTCTGGACCTCGAACAAGTTAAACTCGTAACAAAGGAAACCGTCCTTCACATAGCAGGTTACTCCACCAGAAAAACCTGCGAGCGCGTATAGAACACCGTTAGCATTTGCAGGCACTTCGACGTCCATCGCGACCAAGCTATCGACCTTGCCAAGTTTGGGGGCTGCCGATTCTGGCATACGCGTTATTGGACTGTCGAACGTCCATTCGGTAAGTGATGATGCGGGCGCGTCCTCTGGATGGAACATCGCTGTGGACCATAAGCCACCCCCGATCGGCAAGTTCTTGTTCTTCGTCGATTCGAGTAAGAAAAGCATCTTCATCTCTTCAAGCTTCTTCGGGTTGGTAGCTGCGAGATCGTTCGCTTGGCTCCAGTCTTCGTCGATGTTATACAGCTCCCACTTGTCCGTAAGTGGCGACCACTCTTTGATTCCTTTGGGCATACCACCAACCCAAGGCTCGCGAGGACCTGGAGCACTTGCAAACCAACCATCGTGATAAATCCCTCGGCTGGCCATAATGTCAAAGAACTGAGTCTTGCGATTGCCCGGTGCCTTTGCATCGCCAAAGGCATAAGTCATGCTAACGCCATCAATCGAATCTTGCTCGAAACCATTCACGACTTTGGGTGGTGTGATTTTCGTAAGTTCATAAATGGTGGGAACAATATCAATGACATGATGGAACTGAGGCCTTGCAGTCGGATCCGCTTTGATATGTTTAGGCCAAGCGACAGCCATAGGTTGGCGAGTACCTCCGAAATGAGCACCGACTAACTTTGTCGATTTGTAGGGAGTGCTTCCCGCCCAGGCCCAAGCAGCATGATACATGTTGTCGGTCTTCGGTCCACCGAGTGCATCAAGGCCGCCAAGTTCATCCAATGCTTTGAGGTGCTGCGAGATCTTGGTCGGAATACCGTTCTGTGCGAGTTGCTCGCTGATAGTTCCATAGAGTCCTTCTGCAGAAGAGCCGTTATCGCCCCAGATGTAGAATATGAGTGTGTTGTCGAGCTTGCCTTGCTTTTCAATTTCGTCGATGACACGGCCCGCATTGTAGTCAGCATGCTCCGTGAAACCGGCGAAGACTTCCATCAATCGACGCTGAAACGGTTTTTCGTCTTCTGGGATCGAATCCCAAGATGCCATCGAGTCAGGACGTGGAGTTAACTGAGCGTTTTGAGGAATCCAACCTTTGGTCTTGGCCCGCGCGAAGACACGCTCGCGATACTTATCCCAGCCATCATCAAACTTTCCCTTGTACTTGTCTGCCCATTCCTTCATGACTTGATGCGGACCGTGCGAAGCGCCTGGAGCCCAGTACATTAAAAATGGCTTGTCTGGTGCATAAGCCTTTTGCTCTCGCAACCACTTGATCGCGTCGGTTGCAATATCATCGGTAAGGTGATAGCCCTTGGGAAGATGTTCGGTGACAGGGGTGGTATTGCGAGTCAGGGTTGGCTCGTATTGCGAGGCCTCACCTGCGAGGAAGCCGTAGAAATATTCAAAGCCGTAACCGGTTGGCCAGTAATCGAACGGCCCCTTGGAAGTGATCTGTTCTTCTGGTGTGTTGTGCCATTTGCCCCAAGCACCCGTATTGTATCCATAGTTCTTTAGAACCTCGGCAACGGTTGCAGACGACTTTGGAATGGTTCCGCTGAAACCATCAAAATCGTTTGCGATCGCCGCGATCTGACCATTTCCTACTCGCGTGTGATTTCGCCCAGTAAGAAGCGCGGCTCGCGTAGGCGAGCACATCGCGGTGGAATGAAAGCGATTGAAGGAAATTCCCATCTTCGATACGCGATCAAGCGTCGGCGTGTTAATTTCACCGCCATACGTCGAGGGCGTACCTGGTCCCACATCATCCATCAAGATGACGAGAATATTCGGCGCACCCTCCGCAAGACGCTTTGGCTCAACGCGTTTCTTGTAAACGGAATCCTGGATCGTCAGTCCAGGAGTGGATCCCGAAGGTGCCGGCGGGAAAGGCAAAATCTCTTGCGCCTGCGTCCTTGAAAAAAGCATAATGAAAAGGAATGTGCAGACGCCAAACGTTGCTATGGATTTCATACATCTACCGATATTAGAGACGAGTTTGTCGCGGCTCGATAAAAGCGTCATGCGATCATTTGCTGCCCGGCGAAGTGCTGCGAGTAAGAGCCTCCATCGCTTGATCAATCGTGAAACTCGCAGGCTTCTGTCGAGGTGGGAAATCCTTGAATGTCATCAGCGTCTTGCCAACGATGTTTTGAATCGGCACAGCCATGTAGGATCGGCGGTACCACCAATCGTTGTAACCCATGCCCTCTTGGCCTCGCTCAAACGGGTCAACTTCGAGATCGAAGAAGATCGGCGCACGTAGTGTGGTGAATGGCCTGCGCCAAACATCAATACCTGTGGCTTCCTGGATCATGAAGTG
>Ga0114972_10002009_pt1 | contig 15243 bp, 7 predicted proteins | sample M_140807_EF_Meta_FD_87354 | JGI IMG/M metagenome (GOLD analysis project Ga0114972, IMG submission 87354) | Freshwater microbial communities from Lake Montjoie, Canada to study carbon cycling - M_140807_EF_MetaG | ecosystem: Environmental > Aquatic > Freshwater > Lake | place: Lake Montjoie... | reverse complement strand
TTGATCGGGCTTTTGTTACCAGCTGTGCAAAAAGTCCGTGAGGCTGCCAACCGTATGAGTTGCTCCAATAACCTGAAGCAACTTGGCCTTGCCGCCCAAAACTATTTGGGTACTATGGATAATCTGCCCGCCGGGTGGCAACTTCCCATCCCCGGACCAACTACCGGAAATGTCTGGTCGAATCCCACCTATTGTGCGTCCCAGGTCAAAATGGACGCGCCCTATCCCGGCGAGGCACGTTTTACCAATATGCTGGTGGAACTGATGCCCTATATCGAACAGGACAACCTGGTAAAACAGTGGAATTTTCAAAATTTCACTGCCAACCTTGGCCCTACAGGATCAATCGCATCGCAAGTGGTTAAGCCTTTTCTTTGCCCAACGAGTCCTCTCGCGGGTCAACCACAGGCAACCGTTTCGGGCAATGTATACGGGCTTAACAGCTATGCGGGAATTGCCGGAATCCATTCTTTCCGTGCTTACAACGGTAGCGCCCAACAGATCTCCAATGATGGGGTGTTTTATATAAACAGCCGAATCCGGATCGCAGATATCATCGACGGGACAAGCAACACTTTCATTTTTGGCGAACGCTTCCACCTGGACAGCGAATTCGACCGGATGTACACAAACTACCCTATCAAGGGCTGGAGTGGCTGGGCCTGGGTCGACCAGCCTAACTCGATTGGCGACTATCTCGTAGGCGCCTCGCAGCCTATCAACTGGAAGGTTCCTGCAACCGCGACCGGAGCCAACAGCTCATCAAACACTTGGGTACAACAGCGCCTTTCCACCATGGGTTCAGGCCATACCGGGGGAGCCAATGTCGGACTTGCCGATGGGTCTGTTCGATATGTTCGTGATAGCATGGACCTGGCAGCCCTTAGGGCTTTGGTCACCCGGGCTGGTGGCGAAGTTGTCACACCCGACTAAAGATTGATATGGCACCCGTTAAACATCGATACCAGGGGAAAAGCCTTTTGCTTTTCCCCTTTTTTCATTCCCATTCCCTAAGCCTTCACAAGTTCCTTTTCGTCTTCATCCTCGGGTTTGCGCTTTCCATCAAACCAGGGATAAATCGCGGGCAAAACCACAAGAGTCAAAAGCGTCGATGTGATCAGGCCTCCAATGACGACCGTTGCCAATGGTTTTTGAACTTCGGCACCCGCGCCATGGGAAAACGCCATCGGGATAAATCCGAGGGTTGCCACCATGGCGGTCATAAGAACGGGCCTTAGCCTGATCAATGCCCCTTCATAAGCTGCCTTCCATGGGTCCATTCCCTCCTTGCGGAGGCTTACGATATAGCTGACGAGAACCACACCGTTAAGCACGGCCACCCCGAAGAGGGCAATGAAACCGACGCCTGCGGAAATCGAAAAAGGAAGCCCACGCAGCCATAGGGCCACAATTCCACCCGTGGCGGCCAAGGGCACATTGAGGAAAATCAGCAGGGCCAATTTCGCCGTGTCAAATACCAGATAAAGGAGCGCCACTATCATCAAAAGAGCCAATGGCACGGCAATCATCAGTCGGCCGGTGGCTTCCTGAAGGTTTTTAAACTGGCCACCCCAGGTCATCGAGTAACCCGGTGGCAATTTTACCTTTTGGTCGACTGCACGCTGTGCATCGGCGACAAAACCAGCAAGGTCCCTGTCCCTTACATTGCATTGGATGATTGTGCGTCGACGAATCGCCTCGCGGCTGATCTGGGCGGGACCATCCTCCAGCTTGATCTCGGTCAATTCTTCCAGGGGGATTTGGCGCCCTTTGGGATCGGAAATTTTGATACGCCGAATCTTGTCCAGTTCGTTTCGCCATTTGGGGCCGATGCGCACCTGGATCGGAATGCGTCTTTGTCCCTCAAAAACCTGGCCTACATCCTGGCCACCAACCGCTCCCACCGCGTCCAGGACTTCTTTGGCGTTGATCCCAAATCTTGCGACCTTGGCGCGATCCACAATAATCCGCAAATAGGGCAGTCCGCCCGTTTGTTCGGCCTGGACATCGGCGGCGCCCGGAACGGTGCTCAATACTCGCACGACCTCTTCCGCCTTTTCCCGAAGGATGTCAAGGTCGTCACCATACAGGCTAATTCCCACATTGGCACGAACGCCAGCAACAAGCTCCGCGACGCGAAGTTCGATCGGTTGGGAAAAGCTGTAAATGTTTCCCGGGACCTCTTCCTCAAGGACCTTTTCCATTTCCCTTACCAGATCCGCCTTCGACGAATGTTTCCAGGTGGAAGGATCGTGCAAGGTGATCATCACATCGGTCAGGTTGATGGTCATCGGGTCGTTGGCGATTTCCGGTCGACCACTTTTGCAAATAACCGATTTGACCTCGGGAAAGCGCATGAGCACCTTCTCCATTTTGGTCGTCATTTCGACGGTGGTTTCAAGCGACACGCTGGGGAGGCGCGTCGCCTGTATGGCAATGGATCCCTCATCGAGTGTCGGGATAAATTCCGCGCCAAGACCCATGGCCAAAAGGACGCTTGCGGAAAACGCGAGGACTGTGCCCGTGAAAATCGGGAGGGGGTGTTTTACCACCCAACCAAGAAGGGGCTGATAGATCCATTTTGCCCAACGGACGAGAAAAGGCTCGGATTCACTCACCGTTCTAAGATAAATAGAGGCCAAAACAGGCATAAGTAGAAGCGCAAGGCAAAGGGATGTGATCAGGGCCAGGATGACGGTTAGCGCCATCGGCTTGAACATCTTCCCTTCGAGCCCCCGCAGGGTGAGGATTGGCAAATAGACCAAAAGGATAATTCCCACACCGAAAATCACCGGCCTTGCGACCTCGGTACACGCTTCACGAACCACAGACACCGGAGCGACATCCTTTTTGTGATGGTGGCGATATTCCGCCACCCGGCGAACGACATTCTCGATGAGAACAACCGAACCATCCACAATCAGGCCAAAGTCTATGGCTCCAAGGCTCATCAGGTTGCCCGAAATGTTGGCCTGAACCATTCCGACAAAAGCACCCAGCATGGAAAGTGGAACCGCCAAAGCAACAATCACCCCCGCGCGAAAACTACCCAGCATGATCAAAAGGACGATGACTACAAGCACACCACCCTCAATCAGATTGTTGGTCAGCGTGTGGATGGTTTTCTTGACCAGGTCGGTCCGGTCATAAAAAGTATCAATCATGATCCCGGGTGGCAGGGTCTTTTCAATTTGAAGGACTTTCTCTTTCACCCGCTCAACGACAACCCGTGAATTCTCCCCAGCCTGAAGCATCACCACGCCAACAACACCCTCGCCTTTTCCATCGCGGGTCGCCGCTCCCTGTCGAATAATCGGGGCGAAATTGATATCAGCAACCTGCTCCAGAAATACGGGCGTTCCGTCGCCACGGGTTTCCAGAACGATCTTTTTGATATCGTCTATTTTCTGGATCAGTCCCTCACCCCGGACGATTCGCTGTTCCTGGCTATGAAGAATGAGATATCCGCCACCTGCATTGGCGTTGTTTTCCTTGAGGGCGGTGAGTACCTGGTGTATGGAGATCTTTTTGTCGAGCATCCGGTCCGGATCGATCTGGATTTCATAGGCTCTAAGGTCGCCTCCCGTGGTGTTGACCTCAATGACACCCGGAACCGATCGCAGTGCAAACGCGATGTTCCAGTCAAGCTCCTCGCGCAACTCCATCAGAGTGTGCCTGAATCCGGGTTTTGATTTAACCTCGAACTGGTAAATTTCTCCCAGGCCCGTGGCGATCGGCCCCATGCGGGGGGATGGGATTTCCGGGGGGATCTTTTCCCGGGCGTCCAACAGACGCTCGGCGATCATCTGGCGGGCCCAAAAGATATCCGTCCCTTCTTCAAAAACGACAGTGACTACGGAAAGCCCGAACTGGCTTACCGAGCGAATTTCTTCGACTTTGGGGATCCCGGAAAGGGATGTCTCGACCGGAAAGGTAATGAATTGTTCTGTTTCCTCCGCGGCCAAAGCTGGCGCGGTGGTCATGATCTGGACCTGGACATTGGTCACATCCGGCACCGCATCCACCGGAAGACGGAGCATGGCCGTGATACCAAAAGCAGTGAGCAAAAAAAGGAGCATGACCACTATGAAGCGGTTGTCCAGTGCCCAATTGATTACCCTAGCGCCCATTCCCCGAGTCCCCTTCCCTTTTCCGGTCTGACTATTCCCCCGCCATCAGGTCTTTCATCAGCTCCGATTTCAGAATGAAACCGCCGCGAACGGCAATTTTCATGCCCGGGGACAAACCCGATTCCACGACCTGCTCCCCCTCGGATTCGGCTCCCAATTGAACATCCATCCTTCGAAATTTGTCTTCGCCGTCGAGAACAAAAACAAATGCCTGGCGCCCCTCACGCTGGATCGACTCCAGCGGAACACTAATCGAAACCGGACCGGACTGAACAAGTTCCACATCCACAAAGGAGCCAGATTTGTAATCCCCTGCAGAGTTGGAAACCAGCGCCCGCATTGAAACCGTCCGTGTTTTTTTTTATGACACGCCGCCCACCGAGAAAACTTCCGCATCGGAAATGGCCATACCGGCCGAAGAACGAAACCGGAGTTTCTTGCCCGTGATTCCACGGACCAAAGGAAGGTCGTTTTCGTAGATATCCGCGGTCATCCAGAGTCTGGAATAATCGGAAATCTGAAACATTTGCACCAACGGCCCGATTCGCTCCGCAATCACGGCATGTTGCTCGGTGATTGTTCCCGAAAAAGGCGCCCGGACCGGATAAAGCGAAACGGCCGCGCCCTCGGCGATCGGATCCATCGCATCCACCTCGGCTGTGGTGTAGCCATACATCAGGAGTTGGGCCCGCGCGAGCGATTGGGCAGTCTGGGCTTCACGCAGTTTTTGCTCCAGCGAGCGGACCTGGATCTGCCCCTGGAATTTTGTCTCTTCACAAAGGGCCCGATAAACCGCTTCCGCCGTATCATTGTCGGACCGGCTTTTGATAATCGCCGCCTCGGAAATGGTGCCTCGGGATTGCAGGTCAATATCGTATTGGGCCTTGGCCTGAAACTTGCGGGCGTAAGCGGACATCAGTTGTGAGCGCAATTCGCCAATGGAACGGTCGCGAAACCTTTCCTCGATCTGGTTGATGCCCACACCCGAAAGCATCGCCTCGACCATCGCAAGGGCATTCGCGGTGCTTTGCACCGTGCGATCATATTGTGCTTTGGCAAAATCCAGCGCCAGCCGCACCTTGACCAGTTCGAGCTTCGCCTGGCCCACTTCACGACAATCGAGTACCGCAAGGACCTCCCCGGCTTTGACCGATTGGCCAAGTCTTACTCGGACTTCGCGCACAATTCCGTCAACAACCGGCGACATATGGGCAATCCGGGTTTCATCCGGTCCCAATCGTCCAGTCCGCCATACTTTTTTCACAAATGGTTTTTGGCTGAGAGTGCCGATCTCGATGCCACTTGCCTCCCAGCGTTCCTTCGGGAAAGTTACCAAACCCGCCGGAGGCGCTTCCTCTTTTTTTGCTTCCTCCGAGGGTTTTTGGGGCGCCATCGGTCCAAAAAGGAAAAGCCAAACCAATCCTCCAAGGGCGCCAACACCCACAAGGAACCAAAGAACAATTCCCAAAACAGTTGTTGGCTTTTGAGTGGTTGTTGATGTGACCATGGCCTTTAGGTCCGCTGGCTGTTGGGGAAAATCATCTACTATCATCCTACCTCACCAGGGAACCCTGAAGAGATGAGAAGGTCAAGTAAACTGGTGAAGATTCTGAAAATCGGGTTTTCCCCGGCAACGAATGGTGAAAGGTTAGGTGACGATTTTGCCGATTACACTATTTGTAGGAGCTGCGATCGCTCCCCGGACCCTGTTTTGGACCGATTTTACAAGCATTGGGGACTTTAAATGATCCGGGTTACGCGTTTCCGGATTGCCATTTCCCACCTCAATGTCGGATATGTGTTTGCCGCGGCAGGAGCGGGATTGGTAAGTCTGACCGGTTGTGCGGGGACTCCAAAAGCTCGCGAATACCCTTCCATGTCGGCCAAAACCCAGCGCCCCTTGCAGCCTGTCTCCAAAGCCAATGTTGCCTCCGATCGGGAGGTGATCGACGCTCTTGCAAGCCGGAATCTCCAATCCCTTCCCAAAGTTTCCGAAACCGAAATGGGTTCGGAGGGAACGGGTTCCCGGAACGGTTTCATCCAGCAGGCCAGTTATAACGAATCCCAGGGGGAAAGCACCCTTCCCAAACCCAACCAGATCGTCGACCCGGGTAAACCAATCGATAGCGCCGGGGCTAATGGAACGGGCCATTTACGCGCCGCCGGGGAAAAGCTCTCCTTTGATGAGGTGATCAACGCCGTTTTGATCAGCGATCCCCGACTTATGGCCGGATTCCAGGCGGTAAACCAATCCACCGCCGATGCCCTAACCGCATCACTTGTTCCCAACCCGACCATCCTGGCCGATGTGTTGATGCTGCCACTTGCAAGACCATTTAGTCCCGATCGTACGGGTGGTCCGCCGCAGCAGGATGTGATGGTGTCTTATCCGATCGATTGGTTTGTTTTCGGCAAACGGGCCGCGCAAATGGCCTCCGCCACCGAACAGGTCAAAGTCACGGAGGCGGAATTCGCCAACCTGGTGCGCATCCGCGTGACCGAAGGAGCTGTTGCCTATTACGATGTGCTAGAGGCAAAAGCACTCCTGGAACTAGCCAAACAAAACCTTGAAGTTCTCACCAAAGCCGAAAATGTGCTAATCAAGGCGGTCAATGCAGGTGGCCGACCCAAAGTCGAACTCAACCGGGTGCGTCTGGACATCCTCCAGAATCGCCAAACCCTTCGGGATGCGGAGACGATCCTCGTTTCCGCCAAAGCAAGGCTGCGGGCGCTTATCGGGCGTTCCGACCGTGACCCGGATTTTGATATCAAGGGAACCATCGATGAGACCCTATCGGCGCTGACTCCCCCTCCAACCGAGGCGTTTAACCTCGCTGTGGACAATCGGCCCGATGTCCAGGCAATGCGTGGCAAAATGCTTCAAACCGAGGCAAATGTCATCGTCGAAGACCGGAAAAAATATCCTGAACTGATACCGATGTTGGGCTGGACACGCCAATATCAGGTCGCGGCAATGGGCCAACCCGACGCCGGGTCATGGAACGCGTCTTTAACAACTAACCTTCCTCTTTTTAATCGCAATCAAGGCAACCGCGCCAAGGCATCGTCCCTGGCGGTGCAAGCCAAGATCGATTACGAAGCGACACTTGTCGCGTTGAGGGCGGAAATCGAAACCGCCGCCCAGGAGCTGAAAGCGGCCCGTAACAACGCCGAAGCCGCGGCCGAAGACCAGCTCAAATTGGCCAACGAGGTCCTTCAAAGCATCACGGCAGCATACGAAACAGGCGGGCGCCCGCTTGTGGATATGCTGGATGCCCAGCGCAACTTCCGCGAGACCAATCGAAGTTATATCTCCACACGCGCCGCATATTGGCGCTCGGTTTATCGTTATTATTCAGCCATCGGCAAACAGATTCAGCAGGTTTAAGCTTTTAACGTTCGCCGTTGTCGCAACGAGCCGCCAGATCCAACTCATAAGCAAGACCTTCTCGAGCCGGGGGAGTTTTGGGTTTGGGGGTCAGGCAAAACAGGTCCCACTGTTCATTGCCAAAACCCGCCTGCCTTACATACCACCCATCCCCATGGCGCTCCACCGGAAAGAGGGCGCACAGGACGGGCTTGTATTTAAGCGTGTCCCCTTCCGCCGCACCAAGGTTGTGGAGGACACAACCCTTGTTGAAAAACACACACCAGTTATCCACAACCCGAATGCTTCGACCTCCGGACTTTTTCCGATTCGAAAGAAAGCCAACTTTCTCGACAAGCTTTTTTGCATTCGGCCGCATCATGGGCAGTGCTTTTTTGATGATTTTTTCGATCGGGCCCGCTGTTTCCGGTCCAATGGGGGGTCGGCTGTTTTTGCAACAAAGTCCTTCGCACCCCCGGCCATAAGTACACTCGAACCGGGCCTCCTCCAGGTTGATCACATTCAGGGGAACTGATCCGGGAGGAAGGGTCTTTTTCGTTTTTGCCTTGCTCATGGTTGATAATTCCTGATTTGAATTCGTCCGGGAAAAAAAATGGGCGGAACGCACCATAATGCGCCCCGCCCAAAGATTTTTCAATCACCCAAGATTCATCCTGATTCCAAAAGGATCCGGATTACCTGTCCTTTTTGGGGATGTGGGCAAGTTCTTCCTTCACTTCGGCGTAGTGGCTGAATTCCATGGTGAACGATGCCGTCCCCTGGGTCGAGCCGCGAAGGTCAGTCGTGTAGCCGAAGAGTTCGGCGAGGGGGATTTGGGCGGTGATGTTCACGCGACCCAGATTGGTGGCCGATTCCATGATCACACCACGACGACGGCTGATATCGCCGGTGATGAAGCCCATGAACTTGTCGGGACCAACCACACCAACCTTCATGATCGGCTCAAGAAGCACGATACCCGCGGTCACCTGGGCATCACGGAAGTTTTCCCAGCCAGCCAATTGGAAGGCGTCCTGCGAGGAGTCGACATCGTGCGTCTTGCCGTCAATAAGGCAAGCTTCGATGTCAACGCAGGGGAACCCGTACTTCGCGCCTTTGACTGCGGCGCGACGGATACCATCTTCGGTTGGCTTGATGTATTCCTTGGGAACCGATCCGCCGAAAATTCGATCGTGGAAGTAGATATTGTTGATATCGGGCTTTTCGCCTTCTTCTTCCATCTTCTTGTGCCAAGACTCGATGGCTTCGGGGTTCAGGCGCTTGTATTCCACGACGACCACGGCAAACTTACCGCGACCACCCGACTGCTTGACATACTTCGTTTCCTGGGTGATGTCCTTGGCAATCGTCTGGCGATAAGCAACCATCGGACGACCGGTGGTGACCTTCACGCCAGGGAAGCGTTGAAGCTTGTCAACGGAAACTTCGAGGTGAAGCTCACCCATACCCGAAATGATCAATTCGTTGGTTTCGGGATCGGTGTGGGCCTTCAGCGTCGGGTCGTCGCGCACCAAGCGACCAAGGGCGTCAGCCAGCTTGGTTTCGTCGGTGCTTTTGTCCGGAATCAGCGAACAACTGATGACGGGCTTGGGGAAGTTGATCGATTCGAGCGAGACGGGCTTGTTCTCGTCGCAAAGGGTGTTGCCTGTGTAGGTCTGCTTGAGGCCGATGATGGCCATGATCATACCAGGACCGGCAACTTCAAGCTCTTCACGCTTGTTACCCATCATGCGGTAGATACGGCCAATACGCTCGGAGCGGCCATTCGCGGTGTTGGTGACGGTATCGCCGGGACGAAGTTCGCCGGAGTAGATACGGACATAAACCAGGTCGCCTGCGGTTGCGTCGGCAACGGTCTTGAACGCCAGACCAGAGAAGGGGTCCTTGGGATCGGGACGACGGATTTCCTTGACCTTGGATTTCGGAACGATTCCATCCACAGGAGGACGGTCGGTCGGCGAAGGGAGGAAATCGCAAACGGCGTCAAGCAGGTGCTGAACCCCGTGGAAAGTCTTCGAGGAACCGCAAAGGATTGGGGTAAAGATCGTTTCGAGCGTACCCTTGCGGATCGCTTTGCGAAGAAGCTCTTCGGAAACTTCCTTGCCTTCAAGGAGAAGTTCGGCCACTTCGTCTGAGGCCATGGAAGCCTGGTCGAGAAGCAGACCACGGTACTCTTCCGCCTGCGCCTTGTGGCTATCAGGAATTTCGACATAGGAGAAGTCGATGTTCTTCTTGTCGTTAGGATTGCGCTGAATGAACTTCATGCGAATGAGGTCGATAACGCCGGCGAAATCGGTGTATGCGCCCACGGGAATCGTGAGGATACAGGGTTTCGCGCGAAGCTTTTCCACCATCTGCTCAACACATGCGAAGAAGTCTGCACCAGTACGGTCCATCTTGTTCACATAAGCGAGACGAGGGACTTTGTACTTGTTGGCCTGAAACCAAACGGTTTCGGATTGAACTTCCACGCCACCCACGGCGCAGAAAACACCAACCGCGCCGTCGAGAACGCGCAGCGACCGTTCTACTTCGGCGGTAAAGTCCACGTGCCCGGGGGTGTCGATGATGTTGATCATCTTGTCGCCCCAGTCGATCGAGACCGCAGCGGAGTTGATGGTGATACCCTTTTGACGCTCAAGGGGGTCGAAGTCGGTGGTGGTGTCACCACTATCAACATCACCCACCTTGTGCTTGGTACCCGAGAAATACAGGATGCGCTCGGTGGTGGTGGTTTTGCCGGCGTCGACATGGGCGATAATCCCAATGTTGCGCACTTTGTCGAGCATGTGTCGTGGGCCGGGGCAGGTAGGCTCCCGGCACTCCTCCGTTATGGGACACCCCCGAAACCACATCCGCTGCGGCGCTGGGAAGTCCATGCAATAAAGCGAAAAAACAATCCAACCAGACCCTGTTTGGACAGGGTCGTTATGGAAAGCTTGAAACGGTGATTATGACAGATGGACGGGGGATTTTCGAGAGGAAAAGGTTGAAACGCGGTGAAGATTCTGGGTAGGGTAAAAAAATAAATCCACCAAACTGCCCAAAGAACCCAGCTACCCGTTGGCGCTCCACCAAATTCCCCCCGCCACAACAAGGATTCCCAACAACACAACTCCCCCAATCACAAGGATCCTGGTCGCAGAGCTAAAGGGTGGCGCTTTCCGCTTTTTCGACTTCGATTTGATGATCGTGCCATTCACCGCACCCTGCCCCTCGCGGTCCGCCCCGGATTCCCGCGTCGCCCGGATCCAGGTGAGGGCAATATCGCGAAATTCGGGAAGATCCCTCAGGGCCTGAAAAGGCCCCTCCTTGGTCCGGGATGCCCGGATTTTCCGGTCGGAAATATTGGCTGCATCCCCAAGAAGCCCCTCCTTGATGGAGCGCCTGACAGCGCCCAGCGTCCCCATTACGGAATGGACCTCCTCTTTTTCATCTTTCCAGGAAAGATACCAGGTTTCCTTCTCCCCTACGGGGGTGGGTTGCAGCTGGGATTTGCGAGTACTCCGTCCCGTCAGATCCTCAATGAACTCGCGGCAACCTTTTGGACGAAGCATCGGGTCCGCGCTCATCGATCGCCGAATCGCCCACTCCACCCTTTCGCTGGCAAGCGGATTGAGCTCACGCACCGGAGCGAACTCGTTGTGGATCTTTCGCATCCAGGCATCAAGAGGGTTGGCAACCTTGAAAGGCGTCACCTTGGTAAGCATTGCGTAAAGGGTTGCGCCCAAACTGTAGATATCACATTTGATCGTGGCATTTTTGGCGTTTTTAAACTGTTCCGGAGCCATGAAGTGGGGGGTTCCCAATCCTCGTCCGGTGCGGGTCAAATCGAGATCCGCAGCCTGCTCCTTGACCAGACCAAGATCCGTCAATTTGGCGATGCACTCCCCGGTTTTTTTGTCCTTGGCAATGAGAATATTGTCCGGTTTCACATCTCGGTGAATCAGGTTGTGACGATGTGCCCGGTGCAACCCCTGGGCCACCTGCGCAATAAGGCGAATCGCCTCGGTCTCGTTGAGGGGCCCCTCGCGTTCAATCATGCTCGATAGTGGCTCGCCATCGACATATTCCATGACAAGATAAGGCGAACCATCCCATTCGCCATAATCCAGAGCACGAACCACATTGGGGTGATCGATGGTGGAGGCGGCGCGAAATTCCTGCTCGAATCGCTTATGCATCACCGGATTGTCGGTAAGGTCGTTGAACATTAATTTGATGGCAACAATTTCGCCATTTTTGTCATTGCGGGCTTTGACCACCGTGCCCATTCCGCCGTCTGCAATCTTCCCAAGGATGGCATAATGCCCAAGCCTGTCGGGGAGTGCAAAAAAGGCGCGATTAACAGCCATGGACCCATCCGAAAGATATGCTCAGGTCTTCCCAAACGATTTTACATCCCCTCACCCTGCCGGGAAATGGGCAATCAACGGGAACCCACTTTGACCGGGAAATTTTCGAGCGATCGATGCCGCTAAAGCATCATTTACAAATCCAGGTGCCTGGATAACTCCCCAATAAGTTTCAGACAAGTCACCTATCCTATCCCATTACAAAAACCACAACCACCAGAACCAGATTTCAGGAACTACTTGCAAAAGTAGGCCCTGAAATCATCTGGGCCAAATGGGCAATACCGGGATTGTTTACCTTTGAGGGGGAACACGAAGCCCATTGGCGCTTGGAGGGTTATCCTTGATACCGCTACCAGGCCGAACGACCCCACCCAAACCAAGCGCCTCGGGGTGGCGGGCCAATTTGTCCATGAAGACCTCGGCGTTGTTCATTATGCGGGCGATTGTCGGAATCTGTTGAACTACGCCAACGAGGATCTGGTCGATTCGATAGTAAACCGTCGGATCATTAAGAAATTTTTTGAGGGCGCCTTCCCCTTCGGTAAGTCCCTTGAAAAGACCCTTGACCTCGGAAATAAAATCGTTGATGTTCACCACCGCTTCGTCCACATCCCGCAGGATCATACCAACACGGGCCCCGGATGCTCCGACCGGCGTTCCGCCGGGAGTTGTGGGACCGGGTGTGGCTGCACCGGTTGAAGCACGGGGACTGGGGAAGGTTGTTGCCGGAGGATTGGCCTGGTTTTGCGAAGTGGTGATCGCGGGCACACCTCCCCCGGACGCGCTTCCAAACCCTGTGGGTCTGGTGTTGGAAGCAATCACACCTGGCATGTAGCTACCCGGAGTGGTTCCACCCGGATAATTGGGAAGCGCGCCAAGAGGCCTTGGAGCCGATGCCCTTGCACCCCCCCGAGCCTTGGCCGGATCGGCCGTCTCGTCCAGTTGGCGGGTGAATTGCACAAACCATTTGACAACTTCCTGGACTTCTTGCGAAACATCCAAAAGGTTTTGGGCCATACCGTCAAAGCGATCGCTTGCTTTTTTGCTGTTTTTAAGGATCGCCGCTATCTGCTTTTGGTTGTCATCGTTTAGGACATTGCCGATGCGGTTGATGGTTTCGCTGGTATTGTCAATGGTTTTGCTCAATTTATCCGAGTTTTGTTGAACAAATCGGTCAAGGCGCTCTGCGGTGCCACCAATCTGTCTGGCCGCCGCGCTGATGTCGCCTCCGATTTTGTCGATATCCTTGAATGTCGCTGTCGCCGCTTTCGCGGTTTCCCGAATATCCGCAACGCCCTTTTCAAAGCTTGCCTGCAACTTGGGCAAGGCTTCATTGGCCTGCTTGCCAAATTTTTCATACTCCTTGAATGTTGCCAACGCCCCATCCTTTAACTCCGGCACCGCAGCACGCACATCCTTGGCCAGGTCCCTTACCTCCTTCAGCGACTCAGTCAAAAGCGGCGACAACTTTTCAAGTTTTTGCAACGATTTGCGCATCTCGTCAAGGGCTTCCTGTGTGGAGGGAACCACTGCGGAGGCACCCTGCAACAGCGAGTTCACCGTCGCGGCCCGGCGCCCTTCCACGACGGACCCAATCTCCAGAATATCCCGCTCCTTGATATCCGAATCGGGGGTCAGATCAATCGTCGCGTCATTGGCCAAAAGCCCGGTGGAAAGGGTGGGAACCTCGTGCCTGCGAAGCTTGAATGGATTGATCAGCGAGAACCGTACAAGGACCGCTCCGGTTTCCTCCTCGAGTTCAAGACCGGTGACTTGCCCCACCCTTACGCCCGAACGGCGCACAGGAGTTCCGTTCGAAACTCCCGGGGCGTCATTGAATTTGGCGTAATAGTTATCCCCTTTTTCCCAAATATGGGGCATGGTCCCAAAGAGAATGATCATGAAGGCCATCAAAACAGCCCCACCCATCACTACCAGACCCAATTGCAAACGCATTGTATTTATGCTCATGTCTACGACTCCCCAGGCGTGGCAGGCGGCGGAATATCATTGTCGGAGGATCCACTTTCGGAAGCCCCATCCCCTAGGGGTGGTTCTTCGGCCGATTGCAGATCGGATTCGGCGTAAGGCTCGAAAGGGTCAATCGGTTCCGATTGGGGAAGTGGTTCTTCAAGCACCATGGAATCGGTCAAAGGTTCCAGTGAAATGGAGGGAGGGTCGCCAAAATCCTCTCCTTCCTCTTCGCCCGGTTCATTCAGGTCGATTTCCCCATCCTCGGCAAACTCTTCATCTTCGTCTTCAAAGTCTTCCCCGGTTTCCGCCTCTTCCCCGGTTGTTGGCACTTCCTCATTTGCTGATTCTTCAAGGGTTTCTTCCCGCGCTTCCAATTGAGCTTCCGCGGGTTCATTGTGCGAACCCGTCTCCTGATCCAAAGGTTCATCCACGCGAAAGATATTATCTTCAAATGAACTACGCAAATAGACAAAAGGGGAATCCACTTCCTCATCAGGTTCGGGAATTGGTTCCGGGGGCGGTGCAGGAAGCGCTTTCAGGAAATCTTCTCCCATTTCCCATGCGGATGCAAGTGCCGGAGGCACAAGAAGCATCAAGGATTTACCTGGCGGTTGCTCCATCCCTTCGGGTGCCACATCCAGGGTCTTCGCCTCCACATCAATTTCAGACGGGACTCTGGGCGCCGGAACCAAAACAGTTTCGGGTTCCTTTTTGAGAAACTCCTCACCCAATTCCCATTGAAATTGTCGAGGTTTGGCCGCGAGCATCACCAGGGTTCGTCCGGGGATTTGGCGCATCGCCAAAGGCGCAACATCGACGCAACTCGACTGGATTTCACGATCTGAAAGGATTCTTGGTTCAGGCGGTGGCGGCGGCTCGGGCTTGAGAAATTCTTCTCCTTGTTCCCAGGGAAGGCGTCGGGCCCGCGAAGCCAGTGTCACCGCCATTCGACCTGGAATGGATCGGATCGCATCCGGAGCAACTGCAAAAGTGGCTGCCTCTACATCGATTTGGGCGGGAACCAATGGCACTGCCGTGGGGAAACCTTGGGAGTTTGCGGCATCAACCACCGGGGCAATTCTTGGTGGATCGATCCAGCGAAGTGTCGAATCGGTATCAGGGGAAAACGCGCTTTCTCCCTTGCCTTGCGCATCTCCCTGGATGAAGCGCTGCACGCGGGGATCGGGATGCGCCATGAATTCATCTACGGTCCCATCAAAAAGGATCTGGGAGTCCCTTGAATCCAGATTCGCCAGGGCGCTTAGCATGATTACCCGATCGGCAACTTTTCGCACCGTTCGCATTTCATGCGTAACGAGGATCGCTGTTATCCCCAAATCACTGCGGACCTTGAGGATCAGGTCGTTGATCATGTCTGTCATGATCGGGTCAA
>Ga0114972_10002008_pt1 | contig 15244 bp, 13 predicted proteins | sample M_140807_EF_Meta_FD_87354 | JGI IMG/M metagenome (GOLD analysis project Ga0114972, IMG submission 87354) | Freshwater microbial communities from Lake Montjoie, Canada to study carbon cycling - M_140807_EF_MetaG | ecosystem: Environmental > Aquatic > Freshwater > Lake | place: Lake Montjoie... | reverse complement strand
TTGGAGCCGAAATACGGAAGACCCGGCATCAAAAACGATCCCCTGATCGGGCAGAAAAAAGCATGCTGTATGCCTAGCCTCGCTTGGGTGATAACCCGCGGTCCCTAGGCAATGTAGTTTCATGGTGGTACATCCGCAGAAGATGTAAAATCGGTCGTGAAATTATCGAAGTTCTAGCATACTCAAGATCGGTCCCTGTTTTTCCAAACCGGTGAGAGATTGCTAGCGAATTTCCCAGAATTTTCCCGTCGCCACTGTTCCTGCAATCCTCACAGGCCCTTCAATTGTTCCGCACAGACTCTATTTGACTCCCAATCCATTTGGACGGGGGCTTAGGATCCCTCGAACGCCCATCTGCGCCGGGTCCCGGGCTAACTTGTCGGCAGTCACACGCACATCCTCGATCACCGGTTGCAACCTGCGAGTGATGAGCTCGACATTCCCAGACACCAATCGGATGTTGTCGAGCGTATCGTTGAGCTTGCCGTACATGCTCGGATCATCGATCAGACGTGCCAAGGTTCCTTGGGAGCTATTGAGCCGCCTAGCGAAGACCTTCAGGTCGGCTGCCAAGCCTTCAATGTTCGACAAAGCATTCGCGAGATTGGAGGCAATCTGGTCGCTTCGCTGGCTGATCGGTTCGGTGATTTCGGCCAAATTGCCGATGGCTTGGTCGGCATTGCTCAACGCCGATCGGACGGTATCTCCGATCCCTGCGAACTCCCCGCCGATGCTTTCAAGACTATCGCTGAACTCCTCAAATCCCTTGAGGGTGCTCTGGAGTTGGGTGAGTGTGCCTTCGGCTTTTTTGATCAACCCTGGCAGTGTATTGAGCGCTTCGGCGACCAGGTCTGGAATGTTGGCGCGCTCGATCTGTGTACCGATACGATTGATCGTACCGACAGTGACATTGATATTATCGAGCGTCGATTGCATGCGGCTTGTGACATCCCGTATTGGTGTGTTGTCGCCTCCGAACGTGTCCTGGGCTACCGACAGGATGTTTTCAAGTTTTTCAGCAACGCGTTGCAGGGAGTTCGCTAGGCCAGCCATATCGCCAAAAGCTTCTAGAGGGTCAGGGACGACCTCCCCTTTGGCAATGAAGTCCTGTTTCCCAATGACCTGCTGCGAAGCTTGCAGTTCACGTTCATCCAAAACGCCGTCCCGAGGCGAACCGGAAAAGCCATCGAACCGAGCCAGTAGCTCCTTGGATTCCGGCTCGACGAATTCAATGATCGAATCGCCACTGATAAGCGACCCGGTCTTGATTCGAGGCACCTCGCCGACGAGCAACTCGTAGTTTTGATCGATCTCCAAAAGCAGATCCACTCCACCGCCTCGCTGCTTACGCAACTCGACCTTGGCCACCCGACCGATCACTACACCATTCTTTCGAACCGGTGTGTCGACCCCGACGTTCGGGGCGCTAGGGAAGTTCACTGTGATGGGGTATCGTTTTTCAAAAAACTTGGGAACCGCCCCAAAAAACGCGATGAGCAATACGCCGATGATCGCTGAGGCCAGCACAAGTACTCCGACGCCAAAGCGGTATCCGTTGTCGTCCATGATTTCTACTGGGCCTCCCTTCTGGCGATCGTGTCATGCAAGTGTGGAGTTTCATCCACATGCGAAGTGCTGGTGCTGCTAGAGAGCAACTCCATTAAGCGCTCCCCGGCTTCACCGCGAACGAATTGACGAACCCGACGGTCCTTGGACTGCTCCAACTCTTCCGGCGGCCCATCGTACAAAACTTGGGATTCCCCAGGCAGCAAACGGCTGTAAGGATACAGCATGATCACTCGATCTGCGATCTTGCAAGCCGAGTGCATGTCGTGGGTCACAACAATACTAGTAACCGAATAGCGGCGTTGGGTGCGCAAAATCAGTTCGTTGATCACGTCGCTCATGATTGGATCTAAACCCGTGGTCGGTTCATCGTAAAGCAACAGTTCCGGCTGCAATATCAATGCTCTCGCTAAACCCACCCGCTTGCGCATCCCCCCCGATAACTGCGAAGGACGCTTGGACAATACGTTGTTTGGCAACCCAACTTCCATCAGCCGCTGCTCGATGAGCGCCTGGGCCGTCGAGCCCGATGGCACGCCATGCTGATTCAACGGAAATGCGATGTTCTGCTGAATACTCATGCTGTCGAACAAAGCCGCGTTCTGAAACACAAATCCAAATCGCTTCCGCAGTTTCGTCAACTCATGCTCGGATAGAGTTTTCAAATCGCATCCGTCGAATCGTACACTCCCCTGGGATGCTGGCAAAAGCCCCACCAAAGACTTCAGTAGCATCGTCTTGCCACACCCGCTCTCGCCAATGATCGCAACTGTCTGGCCACGTGCGATCGTTAAATTGATGTCGCTAAGAACGACCTGTCGGCCAAAGCGGATGCTCAGCCCCTGGGTCTCGATGATCGGAAGCTTGCTCCGGTCGCTCTGGGATATCACCGTGGTTACCACTGCCGCTCCTTTCGATCCTCGCTCACAAAAGCTTCGAGCCACTCGTAGGCCATAAACTATAGTAAATGCCGTCAAGAAACATATTCAAGACGATGTCGACCGCCAAAATCATCACAAAGCTCTGCACAAACGCCGCCGTGGCGGCTCGCCCTACCCCCTCGGCTCCAGCTTGGCAGTGAAATCCACGATAACAACTCACAATCGCAATGATCGCCCCAAAAAATACACTCTTGAAAATACCGGTGAAAAAATCAAAGCCCCCGACAAAATCCCGACTGTTCTTCAAATACGCCGCATGGTCTATCCCAAACACAATCACGCTGAAAAAGTATCCGCCGACAATCCCCATGAAATCTGCCATGATCGTCAGCGCCGGGATCAATAGCACACATGCTAAAAATCGAGGGACTACCAAATAATGGATCGGGTTGGCTCCCATCGCGACCAACGCGTCGATCTGCTCGGTCACACGCATCGTTCCTATCACCGCCGCCATCGCACTCCCAACGCGACCTGCAAGCATCGTCGCAGCAAGCACCGGTCCTAACTCCCGTACCAGCGACATCGTTATGACAGCTCCGAGCTTGGACTCCAATCCCATCGTCTTGAACTGATGGTAGCTCTGGAGCGCTAGCACCATCCCGATGAACGTACCGGTCAAGGCCACCACCGGGAGGCTCAATACTCCCACCGAATAAAAATTCGGCATGAGTGTCCCGCTCCGAGGCTTGGCCGTTACCATCCACAAGAGCATCCGCCAAGTAAACAACGATATGTCACCCAAGGTGTTGATCCCTTGGATAACGACGCTCCCCCAAGCGCTGGCGACCTTGACAAACGCGCCGCTCAAACGCTCCCAAAGCGAATCTCTCGTTGTGCGTGGAGTTGTTCCCATATCGCGTTCCATCGGCCCGGTATCTGGAGAACTTGAGCTGACTTTGCTGGACAACCCAACTTTGACGTTTGCGACGAATTTTACATCGCATTGTTTTGCTGGCATTTCGCGAAAATCTCAGCTCTGCCACTTTCTCCTGCCGAAATAACCACCAAGCCTTTGCTTGACAGCCACCGTCCCTTGTGCGTAGCATTTATCACTCTTCCAGCCAATTTCCCACGGCCGGAATCCCTCCCACCCCAATGAGCCGCTGGTCCCTCCCCATGCGGCTGCTGCCGATTCTTTGCTTTGTTCCCTCCCCCGGCTAACCTCGAAATCAACCTATCCGCTTACCCCCTCGAGTAAGAAATGTGGCTTGCCCTGACCCCAAAACTCTCGCAAGCCACTCGGAACCCGCCGGCCCTTTCTCGCCGGCTGTCCTACTTGCTAACCTCCGTCTATCTAACCTTCCTGTGTCTAACCTTCCTGTATCTAACCTTCCTAGTGAACGACTCGGTTTTGGCCCTTGAGCCCCAGCCACAGGAGCCCCAACAAGGAAAAGAGATCTACGAGTCCAAATGTGGTATGTGCCACGGGTCTGTAGGTCAGGGGGTCAAGGACCGTCGTGAACAAGCTCTCGTTGGAGATCTTTCTGTGAAAGAACTCTCCACGGTGATCCATGAGACAATGCCCGAGGATGCCCCGGAGAGCCTTACGCCCGAGCAGGCACAGGCCGTCGCTCAGTACGTTTACGACGAGTTCTATTCGCCCTACGCCCAGCTCCGAAACGCCCCACCGAAAAGAGCCTTCAGCCGCCTTACCGCCGACCAGTACCGACGCAGTGTCTCGGACTTAATGTCTATCTGCAACGGCAGAGCGCAAACCTGGAAAGAGAGCGAAAGGGGTTTGCAACGCGTGATCGCTCAAGGTGAATGGAACAAGGACCGCAAAGAGGTCGAGAAGAAGCTCGATGGCAGACTCGTTTGGGATTGGCCAGACGGGAAACCGCTCCCGGAGGTCGATCATGAGCGGTGGCAGATCCGATGGTCGGGAACCATCCTAGCACCCTCGACGGGTCTCTACGAGTTTACCCTCGACTCGACGATCAACACCAAGTTCTTTATCAACGATGAACGAACGCCGCTGATCGATGCGGGTGTGGTCTCCTATGACAATAGCACGAACTCAGCGAGCATCTTTTTGGTCGCAGGCCAAGTCTACCGATTTGTCTTGGATGCATCGAGGCACAAGGAGCCCAAGGCCAAGCTGAGTCTGACTTGGAAGCCCCCTGCAGGCGTTGCCGAGTCCATTCCAGAACGATTCCTCTCGCCGACTTGGGCACCACAAATCCCGCTGACCTCGACGGCATTCCCCCCTGACGACGCAAGCGTCGGTTATGAACGCGGGACGAGCATTTCTAGAGAGTGGTTCGAGGCGTTGATCGCTTCGGCGATCGAGGTAGGAAATCAGCTGTCGAGCGATCCGAAACGTTGGATGCCCAAGGAATCCAATGATGCGAGCAACATCGAGCAGGTGAAAAAATGGTGTGGCCTGTGGGTTTCCGCAGCCCTGCGCCGCTCGTTGAGCGACGAGGACAAAACTCGTTTCATCGATGCACACTTTAAACCCGATACGCCGATCGAAATCGGTATCAAGAAGGTGTGCCTGATGGTCTTGACCTCCCCAGAGTTTCAGTACCCAGCAACCGTCGGAACTACCGACGAAAAGAATATCGCCCTCTTGGCTCTGGCTTTTTGGGATTCGCTCCCAGATCCATGGATGCTCGAAAGGGCTGCCAAGCAAGAAGCACACACGCCCGAACAACTTCGCCCTATGATCGATCAGATGCTCAAAGATCAACGCTTTGAACGCAAGTTGGAGCGATTCTATCTTGAGTGGTTGGGTGTTCATGCATCGAAAGATCTGAGCAAGTCCAAAGAACGCTTCGCCATGTTCGATCAGGCTCTCGAGTCGGACCTGCGACTGAGTCTGGAAATGCTTTTGGAGGAGTACTCCAAGGGCGATGTCGATGTTCGCGGATTGCTCCGTACCGACTCGATTTATCTCAACGGCCGCTTAGCAAGCGTCTTTGGAGGAGGCCTGAGCGCTGATGCACCTTTTCAAAAAGTATCGATGCCCGTTGAGCGAGCAGCGGGTGTGCTGTCGCATCCCTACGTACAGTCTTACTACGCTTATCATGACAGCGGCTCGCCGATCCATCGAGGGGTGTTCCTCGCCCGAAGGATTCTTGGGCGAACGCTCCGTCCACCGGTCGATGCCATCGTTCCGATCTCTGAAGAGACTGCGCCGGGGCTAACCACTCGTGAAAGAGTCGCTAAACAAACCAGTGGAGCGATGTGCCAATCCTGCCATCGAGTGATCAACCCGCTCGGGTTTGTGTTCGAAAACTACGATGCGATCGGTCGCTACCGAGCCGATGAATCGGGCAAACCGATCGATGCCAGCGGCTCGTACGTTACGAGCTTTGGCGACCAAGTCCAATTTCAAAACGTCAAGGAGTTCGGTGAGTTTCTAAGTGACTCGCCAGAGTTCAAAAATGCGATCGTCAAACAACTGTTTCAGCTCTTCGTCAAGCAACCTCTTGCCGCCTATGGCATCGATCAAACAGACCGACTGGCTGTTTCCTTGCAGGGAAACGGTTACAAAATTCGGCCTCTGATGCAGGAAATCGGTCTTTTAATTTGCCAACCCGAACCCCAGCCTGGCATCGCCCAAGCAAACACACCGTGATCGAAACGTGATCGAATAGACAGCGATGGGATCGGGGTTTGTCCCGATTTCTTCGTGACTAAAATCCATACACTTGCACCCCAAACGACTATACTAACGTCCCCCCTGACCCCCAGCCTACCAATTCCCAGCCTTTCAATTCCCAGCAATTCAGATCACAGACTATATGAGCAGCTACTACTCCCGACGTGAATTCGCCAAGAAACTCGGCATCGGCGCAGGAGCTATGCCCTTCCTCATGAATCTCGGCAGTCTGGCTCGAGCCGACGAAGCGAGCTCCAAACAACGTCTGATTGTTGTCTTCAGCCCCAACGGCGTGATACCCCCGAACTTTTGGCCCGAGGAGGAAGGGGAGAATTTCGCTCTCAAGAGCATTATGGCTCCTCTTGAGCCATTCAAGAATCGGCTTCTGACACTCCATGGCGTGAGCGACAAGATTCGTGGGGACGGTGACAGCCACATGCGAGGCATGGGGTGTTTGCTCACAGGGATCGAACTCTACCCGGGCAACATCCAAGGTGGTTCGGACACTCCTGCTGGATGGGCTAGCGGAATTTCGATTGACCAAGAGATCAAAAACTTCCTGCAATCGCGACCCGAAACACAAACGCGCTTTGGATCGCTGGAATTTGGTGTCGGCGTCCCAAGCCGCGCGGATACTTGGACCCGCATGGTCTATTCCGGCCCGAATCGCCCTATCGCGCCGATCGATGATCCTCATGCGATGTTCAATAAACTCTACGGCCAACGAAAAGACCAAGAGAGCGTGCGAAGCGTCTTGGATGATCTCCAAGCCGACCTGAATAAATTGCGATCCAAGGTCAGTCAAGACGATCGGCGGCTGCTCGATGAGCATGAGGCCCTGGTCCGAGAGTTCGAGAAACAGCTCTCTCCCGTGGAGGCCGACAACCATGTGGTTCCCAAGCTGGATGCAAAACTCGAGGATAGCAACGACAATATCCCAGCCCTGACCCGTATGCAAATGGACTTGATGCTTCATGCAATCCAAGCGGACTTTGCTAGGGTCTTCACCTTCCAATTCACCAATTCAGTCGGGCAAGCCAAAATGCGATGGTTGGGGATCGAAGAGGATCACCACGGACTGTCACACGAACCGGACTCGAACGAAGCAGCCGTTGAAAAACTGACAAAGATTAACATCTGGTACTGCGAGCAGATCGCTTATTTGGCTCAGAAACTCTCCGAAACCCCGGAACCCTCGGGCAACGGAAGCATGCTCGATAATACTACGATCCTTTGGACGAACGAACTTGGAAAAGGGAATTCACACACTCTTGAGAATATCCCATTCGTTCTGATCGGTGGGGGGCTCGGATTCCGCATGGGGCGATCCTTAAAATACAAGAGTGTTCCCCATAACCGTCTGCTGATGAGCCTAGCGCACGGTTTTGGCCACCAGATTGCCCGCTTTGGCAACGAAAATTACTGCAACGATGGTCCATTGGCGTTGTCCTAGGTGAACCCAGATGGCTGCTTTTGTCGTGGTATCAGGACCGGGGGTCGGAAACCTGTATCGATTGTCAGAGGCCAAGCAGCGAGTGGGAAGAGATTCTCGTTGCGAGATTTATCTGGATGATACTGAAACTTCTCGCAAGCATGCAGAGATCGACTTTGTCGATGATGCTTTCGTTATTACAGACCTCAAAAGCAGCAACGGCACCTTGGTCAATGGACACATGATCGAATCACGAATACTCCGCGACGGAGATCGGATTCAAATCGGCAGATATGTCTTCGTCTTCCGCGTCCGCGATGCAAACCCAAGTTCAACCGATAAAGACTATCTACAAAACAGCGTATCGATCGTTCCAGATGACTCCCTAGAAAGCTCTCAGATCATCAGTCGTGCCGATTTGAGTGATCCGGTCGGTGAAACTGAGTTTTTTGATCCCCAGGTAGCCAATCCCCTGTCGGTGAACAAGTCTCTTTGGGAGATCATGTACCGAACGAGTTTGGCCGTCAGCCGCACGTTGGATATCAACCAACTGCTTGAACAAATCGTCGATCTAATCTTCCAATGGGTGCAGTGCGATCATGCTTGTGTGATGCTCCGCGATGCGAATACCGGAGAGCTCAGCCCAGTGTATCGAAAGAACCGCAAGCCTCAGTCGAACCATCAGATCACGATTAGCAAGACGATTTTGGACTATGTGCTTAAGAAAGAGGAAGGCGTCCTGACCAGCAATGCCAGAGACGATCTGCGTTGGACCAGTAGCGCGAGCATCGAAGCCAGCGGCGTATGCGAGGCAATCTGCGTGCCGATGCGAGGACGATACGGAGTCGTAGGGGTGCTCTATATCGATACGATTGTCAGTGCAAACCGGCAATCGAAAGAGGGCGAACTGAACGTTTTTAACCCAGAGCATCTCAAAATGATGGTCGCCATCGGCCATCAAGCCGCGTTGGCAATCGAGGACACCAATTTTTATCAGAGCACTTTGCAATCTGAAAAACTAGCCGCCGTAGGACAAACCATCGCCAACCTCTCGCATGATGTCAAAAACATCCTTCAAGGTTTGCGAGGTGGCGGATACATGGTCAGCGAAGGGCTCAAAAACAATCAGCTCGCTAGCGTGCGTTCGGGCTGGGAGATCTGCGAGAAGATCCATGGCAGGATCGAGTCGCTGGTGCTCGATATGTTGACGATGAGCAAGCAACGAGAGCCAAAACGCGAGTCCACCGATTTGGTCCAACTCATCCAAGATGTCTTGTCCATCGCAGAGGTCTCGGCAGGGGATGCCAAAGTAGAAATCGAATGGAACGAGCCACAAATCACCCAAAGGGTTTCGGTGGATCCTGTAGGTATCCACCGCGCTATCCTAAACTTGGTCCTCAATGCAATCGATGCTGCGGGTGGTCGACCCGATGCCAAGGTCCATTTAGGGCTCATCCAAGATCAAAGTGCGACACAGATCAGAGTCCAGGACAATGGGATGGGGATCCCCAAATCACAACTCAATACGATCTTCTCGCTCTTTGAATCGACCAAGGGGAATCGGGGTACAGGGTTGGGGTTACCTGTAAGTCAAAAAATCATCAAGGAGCACGGTGGCGAGATCACAGTCTCGAGCGTGGTCGAGCAAGGAACAACGTTTACCATCCGGCTACCCATGAAGACACCCAATTAACCGAGTCCAAGGCATAGCGAAGCGCCGCCCTGGGTACACCGCCGCCCTGGGTACACCTTATTTAGTCTCAGTCGGGGCATAGTACTCAATCATCTGCTCGATCGCTCGCTCGCATACAATGCAAAATCGAAATGGATCCATTCCATCGCCCATCGCACAAGACTTCTGGGGACGATACATCCCGGTTTTGAGATATCCACCCCCTTCAAAAGCACCAACGATAACAGGCCTATTCTCTCTCTGAACTCCATGGTCCTTCGGGGTCGGTATTGGCACCCCCTCGGTCAGCAACGACCTCCACTTGATTTTCTCTCGATCCAACTCCCGCGTAATGTTCGGCTCGACCGGTTCGATACCCTCGGGATAGATGTCACTGTAAGTTACCGAACCGATGTATTCGTCGGCAAGATAAGCAATCGAGTGGGCGAACTCGTGCAAGAATACAGCTTCGCTTTTCGGATCGTCCACCGTCGACACGCAGTAGTCTAAGCATATTGCACCGCCACCGTATCGATTGGAATTGACCAACACCACCACCGTGTCATAAGGAACCTGGCCGGCAACCTCCCGAAGCGTGTGCCCTTGGTCGGTGAGCAGATATCGGTCGATTTCCAAGGTGTTGAACGACGCGCCCAACGCGGTATTTCGATAACGCCTCTTGTCTGGCTCATCGACACCCGACTCCGATGAAGCTCGGAATACCGCGGAGACGTTGAATTTCCCTCGATGGCGACGGAAAGGTTCGTGCTCGAACATGTACTGCGTCATCCGCTGGGCATCGGCGTGGAATTTCTCCTTTTGATCGGCCGTATACCCCTCAGCCAAAAAGACAATATCCAAACGATCTTTGGGATCGCCTGTATTCTGCAATTCATATACGGTATCTCCAAAGCTTACCGATTCGCGGCGGATGTTTTTATCCGAAGGTTTCATCTCTTCGGACCAGATGGTCTCCCAGCTGTTGTCTTTGCGGCGTGTGAGAAACTCGATTCGAAATCGCGATTTAGGCTTGGGGATTCGAACCGAAATCGGAAACGGGCGCAACTTGCCCTGAGCCGCCGGAGGGGTGGTCGAATACTCACTAAAAAGCGTATCGAAACCAAAGGAGTAAATCAGATTGCCGCTTACCTGATCATAGACCCGTATAGCATTTTTTCCATAAGCGAATGGAAAGACTAACGCCTTGCGCGGCCCCGGCCATGTCGGCTCTTGCACCACTCGACCGGGAACCACCTTCAAATCGGTTTTGCTACCAAAAAGAAAAAGCTCGAACCGTAGCGCCTCGTTCTGGAAATAGCTGTCGTAATCGATTGCCTCCTGCCCAAGACTCGGGGAGCTGATGGCGATGAGTAAGAAAGCGACCAGGCAGCTTTTGTAGTTTCTAATCATGGATCATCGAGCCTTCTGCAAAAATAATCTTTCTCAACACGCCATCAGCGATCGTCGTGAATAGGCGTGGATGTTTCCAAACGCGGTCGCCCCCTTTTTTAGTGCATGGCCAATCAGTGGCCTGGACCTGCGAAGGTCACGTACGGAAACACTTCTGGGATGTGCGAGTCCCACACGCCGTGCGGGCTCAAGGCCCATCCGCCTGAATCTTTTGGATTGGCAGGGTCTTTGGTTTGATTGAACCGCGAAAAGTCGATGCGCCATACATCCCCGACCTTTGGAGGTAAATCCCGGGGCTTGGAAAGATCGAGCATTGCCAGCTCTTTCCAGGGAATCGCGACTTCGACGCTCCAGCCTTGGTCGGTGTCCGATGGGTCGTTGAGCGTTCCATCGATGTGAACCGCAGATTGGATCGAAGAGAAGTCCCATTCGAGAAAAGCCCATCGCAGGCCGCGAGGGTGCTTGGTGTATCCGACTCCGTTGAAAGCCTGTGACTGCACATTCGGTTGCGTTCGATCGAATTGAGGCCACTTCGCTAGGCCTGAGGTTTCATACGCCGACTGCCATACGAAAAGTCCATCGTAGATCGTACCGTGGGCGTTGATCTCAAACTCGTAGTAGCCGTCTTGGCCAGCGATGAAAAACTCGACATCGTTGTCTTGGTAGATCGGGTCGTCTTCTTTTTTGAATTTTGCAGCGAGATTGGGCTCCTCGATTTGGTAGCCGAGGTACAGATGCGTCTGGTCCCACAGGACCGACACATGGGTTTTCAAGTGAGTAGGACTTCCAGTGATCAGATCGACGAAACTTTCCGAACGATTGGCTTTGGCCCAGCTTGGTTCGTCCAGTTTCCCATCTATCTTGATAGGCTCGCTGATTTGGGTTGCCTTTATCTTGCGAATATTCGCTAATTCGATAGGCGGAAAGGCTGCCCGCTCCTGAGCCATAGCGTTAGGCTCAGCGAAACACAAAAAAAGGAGGTGGGCAACCAGGATCAGCCTTGGAGTTTGAATCAGCGGCATAAGAAAATGTTCTGTAGAAAAGGGAGTTAGGCGGACACGGACATCATTCTAACGCTCTTCACGAACAAGCAACCATACCTTAACAAACGCCGCCTGTTTTTTTAAGAACGGTTTAGCTTTCGCGAAGCTCTGATGAAGAGGCATCTGGTCGCGTGGACGCCAGGGCAAACTTTGCTAAAACCCGGCACATCGTTTTAGTAACGGGATGGTTCCCGTGTTTTTCTTTCACTAGGAGTGGATTGCTATGGTCAGACGTTTCGGGTATCGGGCGAGCCTCAGCCAAAAGGCTAGGCCCTATGGTTTCACGCTCGTGGAGCTTTTGGTAGTCATCGCCATCATCGGCATCCTCGTTGGATTGTTGCTGCCTGCCGTTCAAGCTGCCCGTGAGGCTGCTCGGCGAATGTCCTGTTCGAGCAACGTTCGTCAAATCGGACTTGCTTTCATGAACCACGAGTCAGCCAACAAGTACTTGCCACAGGGGCCTTACGATGGCGACCCAAGCCTACCGGGCATGGTCTACAACGAACCCATCGGTGCTTATGAAAGCGGTACGACCTGTTGCAACTCGGCTTCGCCGAAGGGCTGGAGTCATTGGTTCAAGATTCTCCCATTCATCGAAGCTCAGACGGTCTACAACCTGGCTAACTTTAGTCTGCCGCCGATTCACACCGGACGCCCGGCGAACTACAACGGCGAAGATGACGTAGCAAGGGCGATCATCCCAATTTACTACTGTCCATCCCGAAGAACTGCTGCCGTTTACGGTACAGGTCTTTTCGCTCGCTGCGATTACGCAGGAAATGCAGGTTTCTATCAAGGTGAAATGCACGAAAACTGGGGGGATATCCCAGCAGCACCTTTGGGAATGGAACCTCGACGCAACGAACGGACGCCGGAGAATTTCGGCAATACGGTCGGTAGAAGAGGAGTGATTGTTTGGTCCGCTCAAGGTGCGAAGCGACGTCTCCAGGACATCACCGATGGAACCTCGAATTCCATTATGGCGGCTGAGAAGTGTCTGCCTCCTGCCCGTTGGGGAGCCGACGGCGGTGACAACGAGCGTTGGAACAATGCCGGTTGGGACGAGTGTGTATTGCGTTATCACTTCGCGCCACGTTCGGACTTTGACAAGTCTGTGATCATTACCGGATCGGTTTCGAATCCTACGGATGGAAGCAATGTTTGGCGACGGTATTTCGGATCCAGTCACGCAGGTGGTTTGAATGCTACCTACGCCGACGGTTCGGTCCGATTTGCATCGTTCAACGTCGACCCATTGGTTTGGATGTACAGTTGCATCATCGATGACGGTCAAGTTATCAAATCCGACGAATAGTTAGTAGTTTCAAGCTGTTTCAATCGACTCGTGGGGAAAGTACCCCATGAGTCGTTTTTGTACCGGCGCATAGTTCGAAAGTCTTAGGAAGTAAAGCGTTCTCAAAAGTGAGTAACATGAAAACAAAGAATTGGTTCTTGGTGCTAATCGGTCTGGCGTTTGGCTTTTCGTTGGTTGGCTGCTCAAATGCAAGCGGTCCTATTTTGCCCAAAGACGCATTGACTCCAGAGCAGCTAGAAAAGATAAAAAAAGAGGATCGTGCGATCGAAAACGAGGAAAGTCAGGGGAGCATAAAGAACTAGAAATGGAAAACACACTGGGAATAGGCGTCGTCCGACAATTGACCGTCCGAGGAACTGGGTTATTGCTTGCTGGCTTGACGATCAGTCTAGCAACCATCGGTTGCGGAGCTTCCAAAAAGCCGATTCTTCCGAGCAATGTTCAGAAATCCGAAAAGGATTCGGGCGACGCCGGTCCAGCAGTCGTGCATCCCGAATATGCGAACTGGAACCGTTTCCCGGTTGGGACGCAGGTGACCCGCTATCGTGTGGTCTCGAATGCGTTGGGAGAGGTCCAAGTCACAACAGTGCTCACGTTGTCCGAGAAGTCCGATCAGCACGTTGATGTTGTTTCGCAGGTGAATGTTCTCAGAACAGGGGAACCTCTCCAAGAGAATCCCCCCGAGACAACGCGCTTCGCGGCAAGTTTTGCACTCCCCAAGGGGCTCACTGAGGAGTATTTCCAACTACCGAGCAACAAAGCTAAGAAAACAGGAGAGGAATCGATGGAGGTTCTCGGCAAAACAGTCACGGCGGAGTTGTTCGAGTGGTCCGAGAGCAATGAGACTGGGCCGATGACCGTCAAGCTATGGCGGAGCAATGAGGTGCCTGGACGGATCGTTCGTCAAGAAATGCTCATCGAATCGAGTCAAACCAAGACCATCGAAGAGTTAACTGCGGTGAGTTGGTAGTACCACAGAGCAGCCAAAAAAGCCCAGAGGGCAGCACAAAAAATGCCGGTGTGCCCCGCCAAGCCGCCGGCTTCTGGCAATGATCGCTAACTCTTGCGCAGCGATTCCTTGAGGCTGACGAAATCCGAGAGCAGGAAAATAACGGTGACGAACGCCAATACGATTTCCGTTAGATTCACGATCTTGGCTACTACCGTCTGAGGTAGTATCTCGCTGTAGCCAAAAAATGAGAAATTCAGAGTGCTCAAGTAGAAGAAATCGAACAGGGCGACGCCAAACGGAGCCTGACTGTCAATGCCGAGAAAACTATGCCTATCGATCGTGTAGAGCAGATGAAAGTCGAATGCGAACGATAAAATCATTTGAATCATGTTGATCGCCATCAAGAGTAAGAAGCGATGATGCGACAGGTCGCTACGGGCCGCGTCATACAACTGATTCATATTCTCGGTGCCGAAAAAAACACTTTTCATCCAACACCCGAGGATCACGAGCAGGGACGCCCAGATACCAACGGTCTCGAATTGCGAAACCAACCAAAGAACACATAACCACCATGCGATGATCAACCCAAACTCGACGATATTGCGAGCGACGGGGATCTGAAAACCGGCGGTTGGTCTCTTGGCGGTCGGTGTCTTATCCGGGCTAGTTGTGCTCATTCGATCTCGAAGAAGCTATCGAGAAAATCGTTTCATTCGGGTCGCAGACCAAAGGTACAGCAACCCAGATCAAGCGACTTGACCGAATGGCGATTCTTCACGAAGTTGGAATTGAGTTCGTAGTATCGATACTTGCCCTCTCGTCGAAGGGTCAGTAAATCGGCATGAAAAAGAATGCGTAGGTGATGAGAGACCTTCTGGATGTCGAGCTCCAAAAATTCTGCCAAGTCAGAAACAGTCATCGGACTACTTTGCAGCGCTTTGACAATCCGAAGGCGAATGGGATCTCCTAGGGCTTTTAGGTAGTTCGCACAGGTGTCGTTCACGTCCGCGTCTGCTTCAACCATGTCAGTCTTTCTCCTCGTGTTCTCATCGGGCAGTCCTCATCGGGCAGTCCTCATCGGGCAGCATCTCTTTCCCTATGATTATCCCAAAATCCCGCAAGTAAACAAGCGACGCGTGCAGAAAACCAACCCTCCGCTGTTCAAACTGAGCGTAACCTACTATAACATTCCGATGAGTGTATGAGTGTGCTGCGATTCATAATGGCCAACTGTCCTGGAAATCGAAGGTGGGGATTCATCAATGATGTCGGAGTTATCGAAATTATCCAAGTCCTTGTT
>Ga0114972_10002006_pt1 | contig 15251 bp, 13 predicted proteins | sample M_140807_EF_Meta_FD_87354 | JGI IMG/M metagenome (GOLD analysis project Ga0114972, IMG submission 87354) | Freshwater microbial communities from Lake Montjoie, Canada to study carbon cycling - M_140807_EF_MetaG | ecosystem: Environmental > Aquatic > Freshwater > Lake | place: Lake Montjoie... | reverse complement strand
TAAAAATTTATACTAAAACTGGCGATTTGGGAACAACCAGTTTAATAGGTGGTACAAAAGTTCCTAAAAGTCATATCCGTATTGAAAGCTATGGTACAGTAGATGAGTTGAATTCATTTATAGGTTTGGCTAATGATTTGATACAACATGAGCATAGCAATAAAATGTTGAAAGAAATACAGGATCGATTATTTACCATTGGTTCGTCATTGGCATGTGATCCAGATAAAGAGCCTTTAATGAAAATTCCAGATTTAAAGGAATCAGATGTGTTGCTTTTAGAAGCAGAAATAGATACGATGAATTTGGAACTGCCTCCTATGAAGTCTTTTGTATTACCAGGCGGACATCAAGCGATTTCTACTTTGCATGTGTGTAGATGTGTTTGTAGAAGGGCAGAGCGTATTTGTGTATTCATGCAAGAAGAAAAAATATTTGTAGATGTATTGGTAATAAAATATTTGAACAGGTTAAGTGATTATTTATTTGTATTATCCAGATATATTGGCCATTTGCTTTCGGCTCCGGAAGTACCTTGGAAAGCTAGAATTAGCTAGAAAAGTATGATTTTTAATTATTGTTGATTAATTTCTTTTTCAAGTAGACAATATTTTATACATTTGCCACCCTTTAAACAAGGAGGCCGGGGTAGCTCAGCTGGTTAGAGCACAGGATTCATAACCCTGAGGTCGGCAGTTCAAGTCTGCTCCCCGGTACAAAAAGTCAGAACGAGAATGAGAGCGAGAGCGATCATGGAGTTCTGACTTTTTTCTTCATTCCCATTCTGTTTCTCGCTAAGATTTATATCCCTTGGCTTTCACTCTGTTTCTCCTACTGATTAAATCAAATTATTTTTATCGGATAAGAATTATAAAAATTCATTTCCACATAAAAAATAAAATCTAGTTTTATTAATCCACGAATCGTAAATTTGCCGAGTCAAAAAATATAGTTTAAAATATATAAAAATTTATTATGAGTACAGTAAAAGTTGCCATCAATGGTTTCGGTCGAATTGGCCGTCTAGTTTTTCGTCAGATTTTTAACATGGAAGGGGTTGACGTAGTAGCGATAAATGATTTAACTAGTCCGGAAGTACTTGCTCATTTGCTAAAATATGATAGTGCTCAAGGTAGATTTTCAGAAAATGTTACCCATACCGAAAATGCAATTGTTGTTAATGGCCATGAGGTAAAAATTTATGCGCAAAAAGATCCTGCTCAAATTCCTTGGGGTGCGCATGATGTAGATGTTGTAATTGAAAGTACTGGATTTTTTACCGATAAAGCTAAGGCTGAAGCGCATATAACTGCCGGTGCTAAAAGAGTTGTAATTTCTGCTCCTGCTACTGGAGATTTGAAAACAGTTGTATTTAATGTAAACCACGCTATTCTTGATGGTAGCGAAACCATTATCAGTTGTGCTAGTTGTACTACAAATTGCTTGGCGCCTATGGCAAAAGTTTTGAATGATAATTTTGGCATTGTTACCGGAATTATGAGTACCATTCATGCTTATACTAATGATCAAAATACATTAGATGCTCCTCATCCAAAAGGAGACCTTCGCAGAGCTAGAGCTGCTGCTGCCAACATCGTACCAAACAGTACTGGTGCTGCAAAAGCAATTGGCTTAGTATTGCCAGAATTAAAAGGAAAATTAGATGGGGGTGCACAAAGAATACCAGTAATTACTGGATCTGTAACTGAATTATATTCTATTTTGGAAAAGCCTGCAACTACAGAAGCTATCAATGCGGCAATGAAAGCTGCAAGCAATGAAAGCTTTGGCTATAACGAAGATGAAATTGTTAGTAGTGATGTAATAGGCATTCATTATGGTTCATTGTTTGATGCTACACAAACCAAAGTAATGTCAGTAGGAGATAAGCAAATGATAAAAACAGTGAGCTGGTACGATAATGAAATGAGCTATGTTTCTCAATTGGTACGTACGGTAAAATATTTTGCCGGATTAATTTCGAAGTAAACAACAAACAATAAACAGATACTGGATATTTGATGCTGGATGGCAGTTCCAACACCAAACACCAAACACCAAACAACAAACAACAAACATCCCATGTCCTCCTTTTCAACATATAATTTCTCCAATAAAAAAGCACTCATTCGTGTTGATTTTAATGTGCCGTTAAATGATCAGTTTGACATTACGGATGATACTAGAATGACCGCTACTATTCCAACGATTAAAAAAATATTGTTGGATGGCGGAAGTGTAATTTTAATGAGTCATTTAGGACGACCAAAAGACGGACCTACAGATAAGTATTCATTGAAACATTTGGTTGCCCATCTTAAAAATTTATTGGGTAATGTTGAAGTAGATTTTGCAAATGATTGTATTGGAGAAGAAGCCAATCATAAATCTGCTGCGTTGAAACAAGGTCAGGTATTGCTTTTGGAGAATCTTCGTTTTTATAAAGAAGAAGAGAAAGGGGATGTAGCGTTTGCTGAAAAACTAAGCAAGTTGGGTGATGTATATGTAAATGATGCATTTGGAACTGCCCATCGTGCACATGCTTCAACAGCGGTAATTGCACAATTTTTTCCTGCCGAAAATAAGATGTTTGGTTTGTTGATGGAAGCTGAAGTTTTGAATGCAGAAAAAGTAATGCACAATGCGCAAAAACCATTTACAGCTATTATTGGTGGAGCAAAAGTGTCGGACAAAATTTTAATTATAGAAAACCTTTTAAATAGAGCTACAGATATTATCATTGGTGGCGGAATGGCATATACTTTTTGGAAAGCACAAGGAAAAATAATTGGTAATTCTTTATGTGAGGATGATCGTATGCCATTGGCACTCGAGATTTTAGAAAAAGCAAAATCACTTGGTGTGAATATTCATTTGCCAATGGATAGCACAATCGCAGATAAATTTGCTGCTGATGCTCAAACAACAAATTGTGAAAGTTATGGTATTCCATCAGGTTGGATGGGACTTGATATTGGACAAAAAGCGGTTGCTGATTTTAGAGAAGTGATTTTAAAAAGTAAAACCATTTTATGGAATGGTCCAATGGGTGTTTTTGAAATGGAAAAATTTCAAAATGGTACAAAGTCAATTGCTTTAGCTGTTGCAGAAGCCACTTCAAATGGCACATTTAGTTTAGTTGGTGGTGGAGATAGTGTGGCTGCTGTAAATATGTTTCACCTTGCCGATAAAGTTAGCTATGTTTCTACCGGTGGCGGTGCCATGTTGGAATATTTTGAAGGGAAGGAATTGCCTGGGATTGCGGCGATAAAATCTGTTTAAAGGTTTAATTCGCTACGCGGGTTTAAGGGTTTATGAGAATTGTAGAGGTTGAAAATTTTCAACCCTTGCAAAAATATCTACTTCCCCCATCTGTAGGTTTCTAACTGAAGTCCAGCTAGATCAATTACACGATCTACTACTGTTGCAGCTACTTCTTCAATTGTTTTTGGTTTGCTATAAAATGAAGGTGTAGCCGGACAAATAATTCCACCTGCCAATGTAATGGTTTCCATGTTTTTAATGTGTATCAAATTATACGGCGTTTCTCTTGCTACGCAAATTAATTTTCTACGTTCTTTTAATATTACATCTGCTGCTCTTGTAATTAAATCGTTAGAAATGCCCTGTGCAATTCTACCTAATGTTCCCATACTACAAGGTATAATAATCATTGTTTGATACTGGCCTGAACCTGATGCAAAAGGTGCATCGAAATCTTGTTGCGTGTAATGCTTTACGCTATAATTAAGGTAATCTTCGTTTTCTAATTCGGTTGCCCATACTGATTTTGCATTGGTGGTCATCAACAATGAGAGCTCACTAATTTGATTATTCAGTTTTGATAATTTTTCCAAAAGTACTTTGGCATATATTGAACCACTTGCGCCAGTAACAGCTACGACTATTTTTTGCATTTCGTTGATTTATTTAAAATAATATAACAATGGAAAGGTAAAAAGGTTTTTATAAAAAAATTAATGAATAAAAAAACGCGAAGAAAATTCTCCGCGTTTTGTATTGCAAAAAGCAATTATTATTTTTGGTTTGCAAAATCTCTTCTGATAATATTCAATGCCGCACCTTCTTTAAACCATTCTATTTGTTGTTCGTTGTAAGAATGATTCACATTGATTTCATCTTTCGTTCCATCATTATGATTTAATACCAACGTTAATTTTTGGTTTGGCGCAAATGTGGTTAAACCCAAAATGTCGATAGCATCATCTTCTCTGAATTTTTCGTAATCAGCTTTGTCATCAAAAGTTAAGGCCAACATACCTTGCTTTTTCAAATTGGTTTCATGGATACGAGCGAATGATTTTACCAACACAGCTCTTACGCCCAAGTGACGTGGTTCCATTGCCGCATGCTCACGAGATGAACCTTCACCATAGTTTTCATCACCCACTACAATTGAACCAATACCAGCTGCTTTGTAAGCACGTTGCGTAGCAGGTACAGTACCATATTCGCCAGTCAATTGATTTTTAATGTTGTCTGTTTTTTCATTGAAGAAATTTACCGCACCAATCAACATATTGTTACTGATGTTGTCTAAATGTCCCCTGAATTTCAACCATGGTCCTGCCATAGAAATATGATCCGTTGTACATTTTCCTTTTGCTTTGATTAAAAGTTTCAATCCTTTTAAATCAGTTCCTTCCCAAGCTGCAAATGGTTCTAATAATTGTAAGCGTTTGCTTTCTGGAGAAACTTTAACTTGAACGTTACTTCCATCTTCTGCTGGTGCTTGATAGCCAGCATCTTCAACCGCAAAACCTTTAGTAGGTAATTCATCACCAGTTGGTGGATCTAATTTTACTTGTTCACCTTTATCATTCGTTAAAGTATCCGTTAATGGATTGAAATTTAAATCACCAGCAATAGCCAATGCAGTTACCAACTCAGGAGAACCTACAAAAGCAAATGTATTTGGATTGCCATCTGCTCTTTTTGCAAAGTTTCTGTTGAAGCTATGTACAATGGTATTTTTTTCTGCTTTTTCAGCGCCAACCCTTGCCCACATTCCAATACATGGTCCGCAAGCATTTGCAAAAACCGTAGCACCGATGCTATTAAATATGTCTAAAAATCCATCTCTTTCAATGGTATAACGTACTTGTTCTGATCCTGGTGTTATGGTAAATTCTGCGTTTAATTTAAGTCCTTTTTCAGCAACTTGTTTAGCCAAACTAACAGAGCGACTAATATCTTCGTAAGAAGAGTTGGTGCAACTTCCAATTAAACCCACTTCAATTTTTGTAGGCCAATTGTTTGCAGCTGCCATTTCTTTCATTTTAGAAATTGGCGTTGCTAAATCTGGTGTGAATGGTCCGTTTAAATGTGGTTCTAATTCGTTTAAATTGATTTCAATTACTTCATCAAAATAAGCAGCAGGATTTGCATACACTTCAGCATCACCGGTAAGGTGTTCTTTAATTTGATCAGCCATGTCTGCAATTTCTGCTCTGCCAGTAGCTTTCAAATAACGGCTCATGCTTTCGTCATATCCAAATGTAGACGTAGTCGCACCAATTTCAGCACCCATGTTACAAATGGTTCCTTTTCCTGTACAACTCATGCTGATCGCACCTTCTCCAAAATATTCAACAACCGCACCTGTACCGCCTTTCACAGTAAGAATTCCAGCAACTTTTAAAATGACATCTTTTGGTGTAGCCCAACCATTTAATTTTCCAGTTAATTTAATACCGATTAATTTAGGCATTTTCAACTCCCATGGTAAGCCTGCCATTACATCACAAGCATCAGCACCACCAACACCAATCGCAATCATACCCAAACCTCCTGCGTTTACCGTGTGGCTATCGGTTCCAATCATCATTCCACCTGGGAATGCATAATTTTCTAACACTACTTGGTGAATAATACCAGCGCCTGGTTTCCAGAATCCAATTCCGTATTTATTTGAAACCGAAGACAAGAAATCATATACTTCACTACTTTCAGAAACGGCTCTGGTTAAATCTGTTTTACTGTCAACTTTTGCTTCGATTAAATGATCACAATGAACAGTACTTGGAACAGCAACGGTAGCTCTTCCAGATTGCATGAATTGTAGCAAAGCCATTTGTGCGGTCGCATCTTGCATAGCTACACGATCTGGTGCGAAATCTACATAAGATTTACCTCTTCCATAGGCTTCTGTTGCATTTCCTTGCCAAAGATGCGCATACAATATTTTTTCAGTTAGCGTAAGTGGTTTGCCAACAGCAGTACGTGCCGCATTCACTTTTACTGAAAACTGGTCGTACAGTTTTTTAATCATTTCAATGTCGAAAGCCATAGTTTTATTTTTAATTGATACTAAATACTTGGAAAAACACAAAGTCACAAAGGCACAAAGTCACGAAGTTTTTTAAGAAGAAGCCAATTTTTGAAAAATGCTTCAAACCTCTTAAACCTCTCAAACTTCACAAACCTCTCATACCTCTTGAACCTTTTGAACTCATTGAACCTCTGAAACCTTTTTTCCCCCGGTCGCGAAATTACAAAAAATGTGTGTAGAATTTAGATTAAAATAGTGTAATTTTAATTTGATGAATAAAGTAAAACAATTTGTGGAATGGCATGTGTTTGGCGTTTGTACCGCAATTGGCGAACGAATAGGCATCGCAACCACTATAATTCGAAAATATTTTATTTATATTTCTTTTATAACAATGGGCTCACCGTTGATTATTTATCTTTTTATCGCGTTTTGGATGAACATCAAAAAATACATGCGCAATTCAAGAAGAAATCCTGTACGCGTCTAGATTACCGCCTTTCTTAACCTCACTAATTTTTCTAATAAAGCTTCCAATAAATCTAGATGCAACATATTGGCCCCATCACTTTTTGCAATTGACGGATTTGGATGTGTTTCAATAAATAAACCATCAGCACCAGTTGCAATAGCCGCTTTGGCAATGGTTTCAATGAGTTGGGGATTTCCTCCTGTAACACCGGTGGTTTGGTTGGGCTGTTGAAGCGAATGGGTGCAGTCCATAACTACTGGAACACCAACTTCTTTCATCCAGGTGATGTTTCTGTAATCAACAATTAAATCCTGATATCCAAAACTATTGCCTCTTTCAGTAAGCCAAACGTTCTCATTTCCGGCTTGTTTGATTTTATCAACAGCGAATTTCATTGATGGACCATTTACAAACTGTCCCTTTTTTACGTTTACAATTTTACCAGTGGCAGCTGCTGCCAATAATAAATCCGTTTGTCTGCACAAGAATGCAGGAATTTGAAGAACATCCACATAATTGGCCGCAATAGCCGCTTCTCCTGCAGTATGAATATCTGTAGTTGTAGGCAAGTTGAATTGTTTACCTACAGCTTGAATCAATTGTAACGCTTTTTCATCACCAATTCCAGTAAATGAACTTCCGCTGGTGCGGTTTGCTTTTCTATAAGAAGCTTTGAAAATGTATGGAATCTCTAGTTTTTTACAAATGCTTGATACTTTTTCAGCAATTGTAAAAACCATTTCTTCGTTTTCTACAACGCATGGACCAGCGATAAGAAAAAAGTTGTTTTTGTTGTTCGATTGGCTTTGAAATATGGATTGATTCATATCGCAAATGTAGAGAAATAAAATTTTGTGGACGCACCATATCTTTTACATTTACACCTTAAAATAAAAACCATGGCTAAAGAAAAAATTTTGGTAATTGGCGCAAGCGGTCAAATTGGGGTAGAACTCACGTTGGCGCTTAGAAAAATTTACGGAAATAATAATGTTATTGCTTCTGATTTAAGAGAAGAAAATCCTTTATTGAAAGGCACCGGGCCTTATGTAAGCATGGATGTTATGAATAAAGAAATGTTGCATGTTCAAGTAATTCGTCAAGGCATTACCCAAATTTATTTATTGGCTGCGATTCTTTCTGCCACAGGTGAAAAAAATCCAAATTTGGCTTGGCATTTAAATATGCAAGGGCTGTTGAATGTACTTGATATAGCCAGAGAAGAAAAATTATCAAAAGTATATTGGCCCAGTAGCATTGCAGTGTTTGGACCTACATCTCCTAAAATTAATTGTCCACAACAAACAATAATTGAACCAACAACGGTGTATGGTATCAGTAAATATGCTGGGGAGTTTTGGTGCAATTATTATTTTAATCGTTATGGGGTAGATGTTAGAAGTTTGCGTTACCCTGGATTGATTAGTTATAAAAGTGCGCCTGGTGGTGGAACTACAGATTATGCCATTGAAATTTTCCATGAGGCATTGGAAGAAAAAAAGTATCAATGCTTTTTGAAAGAAGATACTTATTTGCCGATGATGTATATGGAAGATGCCATAAAAGCAACGCTAGAATTAATGGAAGCGCCAGCATCAAAAATTACAGTAAGAACATCTTATAATGTTTCAGGAATGAGCTTTTCACCCAAAGAAATATCGGAAGAAATTAAGAAACATATCCCAGATTTCGAGATTAGTTATAAAGCAGATTATCGCCAAGCCATTGCAGATAGTTGGCCTCAAAGTATTGATGATACTGTAGCTCGAAATGATTGGGGTTGGCAGGAAGATTATAATTTAGAAAAAATGACAAAAGAAATGTTTGAAAATATTTCTAAATAATTTTCAGCGCGTATTATTTTTTCAAAAATTTTAGATGTCTTTTTCGTGCTTTGTGTAGCCAAAAGAACCAAAGAATTATTAAAGCAGGATAAATGACAACAATTCCGTAATTATAATAAAAAGCTTCGCCCCATTCGGAATGATGCACATGCATAACGGCTCTTGTCAAACCACAACCTGGACATTCATAATTTAATAATGCTTTAGACGGACAAAGTTCGAATCCGGTATTATCGAATAAATTAGCAGGCAGTAACCAAAGTACAATAGGAAACAAAAACATAGCAATAATCCAAATTACATTGAACCATTTATACTTTGTAGCTGGGTTTATAAAATTAATTAGTGCCATCAGGAATTGAAATTAATTAACAAAATCATGCTTCATTACATGGCTTTTTTATGGAAACTAATGTAGAAAGAATTTACTCAGTATATTCATCCATATGTATTATGGAGTGAATTAAGCCTGGTAGCCAACAAATTAAGGTCAATAATAAATTTACTATCCAAGTACTTCCAGAAAAATCATCTTGAATGCCCATCAATAACCAACCAAATCCAAAAATGGCAACTAAAATAAAAACGCCTTTTGAATATCGGCCAGCACTTGATTTGTTCGTATTTGCTTTTAATATTTTCTGAGCAACTTTTAATTTAATAACTTCTTTTAAACTTAATTTTTTACCCGTTAAATTCTGAATATCGTTTGGTGTGATGTTGGTTATCGATTTACCATTGATACTATTTGATTTTTCAAAATTGCTAAAATCAATTGAATTTGGATTTCTTGCAATTGCTGAATTGTATGAGGGTTTGATTGCGTTTGCAGAAAAAAATACTAAGAAAAGTAATGTGGTAAAGATTGATTTTTTTTGCTTCATGGTATAATTTTTTTGGATTAAAAAATGATTATTTAAAATGTACCATCATCATAATTTACTTCTAAATTGGTAACTTCAAATAAATTGAACCTCCAAAGTAACTTATAACCTCCAAATAAAAATGAATCAATGTGTGATATATATCATCATTCTTTTCAAATTAATTAATTCAATATAAAAAAAGAGATGAATCAATTTTTATTTTGCCGTCGTGCTTTCTTACTTTTTATTGTAATCATATTTTTCTTGGGTGTAACATTAAAATCTCAAGAAATTGACAAGAAATATTATCAAAACAATACACAAACAATTTCTATCGGGCACGGCATTGGAAATATCTGGAAATCATTTTTAGAAAAAGGCGTTAATATAGAAAATTATACAATAAAAACTTCCGGTCCGATTAATTTGCAATATGATTATATTTTTTTTAAAAATTTTAGTGTAGGCGCAATTGTTTCTTATTCCCAAATCAAAGGTTCTTACAATAATAGTGGATTTGTATTTTCAGATCGGCTTACAATTTTTACAGCACTTGCACGCGTAAATTATCATTTTATAAAGCATAAAAAACTAGATCCCTATTTTGGTGGCGGCTGTGGATATATATACTCAAAATATCAGAACAATTTAAACACCTCTAGCACAAATGTTCCTGGCGAATTTGGTTACTCCGCTCAAGTTGGATTAAATTATTTTATTTTAAATAATATAGGTCTATATAGTGAGCTTGGATATTTAGGCGGTTCTTTTGTTCAATTGGGATTTGTGTTAAATCTCTCGCCTAATTTTAAAAAGAAAACGGATTAGTTTATTTTGTGAATTATTAATCAGCACAAATTCTGCATCTTGGCTCATAAGCATCTTTCTCGCCCAATAAAATTTGATTTTCATTTTTAACAATCCGGTAGCTCACATTAGCAATATGTCCGCATTTTACACATATAGCATGGAGTTTTGTAATGTAATCTGCAATGGCAAATAAATTCGGCATTTGTCCAAATGGCTTACCCAAATAATCCATATCTAAACCGGCAACGATAACTCGAATACCTCGCTTAGCAAGCGTTTCGCACACTACAGTGATATGCTCGTCAAAAAATTGAGCTTCATCAATGCCCACCACATCTACATCTTTTGCCAAATCCAAAATATCAAGCGAGCTTTTTACCGGAATAGAATCAATTGAATTGGTGTCATGACTCACAATTTTTTTTTCATTGTAACGGGTATCAATCTCTGGCTTAAAAATGGCAAGTTTCAAATTGGCAATGCGAACCCTTTTCAATCTACGAATAAGTTCCTCCGTTTTTCCGCTAAACATACTTCCGCCGATAACTTCAATCCAACCTCTTTTTTCGCCTTTTATATTTGGTTCAATAAACATTAAGTAATTTATTTAAATTGTTGTTTGTAACTTTATTTATCTGTTGTGCAAAGATTGGGTTTTCATTGCTTCGTACAAAAAGATATTAAAAAGAATTTCTTAACAATTCAAATTATCATATATGGATCGAGTGGAAACACTCTGTGAGAAACTACAGAATCAAATCAAGCAACGTGCAGTTGTTGAGGAAATGTTGCTAACAGTTCAAATGATTCAATCTGAATTGATGCATATTCAATCGTCTAATCAACAAATTATGCAAGTTCCAGGTGTTGCCATTCAATTGCCTAGCTTGCATGAAGAAATGAATTTAACATCTGAAGAAAAAGAAATATTGTCTTTGGATATTGACGAAGTTGAAATTGCAGCAGAATTAGAACAAATTAAAAAAAATGCAGAAACAAAAAATAGCATCAGTGCAAACAATCGTCCACGATTTAGGTTTGACCCAGTAGAAGATACGCCGACTTTGATGCATCAAAAACCAGTAATTACAAATCCTGAACCACAAATCGAATTACAAACCGAATCAAAATCCTTTTCTGAATCCGATTCTGTCCCCAAACCAGAAAAAGAACAGGAGCCATTGTCCAAGCCGGAGTTTATTGAGGAATATATTCCATTGAAAGAAGTGCATGAAGTTATTTTAACCGACGAGTCTGATTCATTAAATGAAGTATTAAATGAAAACAAAGAAGAGTTAAGCGAAATACTTCAAAATTCACCAATAAAGGATTTAAAGAAAGCAATTGGAATCAACGACCGCTTTTTATTTATCAATGAATTGTTTCAAGGAGATGAAACCAGTTTTGAAAGAAGCATTAAAACAATCAACGGGTTTTCAATATACGCTGAAGCAGAGTATTGGATAAGAAGAGAACTTAAAACCAAATTGGGATGGGATCTTCAATCTGAAACCGTTAAAGAATTTGATGCATTGGTTAAAAGGCGTTTCCCTTCTACATAATCAATTATTATTTTTGTAGCTCCACTTTTTTCAATTACAAATTCTTTAGCTATATCTTCCGCATGTTTTAGTAAAATAGAATCTGTAAATAAATTTTCTAGTACTAATGCTAATTCATGTTCGTTGGAAATCGGAAATGCACTTTTGCGTTTTGCTAAGCCAACAGCTTCACCAAATTTTTGATATTCTGGTCCAAAAACTATCGCCTTCCCATAAACCGCAGCTTCCAAAATATTATGTATACCAGATTTATTAAAACCACCACCAACATAGCATATTGTAGCATATTGATACAATTGAGCAAGCATGCCGACATTGTCGATGATTATCACCTGAATGTTGTTCTGTTTATCTTTTAAATCTATCCACTCCGAATAAAAAATAGAACTTGGAAATAATTGTTTGATATTTTTTAAATGAGCAGCTTCTATTTCGTGTGGGGCAATGATTAGTTTTTTTGTTTGATGCTGCAACATATATTTCGACAATAGCTTTTCATCTTGAAGCCATGTACTACCGGCGATCAGTACTTGCTTTTGTTCTATGAATTTTTCTATCTCTTGAATTGTTGATTTTTTTGAAGCAATTTCTAAAACACGATCAAAACGCGTATCGCCAGAAATAGTAATGTTTTGAGTGATTTCAATGCCTTTTAATAATTGCGATGAGGCCTCATCCTGAACAAAAATATGATCAAAGCAGGAAAGTATTTTTTTCCAGAATTTGTTGTTCGATTTGAAAAATGGTTGAGATTGTCTGAAAATGGCAGAAACCAACAAAACTGGAATTGATCGTTTTTTTAGTTCGTTTAAATAATGAAACCAATACTCGTATTTAACCCAAACTACTAAAACGGGATTTACTTCTTGAATGAATTTTATTGCATTTTTTTTGGTATCGACAGGTAAGTAAAAAACATAATCAGCGCCAGGATAATTTTTTCTGATTTCAAACCCGCTGGGTGAGAAGAATGTTAATACAATTGGATAATTGGGATAGGTTTGCTTTAGTTTTTCTAAAATGGGGCGGCCTTGTTCAAATTCACCAAGACTAGCGCAGTGTACCCATATTTTCTTTTGAGTACCATTTAACATAGGGAATATACGTCTTCCTTCTACCCATTTCTTTGCTTTTGCATTAAAAAGGGCGGCCGTCTTTAAGCTGAATAAATAGATTTTTATAAAAATATCGTATGTGATAATGGTCAAATTGAACATTTTCATCAAAAATACAGCCATATTCTTGTATTATCAATTCGTTCTGTAATGATTGAAATTGAAACTCAAAATCATATCTTTGCCCATCTAAAAAACAGATGAATTATGAGGCCAATTCAAATGGTTGATACAAAGAATCAATATCTTAAAATTAAGGATAGGGTTGATGCTGCTGTTTTATCGGTAATGGAAAGTTCGCAATTCATTGGAGGTAAAGTGGTAAATGATTTTACTAACAATTTAGCAAAGTATCATGGAAGCAAACATGTAATTCCATGTGCAAATGGAACAGATGCACTACAAATTGCGATGATGGCTTTAGGATTAAAAGCTGGAGATGAAGTGATTACGCCTTCTTTTACGTACATCGCAACGGTGGAAGTGGCAGCGCTATTGGGCATTAAACCCATTTTTGTGGAAGTAGATAAGCGCACTTTCTGTATCGATTCTAAGGAAATTGAAAAAGCCATAACGCCAAAAACTAAAGCAATAGTCCCTGTTCACTTATACGGACATTCAGCTGACATGGAGCCCATTCTCCAAATTGCTAAAAAGCATAATTTATTTGTAATTGAAGATAATGCTCAAGGAATTGGAAATGATTATACCTTTTCAGATGGAACGGTAAAGAAAACTGGAACAATGGGGCATATTGGATGTACTTCTTTTTATCCCTCTAAAAATTTAGGTGCATTTGGTGATGGTGGGGCTATTTTCACAGAAGATGCTGCTTTGGCAGATATGCTAAAAATGATTGCATCGCACGGACAAAGCAGAAGATATTATCATGATGTAGTTGGCTGTAATTCTAGATTAGATGCGATGCAAGCGGCTATTTTAGATATTAAACTAGAGCATCTTAATGAATACATTGATGCAAGAACAAAAGCAGCAGATTTTTATGATGAGCAATTTAAAAATCATCCAAATATTGAAATTCCTTTCCGTGGGTCAAATAATAAACACGTATTTCATCAGTACACGTTAATCTTGCACGATACAAACCGCGATGCACTGCATCAACATCTTGCAGATAAAGGAATTCCTTCTATGATTTATTATCCAGTGCCTGCGCATCGTCAAAAAATGTTTGATGCATTTGGTGGAAATGAGTATAATCTTCCCATCACAGATTGGCTTACAGAACGCGTTATTTCTCTGCCCATGCACACTGAATTAGATGTAGCACAACAGCAATTAATAGTAGACGAAATAAAATTATTTTTAAAAAAGTAAATTATGAAACTAGCCGTAATTGGAACAGGTTATGTAGGGTTGGTAACTGGAACCTGTTTTGCAGAAACAGGAAACGATGTAATTTGTGTTGATATTGACATTAATAAAGTAAATAAATTATCCAACGGGCAAATCACCATTTTTGAACCAGGATTAGAGAAGATTTTTTTACGCAATCAAAAAGAAGGCAGATTACATTTTACCACTTCAATCGAAGAGGCTATAGAAAATGCACAAGTTATCTTTTTAGCATTGCCAACACCTCCCGGAGAAGATGGAAGTGCAGATTTGTCATACATTTTGAATGTTGCCACAGTATTGGGGAAGTTGTTGAAACCAGATGGATATAAAGTTATTATTGATAAAAGCACCGTTCCAGTTGGAACTTCTGAAAAAGTAAAAGAGGCCATTTTGTTATCAGCAGGATCAGATATTTCTCATGCTTTTGATGTAGTAAGCAATCCGGAATTTCTACGTGAAGGAGTTGCCGTTGAAGATTTTATGAAACCAGATCGCGTAGTTATTGGAACAACTTCTGATAAAGCAATTAAAATCATGAATGACCTTTATGCACCATTCGTGCGTCAGGGGAATCCAATTATTTTCATGGATGAACATTCTGCTGAGTTAACGAAGTATGCAGCTAATGCATTCCTAGCGGTTAAAATTACTTTCATGAATGAAATTGCGCAGCTTTGTGAAAGGTTAGGCGCAGATGTAGATATGGTGAGAAAAGGAATTGGCAGCGATGAAAGAATTGGCAAGCGTTTTTTATTTCCTGGTATTGGTTATGGGGGAAGTTGTTTTCCAAAAGATGTAAAAGCATTGGCTAAATCTTCGCACGACGTAAACTATGATTTTAAGATTTTGAAATCAGTAATGGAAGTAAATGAACTGCAAAAACTTCATTTAATTCCAAAGATTAAAACGTATTTCAATAATGATTTGAGTG
>Ga0114972_10002003_pt1 | contig 15263 bp, 19 predicted proteins | sample M_140807_EF_Meta_FD_87354 | JGI IMG/M metagenome (GOLD analysis project Ga0114972, IMG submission 87354) | Freshwater microbial communities from Lake Montjoie, Canada to study carbon cycling - M_140807_EF_MetaG | ecosystem: Environmental > Aquatic > Freshwater > Lake | place: Lake Montjoie... | reverse complement strand
GTTGTTTCAGTTGCTTTATAATGTGTTCTTCTTTTTGCACTGCGTTGTTGCGAATGACGCCTTTTTGGATTTGGCATGACTTTACTTTTTTATTGTTATAACGGTTTATTAATTATTTTTAAATTTATCTAATCCTTTCCAGAGGTTGTTTGCATTTTGTCTTGCAAAATTATCCTCCATTTCTTTTAATTTTTCCAATACTTCTTTATTGCATTTCGGGCCACCAATTTCTTCGTTTGTACACATTTTTTGCATGGGCAAACTGAGTAAAACAAATTCGTATATCCAATTTTCAACAGATAGATGACTTTCGTTTCTCGAGATGTAATAAATATCGGGATCTTCTTCCTGATCATTCATCTCATCTGGATTATCAACTTGTTTCACCAGTATTTTAAACTCATCCCAAAGAGCTAATGTTATAGAATTTCCACAACGATCGCAACTTACATCTGCTTGTCCACCAATTTCAAACTTTATAAGCATGAAACCTGTATTTTTTTCAAGCATCAATTTTACTTGAGCCTTGGGATTTGCAAAATCTTCGGCACCTTTTTCTACAAAGAACTGTTCATCTAAATTATATTCAAACTCATGAACACCGAGCTTCAATCCAACAAAAGCAATTTCAAATGCACGCTTCTTAGCCATTGCGTTCAGTTTAAAGGAGGGCGAAGGTATATTTTTTTTATTAAAAATGGAATAAAAATTGGGATTATTATAATTTAATCCCTAAAAAAGGAACGTTATGCTGATTTTTAAACTAAAATTAAGGCTGAAATTCAATTTTTTGAACCCAAAAAGGGCATGATTCCATCAAAATGTGTTCTTCCACATCATGCTTTCTACGGGCATGTTTGGCTGACTGTTATATTTGGCATTTTTCTTTTCATTGTATTTTACTTCAATTTCTCCATCAACTGGGAAGTATATCAATTGTCCGATAGGCATGTCTTTGTATACCCTTACTGGTTGTTTCACGGAAATTTCCAAGGTCCAATTGCCACAAAACCCTACATCGCCTTTTCCCGCAGTGGCATGAATGTCGATACCCAATCTACCGGTTGAAGATTTGCCTTCCAAAAAAGGAACGTGCGCATGGGTTTCTGTATATTCAGCAGTTACACCCAAATAAAATTTGTTGGGTAGTAATAAATAACCTTCTTCTGGAATTTCGAAATGGGAGATGGTATTGTGTTTTTTTGCATCCAATTCTTCTTCATCGTACATCGCTAAATTTTTTCCAAGATGTACATCATAGCTATTGCTACCCAAACAATCGCGTAAATAAGGCACAATTTTTATGGTACCCTTTTCGATTTCTTCTAATATTCTTTTATCACTTAAAATCATTTCTGTATTATTATATGTTATTTTGTAAAAGTAATTTTAAAAAAAGAGAAATTAGTTTATTGTATGCCATTGGTTTATCAACAAAATATCAACGAAAACACAAAAATAGGGGTGTGGCATATTCAGGAAACGGAAGATTTCTTTTTAGAAAAAGTTACAGAACAATATAAAATCAGTCATTCCCAAAAAAGAATACAGCATCTCGCAGGTCGGTATTTATTACAGGAAATGGAAGCAGGTTTATCTTTAAAAAATATTTTACTAACTGCAACGGGTAAACCAATTTTGCCCGACGAATCCTATTTTTTTTCTATTTCTCATTGTGCCGATTATGCGGCTGTAATCATAAGTACAAAATCAAACGTTGGAATTGATATTCAACATGTAGTGTCTAAAATCGAAAACATTAAACAAAAATATTTGACGGAAGTAGAAATGGAATTACTTTCAAAATTATCCATTTCTCCTAACGAACAGTTTACATTTGCTTGGACCATAAAAGAAGCGATGTATAAATACTTTGATGATAGTGGGGTTGATTTTAAACAACATTTAATTATTACATCTGCCAATGTTGAAAATGATATTTGGGTTTCAAAAACAACTTTCAATAAAAATAATGTTCAACAAGTTGCCCCGAAATCAATTCGATTCAACGATTTTTTTATCACTTGGGTTCAATAAGATCGATCGGTTTACCTAAATATCCAATAAATTATCAGATTCATCATTATTCAATTGCATGTCAATAGAATCTTGTCCTGCGATACCTTCTATTGAGCCCGAAATATGTAATGAGTTTTGAATAATTAAGTCGATTTGCTTTTCTTTTTTCTTCCAGTTTTTTTCAAAATCTTCACGTTCTTTTTGGAGCATGCTTCTTAAGTTTCTAAACCCGTCACGCATTGCACTCCAGTTTCCAACAAATTCCTGACTGGTTAAATAATTATACAACGATACCATTTTTTCGCCCTTGTTTTCTTCACTTTTTTTGGCTTCGCTAATTTTTAAAATGGCGTTTCTTAATACCGTTGTTAAGCTTTTAACTTCTTTAAAACTGCAAATGTAAACGCCATTTTTTTCACCAAATTGCTCCATATCTTTTGGCATTGATTTGGTGACAATTACGGCAATATCTGCTTTTTGAGAAAGCATATCCGTTTTTAATTTTTCGATCCAATCGGCAGTGAAATTTTCGGTGCGTTTGCTTTCGAAAATAATTTTACCACATTCCATTGCCATTCCATTTCTTACTGTAAGAATACAATCTGCACCTCTAACACCTTTGCCAACTTCTGTAACCAAATCAAAAGGGAAGCTTGATTTTAAAAGTTCTTCAAGGGCCAATTCCTGAACTTCACCTTGTAACTGCATAGAGCCTTGATCAGCTTTACGTTTCATTTCATCTGCCAATTTTTTTTGATCTTCTAATTGCTTTTTCAATTCTTCCATTTTCATCAACATTTCATCTTCCTTCATTGCAGTTTTAGACTGCTCTTGTTGGCGAATGGTTTCAGTGAGTTGATTACGTTCTTCCGCTAATTTTTTTTGAATGGTTATTTCTAGTTCGGCTTCTTTATTTAATAATGCACTTTCTTTTTGTAAAAAACTAAGTTCTTTTTCTCGGGCTTCTTTTAATTTGATTTCAGTGCCAGCATTGTTTTCTTCCAATTGTTTGATTTTGTTTTCAAAATCTGAAGTGATGGATTTCGCTAATTTCTCTTGTATTTCTTTTTCCATCTTGCTTTTTTCCGCATTCATTCGATCCGAAAAAATCTCGTTTGCTTTTTTCTTGTTTTCTTCAAAGCGCATTAAATCTTCTGCAAGTTTTCTTTTGTCTTCATCAACTTTTTGTAATGATTGGTTTAACTTTTCTTGATAATCTTGTTGAAATTTTTTCTCTAATTCAATAGCAATAACGTTTTCAACGTCGAATACTTCTCCACAATTCGGGCATTTGATATCATTGTTCATTGTATGATTTTTTAACAAAGTAATTTAAAAGTAAAAAGTGAAAATTAAAAATTATTATTATTCAATTTGTAGTTCGAAACTGTTTTTGAAACAGGTTGTCCTTTTAAACAAAAAACCTGCAAAAAAAGTGCAGGTTTTTTTAAAAGTGCGGCAAAGGAGATTCGAACTCCCAAGCCCTTTCAGGCGCTACCACCTCAAGGTAGTGCGTCTACCAATTTCGCCATCGCCGCATAAATAGAGCATTTTGCTTTATGAGAGAAACAAAGTTAGATTTTATCAATCAATTTTAAAATAAAAAATCGAGTGAAATAAAAACATTATTGAAGTTTTTTCAAAACAATTCTAAAAGTGGTTCCTTTGCCCAATTCGCTGGATTTTACAAAAAGTGAACCTTTGTGATATTGTTCTATAATTCTTTTGCATAATGACAATCCTAAACCCCAGCCTCTTCTTTTTGTGGTAAATCCTGGTTTGAAAATGTGTTGTAGATTTTTTTTACTGATGCCTTTTCCCGTATCAGATATGTCGATTTTTATTTGATGGGTTTCTTCTTGGATATCAATGTTTATCATACCAGAACCTTCCATCGCATCAAGCGCATTTTTCAATAAATTTTCAATTACCCAATCAAACAAAGGTGCATTTATTTGTGCCAATAAATTATCATTCTGATGATTGTTTAACTTGAATATCACTTTATCACTAGCTCGTCTTTTGATATAAAGCACCATGTTTTCAATTTGTGCAGAAATTAAAATGGGCTCTAGTTTTGGCGTACTGCCTATTTTTCCAAAACGGTCACTCACCAATTTTAATCGTTCAACATCTTTACTCATTTCAATAGCAATCTTTTCATTCTGTTTGTCGTCTTTGAGCATTTCAACCCAACCTTCCAAAGAAGATATGGGTGTTCCCAATTGATGTGCGGTTTCTTTTGCCATGCCCGCCCATACTTGATTTTGGGTTGACTTGTTTCGTGTAGCGATGGTCGTTAATGTAATAAAAATAAAAAGTGCTACGATGAAAAGTTGAATCAAAGGATAATAACGCACCTCTTGCAAAAGTTTTGAATCGCCATAATAATATTTATTAAAAATAAGCGGCTCGTTATTTATAACAACTTCAATGCTTTTATGTTGTTTCATAAAATCTTTCAGTTTTCTTCTAACGTAACCACTGTCTTTTTTTATTGTATTGGAATCTAGATTAAGATAGTTACCAGTGGGGTTATCGTTTTCATCTGTTTCAATTATAGGGATTTCGGTATTTTCACTAGTGATGATATTGGTTAGATTTAAAGTAGATTGATCTGTCGTAAAACCTTTTGTTTTTAATGATTCCGCCCACACATGTACTTTTTTTCTTTCGTCATCTGCAATTTTTTTAGATAAGTAATTTGAATAAAAAATCGTTGCAATAACAATAGAAATTGCAACCACAGCCAAAGAAGTACGCCAATTTAAAAATGAAGAAAACATAAGTAAAAGTAATGATTTGGCAGTTAAAAATGTAAGTTTGCACTGGTATAAAATCTCAACTAAATAAATCTTAAAAAATCAAACATGTCATATATGCCTTCGGTTGCCGTTGTGATTTTAAATTGGAATGGAAAGAAATATTTAGATCAGTTTCTTCCATCGGTTATGTCATCACTTTACGAAAACATGCAGGTGATTGTAGCAGACAATGCATCAACAGATGATTCTATTGAATTTTTAAAATTAAATTATCCCAGTATTCGAATCATACAGAATAGTTCTAATGAAGGATTTGCAAAAGGATATAATACGGCACTAAAGCAAGTAGAAAGCGACTATTATGTTTTGTTAAATAGTGATATTGAGGTAACGCCTAATTGGATTAGTCCTATAATAGATTTGATGGAATCCGATTCTAAAATTGCAGCTTGTCAACCTAAATTATTATCATTCAAAGACAAACATTTATTTGAATATGCTGGAGCGAGTGGGGGATGGATTGATCGGTTTGGGTATCCATTTAGTAGAGGGCGAGTGTTTGATGAATGTGAAAAAGACAATGGTCAATATGATGATGCCACTGCATGTTTTTGGGCAACAGGAGCAGCATTGTTTGTTCGTGCTACCGTTTATCATGAAATGCATGGATTGGATGAATATTTTTTTGCACACCAAGAAGAGATTGATTTATGTTGGCGAATGCAATTGTTTGGATATAAGATTTATGTAGAACCTAAATCAGTAGTATATCATGTGGGTGGTGGCACACTACCCAAAGGGAATTCGAAAAAAGTGTATTTAAATTTTAGAAACAACCTAATTATGCTTTGGAAGAATTTACCCTTTTTTAAAGCATGCTTTATAATTCCATTTCGTTTTTTGTTGGATGCTATTGCCGCTTATAAAGAATTGTTTAAAGGAGATACTGCATATTTTATGGCGATTGCAAAGGCGCATTTTAGTTTTATGTACTGGATGTTTTTTGTAAAAAGAACAACACCGAAGCCCAAAAAAGCATCTGCAAAATTGTTAGGATGTTACAACGGGAGCATAATCTGGCAATATTTTATAAAAAAACGAAAATTATTTTCAGAAATAATTTTATTGAAATAGTATTTTTTAGCGTTTAGCCCTTATTTTTGCCAACGAATTAAATCATTGAAATTAGATAAATCGTATTTAAAAACGTGTTCAAATAGTAATTATTTACACTACTCATTTTAAATTTAATTATTTACACAATTGTTTTTTTGATTTTAAATAAATAGCTATTTTATGCAACAAGAACAACAAGATACTTTAGAAAATAACAAAAAAGACTTTACCCACAACTGGGTTTCATCCTCTAGATTTTTATTTTATTGTCAGGTTTTTGTATTAATAGCATTTATTTTAGGTGGATGTTATAGTTTATACACACATGGTTACAAAGGGAAGCCTGAAGTGAACGTACCGGATAATACTTTGTACAATCCAAAATATAAATAAAATAATTTTGTTTTTTTCGGAATGCAAACATTATTTTTGCAGTCCTAAAAAATTAGTTCTTAATACAATCGCGGAAGTAGCTCATTTGGTAGAGCACGACCTTGCCAAGGTCGGGGTGGCCGGTTCGAGCCCGGTCTTCCGCTCAAAAAAAAGTCCCGACAACGTCGGGATTTTTTTTCAAAATTTGTTTTGCAGTTTTGCTGAACAAACGTGTCACTCGGGTGGTGGAACTGGTAGACACGCAGGACTTAAAATCCTGTTCGCAGTAATGCGAGTGACGGTTCGATTCCGTTCCCGAGTACTTGGATAAGTCAAAACCCACGACTGGCGTGGGTTTTGTTGTTTTAGAAACTCTCTGGTAGTAAAAACGGTAGCTGGAATTTGGGTTGTCAATCATTCTTGTTTTTGTTTTTTTGTCTCTCTTTTACCTTTTCAATCATCATTTCCAACCTAATTTTCGAGTTGTTTTTTATGTAGAGACCCAGGTTTTTTTGTGTGCGGTGGGAAGATACCAACATAAGGTCTCTGTCTGAAAATCCCCATGAAGATAAGTTGGTAATCATGGTTCTACGACCAACATGAAGACTCAGTAATTCGTGTCGTTTTTTGATTTCTTTTACTCTCTTACCACCTTTTGTATAACTCACCTCAATGTGTCGGTTTAGACCCTTGGTCATCTCACCAATTATTTTGAGGTTGTCATTCATTTTCTGTTCCGAAATCAACCGGGGAAAATGACCATTGTATTTATCAAGTATGGACTGTGCGGCGGGAAAAATTGGTATACCTGAATCTTGGTGTGTCTTCTTATTATTGATATTGATGACCAACTGGTCTTTGGGAATGTCATTGAACGCCTTGAAATCTGAAATTCGTAACCCTGTCCAACAAAGTATTAAAAATTGGTCACGAACTAATTCGAGCGTAGGGTTTTCACTCAAATCAAGTTTGTAAATTTCGTCCAATTCACCCTCTTCTAGCGCGATTGATGTTGTTTCCTCTTTAGCGGGTGAAATTTTGAATTTCCTGAAAGGGTTGTATGGAATAACATCCTGGGAGTACAATACCTCGAGGAAAGATTTCAGTGTTTTCAACCCTTCACCAACTGTATTCAATTTCAATTTCTTTTCAATGGTCAGAAAATTCTCAAACCCGAGGATGAATTCTTTGTTGATTATATCTGTGGATGAAATCGTTTTTTGGTTGAGATGTTTACAGTACTCCTTCATTTTGTTCAGGTTCGACCTGTAGTTACGAATGGTGGTCTTTGAAAACAACTTACCTTGGTTGAGTACTTTACCTGACTCTCTGTCGTCTATTATTTTTTCAATTTGTACCAAAATATCACTGACTTTTTTGGTTGGAAAATAGTCTTTGAGTTCAACATTGGAAGAAATGTATTTCTTTATTTCCTCCTTATCAGGTCTTCTGTTTTTCTGAATCCAAAATTCCCTGTTGAACTCTTCTATATTGTTTTGTAGTTTGTCCAACAGTCGTTGTACTGTAGATGAATTATTGACACCTCGTCCTGTTTTCATTCGTCCTTTACCCCAGTCCTTTTTGTTTACCCTAAGGTCAGGAATTCTAAATAATAATCTTTCAACCCCGTAAAAATTTACCGAACAATGTACCGAAGCGGTAGGATTTTTCTTTAACGGTTTGATGAAGAATGTTACTCCCATGATTTTACTTTTTTAAATTTTGTGAACCCATCGAGTTCACTTTCGTTTATGAGTATTTTACGACCAATTCCCATATTGGTCAACCTACCATCATTAATAAATCTACTAATGGTGTTTGGTGAGACTCCTAGTTTAACGGCGGACTCTTCCCGTGTTAGTGTTCGACCTTTTTTCAGAAGTCGGTTTTCCAATTCGGGTAGTTCTTCTTTGAATACCCCTCGGACTGATTCTTTAACTAGGTTAGTTATAAACTTAACCAAGTCATTTTCGTTAACCATAAAATTTTGATTTTAAAATCGTTTATTGATTAATTAATAAACTTTATTTTTTAAAAAACAAAATCTGAAGAAAATTTATTTTCTGGAAGGTATGGATTTTTGATTTTCAATGGAAATCAATATTGGTGCGGTGTAAAAGAGAATATTTAGTAAGGTTATTTATTAAACTAAAAAATTAATTCAACTCATTTATTCACTCAACTATTTACTTTTTAAAAGTTCCGTTGTATTTATTGTAAGTAAGATGTTTTAAGGTTTAGTCCTCAATACCATAGGTCTACTTATAAAATGTCCACAATAATTATTTTAAAAACATGGATTACAATGAAAAGGGTAGGACGACCAACTAAGTACAATGATAAAGAAGAGTACGACGAAATAAGAAAAGAACAGTACAGAACAAGTAAAAGGAGGTGTAGAACAAAAAAAAAACTAATTAATGAAATCGAATTAATGACACCAAGACAATTCAATAAGAAATACCAACAAGACCTCATTAATTATATTAACAGATACGATTTCGATTATTTTTTCACAGGTACCATTGACCTTACCAAATTAGATAAACAAGAGTTGTGGAATATTAACGAACAAATAGACAACGATAACCATTATTACCAAACTGAAAATGGATATATGGTTGAAAAAAAAGTTGGAATTCAAACACTTCGTAGGTACACAGAAAGGTACATTAATTTTTTATCCAAATTGAACTTGGTCGAAAGGTCATTTGTGGTATTTGAAATAGGAAAGAACAACAATTATCATGTACACATTATGTTCCAATCGAACACAAATAAAATTAACTTCGAAGACACCACAGAGAATACTTGGTTAATGGGTAACTCACTAACACTACCCATCGTTGAAACGGAATCTGATAAAACAAAACTTATCGGGTATTGTGTAAAGGAATTGAAACCCTCCTCTACTAAAATATCAGACACTAACAAGGTTGATAATTGGTTTGTTACAGGTGATTACCAAAATAATAGAAAAGTGATTATTAGGTCTAAAGATGTCTATTGTGAAAGTTCAACAATTTTATTAACTAAATGATTGATTAATTCAGGGTCTATTTTATTTAAAAAAGATTTGGATTGAGGAATCAGTTTATCGTCTTTAATGTATCGATAGTAATATGTATCATTCTGATTAGATATTAAACAATTAGGAATTTTATCATGAATCTTTACTTTCAAATTGGATTTCAAATATGATTTTAGAGAACCTAAACTTGGGTCGATAATAATTTCTTCTCCATCGAATTCCAATACACACCAAGTATGATAATTACCTACTAAATTACCATTTCGTTGATATTTGTCTTGTCCGTAAATATGATATTTGTCGACTTTATCTTTTAGGAAAAGAACACCAGTTGTTTCTTTCGTTTTATACCCCAATTTTTCCAATCCGATAGATAAACAATGACCTGTTAAATAACAAGAACCTGATGAAGAGGTGGATATTTCATTCAATTCTGAATTATAACCATTACAAATGTTTTCCAATAATTGTTTTAGTTCCTGATACATTGTTTTATTTTAAATTTACAGTAAAGAAAGATACCGCACACTAAATTTAAAAAAATGATAGAAATAAAAAATGGTGATTGTTTGAGTTTAGTAAAAAAAATTCAAGATGAGAGTGTTGATTGTATTATCTGTGACCCACCATATTTTCTTTCTAACGATGGAATGACTTGTTCATCAGGTAAGATGGTGTCTGTCAACAAAGGAGATTGGGATAAAAAGGATGGATATAAAGAAATTTACGATTTCAATTTGAATTGGATTAAGGAATCATATCGAATATTAAAGAAGGGTGGGTCAATGTGGATTTCAGGTACTTACCACAATATATATATTATTGGTTCAATTATTCAATCTCTAGGTGATTTTAGAATTTTAAACAATATAACCTGGGTAAAAAAATCACCTCCACCCAATTTATCTTGTCGATTCTTCACTCATTCAACTGAAACCATACTTTGGATAAGAAAGGGTTTGAAATCAAAACACTATTTCGATTATGAATTAATGAAATCTTTTAATGAAAACAAACAGATGAAAGATGTTTGGGTTATTGGAAGACCTAAAAAAGAAGAATATAAATTTGGTAAACACCCGACTCAAAAACCCGAAGAACTTATAGAGAGAATGTTGTTATCTTCAACACGAGAAAACGACCTTTGTGTTGATTTTTTTGGAGGTCTTTCAACAACTATGGTTTGTTGTAAAAAAAATAACAGAAATGGAATAAGTTTTGAGATAAATCCTGATTTTCATAAATCATCAAGAGAAAGATTAAAACACACGCACACAAAAAAATAAATGGAAAAAGAAAAAAAAATAGAAGTAAAACCCATTTTAAAATGGGTGGGGGGTAAACGAGAATTACTACCTGAGATTAGAAAAGTTTATAGTGACTTAACATTTAATAATTATATTGAACCTTTTTTTGGCGGTGGGTCAGTGTATCTAGATATATTGAACATTTTCGGTCATAGTCTTAAAAAAACTTCAATAATAAATGATGTAAATAATGATTTGATTGAAATGTATAGGAATATCAAACTATTTCCAAATGAATTATTGAATTGTTGTATTTCGTTGGAGAAAGATTTTTTGAAATATGGTTATTACCACATTAGAGATAGGTTTAATGGTATAACAAGAGATAAACAATTAATTGAAAAATATCAAGGGGTTGAAAGAAGTTCATCTCTAGTTGTGTTAAATAGAACTTGTTTTAATGGTTTATACAGAACAAATCGAAGTGGATTATTCAATGTACCAGAGGGGAAGTATAAAAATCCAAAAATAATAAACTCAGAAAACCTTTTTGAGTTATCTCAATTACTACCAAAGATTGAAAATATACGGAACGGTAATTTTGATAAAATTCATGAAATTAAAAAAGATGATTTAGTTTATTTTGACCCACCATATCATCCACTCAATGAGACTTCGTCATTTACAGACTACTCAGGTTCTTTTGGGAAAAATGAACAAATTAAATTGAAAGAATATTTTTCTAAATTAGATAAAATGGGAGTGTTTGTCGTACAATCAAATTCATCCTCAAATTTTATAAAAGAATTGTATTGTGATTATGATATTCTTGAAGTTGATTGTAGTCGAAATATAAATTCAAAGGGGGAAAAAAGAGGTAAAATAAAGGAGTTTTTAATACTTGGTAATACAATTTCAACAACTTTAAGTAAATAGGATTTAATTTGAATTCTTTTACAATCCAATTATTGAAAGTGGTATTTGATTGAAGTAATAATGACAACCCACGGAAATAATGTAATCATGTACATCACGATACTCATGTCTTTTGAACCAATCGTTTAGTATGTATATATACTCTACTTTGACATTGATAAAATTCATCAATTTAGTGTACTGTAATTTCTTAAAGTGACAAGTTTGTAACTTTTCATCTACACTACCTGAACCACTCTGAAATTTTTTCTCAATTATGTATAGTGTATTTGTTGAATAGTTGTAAAATCCTTCATCAGGAAGTAATTTTTTCGAAATAATATTGGAGGAATCGATTCCTTTGGGTTTCAATAGTTTTGTGTATAAACCACCTTTACCACACAAAATCCCAACTACTAAATTACTTTTAAAAACTTTACCGTCAATAACTTTAAAACCAGGAACTTTATTTAATATGTCTTCCAAACTTGTCGTCTGTTCGAATAATAAACCATTCGCATTGGTGTTAGAACCACCACCCACTTTATTTGGTTGTTTCATAGTTAAATTCCGTATTGTTTCATTATTGAATCCAACTCTCTCCACTTCTTATTCTTAGAAAAGTTGGCGGCGTAGAAAGAAGTTTGACCATCGATTAAGACCTGGTACATTCCCAATCTTTTAATTCTTTTTTTTAGTACCGCGAACTGTTTATTTTCTTCCGCAATCATCCCGCCATAAATTACAGAGAACCACATATCAATTTCTATGGAATCAGTATTGTAGTTTTTTGAAATATCTGTGATTAAATCATTGATTTCAATAGATATGGTTTTTGAAGTAGGGTTATAAAACTTGATGTAATCATCATAAATCTTTTGATGACCATGTTTCTGACCTAAATCGTAAAGTCTTGAAAAGTATTCTGTATCGAGTGGAGGATATCTTTTTTTAGTTGGTGTTTCAAGATAAACACACCAAGAATCAAATTTTCCTGAATCAAATTCGATTTTAAATTGAGATGGAACCTCTTTAATTAATTTCCCCATACCGGAAAATTAGCAAACATTATTGAATTACGCAAGAGGTAAATAAAAATAATATGAAGTTCAAGAATAATAAACTGAGGAAGTTGGGAAATCAGACCATATTGAATTCAGCTGGATCTGGAATTGTTTGGAATTTTGATTGGCTTCTTATTCCCCCTCTCCCCCTATACACATAAAAAGGGTACCCCCTCCCCCGTGGTATCACCCCTCAAATAAGGTGTTTTTTTAGTGTCTAAAATGGGTGACCGTACTTTTTATGAAGTTCAAGTCATACTTCAATCATTCCACTCACCTCTAAACTCACCAAATACACATACATTCTACGACACCCACTTTTATATTTTTTAGACTACGCCAAACAAAATTGTAAATTTTCAACTGTGATTTTTCTCAAAGAATTGTCCTGTTCGTGAATATCCTTTGAAAAAATATTTTAAAAAAACTCACTCACCTACTAACTTTTTATTGAATTCGTAGTATTTATAAACATGGAAACAACACAAAATATAGTACAATACTATTCCTTAGGTAATGACTTTGAAGAAGATATTCAGACCAGACAAAATCTGAATGAACAAATTAAAAACAGATTTAGAATTTATGAAAATGAATTGAAATCTTATAATTTTTATTCATTCACAATTATAAAAAAACCTTCGAGAATTAATTATCATCTGTTCGATTTTGAAAAACTTCAAGATATATCAAGGAAACTCTCTAATGGAATGACGACTATATGTAAAGTTCCTAACAGAACTTTTTTTAAAAAGTATTTTAAAGGTGGTGTACGCACCACATCAATTAGTCAAGATGTATCTGACGATTATCCAACTTTTAACTTGAATTATTTATTTTTTTCTGATTATGATAACCTTGATGTACGAATACTGAATAATCTAAAAATAAGGTTGAAAGTTATAGACCCATCTTTGGATTTGACTTTTCATTATTTAGGTAAATATGAAAATGTCCAAATTGAAAAAGATTTAGAAAACAGTACCAATGTTGATTATTTCTCAGAAACAACTCAAAAATTGGGTGAGGACAATCTTCAAGGTATTTATAATAATCAATACCAAAGACCTCGTTTTTTTGGAACATTATATAAAACTAATTCAACAATAAAATAATCAAAATGAAAAATAGATTTAATGATTCTTCTTATGACAATATTTCTGATTTGATAGGAAGTAAGTACATACCCAATAACATTGTTCCATCAGAAATCGGAATTAAAATAATGGAAGAAATTAAAATAAATGAAGAAACTGAATCGGTAATAACGGGGTCTTATTCGGAATGGTGTCGTTTTGTTTTATTTATTATAGAAAAATATGTAGAGAATAATGTTGATGAGAAACCTATCATCAAACAAAAAAAAGTGGAACTTCCTGATTTTGGTGATTATCAAAAAATTATATTGGAGTACGAAAAGAGTATTGAGAAATCAAAATGTGAAAAATAAGTTATGAATTAAAAGGAAACAGAAATTGTTTCCTTTTTTATTGGTTGTGTACTCAATAAAATGTAAATTTAATGTGTGAATAAAAATACACTATTTATGAGAGTAAAATATAATCGTGTCTCGACACTTCAACAATCGGGAAACCGATTTACAGATGATAAAGAAAAATACGACCTAACCTTACTTGATAAGGTGTCGGGGTCTGTACCATTCAAAGACAGACCTAAGGGGAAAGACCTTTCCAAACTTGTTGATGATGGTAAGGTGAAAGAATTGGTTGTAGAGGAGTTCTCTCGACTTGGTAGAAATACAGGTGATGTTATAAACAATCTCCAATGGTTGGAAGATAAGAGTGTAAATGTGGTAATCCGAAATCTTGGTCTCCAATCTCGTCCCAATGGGAATAAAAATCCAATATGGAAAATGATTTCTTCGGTCATGTCAAGTTTATACGAGATGGAGTTAGAAAATATAAAAGAAAGAACTTTGGTCGGAAGACAGGTATTTGTTCAAAACGGGGGTAGACTTGGAAGACCTAATGGTTCTTCTGAAACAGAATCCGAGTTCTTAAAAAAGGAACAGACACAAAAAATTATCAAGTCATTGAAAAAAGGTTTAACCATTCGAGAAATCTGTAAGGTCGTTGATTGTTCAAACAAGACAATTATTAAGACGAAAAAATTGTCAGTCAAACACGGGTTGTTATTAAATTAAAAAAACGATGTGGTTTAGTTTTGAAAAGTTGATTCTACCCTCCGCTGAAACGGTAGCTGGTTTATTTTTTCAATGGTTTTATAATAGAACAGAACCATCCAAAATGAATCTATTTATGATTTTTGTATATAAATGAGTGGGGTAGTGTAACATAAGATATGTTTCTCTAATCCGTTCCCGAGTACAAAAAGTCAAAACGAGAATGAGCGCGAGAGCGATCATGGAGTTCTGACTTTTTTCTTCATTTTCATTCTGTTTCTCGCACTGATTAATATTTTTTCGACTTTTTACTTCGCTCTCATTCCCTTTCTTACTCAATTCAAAAAAAACATCAATTTTCACCTAAAACCTTTTCGCATACTCTTGTGTAGTTATTCCAGTGATGCTTTTAAAAGCCATATTAAACGTGTTGTATGATGAGAATCCACAATGAGTGGAGAGCGACTCAATGGTGTTGGTTTTAAGAAATCCAGTTTCAATTATCTTGGTGGCATCATGTATCCGCACAATTTTTTTGAAATCTGTAAAAGTTTCTCTGCAATGATATTTGAATATAAAATTGATATGGCT
>Ga0114972_10001997_pt1 | contig 15279 bp, 14 predicted proteins | sample M_140807_EF_Meta_FD_87354 | JGI IMG/M metagenome (GOLD analysis project Ga0114972, IMG submission 87354) | Freshwater microbial communities from Lake Montjoie, Canada to study carbon cycling - M_140807_EF_MetaG | ecosystem: Environmental > Aquatic > Freshwater > Lake | place: Lake Montjoie... | reverse complement strand
TTTGCAGATTGGCGTCTAACTGGTAGATATCTTGCGCCGCTAGGTTCGCTCTTGCTTGGCGAATTGCCAAACCTCTCGGCTGCACGCTGATTTCCTCCAGCCGATCCAACCGGGTCACATCGGCACGCTTGGGTTGCTTGTTAGCCCGTTCCGCCTCCACGATCCGCTGCGCCAAGATTTGAATGTCGGAAGAGACCGCCTGCATCAGGTATTGCTTCGGTTCGATGCCAGTTTTTTCGGACACCCGCGTTAGGCTGTTTTGTCGACCTCGGGCCACCGATGAACGGTCCTGACGCAGTCGATCGTCGGCAACCTTTTTTGCGATCGCCGCCGCCAGATCGTTATAGAACAATTGGATGTAGTACGAATCAAAGCCTAGCTGTTGGTAGCCTCCAATTCTGGCCATGTATTGCCGGGCTAACCGCGAGTTTTCGCCTCGGCGTTGGACCTCTGCCACCCATTTTCGGCCCAGATCATTCACCTCTTCGTAGCTGTTTGGATTCCATCGGTCGGTTTCCACCCCCAGCTTCCGACCCTCGGCTTTCAACTCTAGGATGATCTGCTGACCGCGCGGTGATTTCGCGCCGACGCGGCCCAGCTCCGGCATTGCCTGGTCGATCTTCACCTGCCATTCGGCTTGAGCGATCTCCTTCTTCATTCGTTCGCGCTCCGAAGCCGGAATGGCGATCCAACTGGTGTAGCGGCTGGGAACCGTGTACCGAATGCTCCAATCCTCAATCTGCTTGCGAGCCTTGGATTGCTGAATGCTGGTCCACGCCCAAAGCTTGCTGGCCGCATTGTTAGGCTCGATTGCACTACCCGGCGCAAACGGCACCGTGTGCCGGTAACCATCTCCCGCCACCGTGACCGTTCCCACCGAGCCCGACCGATACCGACCCGCCAGAATCACGGCAAACTTCGTTCGCGAGAGTACTCGCACGTCGCTAACCGAACCGGAAATCACGGCCCGCAAGTTCTTCACCGCTCGATTCGGCGTCGCGACAAGGGTGAAAAATCCCTGCTCACCGCCCGATTTTGCCGCCAAAAGGTTCACGTAAAGCTCCTTGCCGGCCAGAGGGGAAGTGATCGTTCCGTTAGCCGGCTTCTGATTCTTTGCCTCGTAAAGCACTGCCGCTCGTGGCCCGTCCGCTCCCCAGGTGGAGCGGAGCGACGAATCACTCACAACGTGCACCGTCGTGGACTCGAGCTTTCCGTATCGCGCCAGGTCCAGCGGCCACCGCCCGCCCGTAGGCGATTGCTCCAAAGCCTGCACCATCTGCAACTCAACCTTCAGATCGGCATTCTCGTCGATGGGGAAAATGCGAACGCGAAAGGTGTCTTTGCCTACCATTTCGATGAGGGCCGGGTCGCGTTGGCGTCGAACAATGGCCTTGTAAATCATTGCCGCTCGCTCCTTCGCCGCCACTCGCGCGACCACTTTTTCGCCCTGGTACCAGTAAGCAAACCCGGTCACCACGCCATCCTTGGGGATCTTTATCAGAAAATCGGCCTGACCCCGCCACCCCGGATTTGCGAAAACGTATGTCCAAGTCGATTCGGCAATCTGGGCTCGAATTTTGCCTTCCACCGCCAGCGTTTTTGGCAGAATCTTGATCGCATCGTCGCCACTTGGCTTCAAAACAATCTGCCCGTGCGTCAAACCGGCCATCAGGACGCAACAAGTGGCAAAAATCCCCCGCATCGCCTTTGGAACGCGCCAAACGACGCCCCGTTACAATAGAAAAGTCGCCCGATGACGGAACTCTTTAACCGATCCAAACGATTTAACTCCTGTAGCAATTAGTATGCTAATCGCTGAGCCAATCATGAGCATAAAACTTTGTATAGATCCGGGTCACGGAATGGGAAACATCAAGGCCGGAAAGTACGATCCCGGCGCTTCGGGCGGTGGACTCACGGAAGCCGATGTCGTTCTGCATTGGGCGCTAACCGGGAAATGGGTTGCCAGTCAACTCGGAATTCCGGTGTTTCTAACCCGAGATGACGATAGCGATTCAGACCCCGTATCACTCCGTGACGATCTCGCCAAGGCAAATGGCTGCACACATTTTCTATCGCTCCACTGCAATGCGGCCAGCCCGGTGGCTCGTGGAGTAGAGACGTTCTATCGGGATGCGGCAGATAAGGTCTTGGCCCAAAAAGTGCAAGATTCGCTGCTCAAGGTTTACGGCCCCGAGGTTCCAAACCGCGGTCTGAAGCTGGAAAGCCAAAGTCAGCACCCTCGGCTTGCCGTGTTAGATTTTGGCCCTCCCGCCGCCTTAGTCGAACTCGGATTCATTTCTAACGCTAACGACCGCGTGCTGCTGGTTTCGCGAGAAAAGCGGGTTGCTTTCTGGAAAGAGCTTCTGCCGAAGATTTAACGAAATCACCGTCTAGAATGGCCCGGTCGAGAGGACTCGAACCTCCGGCCTCTTCCTCCGGAGGGAAGCGCTCTATCCACTGAGCTACGACCGGGCAACTCCATCAAGTTACCCGGCGTAGCTAGTTCCATCAGCGTTGGTAGTACGCGACCAGCTGGTTCACGGCCGCCGTCCAGCCCTCAGTAAAGCCCATGGCCGCGTGCTCATCCCGCTTTTCAGAACTTACGTGCCGCGCCAAAGCCCGGTAAAAAGTGCCCTCGGGCCGATCCCAAAATTGCACCGTTGCCGTCATAAACGACTCCGCTCGAGGCCGAAAACCAGATTCGAACGAGTCGGTAAACGTGAGCTTCTCATTCGGAATTGCCTCCAAAATGCTGCCGGGATGGGTCATGGTCACCACTTTCCCGTCCGGCATCGGCCCTTGCATCACGGTTGTAAACGCGCCTCCGAGCCAGGGCTCAATCTTCGCTTCCATGGTCTTCCAAGGGACTGGGCAAAACCACTCCGTCATCAACTGTTCATCGGTCCAACCTCGCCATAGTTGCTCCCGCGAGATCGGCAGCGTCAGTTCCAACACTAAATCCGTTTCGGGGTGGAATTCGGCTTGCTCCGCCAGTTCCCGCAGTCGGCCCAGCGCCGCGTGCCAGCTCTTCTCAAAGTATTCATACCAGTCGTCTGCCACGTCGGCCGTGACCTGAAGGGTGAAGATGTCGGGCCCGCCGGTCAATCGGTATTCCTCGCGCGCTCCGGCCCAGAGTTCGGCTACCGGCCCTTCGGTGATATCGACGCCGTTTTCCACCACGCCAACGTGCCGCGCCGCAATGTATTCGCCCGGAATATGTTGAACAATTCCGCTGAGCATTCCGCCCGCCTGCCCCGTGGTCGAGTCGATACCTAGGAACTTCATGACGCTTCCTTCCGACCAGTCGCCTTCATAGAAGCATCCGGGATTGAACGCCGAGCACCAGTCGCCGAAGGTTTCGCTACTGGTCAGGGCTTTCCAAATTCGGGCGCGAGGGGCGCGGATGTCGATGGATGGAGTGAGGGTTTTCATGGGTTTTCCGTAAGACCGAATCGGTCGAGAAAGAACTCGCGGAGGTAACTGACCGCGCGGATGGCGGGTTCTGGCGAGGCGCTCGCCTTTGCCAGAATGAAGGCTCCCTGAAGGGTTGCTTGAGAAAAGAGAGCCAAATCCAGCGCCTCATCGGCTAGCGATCGTTCGCCGTCTGGGTGAGAAGCACACGCCGCCAGGGCTGCGCCAATCAAGGGCACCAAGGTTTCTGCATGATGCCAAATGTGGGCTTGGCAGGCGGCCCTTAGGGCCGGATGGTCGACGTGCGCCTCCTGAACAATCGTGCCCAAGAGGCAGGTGTAGTCCGGAGTCTCACCCCGCAAGAGCGATCGGCGGTAATCCAGATATCCCAGAAACTTCTGGGCCGGGTCCGCGATCTGTTGGTATGGTGCCGAGGCAAAAACTTGGCCGGCGTAGTCGCTGAAGAAATGCGCGGCGGCGGTAGCCATCTCCTCTTTGCTGGAAAAGTGATGGAAAAACGCGCCCTTGGTTATCCCCGCCGCCGCGCAGATGTCATCAACCTTCGTCGCCGAATAACCACGCGTGCGAATCTGCTGCATCGCAGCCACCAATATCCGTTGCCGTGTTTCTCCTGAATTTCTCATACCAACCGGTTGGTATGAATCATATCACGGTCTAAACGGGTTGTCAACCCATTTTGAAAATTGGGCCTCAACCCAGGTCGGTGAAAATGGCTAGCGGGTCAGGACTTCGTAGGTTTGAAAGTCGCTGTGCATCGGCGCGTCTTCGCCTCTGGCTTTCGCGGCCGCCAGGTCGGCAAAGCCGCGCTTATGCCCCTCAATAAACTCGGGGGAACCTACCCAGGCCCGAAACGCCGCCTCGCTCTCCCAACGACTGATCACGAGGTATGGCTCGCTGTCGTTAGCGGGACGCAGCACCTCCATATCTCGGAATCCGGGCATCGTATCAATCGCCCGCGCCCGACTGCCAAAGAGCTCTTCAAATCGCAATCGATAGTCGTCCCGAACCCGGATGTGGTTGATCGCAACGAATCCCAAATGGGATGCGGAAGAAGAGGTAGCTGATTCCTGAATCATGGTCGTGCTGGCAAAACAAAAAGTTTTGGTGGCTCAAAATATATCTTAACAACACAAAAAAGTCAAGATTAAAATCACCCTTTCCGCCCCGATGGCGTTCGAAGATGTCAGAAACTTCCGCTTCGCGTTATAATGACCCTCGGTTTAACAAAACCAACCTCCGGGAGAATTGATTGGCAGGAGTAGCTTTTAAGAACGTTACGAAGGTGTACGGCAAGGATGTAAAGGCCGTCAATGACCTGAATTTAGACATCCGCGATCAGGAGTTCATGGTACTCGTCGGTCCCTCGGGATGCGGCAAGACCACCGCTCTGCGAATGATCGCCGGGTTGGAAGAAGCCACCGACGGCGACATCATGATCGGCGAAGTCCGCGTGAACGATGTTCCGCCCAAGGATCGCGACATCGCGATGGTATTCCAGAACTACGCGCTGTATCCCCACATGAATGTGTACGACAACATCGCGTTCGGTCTACGCCTGCGGGAGTTGAAGAGTTTCTTCTGGCAGATTAGCCACATGGCGGACGCCAAGAGGATTCGCGAAGATATCGACAGTCGGGTCAAAGAAGTCGCCCGAATGCTTGATATCGAAAAGTATCTGCATCGAAAGCCAAAGGAGCTTTCCGGCGGTCAGCGACAGCGCGTCGCTCTGGCCCGGGCCATCGTGCGAAAGCCGAAAGTCTTCTTAATGGACGAGCCGCTGTCGAACCTGGACGCCAAACTACGCGTTCAAACCCGAGCCGAGCTCATCCGCCTCCACCGCCAACTGGGCATTACCACCGTTTACGTGACGCACGACCAGGTGGAAGCCATGACCATGGGTCAACGAATGGCTATCATGCGCGACGGCGTGTTGCAGCAGTGCGACATTCCCGAGCAGGTCTACCAATTCCCCGCCAATAAGTTCGTGGCTGGCTTCATCGGCTCGCCTCCTATGAACTTCATCCCCGCCGTCATTCGCGGTGGTCACATCGACGCCGGTGATTTCCAACTCCCCATTCCAGCCGGTAATCCGGCGGCCGGGCAAGAAGGGAAGTCCGTCGTGCTTGGTATCCGACCGGAAGAAATTCTTGACGCGGCGCTTCCCAGCAATGTGGTCGCCACCGCTGAGAACACCATTCAGGCGAAGGTCGACGTGCTGGAGCCGCTAGGCTACGAGTACGTCGCCTATATCGCGGTCGGGAAGATCAACCTCACCGCCACCATCAGCAACGAGACCAAGGTGAAGGAAAACCAAGTCTTTCCCTTCCTCATTAACATCGAACGCATCCACCTTTTCGACGCTGAGACGGAAGAAGCAATCCGGTAAGGGCCCTTCTTCCCTAGGTGATCGCCGCTGGCAAGTCGCCAACGGCGATCATTTTTTACATGCAATAGGGGCGATCGCTGAACTCGGTCGAAGAGTTTTGAACCTTGAGGTGTGAATCCGAAGCTTTGATGGGTGAAATTTGACGCTATATGCATTCAATGTCACATTCATCATCATTACGTATCCATGGAGTGGATGATCGGTATTCAGCCGAGGTTGGTGACCGTAGAGTTAGCTTTCGCCCCCATCGCGGGTGAGACGCAAGTTTAGTCGGGGATCTCGATTTGGGAAGTCGAATTGAACTGATCTAGATTATCCTGCAAATCGTCGATTTCTTGTTCGATTCGGGACACCTGTTCCTCCACCTCCACCGCCGTGAAAGTCACCTCGTATTCCTGCGGCTCCTGAGCCATGAAGGGAGCCAACTGACGGCCAGATTTGGTCTCCAATTGTCGCCACATGGCCACCCGACCCTTCAGTTCCGCAATTCGGTAGATATCGGCTTGCACCGGAGCATTCGCCACCGAAATCGCGGCTTTGATCTGGACTAGCTTAGCTACCTCAGTCTCAAGGTCGACCAACTTGGCGCGGAGGTCAAAGCCCGGGTCGCTACCTACCAGTCGAGAGTTGTGCTGAATGATCAGATTTTGCAGCTGGGCAATCTGCTGCGCAGTCCGGTTCTTTTGCTTAAGCGCTTTGCTGATGGTCACTTTCATCGTTTTTCCTTTCCCTCGCCGACATAGTTTTCCTGCGGAGGGAGGATGATTATGATCGCGCCAACCGGTTTGGAACCTCAATTGGTCCTAATGTCCCACCCGGAATTGACGACTTTCGGGGCTAGCTCAGCCTGGCACGGTTGAAGCCAAGTGGTAGGCGCCCCTTAACTGGGCGCCCCCTTCGCACAACGTACCGTTGAGCGCTTGCAACTTTTCGATTGCGATGCCTAAATCGCCAGTCGTTAGGCCACTGGGTACGAAGCAGTCCCATTTCTTGGCGTAACATACCAACGGGGCACAAATGCACTGGGCAAAATACTTTGACTTCTACCGGGGGAGATTCCAATTGGGAATTGTCTTTGCAGTGGCAGGTCTAATGCTGATGACGTGCCGATTGCCGAATGATCGGGCGCAAAATTTGGTGGCGGACCTGGCCGACCAAGATATCGTTGCGATCACTTTAGGCGACGATTACTTCACCGAGGATCCGGTTCTCATCGGCGCTATCACCAAGGAACTACGACACGCCAGCAGTCGCCTCAATTTACGCCAACCCGCATCCAACATGGCCAACGAAATCTGCATTTTCACCAAGATCGACCGCCGAACCTGCGTGATCGAAACCGGACCAGATTCGTACGCGGACAATATTTCTGACCCGATGAACAAGATTTTGCCCAAGATGGAAAGAGTGGGGCCAGGGGTTGGCCCCACTCTCATCCCCGCCGACGCTTGGCGAAACGAGACGCGATTCAACTAACGGCTAGTTGGTAACGCGCATTCTTAGGTTCGTTGAGACTGATCCCAGCCGAACTCCATTTCGATAGAGGCCCCACTGGAAATCGTAGGTTCCTGCCGTTGCGGGAGCCGTGAGATTCACGTTGAAAGTGAAATCATCACCCGTGTTCACCACTTGGCTGGGACTCAAAGGTACCGATGAAACGCCCCATCGGGTCGTCTGCGTGGGGTTCTCCGCCACCAGCGAGAAGCGATTGCGTCCGCCGGCCGCCCACGGCATTCCGCCGATGTTGCGGAACTTGATTGCCGCCGAGAAGGCTGAACCTTTCACCACCGTGGTCGCCACGGTCTGTGACACGAACGCCGCGTTGTACGTTCGCACCAACCGTTTGAAGGGAACCGAATCGGTCGTGGTCACGATGCCCGCCCCGTTGGTGTACTTGGCGGTGGCGAAGTACTGCTTACCATCGGCTAGTCCGGCGGGTGGCAGCATGTAAATGACCGGTCCGACGGCCGTCACCTCGCTATCAGTCACAACTTCCGACCCACCCGGGGTGGTCCCGATGCTAATGGTCACCTTATCAATGCCGGATTCAGTGTCATAGCCCCAATGGTGGAACTCCAGATAGTCGCTATCCGACCACTGCGAGTTGAAGTAGGGCACCACCGGTGCCGTTGAGTCGTCGCTGCCGTTGACCAAGAAGTCCACGCCCGGCAAGTCTGACCCCGGCACTACGACGGCGCGCTTGGTCTTGGTGGTGCCGCTCAACGTGCACCAGACCTTGAATTCCCCGGCAGGCAACTGGTCGTAGCGATACGTGCCGTCGGCCCGCGTGGTGGTGTTGAAAATCGTGCCGCCGGTGAGCAATTGCGCCTTAACCGGCACGTTTGGCGTAGCGACCATGCCGTTGTAGACAATGCCCATGATGGCACCCGCCGTGGCCAGGCGCGCATCTTCCTCGGCAAGCAAGTAACTCGCGTCCATCGAACCGAATCCTTGGGTGTTTTCCCAGGATCCTTTCGGGGCACCGTAAACGCCTACAGCGCTGCGTTCAATGGCTCGGAACGCCCGCAGGTTTGACCAGCCGTCTGCGGCTCGCAACTCGTATTTGCCGTAATAGAGTCCGGCCGCCCCCGCAACCACCGGGCAAGCCATCGACGTTCCGATAAGGTAGCCGTAGCCGAGGTCGTATCCAGGGGGTGGCTCGCCGCTTTGGGCGTGCATGATCGGGTTATCGGTCCGCATGGTGGTGCTGTACATATAGGTGTACATAGCCACGGGGTTATCCGGGTCAAAGACAATGATGATGTTGCCGCCCGGAGCCGCCACGCAGATGTAGTTGCCGGTGCCCGCGTAGTAGTCGCTCGCGTGGGAATACCCCATGCCATTGGCCGTAACGGCGAGCGAGCCGCTGCACGCTGCGGGATAGATTGGCCCCAGGTCGCCGCCGCCCGCTCCGCTTTCGTTACTCGCACAAACCACCAAAACGCCCTTCTGCCAGGCATAAGTGACGGCGTCTTGGAAGAGTTGGGAATAGCTGGTGGTACCCAACGACATGTTGATGATGTCGGCTCCGTTGTCGGCGGCGTAATAGATCGCTCCCGCCGCGTCGGCGTCCGATCCGTTACCGGTGTCATCAAACACGCGGAGGATCATTCCCTGCGAGTTGTGGCCGATGCCAATCATGCCCTTACCCTCGTAGGAGGCTCCGTTATTGCCGCTAGCCAGTGCGAGACCCGCCACGTGGGTGCCGTGTCCCAACGTATCTTCCACGGGGTCGGTGGCGTACTCACCAAAGGTGAAGTAGCCTCCCCGGGCAAAGTCTAACTGCCCGCCGTTAAGAATGTCGGTATCGCCGCCACCGTTATCAAAGTCCGGATGCGTCATATCCAGACCGGTGTCAATGATCGCGATCGTTGGTTCGGTCCCGGTTTTCTCGGTGTAATCGGACCATATTCCTGGCCAGTCCGTCCAAGCTTCCATGGCCGAAACGTCATCTAGGTACCAAAGACGGCGAAACTCCTGATCGTCCCCCAGGATCACCATGGGAGGCCCGTTCTCGATGACCGAGAAGTCAGGATCGTTCGGGTCCGGCATCAAAGGGTAGATCTTGTTCAGCGGCTCGGCGTAGCTAACCGACCGGCGCGCCATCAGGTCTTTCGCGGCCAGGTGAGGGTCTTGCCCAGGGGGCAATTTCCAGATCGTCCAATTTGAATTGTAAACCCGGCTACGCATCACGGCTCGCTCCATTCCGGGGATCACGAATTTGCCTTCTCGCCGGCGGGTGTTAAAGAGATCCTTAGCCTGCGCGGGAGTTAGGCGAATCTTGATGTATCCGGGAACCGTCTCGTTGAGCTTACGGGGAATGGTGTTGAACTTACGCAACGCCAACGTCAAGGTTTTAAGCGCATCGGCGCCGGGGAGGATCGGCCGGGGGCGAATCTGCGCCTGTCCCATGGTGACCAACCCGAGACAAGTCACGGCCAGTGTGGCAAAAATCGACAAGCGGCGGCTTTTCATAATCCAAGCTCCGGGCGCAATCATCCCGTACTATTAGTTATAAGGCGATTCTACTCGGATGTGTGTTCCCAAATTGAGAAAACTTGCTGAAAGATTAGCAGCGGCTGACATAGCTAACCGCTTATGACTTTTGATCGAGAATTACGCAAGGCATTGATGGCGGCGGGGATGCCCTCTCGTCCCATTCCACTCAGTTTGTCGCCGCCGTAAGGAAGGGCGTCAAATCGAACGCTCGGCGGCGCATTCAGGGTCAGTCCGGGATAGTTGAGATTTGCCTCTGCCCACTTCAAATCCGGTGGAACTTGCGAGTAAATCCCGGCATGAATAGCGTACGCGCTACCGGCCAGTGCCGATTCCACTTCACTCAAGTCCGACCATCGGTGAACGGTTAGCAGCGGGCCAAACGCCTCTTCCCGCAAAACTCGCCAGCTCGGAACCGTGCCCGCCGGAACCTCAATCACGACCGGATAAACCAGATTCCGCTCCCGGCAGACCGCGACCCCGGTTTCGGAAATCAACGATTCCATTCGGTCCGCCGCCGGTCTGTCAATCAGCGGCCCGCATATCGTCGTCGGATCGGCGGGGTCGCCCGCGGAGCAAGCTTCCGCCGCTGCCCGCAGCCCGTCCAAGACGTCGTCGGCGATGGAATCATGCACCCAAACTTGCTGCGTTGAGATGCAGATCTGGCCCGCGTAGGCAAATGCGCTCTGGGCAATTTCGGGAATCGCCCGATCCAGATTGGCACTCGGAAACAGCACGACCGGCGCGATACCTCCTAATTCCAGAATCACCGTCCGCCGGGCCAGCGCGCGCAGATCCCAACCGACGGCGACCGATCCCGTGAAACTGAACACCTCCACCCGCGGGTCACTCACCGCCCTTTTGGCATCGTCATTGGCGCCATGCCAGGCTTGCACTGTCCCCGGCGCGGCCCTAGCGGAGTGAATCAGCCGCACTAGCGCCAGCGTGCTCAATGGCGCTTTCGGGCTTAGTTTCAGGATGATCGGGCAACCCGCCGCAATCGCTGGCGCCAGCTTATGCGCGGCCAAGTTTATCGGCCAGTTGTAGGGCACGAAAGCCAGAACGGGACCTGAAGGAACTGTTTTCTGCCACCCTGCGAACTGACCTGCCCGGGCATCGGGCGCCAAATCTACCGGCGACCAATCATCGCTCGGAACGTTCTGCGCTGCCAGCCGGAACGTAACCTCCCCCCGATCCACTTCGCCAAAAGCCAGCGTGATCGGCTTTCCAATCTCCTCGGTCAGCAGTTCGGCTAAGTAGGTACGACTTTCATAAATCAAGTCGGCAATCCGCGTCAACAGCGCGCTCCGATCCGATGGACGGCCCAGCCGATTCTCCCGGTGGGCAATCGTCGCCGCGTCCAGAGCATAGTCCAGCGTCGCCCAGGTGCCTTCCGCGACGTAGCCGACCAAATGGTCATCCCATGGACAGCGCAAAATGTCTTTCGCCAACGACGAATCGCACGGTCCGCCCATCCAAAATCCGTCAATGAGCAACTCTCCGTGGTGCATAGTTACAACGTGAACATTTTGCTAATTCTGGCGGCGATTGCTAGTGCGATTGGCGGGATAGTTGCCTGGGTCATCATTCTCATCGACGCTTTTAACGATGAGTGGTGGAAAGCGTTACTTTTCCTCTTCATTCCTTTCTACGCGTTCTTCTACGCTATATTCGAATTTGAGCACGACCGAAAGTGGGAAATTGTCTGCCTATTCTTAGCAGGCACCGCCCTCTCGCTCGCCTTCCTCAAAATGGCGTCCTGATCTGCGTCAAAATGAATCCTGGGTTCGCCGACACGCGGGTCGGCGAGATCCCAAACGCGTTATGAAATCAGCTTTGTCGGATTTTCGAGGTAATGCTTAATTCGGTTGATGAAGTTCGCTCCCACCGCGCCGTCCGTCACCCGGTGATCGAGCGAGCACGTGATATTCATGCGGCTTCGCACGGAAATTTCATCGTTTTCGTCGGCAACCACTTTCTTTCGGACGCTCGCAATCGCCAAAATCGCCGAATTCGGCGAGTTGATGATGGCGATAAAGTTATCGACATCTAACATGCCCATGTTGGAAACCGCGAAAGTCGAACCACTCAGTTCGTCCAAGCCCAGCTTGTTCTCTCGCGCCTTCTTGGCTAGATCCTTGGATTTTGCGCCAATCTGACGTAGAGTCAGTTGGTCGGCATTCTTGATCACAGGCACGGTCAAGCCATCCTCAATCGCTACTGCCATGCCCACGTGAACGCCGCCGTAAACCGTCAGCTTATTGTCGCTGAACGAAGCATTGACGTTCGGGAAATCTCGGAGGGCCAGGGCCGATGCCTTCACCACGAAGTCGTTGATCGAGACGTTGCCGCTCTCCTCTTCCTTGAACAGTTCACGCAAAGCGATGATCTTCTCCACGTCGACCTCGACGGTCACGTAGTAGTGCGGTACGGTCTGCTTACTCTGTTGCGTGCGCTGCGCCGTGATCTGGCGAAGCCGCGAGATATTTTGAACCGTATCTTCCGACGTGGCGACGACCGGAGCGGGAGTCGGAGCCGCCGCCGCTACCACCGGTGCTGGGGCCGGAGTAGATTTCGCAGCGCGAACATCCTTTTCGGTGATGCGTCCGCCGGGGCCGGTGCCAGAAATCGCCGTTAGATCCACGGAGAGTTCCGCCGCAATCTTTCTCGCCAGCGGAGAAGCAATCACGCGGTCGACCGCTGTGCTTGCCGTGGCCGATCCGTTTGAAGAGGCTGGTTCTGCAACCGCCGCCTCGACGGCCCCCGGCGTCGCGACCGGTGCCGAAGCCCCGCCCCAACCCGCCGGAAGCGATTCGCCCGCCTTCAAAATGGCCGCGATCGCTTTACCCACCGGAACGCTGCCACCGGCTTCCAGCAAAATGCCCGTCAGGGTGCCCGTGCCGGGAGCTTCCAATTCCAGGGTGGCCTTGTCGGTCTGAATATTTCCGATGACCTCACCGGACTTAACGGCGTCTCCATCTTTCTTGAGCCATTCCAGAAGAGTGCCCTCTTCCATTCCGTCGCCCATCTTCGGCATGATCACTTCGGTCATTCGCTGGTTCGTTTCTCCCTAATTAGAATACGAGGCTAGATTACCCGTCGGTCCGTTTTTGGACCGCCGGTGTTTCGGGCGCCAAAGCCGGTACCACATCCTCCGCCGTCATTGGTCTCGCGGGCACACCGTCGATCTCAAACGTGTAGTTGTAAAGCTTACGCCCACTTGAAATCTCGACGGTTTCCTTGTGCAGCGTGATTGGAGGTAAGGATGAGCTCTCTGCCATCTCAGTCCTCCATCAGCGCCAAGGCTGCCGCGCCAAGCATGCCCGCATCCTCAATCTGCTTCGCCACCGTGATCGTGGCATCCGCAAACAGGGAAGTCACTGCCACGTCTCTCGCCGTCGAGATTGCCGGATCCAACAAGAACTTTCCGGCCTTGGCAATTTGTCCACCAACCGCCACCACGTCTGGCCCAAATGTATTGATGAAGCTACCAATGCCAACCCCCAGCATCTCGCCGACTTCTCGAAACACCTGAATCGCCAATTCGTCGCCCGCTTCCGCTGCCTGGGCTATGATCAGCGGCGTCACTTTGCTCAAGTCGCCTTCCACTGTGTTCGCGATGATTGAACTTCGTCCGCGAATCAGGCGGTGAACTGCCCGCATCACGATCGCATCCCGCTGGCAGTAGGCTTCCAGCGCCCCATAGGTCCCCGCCTTGCAATCCAGGCCGTTGTGAGCAATCACTACGTGGCCCAGCTCGGTACCGCCGCCATTGGCACCAATCAAGATCATCGGGCCATTTGCACGGCCAATAACCGATTCCGACCCCAGAATCACGCCGCCGCCAATGCCGGTTCCGACCGTCAGCATCACCAGACACCGTGCCGTGCCATTGCCCGTGCCGTATTGGTATTCACCGAATGCGGCGCAGTTGGCGTCATTGCCCATGCGCACTGGCAGTTGCAGCCGACGCATCAGCGCATCCCGCACCGGAATATCCTTCCAGCACTGAAACACGCCATTTACATACTCACCAAAATTGGGAGCCCACCGCACGGTACCGGCTCTATCATCCACGTGCCCCGGAATCGCCAATCCCATGGCCACCGGCTCCTCGCGGGCATTAGAAATCGCCTGATTCACGGTTCGGGCGATTGCGTCAAAGACCGCTTCTGCCCCCTCTTCGGCGCGGCTCGGAAAGCTGTAATCGGGCCCGGCGGGCGTTCCGTCGCGATAAAAAGTCCCCGCCCGAACATTGGTTCCGCCCAGATCGATGCCGACAACAACTTTTTGCATGGCAGATTATAGGCATTTCGCCGATCTTCAGTCTCTGACCATGCGAAATGAAGCGATTAAAGCAATGTTTCCGTAGAATTTTCGGAACCCAGTGCAGATTGCCTCGGCAAGCAGCATCTAATTTGAATCATGTGTCTGTCCTATGTCTGGGTTAGAGGGGAGTTGCTAGTTTGACGAGAGAGGAAGTTCAGTCCAAGGCCGATGAAATTGTCACCGAAGTAGAAAAAGCCATTGTTGGCAAGAAGGACACCATCCAAAAGTGTGTCGCCACGTTACTCTGTAACGGGCACGTCCTCCTGGAAGACATCCCCGGCGTCGGCAAAACCACTCTGGCCAAGGCGATTGCCCGGGCAATCGGAGGAGAATTCCGCCGCATTCAGTTCACGCCAGACCTACTGCCCAGCGATGTCACCGGCACCCTGTTCTACAACCAGGGCCACAGCACCTTCGAATTCCGACCTGGACCCGTGTTTGGCAACGTCGTATTGGCCGACGAAATTAATCGCGCCACCCCCAAAACTCAGTCCTCCTTGCTAGAGGCGATGGAAGAGCGCCAGGTGACCACCGACGGAGAAACCCGGCCTCTTCCGAAGCCGTTTTTCGTCATTGCCACCCAGAACAATCTGGAAATGACCGGCACCTACCCGCTCCCCGAGGCCCAGTTGGATCGCTTCTTTGCTCGCCTGTCGCTTGGATATCCGGACCGCATCAGCGAGGTCCGTGTCCTCAGCGAGCGTCGGCTCGGTATTCCGCTCGACGAAGTGGCGGCGATCGTGAACCCAGAAATTCTTATTCAGATGCAGTCCACGGTCCGTGAAGTCTTCGTTAAGCCATCCGTTCAGGAATACATCGTTGACATCGTGCGGTCGACTCGCGAAAGCGCGCAGCTACTCATGGGCGCATCGCCCCGAGGATCTCTCCATCTGATGCGCGCCAGCCAGGCCCGCGCCGCCATGCTGGGAAGCGATTACGTGCTACCGGATCACGTCAAAGATATGGCGATCGCCGTTCTCGCTCACCGGGTTATCGGTCGGGCCGAGTTACGCGCGCAGGGAATATCTCCGACCCAAGTCATCCAAAAAATTCTGGAAACGGTACCCACACCGGTTCCTAACTGATTTCTGCTTCCTTAACTCTTTTCGGTACGTATGCGTTCGGTTGCTGGT
>Ga0114972_10001993_pt1 | contig 15288 bp, 14 predicted proteins | sample M_140807_EF_Meta_FD_87354 | JGI IMG/M metagenome (GOLD analysis project Ga0114972, IMG submission 87354) | Freshwater microbial communities from Lake Montjoie, Canada to study carbon cycling - M_140807_EF_MetaG | ecosystem: Environmental > Aquatic > Freshwater > Lake | place: Lake Montjoie... | reverse complement strand
TGCCCCGAACCCGCCCTGTTCCATGACGGCTATGGACCCGAGCGACGCCGGGCCCTGGCCAAGGCCCAGAGGCTGCGCCAGGCAATGGAGAGCGAACTGGTGGCCCGCCCCGGCGACCCCTACACCTGCGCCAAGCTGGGGGGCCTTGAGGTGGCCGAAGGCGACCGGGCCAGGGGTATGGAGCTGTTGGGGCGGGGCCTGGCCCACTGCCAACCCGACCAGATCCCGGAGCGCTACGAACTGCTCTTGCACCTGGCCCTGGCCCTGACCCCCATCGATGCGGAAGCAGCGGCGGCTAACTATCACCAGGCCCTGGCCCTCCCCCTGGATCCTCGGGTCACCCTGGCGGCCCGTCTCAACCTGGCCTCGCTCGCCCTGGACCAGGGCCATGGGGACCAGGCCGCGAGCTTGTGCCTGGAAGCCACTAGGGCCGCACCGGAGGTGCCCCTGGGCTGGTTGAACCTGGGCCTGGCGGAACGCCGCCGCGGCCGCCTGGCGGCAGCGGTTAGGGCCTACCGCCAGGCCATCGCCCTGGACCCCGCGCTACCGGAGGCCCACCAGAACCTGGCCCTGGCCCTGTTGCTGCAGGGTGACATCCAAGGGGCCCGGGAAGGCTTCAGCCACACCCTGGCGCTGCTGGAGCAGCAAAACCGCCAGGCTGAAGCCGACAGCCTGCGTCAGCGCTTGATGCCGATGGTGAACCTGAATCCATGAGTGCCCCCGTCCCACCCCTGGCCGGCCGCACCATCGCCGTCACCCGGGCGGAACAGCAACTGGCCGAAGCCCGGCGACTGTTTGAGCACCAGGGTGCGGCGGTGATTGATCTCCCCGCCCTGGTGATCGGCCCACCGGAGGATTGGGGGCCCCTGGACGATGCCCTCGCTGAGCTGGAGGACTTCCACTGGCTGATCTTCTCCAGTGCCAACGGGGTCGAGGCCGTGCAACAACGGCTGGCCAAACGGGGAACCAGCCTGGCGCACCGGCCTGCGGGGCTGAAAATGGCCGCCGTGGGCCGCAAAACGGCGGCCTGCCTGGAAGGCCTGGGGGCAGCGGCGGACTTCGTCCCCCCCAGCTTCGTCGCCGACAGCCTGCTGGAGCACTTTCCCCAGTCCGGATGGGGACTGCGGCTGCTGCTGCCGAGGGTACAGAGCGGTGGACGCACCCTGCTGGCCGAGTCCTTTGGCGCTGCCGGCGCCCGGGTGGTGGAGGTACCCGCCTACGAAAGTCGCTGCCCAGCAGGGCTCCCCAGCGCCACCCTGCAGGCCATCCAGGCTCAGAAACTGGATGCGATCACCTTCAGCAGTGGCAAAACCGTGATCCACACCCGCCAACTGCTCGAAAAGCACTTTGGGTCCGACTGGCGCCAACAGATCTCCAGGGCCCGGGTGATCTCCATTGGCCCCCAGACCAGCCAAAGCTGCAGTGAGCAGCTGGGCCGCCTCGATGCTGAGGCCAGCCCCCACGATCTCGAAGGCTTGGTGGAGGCCTGCGTGAGGAGTTTCAGAGGGCCAGCTTGACGGCGCGGCCTTTGTTCACAGGGGCAATCACCAGGTATCCCTCGTTGACATCGATGGATTGAACCTGGCAACCGGGGGGTAGCAGGGAGGTGGAACGCCCGCCCCTGTCCCCGGGTCGCAGGGTACCCGTCTCGCCGGCGGAGTTGACGATGGCCTCGCTGGAGCCAGAGCCGTGGATCAAGCCGGTGACCTTGATGGTGTTGGCCAGGGAATCACAGGCCGTGTCCTTCACCCCTGGATTCGAAACACCTGGTCCAGCCCCCCCGGCCACGACGGTGCCCGCCTCACCCTCGGCGGTTTTGGGAAGGCTCACTCCATAGGGCTTGATGACATTGCCAAACGGATCTCTGCGGCCCGATTGGAAGGAGCGCAACAGCTGGTCCTTGCTGGCCAGGGGGTCCAGCGGCAGATCCAGGGAAGCAAAGGTTTGGGGACGGCGGGCAATCACAGGGGGAGCCGGTGCCGGAGGAGGGCCCGCAGCGTCTTCCGGGGGCGGACTGGGCATGCAACCCGCCAGCAGCAGAAGTCCCAGGACAGCCGCAGGGGCTGCCCAGGGCGAGCGGTTCCCAGAGAGAGAATTAAGATTCACTTTGGACAAGATCACGGAATCGATCAAGGTTCCCCTGCAACTCCCTGGTAACAATGTTGCCCATGATGCTTGGTTCCATGATGGAGGCAAGTACCCCTGGCAACTCGTAGCTGACACTGAGCTTAACGGCGGTCCGATCTTCACCAAGGGGATAGAAGCGTACCGCCCCTTTTGTCGGCAGGCCACCCACGGATTCCCAATGCAATTGCTGGAAGTCCACGCGGCGGGAGATGCGTGCCTTCCATTGGAAGGTAAAGCCCCGCGCCACCAGGGTCCATTCCGTCAAATCTGGATCGTCCAGGGTGACGACGGATTCGATCCAGTGCATCCAGAGGGGCATGGATTCCAGGTCACTCCAGACGTGCCAGACACGCTCAACCGGAGCCTGGATTTCGGTAGTCACCGTATGTTCGAGCCAGCGTCCCATGGTGTTTGTTCTAAACCACTGCGGCGTCGAGCGCCAGCGCAAGGGGCTGTTGCAGCATGGCGGCAGCGGCGAGTTTGCCACTCATGGTGGCACCTTCCATCGAATCGATATAGTCCTGGCGGGTGTAACTACCGGCGAGGAAAAAATTGACCACTGGTGTGCGCTGCTGCGGGCGATAGGGCTCCATGCCCGGCGCCTCGCGGTATAGGGAGTGGGCCAACTTGACCACATGGCTCCAAACCAGGGTCAAGGAAGCGGCGGAGGGGAACAGGGCGCGCACCTGACGATCGGTCTCGGCCACGATGTCCTCGGTGCGGCGGGGAATCCAGGGATCCCCAGGGGTCAGAACGCACTGCATCAGGGAGCCGACGCCCTCCCGGCGGTAATCCACCGGACTGGTTAGGGCCAGGTCGGCGAAGCAACTGAAATCGGCATCGGCCGTATAGAGCAGATTGTCGAGGCCAGCGGGCCGTTGCAGGTCTGAGCGGCGCTGGAGCGCCTCAGCGGAATCCCCGAGTTCTGTGACCCAGCCGTCGTAACGCAGCTGCACCGTGGCCACAGGAACGGCCTCCAGCTGATGAATGGCAGCGAACTGGGGAAACCGGCTCCATTCCGTCGGCAACAGCCGTTGGATGCCGGGCACATCGCAAGCCGCCAAATAAGCGTCGGCCTCAACGGACCGCTCCCCCTCCGGGGTGGCCATCACCATCCGGGTGACGCGGACCTCGTCGGGCCCATCGCCCCCGCAATGGTCCACCTGAGTCACCCGATGGCGCAGATGGAGCCGCCCCCCCCGCGCCTGGATGTAGTCCAGGATCGGACCGGTCAGCCAACGGTGGGGCGAGCCCTTGAGCAGGTTGAGCTTGGAAGCCTCGGTGCGGGTGGCGAACATCAGGAAGATGGTCAGCATGCAGCGGGCCGAAATCGAGGCGCAATCGATGAAACCCAGGGCATAGGCAATCGGATTCCACATGCGTTCGATGCTGCGGCGGCTGCCGCCGTGCCCCAGGAACCAGGTTTCAAAACTGACGGCATCCAGGTTGCGGATCACCGCCATGGCCCCGTCGTAATCCACCAACCCCCGCACGATCGGGCTGGTGCCCAGGGCGAGGGCATTGCGCAGCTTGTCGATCCAGTCAAGCTGGGGAGTGGTGAAGAAGGCCTTGAGGCCGTTGAAGGGAGCGCCAAGGGCAAAGCGGAAGTCCAGCTCCCGCAGGTCGCCGCCGCGGTTGACGAAGAGGTGGTGGTGCTCCTTCGGTAGCAGGTTCTCTAGGGCGCCCACCTTGCGCATCAGGGCAAAGAGGTTGGTGTAATTGAAGAAGAACACATGCAGGCCCATCTCAATATGGTTGCCTTCCGGATCTTCCCAACTGCCCACCTTGCCGCCCATGAACGGCCTGGCCTCATAAAGATCGACCTCGTGGCCAGCTTCGACCAGATCCACGGCGGCGGACAAACCCGCCAGACCGGCGCCCACGATGGCGACTCTCACCCTTGCGCTCCCATCCAAATCCGACTCTAGGCAGGGGGGCCTCCCCATCGCTGGTGGACAACCGCCAAGGCCCAAATGCCACCAGGGGTACCCGACCTGGGCAGGAGTCCATAGAGTGAATGCCTTCGGCTCCGCAGGATCAGCAGTCATGAACAGTGCCCCCAGCAGTGATGTCGCCCTGAGCGAGGCTCCTGCCGCTACCCACACCGGCATCGATGGCAAGGGCATCCTGATCACTGAGCCAGCGATGCGCCAGTTGGGCTCCTTGGTGGGCCAGCAGGGCCAAGCCAAGCTCCTGCGGGTGGGGGTGCGCTCCGGCGGCTGCAGCGGCATGAGCTACACCATGGACTTCATTGACGCCGCCGGCGTTCGCGACGATGACGAGCGCTACACCTACAAATCCTCCGAGGGCGCTGCATTTGAGGTGGTGTGCGACCCCAAAAGCCTGCTTTACATCTATGGCATGCAGTTGGATTTCTCCTCGGCCCTCATCGGCGGTGGTTTCAATTTCACCAACCCCAACGCCTCCCAGACCTGCGGCTGCGGCAGCTCCTTCGCGGTCTGAACCCTGGCAGGCGGGTGTCGGCATGGGAATCTGAGATCGGTTCTTTTCACCGGCAGCGCTCGCACCCATGACGGCCAGTCCCGAATCCCTTTTCGATCAGGCGATTGCCCGCTACAGGGAAGGCACCCCCCCGGAAGAACTGATCGACGATTTCCTGGCCCTCACGAGCCAATCCCCCAAGCTCTCAGCGGGGTGGACCTGCCTGGCCTGGCTGCAATTGCTGCTCGACCAACCCCGGGCCGCCCTGTTGTCCGCCCGTAATGCGGTCCGGCTCAACCCCCAGGATCCCCAGGCCCGCATCAACCTCAGCGTGGCCATGCTCGAAACCGGTGCCAAAGGGGTGCGGGAGCATGTGGAAGTGGTCAAGAAGGTTTTGGTCCTGGCTCCGGAAATGGCCGACGAGCTGAACGGCTCCATCGCCGATGGCTTGCAGCGACGGCCGGGCTGGACCGCTCTGGCCAAGGTGCGGGATTGGCTGCAGACGTGAGCCGGATCCTGCTGATCAGCAACGGCCATGGCGAAGATCTCAGCGGATCCCTCCTGGGCCGCCAACTCCGCCAACGCCAGCAATCGGTAGAGGCCTTCCCCCTTGTCGGCGCTGGAGAGGCCTACCGCCAGGCCGGCCTCAAAGTGATTGGCCGGACCCGCAACTTCAGCACCGGCGGACTTGGTTACACCAGCCTGAAGGGACGCCTGACCGAGCTAGGGCAGGGGCAAGTGCAATATCTTTTCAGCCGGATCCTGACCTTGATCCGTCAGCGGCGTGATTACGCGCTGGTGGTGGCCGTTGGCGATCTGGTTCCCGTGCTGGCGGCCTGGCTCAGCGGCCGACCCACTGTGGTGTACCTAGTGGCTTACTCCAGCCATTACGAAGGCAAGCTGCGACTGCCGTGGCCCTGTGGCTGGCTGCTGCGTCAGCGTCGCATTCGGGCCATCTGGAGCCGGGATGCCCTCACGGCCGACGATCTGAGTGGACAACTGGGGCGCCCCGTTCGATTCCTGGGCAATCCCTTTCAGGATGCGGTAGCCGCCGCAGCGACCCCCACCCCCGCCGCCGGCCCTTCTCCCCAAGGGCTGGGGCTGCTGCCCGGCAGTCGCCTGCCGGAAGCCAAAGCCAACCTGGTGCTGCTGTTGGAGGTGCTCCAACGGCTACCGGAGTCCCTGCAGCAACCGGGGGCCTTGCGGCTGCAGGCGGCCTTGGTGGGGGCCCTCACCAAGGCCGAGGTCCTTGATGCCGCGGCGCCCTTGGGCTGGACCTTGGAGGAAGCAGGCCGGGGCCATGGCGGCACGGTGCTACGCCGGGGGCCTCTGGAGCTTCGCTTGGTTTGGCAAGGGTTTGTCGCGGTGCTGCGCGACAGTGACCTATTGCTGGCGATGGCCGGAACCGCGGCCGAGCAGGCCGTCGGCCTGGGCAAACCGGTGCTGCAACTTGCCGGATCCGGTCCCCAGTTCAACGGGCGCTTCGCCGAAGCCCAACGGCGCCTGCTGGGGGCCGGAGTCAGCTGTGCACCAGGGGAGAGCGGCCAGGACGCCACCCTCCGCACCACCGCAGCGATGCTGGCCGACCAACTGGAGCGGCTGGGCGATCCAGAGCGGGGACCGGTCTGGCGACGGGAGCTAGCCGAGATTGGGGCGGCACGGCTGGGTCCGCCCGGCGGCAGCGCCCGCCAGGCTGAGGCGATCATGGAAACGCTTGTTTCGCTTCGCCGGCCGTGCCGATGACAGGTTCCCAGGCCAAGCCCACCGTTCCCAGCACCCCGCCGCCGCCCGCCACCAAGGGCCTTTGGGGCAGCCTCAAGCAACTGCTGGATCGGCTCCTGGTGGTGAATGTCTTTCTGGTCATCGGCGCCGCCCTCTGGTTTGCCCTGGCCGTGGTGCTGCAAGGCCAGGGCCGGGGAGGGCCCCTCAAGGCCTTCCAGAGCCTCTGGGAGCCGCTGATCATGCCGGCGGTGGGCCTGCTGATGGCGGCGGCCCTGCTCAGCGGGATTCTGGGCTGGTGGCAGCGGCGAGGGCAGCCTTGAGGTCGCCGTAGTCGAACTCAAAACCCAGATCTGACAAGCGCTCCGAGACAACCTGCTGACCCTCCAGCACCACCTTGGCGCCATCCCCGAGCAGCAACTGCAGCAAGGGGCCAGGCACGGGCAACAGCGAAGGCCGATGCAGGGCGGCCCCCAGGGCGTTGGAGAAATCGACCATCCGCACCGGTTCGGGTGCGACGGCGTTGATGACCCCGACCCAGGTCGAATCCCCAAGGGCCAGACCCACCAACCGACAGAGATCCCGGCGGTGGATCCAACTCATCCACTGCTGGCCCGAGCCAATCGGCCCCCCGAATCCCGAGCGGAACACGGGCAGCATGCGGCCCAGGGCACCGCCATCCGGCCCCAGCACGATGCCGATGCGCAGAATCACCACCCGGCAGGCGGCCGAGGCCGCCTGGGCCTGCCGCTCCCAATCGCGGCAGAGGTCCGCCAGAAAATCCTCCCCAGCGCCACTGCTTTCGCCAAAGCGTTCTGTCTCACTGGTCCCGTAGAAGCCCACCGCCGAAGCATTCACCAGCACGCTGGGGGGATGGGGCAGCGCCGCCATGGCCGCCACCAAGGACGCCGTGGTGGACAGACGACTGGCCCGCAGGATCTGGCGTTGGGCCTCACTCCAACGCCGCTCGGCGATGGGTTCTCCGGCCAGATTGACCACGCCATCGGCGGCCTCCAGGGCCGCCAGCAGTTCCGGATGACGCCAACTGGCGGGTTGGGCTGGGTCGAGGTTCAGGCCCACCAAACGATCCGCCAGGGCAGGGAAGGGCTCGGATCGCCGACTGACCAAGGTGAGTTCATGGCCCTGGTCGAGCAAGAAAGGCACGAGCTCCCTGCCAACGAACCCGGTACATCCCATCAACAGCAGACGCATCACAGTTCCCGAGATGGTGGTTTGAGGCTAGGAGTCCGCCAGGGGTGAAGGGCCGCCCTAGGGTGCTTCCATCGCCTCAGCCGCTGATGGTCGACACCGTTCCTGCCGCCCCTGATTCCGCGACGCCGGCGCCCAGTGAGGCCGCGCCGGCGCCAGCTGCCGTCCTCAAAAAGGGGGCCCTGGTCCGCCTGCAGGCTGCGACCTATCTGGGCAGCCTGGAGGCCGCCGCCAGTGATCCCCAGCTGCCGGGATATGTGCTGGAGGGGCCTGGAGAGATTCTGATGCTGAAGGGAGAGCATGCCCAAGTGCGCTGGTGCCGGCCCGTCCCCGATGTCTGGTTGCGACTCGACCAACTGGAGGCCTATCCGGCCGAAGGCCGCCCGGCCTAAATCTCCAGCTGACGTCGTTCTTGCTGCAACATCGAGCGGCGTTGCTTCGCTTCCCGCAGCATCTCGCGGCCATCATGCAAATAGCTATCCACGTAACCCATGGTGTAGCGCTCCAATTCGCCCAAGGCATCCTGGACCTGGCTAAGACAGTGGTAAAGACTGAGTCCAAACCCACGGGCCGAACCCGGACAGGCCCTTGATCGATAGAGCTGTTCGACCTTTTCGAGGCGAGCCTGACTCTGGGAAAGAAAGGTACAGAAACACTCCATCAATTCATCGTCATAGGGATCGGCCGCCAGCGAACGCAATTGGGCTGGAAAGGCATTGATCACCTGGCCCAGCAAGCGGTCGATGGGTGCATACACCAGCTGCAACCAGCTGATCAAATCCCCATCCTGCTTAACGCTGCGGCGATGGGGCGACCCTGGGCCGCGGCGCCCCCCGCTGGTTGGGTCCGACGCGGGAGCCTGGCGAGCCCCGTCAAAGCGGCTGCGTTGCTGGCGATCCCCCAGCACCTCCCAGGCCGCGTTGAGGGCCAGGATGCGCTCGGCATCGCCACCGGCATCGGGATGGTGACGTTTGACGAGGGCCCGATAGGCGGCCTTGATCTCGGCAGCAGTGGCGGAGGGCTCCACACCGAGCACCTGGTAAGGATCCTCTGCGGCAGCCATGACCCAATGGAGTGCAGGCAGGAGTCTGCCTCATGCCCGCATTGAGCATCAAAAAGCCCCCCTTGCGGGGGGCATGGCAAGAGATCGGCAGGCGATCAGAACTTGAAGGTGGTCTGGACGAGGGCACCAAAGTTGCTGAAGGTGGCACCGCGGTTGAGTTCCGGGCTGCCATTGTTGTTCACAACTTCGTTGGTTTGTGCACCCAGGGGACGGCTCAGATAGAACACAGCGGGGGTGATGCTGATGTTGTCGGAGACCTGGAACTTGTACCACCATTCCCAGGCATAGTTGCCGTCATTAGAAAAGTTGGTGAAGGGAGTCTTGGTGGCGGGATTAATGCTGTTAGCACCCACCGACAGGGACTTGGCAAACGTGGGCTGGCCGAAGGCCATCCCAAAGGCATTACCGCGCAGGAAGACATCGGCCCACTGCAGACCAACGAACCAACTCTGGGACTCAGTCACATAGGGAGTCAGATATTCATTGGTGAAATTTTTCTGACCCGTTGGCTTATTGGGAGTGGGGCCATTGCTATTGTCGTTGAGGGCAGAGATCCCCCAGCCGGCACTGATCGAAGGCATGAGTCCGGCACGCTTGGGCTGCCAGTAGCCGTTAAGAGCAAAGTTACTAGAGGTGCCGTTGTTGAGCCACCAGCTATTTTGGGCCACAAAGTTTGTACCACGGCGCCAGTTGGAACCGGCTTGGCCGTAACGATAACCGGCAGACAGGCCCCAGCCCTTAGCCGCATAACCCAATTGCAACAGCCAGCTGGCACGGGAGCAATCGTTGCCAATACCGCCATCGGTAGCAGCAGCGGTGGTGCTGCATGAAAAATAGTTATCGTCTGAGTTTACGCTACCTGCTTCAGCGACGGGGGAAACATAGCTGGTGGTCAGGCTGAATTTACCTGGGCCCACTTTGTAGGGGGTTTTCCAAATTACCCCAGCCATAGAGCCGGTAGCTTTGTTATAAACTCCCGGAGCCCCAAAGAGCTGAAAGTAATCAAGAATTTTGTCGCCCTGACCCGTACCATAAACGCTAGGTGTCACGCCCAGAAATTCAGTATTTCTGGCCTTGGAACCCACCAAGAACTCAAGCTGACTGCCAACGGGGAAGCGATAATAGAGTCGATCAATACCAATGACATCCGAGCAATCCCGGTTGCCCGTGCAACTCGTTTGCCCAAATCCATTGGATGCAACATCCAAGGCAGTCAGGTTAACGCCATTGCCATTGAAAGCGTTATTAAAGTTACCCGTACGTAGGCGAGCATAGAGCTGATCTTTACCACTAAAGCTAGTGATGAAATTCAGCCGATAGTCATAATTGAACGTTGTGGCTCCGTATTGACGGTCGTAATTCTTGGCAGCATTGCGGCCTTTGAGATTACCGGTTGCACCTCCAGTGCCTCCAAAAACACCAATCCCGTTGCGGTTGCCGCTGGCATTAACAGCCCCAAGAACAAAGGTGGCTTGACCCTGCAGCTTGGTGGTGGTGGAGAACTGGGTGGCCTCCATTTCACCGATGCGGGCCTCGAGGCCATCCACGCGGCCCCGGAGTACGGCCAGCTCGGCCTCAAACTCCTTCATCAGCCGCTTGAGCTCATCGGTCACCTCGGTGACACGGTCAAGACAGGCATTGAGAAGGGCCGCCGCCTCATAGCGGGTCATGGACTTGGAGCCCCGGAACGTGCCGTCCGGGTAACCAGCCACGCAGCCGTAGCGCTCAATCAGGTCGGAGAGGGCCTGATAAGCCCAGTCGGTGGGGCGAACGTCGGCAAACTGGTTAACGCTTGTTACTTGGTCGGCGCTGCCGGTGGCGGCATAGCGATTGACGTCATTGAGATTGATGTCGGCTGCGCTGACGGCCAAGGGCGCCATCAAGCCAACGCCAATCGACGCTCGCAGCAACTGCTGGAAGGGCTTCATAAAATCCTCACACCAAAGAGGGCCTCCCATGACTGGAAGGAGTGGGGAGAATGTACAAGGTTCTGGATCATTGCCCTGCTTACATTGATACGCAAGGGTGTATTCCAGATCACAAAGATCACTTTGGAGCTCAATCTGCCACAAAAAACCCGGTCGTTTCCACGACCGGGTTATCAAAGACTTCACCCCAATGGAAGAGCGAGATCGAATCCTGAAAGACTCAGATCAGAAGCGGAAGGTGGTCTTAACGAGTCCACCAAAGTTGTTGAAATTACCACCACCCGGATAACGGGTAAGCTGACCCAGGGGAGCGCTTAAGTAGTAAATTGCCGGAGTCACAGAAATATTGTCTGTGACTTGGAATTTATACCAGCCTTCCCAGGCATAGTTGGCATCTCTGATGGAAGCCACGCTGTTATCCCCAGACTTAGTAATAAAGGTGGGTTGACCAACGGCCATCCCCAAGGCATTGCCCTTCCAGAACACATTGGCCCATTGCATGCCGACGTACCAGGATTGGCTTTGGGCACCGTCAAGGACGTTGCCAAAGCCATTGTCAGTCGCCAGGTCGGAATAGGGTCCGCTGCCGTTGTAGGTGTTGAGTCCCCAGCCATAGCTGATGGAGGGGAACCAAGCCCCAAACGTGGGTTGCCAATAACCACTCAAACCAACGGAGTTGACGCTGTCGGAATAACCAAATCCAGCCACTGCCAAGGGGGTGCCGTTGCCGCCGTAGATGCCGGCACCACCCTGGGAGTAGGTGTAGGCAGCTGCCAAGCCCAATACTGGACCAGCCCAGCCAATCTGGGTGGTGAAGGTGGAGGAAGAACAATCGGTTCCAATACCGCCACAGTTGGGGGCATAGGTGACGTTCGCATTGCCGACATCAGCATTGGCTGAAACGTAGTTGGCGCTGATGCTGAAATTACCTTTCTTCCACCAGAGACCGCCACCACCACCGAGGTTCAGGCTGTAGGTGCCAGGGGCACCGGCGTAGGTGAAGATGTCGAGAACGGTGTCAGCCGGATAGGCACTGGGCCAGAAGGCCAGCATGTCGTCCTGCCGAACCCGGGGACCAACGGTGGCGGTGAAATGGGCGCCGATGGGGAATTGATAGAAGAGTCGGTTGACCGCAAGCACGTCGCCACAATCAGACTTGGTGCCGCAATTCTCCTCAAAGGCGATTTCCATCGCATTCAAGCCAACAGGGGGGTTGCCCGAGTAAGCCGATTGTCCAAAATTGCCGGCCCTTAAGCGGGTGCGCAGCAGATCCTTACCCGTGAAGCTGGTATCAAAGAAAAGATCGAGGTTGTAGTTAAAGGTGGTGGCGCCTTCAAGGGCCTTCGCCCGGGCCACGATCCCTGAACTGCCGTTGTAACCGGTGGCCGCAAAGGCAGCTTTGTAGATATTGGGAGCTTCGTTGCTCCAGTAATCACCCCCAAAGGAGTTGGCACCCAGCACAAAGGTGGCCACACCCCTGAGTTTGGTGGTGGTGGAGAACTGGCTGGCTTCGAGTTCGCCGACCCGGGCTTCCAGGCCATCGACGCGACCCCGGAGGACGGCGAGCTCCTGCTCAAACTCCTTCATCAGGCGCTTCAGCTCGTCGGTGACCTCGGTGACCCGATCCAGGCAAGCGTTCAGCAGGGCGGCCGCTTCGTAGCGGGTCATCGCCCTAGAACCGCGGTAGGTGCCATTGGGGTAGCCGGCAACGCAGCCGTATTTTTCGACCAGATTGGACAGAGCTTGATAGGCCCAATCGGTGGGGCGCACATCAGAAAACTGATTGATGCTGGTGACTTGATCTTGGCTGGCGTATTGATTAACGCCACTGATGTTGAGGTCGGCGGCCTGGACAGCAAGCGGGGCCAGAAGGCCGAGCGCCGCCGGGGCCAGCAACAACTGCTGGAAAAGTTTCATGGGGTGGTCCTCACACGACAGGGCGCAATGCGCCTTAGGCATTTTGCCGACACTCAAGAGGGCCTTTGTCGCTGTTGTGACAGAAACACAAACGGGAGCGCTGGAGCACGCAGTTCTGTATCCAGGAACACCCAGGCGGCCTGGCCAGGAGCCTGGGGGCCAACCAAGCCCACTGCCAAGCAAACTGCCAAGCAAACTGAGCCGATTCGCCCGCGGTCGCCCTGGCACCCCAATCAGCCCCAAGGCCTGGCGTCCGGGCTGGCAACCCCTTTTTGTCCCCCAGGCTTTGGTGGGTCAGCCTGGTCGGAATTTGGCTGCTGGCCACGGCCGGTGATCGCCTCTGGCTGGCCCTGGATCGCCGCCTGCCCAGTTGGGATCAGGCCGACTACATCAACAGCGCCGTCGACCATGGCCGGGCCCTGGGGCTGGTGACCGGAGGCCATTGGCAGGGTTGGGCGGCCCTGCTGGACCTTTCCCCCAAGATTCCGCCCCTGGCCTCCCTGGTCAACGGCACGGTGATCGCCCTCGCCGGTGACAGTCCCGATGAAGCCAGCTGGGCCCTGGCCCTTTGGCACGCCTTATTGCTCTGGGTTGTGGCCTGCTGGGGCCGCCAGTTACTGAATCCAGGCTTCGGCTTGCTCTGCGCCGCCCTGGTGGCCCTGACCCCCGCCCTCACCCACCTGAGGGTGGATTTCACCCTCGACATGCCGTTGGTGGCGAGCTGTGCCCTGGCCCTCTGGTTGCTGGGGCGCTGGCAAGCACCGCAACGGGGGGGGCACTGGGGCCAGGCCCTGGTGGCGGCCCTGGCCCTGGCCATGGCGGTGCTGGTGAAACAGAGCGCCTTGCTGATGCTGGCCCTGCCCTGTGCCTGGGTTGCCATCACGGGCCTGGGGCGACGCGGGCGGCGGCTGCAGGTGCTGGTGGCCCTGGCGTTGGTGTTGGGTTTGGTTGTTCCCTGGTTGCACCACAACTGGATCACCACCCTCGGGGGCACCAATCGGGCCGTGTTCGAATCGGCCGCCAATGAAAAGGACCCGCCGGTGCTCAGCCTGGCCTCCTGGCTCTGGTATGCCCAGCGGTTGCCACCCCAACTGGGAGCGGTGTTGCCCCTGCCCGCCGTGGGGGTGACCCTGGTCACGGCCTGGCGGCGCCGCCAGAACCTGGGCCCATGGCTGCGCCACCCCCTGGGGTCCCTGCCCCAGGGGTGGGGCTGGTTGATCGGCTCTCTGCTGGCGGGTTGGCTGGCCACCAGCTTGAGCCCCAACAAGGACAGCCGCTACATCACCCCGGTGCTGCCCTTGCTGGTGATGGTGATCGCCCGGGGCTGGTGGGCTGTTGGCACCTGGTTAGGGGGACGCCAAGGTCAGTCCTGGACCGCTGCCATCGCCCTGGCCAGCGGCTTGATCAGCGCCGGCCTGACGACCGCCTGGGCGGCCGCAGCCCAGATCCGTAGGGAAGATCCGCCCTCGCTTGAGTCGGCCATCCAGCGGTTGCGGCAAGAGGTGGGCACGGCCCCCACAACCCTCGTGGTGCTGCCAGGCCATGCCGATCTCAATGAGCAAAACGTCAGCACCTTCGGCCGCCGCCATGGCGGTCAGATTGAGGGCCGCCGGGCCGGCCTGCAACGCCGGGACCATGCTTTGGTGCTGCAGCGGGCCGAGTGGTTTCTGTTGGCCAGCGGCGACCAGGGGACCCAGCGGGAACCCGTGCAAGAACTGGGCCGGCGGGTGCGCCGCGATGGTCGTTTTGAGAAAGTGGGTGAATGGCCCTGGGACCAAGGGCGCAACATTGAGCTGTGGCGGCGGCGCTCCGGTGCCCCTGGGGGCCATCTGAAGACCTTTGACCAGGACTTCATTCATCTGGCACGGGGCATGGAAACCGGTCCTGCCGGCCTGGCCAAGGTCTTCTCCCGCATCGGCATCGAACACCAGCTCGATGGGCACTTCCTTTATCAGGAGCGCGTCAAAACCTGGGCCGAGCAGCGCCTGCACCAGAATCCCAACGATGCCGATGCCCTCTGGAGCCTGGCCCTGCTGGCCACGCTCCAGAACCGTCCGCCCCTGGCCCAGGCCCGCTTTGGCCAGCTCCAGAGCCTGCAGCCTGGCAACCCATGGCCCGCGGGCTATCGCGCCGTGGTGTTGTTGGCGGACTGGCAACCCGGAACCGCCCGCCGCATACTCGCGCTGACACCTACTGGCCACAACCAGCCCGTTTTGCTGGGGCTCGAAGATCTCAGCCGCGTCTTGAGCGGTGATCCTGGCGGCCTCCGATCCATCGGGACAACTCTGCCGGCCGCCATTGAGCAGGTCAAAGCCAACCTTGCCCAACCCGGGCGTCCCCCGGCCCCCGCCCAGCCAAAGCCCGCCAAAGCGATGCCCAGGCCCTGAGATCACCCGGCTCCCCCAAACCAGGCAGGGACCCCGCCAAAACGATGCCCCCGCAAGGTGAAACCTTCCGGGGGCTCTCGCCGGGTCCGCTCTGGCGCGGAACCGTTTGATCAGGAAAAGGAGCCGTAAATCAGCCGGCTTTCTCCGCGATCAGCAGACCCTGGGTCAGATCACTGTGAGCCATGGACACCTCCTCCTGTGGGGATGAAGCCAGCCGGCGACATGTTCGGAGATGACCTACGGCGACGGATCGCCCCTAGCCATCTCCATGGCGCTGCTGACAGAACTTACCGATTGTAGCCATAAAAAAGCTCCCACGGAGGGGAGCAAAAGGATGACAAATTAAGCGATCAAGTATCAGAGAGCATTGCCGCGGGGCAGGACCTCTTCAGGGAAGACGAATTGTTCGTGTGGCTGGTCTGCGGGGGCCATCCAGGCGCGCAGACCTTCGTTGAGCAGGATGTTCTTGGTGTAGAAGGTTTCGAATTCCGGATCC
>Ga0114972_10001992_pt1 | contig 15289 bp, 12 predicted proteins | sample M_140807_EF_Meta_FD_87354 | JGI IMG/M metagenome (GOLD analysis project Ga0114972, IMG submission 87354) | Freshwater microbial communities from Lake Montjoie, Canada to study carbon cycling - M_140807_EF_MetaG | ecosystem: Environmental > Aquatic > Freshwater > Lake | place: Lake Montjoie... | reverse complement strand
TGATCGTTTATCTCCCCATTTTGACCCTTGAGGGGATCGAGGGGAAACTGTTTCGCCCCATGGCGCTAACCATCATTTTCGCCTTGGCCGGATCGATGGTACTATCCATGACCCTGATGCCAGCCCTGGCTAGCCTTTTGCTCCCCACCCGGATCATGGAGCGTGAGCCACTCCTCTTTCGCATGATCAAAGCGATCTACCTTCCAATTCTCCGCTTTACCATGCGTTTTCGGATGGCTGTTTTGGGGTTTGCGGTCGTGGTTTTGGTTTTTGCTTTTGGAGTGATCGCGCCGAATCTCGGATCGGAATTCATCCCCCGTCTCTCGGAAGGCGCCATGGCTCTTGGAACCGTCCGACTGGCCGGAACCAGCCTGGAAGAGGTCGTTCGCACGAATACCCAGGTCGAGAAAGTCCTCCTGGCGGCATTTCCCGATGAGATCAAACATGTCTGGAGCCGCGCGGGAACCGCCGAGGTGGCGACCGATCCCATGGGCGTGGAACTCACGGACATCTTTCTCAGTCTCAAACCCCGTGGGCAATGGACAAAAGCAACCACCCAGGAGGAATTGACTGTCCTTGTGGAACGCGAACTGCGCAGCATTCCGGGCCTGAAGTTTGCGTTTTCCCAGCCCATCGAAATGCGGATCAATGAGATGTTGGCGGGAACCCGCCAGGATCTGGCCGTGAAACTCTTTGGCGACGACCTCGATATCCTCAAGAAAAAAGCGGAAGAAATCCGCGCGGTAATGCAGGAAATTCCCGGAGTCGCCGACCTGGCCGTCGAACAGATCACCGGTCAGCCTGTCCTTCAGGTTAAAGTCAAACAGGAACAGATCGCCCGCTATGGAATTCCCGCCCGGGCGGTGCTTGATCTGATCGAATCGATCGGTTCCAAACACATAGGCGAAATTGTGGATAACCCATTCCGGTTCCCCCTGGTGGTCCGGCTTCCTGACAAATGGCGACAAAGCCCCGAGGCCCTTGGCTCGATACAGCTTCCCACCGCCAGCGGGGAACGAATTCCCCTTTCCCGGGTCGCCGATATCACCATTATCGATGGCCCCTCGACCATCACGCGGGAATGGGGTCAAAGACGAATCACCATCACCTGCAATGTTCGGGGCCGCGACCTGGGAAGCTTTGTGGAGGATCTCAAGCAGCGAGTCAAGAAGGAGGTCACCATGCCTATTGGCCGTTACCATGTCGCTTACGGCGGACAGTTTGAACAACTGGAACGGGCACAAACGCGTCTGATGATTGTGGTCCCTCTGGCCATATTCCTCATTTTTATCCTCCTTTTTGCCACTTATGGAAGCGTCATGGATACCCTGCGCGTATTCACAGGGGTTCCTTTTGCCTGGGTGGGTGGCATCCTTGCCCTTTGGCTTCGCGATATGCCTTTTTCGATTTCCGCCGCCATTGGTTTCATTGCGCTTTCAGGCGTTGCGGTGCTGGATGACATGCTCCTGGTAAGTACCGTTCGACAATTCCTAAGGGCAGGTATGCCCCTGGAAAACGCGGTCGAGGCGGCGGCAGTCACACGACTGCGCCCCGTGTTGATGACCACTCTGGTGGCAAGCCTCGGCTTTTTGCCGATGGCGTTTGGGACAGGAATGGGGGCCGAGGTCCAAAGGCCCCTGGCGACGGTGGTGATAGGCGGGGTGATTTCCGCCATGTTCATGTCGTTACTGGTTTTGCGGGTCCTTTTTGTGGTGTTTCGATTGCCGGAAAAGCGACCAGCAATGGGCCGGTCGCAGACGGTTTTGGTAGGGTCAGCAAACTGACCTATTAACAAGGAGAAAAGATGATGTTTTCATTTAGTGGCCGTTTGGGTTTGCTGGGTGCCTTGGTGATTGTGTTGGCCCTGATAGGGTGCGGCGATTCCTCCCCACCCAAAAAGGAATCCGGCAAAACGGCCGAAACCAAATCGGCAAAGGGTTCCAAATCGGAAAAGGAGTCCAAAAAGGTTGCCGATGCCAGCGACAGCAAACACTCAGGCTGGTGGTGTGATGAGCATGGAATCAAGGAGGAAGAATGCAGCATGTGCAATGCGAAGGTGGCCAAAGCCTTCCAGGACAAGGGGGATTGGTGCAAGCTTCATGATCGGGCTAAATCGCAATGTTTCATTTGCACCCCTGCCCTGAAAGACAAATTTGGCGCGGAATATGTCGCCAAGTTCGGCAAAGCCCCTCCCGAACCCGAAGGACAGAAACCCGAAACGAAATAGGGGACACCCTGGCAACTCCGGGTTGGAACAAAGACTAGCTCCCCAAGGCGTTCCAACCCGAACCAGGGAGAATCAAAGACTTAAATAGCGGTCTCTCTAATCACTTACTGGATTTGAAGTAATTCCAGACTCAATAACCATCCCTATGGTATTAACCTTTTCCATTCCTCAGGTGTCAACTCCCGAATGGCCCCGGGTGCCAGATCCCCAAGTTCCAAAAACCCAAGGCCCACCCGAACCAGCCGAAGCACCTTATGCCCGATGCTTTCCGCCATTTTCCGGATCTGCCGATTCTTCCCCTCGTGAAGCACCACTTCGACCACAGACCGTCGCCCCTCGGAGGAAATCAGCCGCCATTGGGACGGACGAGTTCGTTTCCCTTCAATTTCCACTCCCTTACCCAGAGAGATCAATTGACCAGAATCCGGAGTTCCTGAAACCGTTACGAGGTAGCGTTTTTCCACACCCCGGTCGGGATCGGTCAATGCGTCCGCAAGCGGACCATCATTGGTAAAAAGGAGCAATCCCTCCGAATCGGCATCGAGGCGACCCACGGGAAATTTCCACGAATCCGCCTCGGGAAAGAGCGAATAGACCGTGGGCCGTCCCCGTTCATCACTGCGGGTTGTCACCAACCCCTTTGGTTTGTGAACCATCCAAACCCGGGTAGCCGGTTTTTCGAGTGGGTTGGCAGACGAGGTTACCTTGGGAAAACCCTGGCCGATAGCCGGGGTACATGTGGGGCCTGCGGATTCCGGAGAAACATCAACCGGAGAAGTGTTGTCACAGGTAATCTTGTCTAGCGCAATGTCCACCCAGGTGAGAGGATCCCGGACGACCCGGCCATTGACCCGTACCAGCCCCTCAACAATCAGTTTCCAGGCCATCCCGCGCGAGCCGATCCCCAATTTGGAAAACGCACGATGAAGTTGAACGCGTTGGCCGGGCCTGGATCTGGGTTTCATTCTTGGGGTTCCCTGAACAGTTTGGATTAAAAAGGTGGAGTAACTTGAACAGCCCTATTGCCAAGTTTGCCCGGATTACCAACAAAAGAAGAATACGCTGCCGGTAAACCTTACCTTCCTCATGGAATCCCTCCGGTGCCCCAACTTGCCTGTCCCCACTGCAAATCCAAAATGATGGTCCGGGACGAGGATCTGGGCAAAATTGTCCAGTGCCCCGGTTGCAAGCAACAGCTACAAACCCAGGCGACTCCCGCCCAAATCCCCGGTCCCCCCAAAACAAATACTCCCAAAACTACCCCTCCATCCCCGGCAAAATCCAATTCCGGTTCTGGCCCCCGCCCCGGCACACCACCCCTTTCGGGCCCCAAACCTAGCTCTGGAAAACCTTCCTCCCCTTCATCGGCGACCTTGAAATCCGTTCCGAAAAAAGGGGCACCTTCCCGCAATGAGGAAGAGCATGATTCATCGGAAAGCGATGATGAGGACACAGAAACAGGCAAAACAAGTCGCAAAAAAAGAATCTGGATGGGATGGAACAATGCCTACCGGGGCCTGAACCTGGCTTCAGTGGGAATGGTGGTCTATCTGGTGGGGTTGTTGCTTGGTGGACTGGGTTGGGTCGGATACTTTTTCACCCGGCAGGACGCCCTTTTTTTTGCCGCCTTGGGCTTGAGCATTCTTTCGGGGCTAGCGTTTTTGGTTCTGGATCTTTGGGGAAGGGCTTCCCTTGCGATGGTGACCAAGGAAAGGGTTCCAACCGCTCGCCTCCTTTTCACCTTTTCCCTTATCGGTTTTATCCTTTGTTACCTTCTGTTGGCCCTAACTGCCGCCATTCCCGTTGCGGGTGTGGGGGCGATTTTGCTCCTGGCGGTTGGGTACTGGAATGCCTTGTTTGGGTATTGGCTGTTGGCGATAGGCCTTTTGAACCGGTCTCTTGCGAGTCTCTTTCTGACCCAGGCAATCTCCACAATATCGGTGAATGTGGTTGGTGCCATTTTTGTTGCAATTATGATGTTGGGGATGGGAATTGGGTCAACGGAATTGCAACAAGTGGTGACCGGGGGAGAAAATCCCAAGGCCGTTGTCCTGGTTGTGGGACTGATCGTTTTGGTTTTGGCGAATACAGGCCTGTACCTTTGGGCCCTTAACCTCTGTCTGCAACTCAAAAACATTCTTGGCGAGAAAATTGGTAAATGAAATACGAACTAACTTCCTTTGAAAAGGGAACGCCCGTTTTTCCGCTGGAGTGGCAGGCTTGGTTGGCAAGCGCGGCAACGGGAGACCGTGTTTTCGACGAAGTGCACCGCGAGGCACTTTTTCACTGGGTGATGGGCGAGTTCTATGAAGCCCACGAATCGTGGGAGCAACTTTGGCGCGGGCAGGAGAACGATTCCGCGATGAGGCGGGCCCTACAGGGGCTGATTCGCGTCTGCGCGGCCGGTGTGAAAGGGACGCAGGGACACCGCGAAGGGTATTACCACCATCTTAGAGGAGCCCTCGAACACCTCAAAAAAGCGGTCGACCTTGGGATTAATGAGATTTGGCCGGGCCCAAAATGGACAGAAATGATCACTTGGCTGGAGTTTGTATCGTCAGCCGAAAAAAACTTGCAAGGATAACGGAATCCTTTGCAAAAATAGGGTTTTGGAACAAAGTTAAAGGACTTAGGAGTCAAGATGCTGGCATCTCGGATCATTCCCTGTTTGGATGTGGCGGGGGGGCGTGTGGTCAAAGGGGTGAATTTCCTCGGGCTGCGCGATGCTGGAGATCCTGTTGAGGTCGCCCGCCGTTATGAGAACGAAGGGGCCGATGAGCTGGTTTTTCTTGATATCCATGCCTCCCATGAGGGAAGGGACATCCTGGTTGACATGGTTCGCCGTGTCGCCGAGGAGTGCTTCATGCCTTTTACGGTTGGTGGGGGAATACGGACCGTTGAGGATGCCGTCGGCCTGATCCAGGCAGGCGCCGAAAAGGTAAGCATCAACTCCGCTGCGGTACGCAATCCGGGCTTGGTAAGCGACATCGCCAAGCGCTTTGGCAGCTGTGCCACCGTTGTAAATATCGATCCAAAGCGGATTATCGTGGACGGCGTGGAAAAATGGGTCGTTCATATTAATGGGGGCCGGGTGGCGACAAATTGGGAAGCGGTTGCCTGGGCCAGGGAGGTCGAACGCCTGGGCGCCGGCGAGATTATCCTCACCTCCATGGATGCTGATGGCACAAAAAGCGGATATGATATCCCTGTGACCAAAGCGGTCGCGGAGGCGGTTGGAATTCCTGTGGTGGCCAGTGGCGGTGCTGGAAATGCGCAGCACATGCTTGAAGCTATCAAGGACGCCCATGCCAGTGCGGTTCTTGCCGCTAGTATCTTTCACTACCGCGAATTGGAAATCCGCGAAGTGAAAGAGTACCTCGCCTCTCATGGGGTTTCTGTGCGGCTTTAGAGCCCACGCTATTTTCCAATCAGGGCATAGGTTCCACCCCGAAAGCGGTTGGCGACTTTTGCCAGGTTCGGCCTCTCCTTTTAGGAAAAGGGGCCGTTGTTCCAAAGGTTGACAGACTTTTTCCTTGTGGAGTTTCACATGTCCGCGCCTACTTCGCACGGCTCCCCATCTCACGGCACAACTCCCCCACCCTCGCTGGTACCCGCCACCGGCGGAGCACCAAGCGCCGAACCCAAGCGTGAACCAGAGGTTAACAAGCTCTTCCGAATGGTGATGAAGCTCGAAGCGTCGGACCTTCACCTGAAGGTCGGACAGCCTCCGATGATGCGCATGCGAGGGGACATCAAGCGGATGGAAATGCCCCCCATGACTCAGGAAATGATGGAGAGACTTCTCCTTCCCCTCCTGAGTGAGCGCCAAAGGCACATCCTTGACGAGGAAGGTGGCGTCGACTTTTCGCATGTGATCGGAAAGGATGAATGTCGTTTCCGCGTTAGTCTTTTCCGCCAGAAGAACATGCTTTCTCTGGTTAGTAGGCGTGTGAATACCAAGATCCCCTCGTTCGCGGATCTGGGGCTTCCCGATGCAATCGAAAAACTTTGTCACTTTCCTGAAGGCCTTGTGATCCTCGCCGGCGTCACCGGTTCGGGCAAATCGACAACGATTGCCTCGATGCTAAACTACATCGCCGAACGAGAACCCCTTCACATCCTTACTGTGGAAGACCCGATCGAGTTTACCTTCAAGGACAGCATGTCCTATTTCAACCAGCGGGAAATCGGTCTCGATGTAATCGGTTGGCACAAGGCGCTCAAGGATGCCGTGCGTCAGGACCCGGATGTCATCCTGGTGGGTGAGTTGCGCGATGTGGAAACTTTTGAAGCGGCCATCCACGCCGCCGAAACGGGCCACTTGGTGTTTGGAACAATCCACGCCGCAAGTGCCGCCACAACCCTGAACCGTATTCTCGATCTTTTCCCTCCTGAGAAACACGGCGCGATTCGCCAGTCCCTTGTGAACAACCTGAAAGCCGTAGTTGCACAAAAGCTGCTGAAAGGCCTTAAAAAAGGCCGCGTTCCAACCAATGAAATCATGATCGTCAATCCGATCATCCGCAAGCTCATCGGGGAAGAGCGCGACTCAAGCATTTTGGCGGCGATCCAAATGTGCTTCCAGGAAGGTATGGTCGACTTCACGGAAAACCTAAAGCAATTGGTGGACCGTGGGGATATCGACAAAGCCACCGCCTTGGAAGTGGCACCCAACCCCGATCAATTCAAAATGGTGCTCAAGGGGATCAAGGTCTCCGCGCCCGGTATCATCTGATCCCAACTGGATCCGCGGAAAAACCATTCATGTTTGCGCCTCTTCCTGCCAGCCTGAGCCTTTTTGCCTACGATGGGAATTTTCCCCATGGTCCGGGCTGGTATTTGGCTTTTTTTCGTCTTGGACTGGTTTTGGCTGCCCTATTTGCATGGGGCACCCTTTGTCAGTGGATCGACGATGACCAACGCGAACTGGAAGTTGCCGAGGGTCCCCTTTGGAACATGATCGCGTTGGGGACTGGGGCTTTGGGAGCCTTCCTTCTCTTTGCCGTCCCTGCTTTTTGGTTTGTCTGGTTGTTGATCATTGTGGCTTTGGCGGTCGAAGCCAAGATGTATGCGAATGTTCGCAATCTTTTGGTAAAAGACACCGGTCACCACCTGCTGACCCCGGAACACTTCAAACGACTGGCAAAAAAATATCTGAAATTGGATTTTTCGGAAGAGGGTGGCCCCCGGGGCCGCAACATACCCATCATTTTTGTTGGGAAACGGGGCGGAGCGAGCAACGCCGAGACCAACAAGTTTTTAACCAAATCCGAGGAGTCTGCGGGTTACCAATCGGCTTTGGAACTGATCTGGAATGCTCTAAAAATGCGCGTAACGGATATTCACCTTGAGCCCACCAAGGACGAAACTCTTGTTCGTTTCCGTATCGACGGAATCATGAAAGCCCAGGAGTCGATGGACCGCCGGGTCGGGGACTCGGTTCTAAACATTCTCAAAGTCGTGGCAGAACTCGACATCACCGAAAAACGCAAGCCCCAGGATGGTAGCTTCCAGGCCCGGGTTCTCGACCCGGACCGTCCGAAATCGGGTGGCAGGTTGGTCGATTTCCGTGTGGCGACTTCGGGCAGTGTTGCGGGCGAGAAAATGGTCCTTCGTATTCTGGACCAGTCCAAAGCAATCAGCAACCTGGATGACCTCGGTTTTCGACCAAAGGTCCGCGATCAGATCCGATCCATTGTTGGTTCGCCTCACGGACTTTTCCTTGTTTGCGGTCCCACAGGCGCGGGTAAATCGACAACTCTTTACGCCAGTTTGCACGAGATCGACCGGTTCACCAAGAATGTTATTACTCTGGAAAACCCGGTGGAATATGCCATCGCCAACACCACCCAGATCGAGGTGAACGCAAAATCGGGAAAAACCTTCGCCGGCGAACTCAGAAGCATTCTCCGTCAGGATCCCGATGTGATTTACATAGGCGAAATCCGGGACAAGGAAACGGCCGAGATCGCTTGCCAGGCTGCTCAAACAGGCCACATGGTTTTCTCGACGATCCACTCCAATGACGCGGTGAGCGCGCTTAGCCGTTTGATTGAACTGGGGGTTGATCCCTCGGTCGTGGCGAACTCGCTTTCAGGGATTTTGGGTCAGCGCCTGGTGCGCAAACTCTGCCCAAAATGCAAGGAAAAATATACTCCCTCGCCTGATGCGCTCAAAAGGCTCAATTTGCCCGTCGACAAAATCAAGTTCCTTTGCAAGGCCCCAGGGGAAGGGACAAAGGACAGCGAGCAAAACTCATGTGAATATTGTGGCGGCTCGGGCTACCGTGGACGAAATGGCGTTTATGAACTGTTTGTGATTTCCGATAAGATTCGCGAAATGATCGAGTCCCAATCCAAACCGAACAACCAACAAATTCAACAGGAAGCGATCAAAGAGGGAATGAGTCTCCTTTTCACCGAAGGCCTGCGCCAGGTGATTTCCGGAGACACCTCAATTGCGGAGATTACCCGGGTCTGCAAATAGCGCGACCAGGCACTTTTTTGTCCCTTCGTCCCAGGCGAGGAAACAGGGAAGGCCCAAAAGCTCCCCGAGAAATTACGGAGGCATATTCCTTGACTATTTTATCCCTGATTGTGATTGGCGCGGTTGGTTATGCCTGCTTTGCCGAAGGGGTTTTTGGGGCCCTTACCGCCCTTTTCATGGTGTTCCTGTCAGGCAGCATTTCGCTTGCCTTTTTTGAACCCGTAGCCCGTCTTCTTGGTCCCGTAATTGATGGAACCATTGCAAACAACTATGAGGACGGCATCGCCCTTTGCGCCCTTTTTTGTTTCACCTACATTGCGCTAAGAACCTTGGTAAACAATTTGACTGTAAGGCGCTTCGAATATCCGATGCTGCTTGATCAAATTGGCGGAGGAGTGGTTGGCGCCCTTACAGGTTATCTCGTTTCGGGATTTATTGTTGTGATGTTTCAGACTCTCCCCTGGGAAGAAACCTTTTGGGGTTTCCATCCGGTGTTCCAGACGGAAGAAACCACCCAGGGGCGCAAGTACTTCCCGGCGGATCGTGTATGGCTTTCCATGATGCACCGTGTTACCGGTCCCGGAGGAATGCTGGGCGGTTCCGCTGAAAATCAATTTGACCCGGATAGCTCTTTTGAAGTCCGTTATGCTCGGCATCGACGCCATTCCGACGAAACTGGCGTCGTCCCATTCCAGGGCGAGTTGTACAAACTGGCTGGTCAATCCACAGTGGAAGACGAATAGTCTTTACCGTCCTTGATTTTCCCGGGAAGCTGGGCCTTCCCGAAAACCAATTTCCATGTCCCAACCGCCTCCCCTATTTTTTTCTGGTGTCATTAAACAACAAAGCCTTGCCTGATCCTAATGGATCAAGCAAGGCTCTTTGGTTTGGTGAATAAGAGTAATCAAAGCAATACAGTTTGAGAAACTTTCATCCCTAAATTTGGCCCTTAGCCAACCATCGCAAATTCCCGGCAGAACTCCCAAGTGTGCGAAGCAATTTCGGCGGGGTGGGTAATTCCAGCCAGGTGGCCACCACCGCTGATAGGCAACATACGGCAATCAGAAAGGTTTCTGGCCAGGTGTTCCGAAGAGGCTTTGGTGACGATAATGTCTCGGTTACCTGTCAAAACCAGAGTAGGCACAGACATCCCCTGAACTTCCGCCGCAAGGGCAAGCCGGGCAACACTGCGGAAGCGTTGGGCCATAACCGCTTGATCTGTGGTCCACGATTGACGCATCGCAAAATCGATCAGCCGCTCAGGAACATTGGCACCACCCAATAGCATGGTGAAGACCTGGCGAATAAAAGGATTTGCCTCCATGAGGGGGAATCGTGCCAATATCTGCCCGGTTAGGTATCGGAGAATGCCGGGCTGAAACCGATCACCCACACCCTGAACCACGAGAGACTGAATGAGACCCGGATGCTTCTTCGCCATAAGCAGCGAAAGTATCCCTCCGTAGGAGGTTCCCAGGAGGTAGGGACGCTCCCAGCCGCCTACCTGGATGAATTCCGAAAGGTCTTCCGCCATGGTGTGGAGATCGGTGGTATTGCGGCGGGTAAAGACGAGGTCTTCCCCGCGAAATTCGAAAGATATCACCCGAAAATAATGTGCGAGTTGGGATAGCAGAGGGAGGTGCAGTTGGCTACCACCCGCCAGGCCAGGAACAAAGATCAACGGTGGGCCTTCACCCATTTCCATGGAACGAACAGAATAAGAGTCGAGGCGGTGTGTCCGATAAGTAACCGGCTCATTGGTTGTGGGCTGCCAGTTTCGGCGCAACCAATCCTTGGAGGGGCGCATGTTGTGTGTGTCTTCCGTGATGAGGTGCCGCATAGGTCTGTCCATTCAAGCAATGCGAATCGTGTGCCCAACCCATTAACGGTGAACAAAAAAGGGAAAGCAAGAAAAAAGAGTTTTGGCAAACCCGGTCACCATTGACACAAGATCATATTTATCATTGACTTATATTCACCAAAATCCCATTGTTCCCATTCTTCCAAATCAAATCGAGCGTCAACAATTAACGAAATTGGGTCAATTTCGCCAAAAAATCAGATCCCGACTTCCCAGTTGCCACCATTTTTCGTTAATATTCGTGAGTCGAGCCGGGCACCAATTTTCAACAATCAGGCCCGGATCCAAAGAATATGCCTCAATGAACAATGCCCCAAATTCCCCCCCGATCTCCTTAATTACCAAGCTTGGATTGTTTATTGCTGCCTTATGCGTTGTGCTTCTTGCCATGGCAATCTTTTGGAGAGCAGCAACATTTCCCCATATTGGGGTCCAATCCACCTTTGCCCTTACCGTCCTTCGCACCGAACCCAAATTCTTCCTTTCGCCAAAAGAAACCTGGCCGGAGGTTGGAGACAAACTCCTCTCATGGAACAATCAACCGATTACCTCCTGGCCTTCATGGCTTGATCGGCTGGAATCCCCTTCTTTGCTGACAAGCACAGAATCGCTCCGTCTGAAATTCCAGAGGGCCCAAACGGGCGAGATCCAGGAGGTTATCCTCCGCCCGTCCCCCGCCTCGTTTGTTTCCCTTGTCCCATCCGCACTTTGGCTCCTTTTAAAGCTCGCCCTTTTTGCATTGGGATTGGTCCTTTACTGGCGGCAATCCGAAAGCCGCTTCTCTCATGTGTTCTTCTGGATGACACTGGTTTCCGTGGGAGCCTACATGGGCGGATACCACTGGACCCAAATCGCCAATTCCCCGGTGCTCCTGTCCTGGTTTGTCATAAGTGCCGCGTTACTGATGCCGGTCAGTCTTCACTTTTTCCTTAGGTTCCCGCGCACCCACCCCCTGATGGAAAACCACCCCTGGCTAATCAAGGCCACCATGTATGGTCCCGCCGGGAGCTTCCTTGGGATCTTTTTCTTCCACTGGTTTGTCATTCGCTGGCTTGAAGGAATGGGTGTCGACAAGCCCGAGTTGGCCGAAGCTTTTCAAAAGGGTTTGGCCACCATGCTTTGGTGGATCTACGCCTACATAGCCATTTCCTCGGTCCTTTATGTTTCTGGTTGGCTGGTTCTGGCGGACTCTCTCAGGCGCGCTTCCGATCCAACCGAAAAAAGCCAAATCCGCTGGATCCTTGCGGGTCTTAGTGCTGCTCTGATTCCAATTGGCTACACTCTTTGGCTCTCCTTTTCCCCCCGGGCACGCCTGGGTAGTGGTGAAAATACCTGGCCTATGCTGGCAGCAAGCTCGATCGTTACGGTGGCTTTTGCCATTAGCCTGACCCGCTACCGCTTGCAAATGCTCGAGCGGTATGTGGGCGGCGGCATGAATATCCTTCTTGTTTCCGGATTTGCGGGATTCTTTTACTACGCACTGATTTTCTTCGGAATGGTTTTTGTGGGCCTCCAGGTTGCCGAGGTTCCATCCGCCGGACAAATCCTCGCAGTCGCAACCACAGCCTTGGTCCTTGTGATCCTGCTTGATTTGACCAGGGGTCGGATTCTTGCGGTGGTCATCAGCCGTTTTCGCCAACAGCGCCGACAACTCGATGAAACACTTCATGAAATGCACCAGGTGGTCGACCGTCTGGTCGATCCAAACACCTTGGCTCGGGCACTTCTTCGCCATGCCACCCAGGTCGTCGAAGTAAAACGGGGAGCGATTTATCTGATAGATCCCCAAGGGATGGCTTTGGTTGTCCACCAGGGAGGCGAGGCCCCTCCAGCGCAGGTTTCCGATGAAGCGGGACTATGGGACCGCTTGGCCCGCGTCCCGTTTATCAGCCTCGAATCCACGGGGAGCGCATCCGCGACCCCTCAACTCGCGCTATGGAAGAGCCACCTAGCCAGCATGGGAATGGGCGCGGCGGTAGGGCTTCGTCACGAGGGGAAACTTCGAGGAATCCTTTATCTGGGCACACGCCCGGATCATGGCTTCCCTGAAGATTTGCGTCACCTGGTTCTTGCTTTGGCGCAAATCACGGCACTTGCAATGGTTAACGGCGAGGAGCATCGGCATATCGAATCGCTGGGACGGGAGCTTCAGACCAAGGTGGACCAAATTGCCCGCCAACAGCAACATATCCACTCCCTCCAGGCACAACTTACCCGGGCCCGGCCTGAACCCCCGGAACCCTCATTGGAGGTTGCCTCGACAAGCGCGGATCTCTCACCGGTGGGAAGTCGGTCAAGGCTGATTGGGACTTCCCCTGCATGTGTTGATCTACTGGAAATGGCTCGCAAGGTAGCGCCCAGTTCCTCGGCGGTCCTGCTACGGGGTGAATCCGGAACAGGAAAGGAAATCCTTGCGGAATGGATCCACGAACGCAGCCCGCGAGGCGGAAAGCCACTGGTAAAGGTTCATTGCGCCGCTTTGGCCGCAGGGCTTTTGGAGAGCGAATTGTTTGGTCATGTTCGTGGCGCGTTCACAAACGCCCACCGGGACAAACCTGGGCGTTTTGAGATGGCTGATGGAGGAACTCTTTTTCTTGATGAAATTGGTGATATTTCTCCCGAAGTTCAGACCAAACTTTTGCGTGTCCTTCAGGAGAGGACATTCGAGCGGGTCGGTTCCAACGAATCGCTGACGGTGGATGTGCGGATCATCGCGGCAACCCACAGAAATTTGGAAGAATTAATGGATAAAGGGGTGTTTCGCCGTGACCTCTTCTACCGCCTTAATGTTTTCCCGATCTACCTTCCCCCTCTTAGGGAGCGACAGATCGATATCCCGGAACTTGCAACCGACCTGCTCCAGCGGGCATCCTCCAAATCGGGGATCGCGGCTCCTCCCATCGATGACGAGGCGCTGGCCATGCTTAAAGGTCATAATTGGCCCGGAAATATCCGCGAATTACAAAATCACCTCGAAAGAGCCATGATGCTCGCCGAGGGCGGGATCATTTTGCCACGCCACTTGGGTTTTGATACAGGCCCAAATTCCCATTTGCCCGAAGATCCCTATCTGGCGCTTTTCTCCCCCAATTTCCAACCAAACTCGGCACGGTCCCAGCGAGGCGCGGCAAACCAATCCAAACCGGGACTTGCTACGCAAAAAAGGCACGAATGGCTTGAGCGCGAAAAAGAACGGATTTCCCGCGCGATTACTGGCGCCGCCGGCAACAAATCCGTGGCGGCACGCAATCTGGGAATCCCGAGGAGCACCCTGGTCAGCCGTATGCGCAAACTCGGCCTTGAGTAATTTCCTTATCCTTTTTTCCTGGTTTTTAAGTCTGCTTTTCGTTTGGTCCGGATCGACTTTGGGAATTGAGGGGGTTCATTACAAATCCAGGGAATCGGTCAACACAGGGCCAGTTGGTTTTCGTGATATTTTTACAATCCCTGAAATGTGCGATTTTACCGTGCAACCGAAGCCGGCTTGGACTTTTGCCAAACATAATTCAATATGGTTGTCGCATCCGCCAGGTTGGTTTCATGGCCCCCGTTGACCCTGTGGATCAATAGCACATCCCGCTTGAGCAATTGCAGCACCTTGGCCAGGCGAAGTGTGCTTTGGGGTGGAACCAGCGTGTCCTTTCCTCCGGTGGTGACACCCACCGGCATGGTGAATTTTTCCGGCCAATATTCGGGACTGCGGCGCTTGTACTCGCTGGTGAAAATGTGCTTGGGACCGCCAAAGGATTCGGCTATCACATCCTGGAATTGATCATATTCCAAATGGTTGGATGTGGGGTTCATTGCGGCGACACCCGCCACCAAATCGGGATGGATTGCGGCGAAAGTAAGCGCCGAGGAGCCGCCCATTGATCCTCCGGTCAAAAAGATCCGGTCCACCTTGTACTTTGTTCGCAGCTCCTGAAAGATTTGAACCAAGTCCGCCTCGGCTTTGGGCCCCATCCAGGAGGTTTTGGCCCGGTAATCGGGGCTGACAAAAATCAGGTTATTGGTTCGGGAAAAGTTCCGCGCCGCCTTGCATTCATCCCTTTCGGAATTGGCAAATTGCCATCGGTCCGACCCGTGGCCATGCAAGGCAACCAGAACATCATGGGCTTTTGAATGATCAAAATCCTTGGGCAGCATTAGGACATATCGCTGAACCGTTTTGTCGATATTCGCCGTAAAGGAGATGTCCTCAATCTTCTGCCAATCCTCGCCTGACAGGGCACCGCAGGGTCTCGCAAGCACCGTGAGGATCAATCCTGCCAGAGGAAACCAGGAGGTATCCATGAATGTTTTCACGACTTGGGAACCCTAATGCATGGGGAAAATGGCGTCTGGGACATGGAGTTTTCAGGACCAGGGAGTTATTTTGAAGATATCCAATTGCTGAGTCCAATTTTTCTTGTCCGAAAGGCCCGCCCCGCCCAAAATAGAATTTGTTACGGCCATAATACTCCTACCCGGGATCCTCTCCCATGGGCCGCATTGGCACTCCATTTTTATTGGTCCTTTTTTGCTTCGGTACCCTGTGGGCAACCGAAAAGGACTCCAGCTCCGCAAAAACAAGGACCCCGGCCAGGGATTCCTTTTGGGCATGGCAGCCTTTGGGAAAACCAGTTATTCCCCCATTACCCTCGAAGTGGCCCTCCCAACTTGCTGGTTGGGATGCCAATCCAATCGACAGGTTTGTCGCTTCAAAATTGGCTGGA
>Ga0114972_10001989_pt1 | contig 15298 bp, 16 predicted proteins | sample M_140807_EF_Meta_FD_87354 | JGI IMG/M metagenome (GOLD analysis project Ga0114972, IMG submission 87354) | Freshwater microbial communities from Lake Montjoie, Canada to study carbon cycling - M_140807_EF_MetaG | ecosystem: Environmental > Aquatic > Freshwater > Lake | place: Lake Montjoie... | reverse complement strand
TTTTTTGTGGAAAGAACATGGTTTGAAACGTTCATATCTAGGCGAGCCGTTCAGCCTAGCGACCAAGACCTTATTGTGCAGAAACAGGGGGGGGAGGTGTTGGATTTGGTCGAAGAATTTTCGTGATTTTTCGTTCAGCAAAAAACGCGGGGACTGTCCCCAAAAAAATGCGGGGACTGTCCCTAGTATTTTTGGCGATTTTCCTGAGCCAATGTGCCTCCCTCCGAGCTAAAACCAAACAGCCGGATCTCTTGCGAGATCCACAACTAGGTCGTACACAAAGAGTTGTTTTACAATTTCCGCTGCCTTAACCAACATGACGATACAAAACAATATAAATTTGATCATCTGCCAAGACTTGGCCTACAGGGGGCCGGGTCGCATGTGTGTCGTTTTGGACCTAGATGAGCAAACCGTCACCTTTGAGAACTGCTTCATCTCCAACACTTTTTTGTCTGTGAGTAAAAAACCGACATGCAAATGCTCTTTCAGCGAGATCGCTAAGGTCGTCGATTTACTCCTCGGAAACCACACCGGTATACTGATGCGAGTGCAGTTGTTTCTCAGTGGGATTGACGCGTCGGATCTGCGCTCTGTCTTTGTTCATACGCAACATGGAAATGCGAGAATCTTCGCCCAATGGAACGATTTCGACCGATTTCGCTCGACACTGATCGAAGAATGCAAACCCTCGCGTGGAGGTGGTTATGGGCTGGACAACCCGGAGACGTGGGACGTGTATGCAATCTTTTTTGTTCTTTTACTTGCCGGATTGATTTGGATTCTCGTGTGAACCAATTCCAAAACGTCGTGTTTGCTGTTGACGAAGTCCCTATGTCGCTCGCTGCCCTGGCAGCTTGGCTTGATTGGACCGCTTGGCTATGGATCTCCTGGCTGGTGCTTTTGTGTGTGATTAATCTTATGAGTTGGTCGACAAACCTTTTTTCATTCCCAGGGAATTGGCTCATTGTCTTGACCACGGCTATCTATGCTTATTTTTTTCCAGAGTCTCCGAGCTCTGGCATCGGTTGGTTGGGGATCGGAATCCTGGCAGCCTTGGCCGTCCTCGGTGAGATCATAGAGTTTGTTGCGGGTGCGGCGATGGCGGGCAAGCGAGGTGCAAGCCGTCGAGCGATGGCATTGGCGGTCGTAGGGACGATGGTCGGAAGCATTGTCGGTGCGATCTTCACGATCCCGATTCCGATCCTCGGGCCGATGCTCGGCGCGCTGGCCGGCGGAGCTGCCGGTGCATTTTCTGGAGCTTGGGTGGGTGAGATTTGGAAGGGCAAAACGGTCGAAGAAGGTGTCAACGTAGGGACCGGGGCACTGCTCGGTCGATTGCTAGGCACCTCGGGGAAGCTGCTCGTCGGGGCCTTGATGGTGGTTGTCGCCGCCGTCGACGCCCTTTACTAAGCTCTGAGCACGCCCAAGATCGCTGCCCATCTTTGCCAGCCTACCGGGATTGCCTACGTTGGCACTGCGTCCTCGATTTACGGTCCTCTATTGAGGTTGTTTTCGAAACTCTCTTGATTGGTCCGGAGGAAAAACACTACAACGACATGCATGAATCACCCACATTGCATCAGCCGCTGTCTGCTTTGGATCATGATTGTTTCACTGTGCTCACACGCCGGTTGTGTGCGCAAGCGTATGACGTTTCGAACCAACCCGGCAGGTGCGATGGTCTATGTGGACAAGCAGCCGGTGGGATTAACCCCTGTGTCGACAGGGTTTACTTACTATGGCACACGCAACATCGAGATCGTCAAGGATGGATATCGGACGGAGAAATTTTTGCGCAAGGTCCATGCGCCATGGTATCAGATTCCTCCATTGGATTTTGTCTCTGATACGCTCTGGCCTTTTGAGTCACGTGACGAGCGGATCATCGATGTGCAAATGACCCCTGAGTTTGATGTCCCGGAAGATGCGTTAATCGCTTCCGGAGAACAGCTGCGGCTTCAGGCTGGCCAAGGGATTGCGGTGACGCCACCTCCGCCTGTGATTCAGCCATCGACTCCAATTTTGGCACCAGCTCCTGTAGGGATTGCCCCCGGGCCGCCCGCACCGATTCCCGGCCCACCGGTCGTTCAAGCCCCTCAACCATCGTTCGGCCAACGGGCTCGTGATTTGTTTTTCCCTTACGGGGCACCGCTGAGTTTCCCATCGACTCAGGTCACCCCAGGGGGTGGCTTTAGGCCTCCTGCCGACCAGGATGCACCGGTGAGTTCCGGTGGTCTTCCGCAATGAGTAAGCAGCTACGAATGCTACTCGTTTTGTGGGTGGTCAGCGGATCCGGTTGTCGGGCCTTGGCCCCACGAGCGATCGACAATTCGAAACAAAACATTGCGCCCGAGTTGATTCAATCCAATTCCATTCCGATCGAAAGGGGCCAGCGTCGAGCTCTCCTCGATGGCGTGGGCTGGGTGGTGGGAATCCCCTCGAAGATTTTGCTTTGGGACCGTCGGATCGAGAACCATAACATCGGACCCCAGACCGAAGCGACGATCGCAGAGTATATGCAGAGGAACGACTTGGGGCATGTCAAGGTTCGGCTCAATCAGTATCGGCCCTGGGATGACATGAAACGATTGACCAAGAACCGGACGATGGCCTGGCCGTGGCGTTACTCGATCGGGACATTGAGCGTTCTAGGAGAGACCGTTTTTCCTGGTCGAATCTTCGGCGGGGATCACTTCAATCCTTACACCCAAACCGTTCACCTCTACAGCGATGTGCCTGCTATCGCGATCCATGAAGGGGGGCATGCCAAGGATTTTTCGAGGCGCAGTTACCCTGGGACTTATGCAGCTCTGTACGGTTTGCCCGTTGTCCCGTTGTACCACGAGTCCATCGCGACCCGCGATGCGATCGCTTACGCGCAGCAATCCGAGGATCCAGAGTTGCAGCGTGAGACCTACCGCATTTTGTACCCAGCTTATGGAACCTATGTGGGGGGTGCTCTGGGATCCGTCCTACCCCTGGCATCACTCCCAGCATATTATGGGAGTGTCATCCTCGGGCATGCTGCGGGGCGCTGGCAGGCCAATCAAATACCCAACTCGCAAGAGTCTTGGAGTCCAACGACCTTACCACTCACGCCGCGACAACAGCCAATGGAAACCACAGAATGAATCAGGTCCAAGCCAACGCTATTGAAGTCACTCCGGTTGAGGGGCGCAAGGACCGCAAAGAGTTCATGGAACTCATTTGGAGGTTGTACAAAGGGGATCCAAATTGGATTCCCCCGATCCGTATGAACCAAGAGGAGCTCGTCGGCTTTCGCAAGCATCCGTTCTACGAGTTCAATCGATGCCAAGCTTTTTTGGCTCGCAAGTCAGGGCAGGTTGTCGGACGAATCGTCGGTATTATCAATCAAGGGCACAACAAGCGCTACGAGGAGAAACGGGGCTTCTTTGGATTCTTTGAATCGATCGATGATCAGCAGGTTGCCAACGCTCTGTTCAAAGCTGCCGGAAGCTACTTAAAGGGGCAAGGCATGACCGATGTACGCGGCCCTTGCAATCCCTCACTCAACTACGAGACAGGGACCTTGGTCGACGGGTTTACCACTCCGCCCACCTTCATGATGACCTACAACCCACCTTACCATGATCGGCTGATCCGAGGTTTTGGATTTGAAAAGACCCAAGACATGTACGCTTACAATGGCAACATGGAAATGCTCAAGACGATCGATCCAAAGATTGGACAAGTCGTCGAACAGGTGCAGGAGCGATTTGGGGTGCAGGTTCGCCAAGTGAGCCGCAAAAACTTTGCAAAGGAGGTTTTGCTGTTCTTGAAGATCTATAACGAGTCGTTGCAGGGTACGTGGGGCTTTGTTCCATTGTCCGATGGCGAGGTCAAGGCGCTAGGGATGTCGCTGAAGTTGCTGATCAATCCTGCCGCAACAAGCGTGGTCGAGGTCAACGGCGAGCCGGTTGGCGTGGGCTTAGGGCTCCCAGACTACAATCCAATCATCAAGAAAATCGATGGGAAGCTCTTCCCGTTTGGATGGATAAGAATCCTGATGGATCGCAAGAAGATCACCAAGATGCGGATCATCAGCACCAACGTGGTTCCGGAGTGGCAGAGATGGGGTCTGGGTTTGGTGTTGCTCAATAGGATGCTACCCGATGTGGTGGCTATAGGGATCACCGACGCGGAGTTCTCATGGGTTTTAGAGAGCAATCATCTATCCCGTGGCTCGCTCGAACGAGCCGGATTGGTCCCAGCCAAAACCTATCGTCTCTACGATCGAACGCTCACGGATCTTTAGTTCCAAGATTTGTCAAGGATTCTCTTGCCTGACAAAAACTCAGGCGTGGATTAAGATGGTGGAGTTCTCCACAACCTTGATCCCACTTATAGCCTCATTGCGGCAATGCTTAAGCCTCCAATCCACAACCCTATCGCTCGGCTTGCCGCTTGCTGGTTATGCGCTCTTTGCACCATGGGAATTGCCCCATGTCTAGCTCAAGTCGATGCCGCCAGAATCGATGCCTTGATCGATGCCGGGTATGCAAAAGCTGCGGTCCAACCCGCCGAAGTCTGCTCCGATCAAGTCTTCGTGCGCCGTGTCTACCTGGACCTTGCAGGTCGTATCCCCACGCTCCAGGAACGCAAAAACTTTCTGGATGACCCATCCCCAGATAAGCGATTCAAATTGGTCGATCAACTCGTCCAAAGCGAAGACTACGTACAAAACTTTGCGGATACCTTTGACTCACTCCTCATGGGTCGCGCCCCGATCGGTAAAATCGCCGAGCGCAAAAAACTCTGGCGTCCCTACCTCGAAAACGTCTTCAGGCATAACAGGCCCTGGGACCAAGTCGCCCGCGAGATCCTTTTGGCTCGTCCCCAAAGCCCCGACCAGGCCGGCGCGGTCTGGTTCCTCTACGAACGCAACGACAACGCCCAAGCGATCGCCGAGGCCGTCGCCCCGGCCTTCTTCGGCATCCGAATCGATTGTGCTCAGTGCCATGATCACATGATCGCCTCGGAGATCCACCAACAGCACTACTGGGGCCTGGTCGCTTTCTTCAACCGTAGCAAAAACCAAAAAACCAACGCAGGCCCGAGAATCAGCGAATCGGCCATCGGTGGATTTTCTGATTTTGCCAATATTCATGGATCGAGCTATCCGAATGTTTTGACCTTCTACGAATCGAAGACGATCGATGAAACTCGCCCTGAGAAAGATGCCAAACAAGAGGACAGCGATGAGCTTTATTTGCCCATAGAGAACCCGGATGAACCACGAATACCCAAGTTCTGCAGACGCGAGAGGTTCGCGGATGGAATCCTGACCGGACACCCAAGGCTAGCCCATGCGTTCGTCAATCGGATTTGGGCAATGCTCCTAGGACGCGGCATCGTCCATCCCTTTGACCAAATGGACTCGGCACACCCTTCCTCGCACCCGGAATTGCTCGACGAGCTGGCCAAGGCGTTCATCGAATCGGGTTATGACATCCGCAGTTTGGTTCGTAAAATCACTGCCAGCCGAGCTTATCAACTCAGCTCCAAACCGCCTGCCCAAGCCAACGACCCGGCCACGTTCGCTTGGGCGATCGAACGCCCATTGACCGCCGAGCAACTCACCCGTTCGATCCAGATCGCCCTGCTGCAACAGGCCAACCCCAACCATCCGCTGCTTGCTGATCTGAGAGACCGGATGCCGGAAGTCCTCCCCGAAACGATCACAACCGATGTCGGAGATGCTCTGTTCCTGTCCAACAACCCCAAAATGGATCAGATCCTCCTCGAGGGGAGCAAGCCCGAGGGGCTCATCGGCAAGTTGGCATCGAACCCTGATCTGAAAGCAGGGGTTCAAAACCTCTTCCTCACGACACTCGGGCGGGAACCCTCCGAACCCGAACTCGATGCGGTGCTCGAGTATGCGCAAAAACGATTGGCGAAGGAATCTGCCGCTGAGCCTGTAACGGTTTGGCGAAATATCGTTTGGGCCTTGATCGCTTCCGCCGAATTCCGATTCAATCACTAACAAGGCATCCAACTTGGTCGAGCATTCCGAAAATCAAAATCGCGGGACTGGCGACTGCGGAAGCCCCGAGCACCGAGCTCACCGGCGGCTATTCCTCCAGGGTGCTATGGCCTCTGGGCTCGCATCTGCAGCCAGCTTCAACGCCCTTTTCTCGGTCCCAGCCCTGGCTCAGGAGACCAAGAAACGCGGAAAGAAATGCATCCTTCTGTGGCTCTGCGGCGCTCCGAGTCAATTCGAAACTTGGGACCCAAAACCCGGTACGATTAGCGGTGGGCCGTTTGCAGCAATCCCCACATCGATCCCCGGGCTCCAAATCAGCCAGTTGATGCCCCGATGCGCGTCGATCATGGACAAGCTCTCGGTGATCCGATCGATGAGCACCGAGCCGAGCGAACACTTCCAAGGCATCGATGTGCTAACGCGCGGCGAGCAACCTCGGCCACCCTTCACCCGCCCCATCCTCGGCTCGGTCGTCGCCGAGCAACTAGGACAACTCGACAGTCCAGTCCCCCAGTTTGTCCTGCTGGAGCCTTGTCCCGAAGGCAACGAGTTCAAGTCGTTCAAGGCAGGGAATTGGGCCGGGTGGCTTGGAGCCCAGTACGGTCCGGTGCGATCCGGTGGCGAATTTGCGATTCCCGACATTCTCAAGCCCGAGTCGTTATCCCAATTGGATCACGAGGATCGCGAGGCGCTGCGCAGTTTCCTGAGTCGCAAGTTCCAGAACGACCAACAAAGCCAAGCCGCCGCAGGCTACAACGCAGCGTTTAACCGGGTCAAAGGTCTCATGAGCTGTGCACCTCTTTTCGATCTGGAGAAACTGCCGCAAGCGGATCGCGATCGCTATGGCCCAGGGGCTTTTGCACAGTACGCTCTCCAAGCCCGCCATTTGATCGAAAACGGATCGACCTTTGTCATGGTGGCCAACGGCATGCCTTGGGACAACCACGTCTTCCAGCACGAGATGCATCAGATGCTCGTACCTGAACTCGACAACATTTTGTTTCAGCTCATCAGCGATTTAGAGGATCGAGGCATGTTGCAAGACACCATGGTCATCGCAATGGGTGAATTTGGCCGAACGCCGTGGCTCAACGAAGCCCGAGGTAGGGACCATTATTCCAAAGCTTGGAGTCTGGCGATGGCTGGCGGAGGGATACGCCCTGGGGTCGTCGTTGGCCAAACCGACCCGCTAGGGTTTGAAGTGACCGAAGATCCGATCGACAATCGGCGTTTGTTTGCGACGATTTTCAAGGCGCTTGGGATCGATCCCAAGGAGCAATATGATCTGCCCGACCTACCGACCTTCCACCGAGTCGAGGGAAACGTGCAACCTATCGAAGAACTTTTGGTCGGATAGATGATGCAGAAAACGATTACACGAATCTATGACTTCAAGCTTCCGACAGCGATCCTCGGGGCATGCTTGCTCCAAGACCACCGCGAGTTGATCGCCGCCTGTTTGGACGGTATCTACCGAGTTGAACTCGATACCAAAAAGCACCAGCGTATCGGCGGCCACGACAGTTACGTAAGTTCTGCAGTGTATGTTCCAGAGCAGCAAACGTTCATCACCGCAGGATACGACGGCAAGCTGAAGTGGTTTTCGGCACAAGACAATTCGCTTTTGCGAGAGGAAAAGGTCCATGCGTTTTGGTCATGGGACATGGCCCTATCAGCAGACCAACGTTGGTTGGCAAGTGTCACCGGCCAATATCTAGCTGGCGATTACAAGTACTCACCGGCTCAAGAGTCCGAAGCCTCGGTGAAGATCCTCGATGCAACCGATGGAAAACTAGTGCATGCGCTCCGTCATGTGCCATCGGTGCAATCGGTGGCCTTTAGCCACAACAGCCAGTGGGTTGCCGCTGGCAATCTGATGGGGGAGGTTCGGGTTTGGGACGTTGCCAGTGGAGAGCAGGTCGGCGGATTTGAGTCCAAGGATTTCACCAGTTGGGGGATCATCAAGAGCCACTGTTATCTGGGCGGTATCTTTGCCATGGAGTTCTCACCTGATGACAGCGAATTGATCGTTTGTGGGATGGGTGACATGCGCGATCCCATGGCAGGCAACGGCAAGCAGCTATGGCAGCGCTGGAATTGGAAAGAATCCAAACTTGTCGCTCAGACGAATGAGAAACAAGCTGGCGAGGGACTTATGGAATCTTTGGTCTTGCATCCGGCGCGAGACAGTTTCCTGATGGGTGGACGTCTGCGTGGAGGCGATTGGAATGCAGCCTTGTTCGATCTTTCTAGCGGTGAACGGATCGGCACGATCAAATCTGGGTATCGGATTACGCAGATGCTCTTCGATAACCAAGGGCGTTTGATTGTGGTCGGTGGCCAGGGCCAGCCTGGCAAAAGCAACGAGGGCAAGTTTCCCGACTTTGGCCGAGTCGAAGTTTACGAGTTGAAGACTTAAGAAAACCTAGAGCCACAATGCCAAAGTCGGTGGATCGGATCAACGGTTTTGATTGGTTACGGGTCCTGGCCCTTGGGCTGGTATTGGTCTTTCACATTTCCGGGCTGTTGGATATGGAAACTGGGCGTCAGATTGCTGGCATGAGTTTAGGCGGACTGGGCGTGACTCTGTTTTTAGGGATAAGCGGGGCACTGATCGGCAAAGACGAGCGGCCTGCGGGCGATTGGATCTTCGCAAGATTGAAAAAGATTTATCCTGCGTACTGGATTGCAACGATCCTTGCCTTCTTAGCTGCGGCGATATCCGGATACAAACCGGTGAGTTTCGTTCAATTTCTTTGGCAGATGAGCGGTATAGGACTTTTCTACGCGGAAGACTTGATCAACGTGGCGACTTGGTTCATCGGGTTACTCCTGGCTTTGTATTTCAGTGTGTTTCTGGCCCGATTGACTCCCTACACCGATGGAATTCTGCAAACTATGGCGATGGGAGCGGCCATCCTGATCGTTCTCAACTCCAACGCGGATTACTTCAGCAATAGTCTTGCGTTCTATGGCGCGATCTTGGCCTTTCGGACTTCTAAGCCCACTCTATGGCTGCTGTCGCTTTCGGTTCCTTGCGTGATTCTGTCAGGATTGCAATTTGAATTTCTTCAAATAGCGATTGTTTGGGTGTTGCTCTCCGTTTGCTTGACCATAAGAAAACGGCCGGTCTTCATTCAATGGATATCGCAATACTCCTACGAGTTCTATTTGGTGCATGGTGTTTTTCTGGTCGGAAGCATGAAGTTGCTCAAGGCGCAGGGGTTTGGTATCCGCTCTGGAATCGCTATGTTGATCGGGGTAATCGCGACGACGATCGCAGCGATCGCCATTCAAAAACTTTCACAATTCATTCTGAATAAGATCGATAACCACGGTGGAGCCTATCTCCGGACAAGTCCGGTGGTAGGCACCGAGCTCCCCAAGATTTCTACCGATGTCTCGGTTTCCAGGGAGCGTAGTCAATAAAGCACTCCCTTGGTGGGTTTAGCCATGTGGCAGTTTGGTTTTCTGCAACGCCATCGCCATGGGGAGCAGGTCCTGAATAGAAATTGGCCCGGTCAAAGCGTTGGATACAAGATCGCTCAGGTAGACCTGGAGTTCGGGAGACAATTCAAAGAGGAACTGTCGGCAGGTCCCGCAGGGGCTAACGCCGGTGGGCGAGACGATGAAGATCGCCTTCCAGTCGCGGGAGCCTTGCGCGATGGCTTGGGAGCCGGCGGTTCGTTCCGCGCAAAGCGTGACCGAGTACGAAGCGTTTTCGACGTTGCAACCTTCGAATGTGCGACCTTGGTCATCGACCAGCACGCAACCGACGTTGAAGTTGCTGTAGGGGCAATAGGCTCGCTTGGCCACTTTGCGAGCTTGGTCCATATAAGCCATGGCATGGGCATGGTCGATCGTATTCATGGAGCGAGCCCTCGGCGATCGCGGTAGATGGAAACGCGGTTTCTTATGGGATCAGGATGCTAGCGAGGCATGCGGTCATGTAGCAAGCCAGCAGTCCGCCGATCATGGCGCGAACACCCAGTCGGACCAGATCGGCGCGGCGATCTGGAGCTAGGGGTCCGAGGCCACCGATTTGGATACCGATCGAGCCAACATTCGCAAAACCGCAAAGGGCGTAGGTGAGGATTGTTTTGGTCCGTTCGGAGAACGCAGGAGCTTCGTCGGCCGATTGAGGCTTTGCACTTAGGTCCAGGTAGGCGATGAATTCGTTCGTGACGATTCGTTTGCCGAGGATTTCGCCTGCGATGGGAAGATCCTTGTTCTCGATTCCCATGAGCCAAGCGAAGGGTCGAGAGACCCAGCCCATCATTTGGGTGAAGTTCAATCGGTAGGGGGTACCGGTGGTTTTCAGAGAGATCCAATTCGTGATTGCTTCCAAGCTCGAATCGAGCATGTAGATCAGTCCCAGGAAGGCGATCAGCATGGCAGCGACGTTCAGGGCTAGGGTCATTCCATCGCTGGCACCACGGGCTGCCGCATCGATCACGTTGGTGGCTTCCATGGGCGGGGTGATCTCGACTTTGCCGAGCGTCAGGGGTTGATCGACTTCAGGTTGCATGATTTTGGCGATCACCAGCGCAGCGGGTGCCGACATCAAGCTGGCCGTTAGCAAGTGGACCGGGCTGATACCCAGTCCGACGTAAGCGGCCATGACACCGCCAGCGATGGTTGCAAATCCGCCGACCATGACCGCCATGAGTTCGGATCGAGTCATGGAATTGAGGTAGGGGCGGACCAGCAAGGGGGCTTCGGTCTGTCCGACGAAGATATTGCCGGCTGCCGAGAGGGTTTCCGCTCCGCTGGTTCCGAGTGTTTTCTGCATGACCAAGGAGATAGCACCGACGAGTTTTTGCATTGCACCGACGTAGTACAAGACCGACATGAGCGAGGAGAAAAAGATGATTGTCGGGAGGACTTTGAAGGCCACGAAGTGGACTTTGAAGGCAGGGGTGACGCGAGTAAATCCCGTTGGGGTCGAAACGCCATTGTCACCGAAGACGAAGCCGGCACCTTTGTCGACGCAATCGAGCAGATTGGTAAACAAGTTGCCGATGGCTTGGAAGATCGATTGTCCGATTTCGGATCGCAGGACCAGAACCGCGAGGATGAATTGCATAAGCAGTCCGCCGACGACGACTCGCACAGGAAAGCGTCGTCGATCGGAGCTGAGCGACCAAGCGATACCAACCATTACGCATAGTCCGAAGACGGGGATCAGACGTTCCATAATTGTCACCTGTTAAGAGTATCAGTTAATCAGGAAGTTTAGCGAATAATCGCTCGAAAACGCTCGACGGAGGTGATGATCTACCGGTTTTACGTATCGTGCTCGTGCTCGTGCTCGTGCTCGTACTCGTACTCGTACTCGTACTCGTACTCGTACTCGAAAATCGCGGTATCGAGTACGAGATGCGAGTGGCTGATAGCAAGATCAGGACGTTTTGGCTTGGCGATTGTAAAGGTAAGGGTTCAGGCTCGGGTCGTTGTACATTTTCATTTGCCTGTAAGTTTTATGGCGTTTGTTTCCGGCGTAGATATCCGAGAGGAGTTCGCCGAGGGAGTTTGACAGATCTGCAAATTGCAATCGGCAGACAGCCAGTCGATGGGAGACTTTATCGATGTGGGTTTGGTCGATGTCTGTGCGTTCGAGTTGTTCTTCGAGGTGGTAGATGCGAAGCGACATGATCGAGAGTCGATCGATTGCCGATCCTGGGGTTTCGGTATTGAGTTTGGCTTGGGCTGAGGGTTGGATATTCTTGCGCTGCAGATCGGCGGTGATCCAATCGTCTACTTTTTCGATCCAGTCGTTGCGGGCTTGGTTGTACTTATCGATGTTTCGTTTGACTTGTGCGATTTGGGAGTCCGAGACATCCGGTGAGCGAGCGATGTCTTCCTCGTGCCATAGCAGGTAGTTGAACTGGTGTTGTTGGCAGATGATTGCCAAGGGGTTGCCGGAGGATTCAAGGGCCACTAGGGGATCGCCGAAAGGCTGATCGATGGGTTCGGAGTGCCATCGAGAGACGCTCGAGGTGTGGAGTTGGTTGACGGCAGCGACATCGATCATGGGCTTGTAGAGACTCCGTGGAAAAGGGTTGTCGGAAAAGGGTTGTTGTAGCGTGGGAGTTTAGGCTCGATTGCGATGGCTAGGGTTTCTCATCGATCGAGCAGGAGCACACGAGTCGTTGGCAGCCCGGGCAGCCTTGTCCGTACTTCTTTTGGATGGCTTGGGCAAGATCGATTTGAGCGACGTTGGCGATGGTAGTAAGCCAGGCCAGGACGTCGGCGAATTCTTCTTCGAGGTTATCCCGATCGTTGCCTGATTGGAGGGCCGAGGCCAGTTCACCGATTTCTTCCATGAGCCACATGAAGGTGCCTGGGATCCCGCGTTGGAGATCCTTCTCGAAGTACATCTTGTGGATGAGGGTTTGGAAGTCCCTGAGATTGACGTCGTTGGTCGGTCCGTAGGTGCTCATAGGTCGGCGAAGACTGCGTGGTAGATTTCGTGGGTTTTGTTAGGGCCCGAGTATACCCGCAGGTCTGGGGGGCTGGGACGCGGGCAGCAAAGTCGTTTTAGTCAATTTTTGAGGAACCACCGTTGCTTTCGGGACCGAATAACCTGCCATTCGCAGGCTTTTGCACTTGGCATGCCCCTAACATTTCGGGGGATTGAAGAACTCCTAGCAAAGCGATGGATCTTTGCAGGCAATCCGACGGAGTTGAAAGCCGGGCCGCAAGAAACAGCAAGTGAAAGAAGCCTGTGACAGCAAAAAAACAAGACAACGAAAACCAGGGGTCGAAGGTTGTTTCGACCAAGGTCGATCATCCTCGTATCGAGAAGGCCGTGCGCGAGATACTCATCGCCGTCGGGGAGGATCCGGACCGTGAGGGGTTGCTTGAAACCCCTGCTCGAGTAGCCAGGATGTATGCCGAGATATTCTCGGGGTTGCACAAGGACCCTCGGGTTCACCTCAAGCGAGTATTCACAGAAAATTACGATGAAATCGTGTTGGTTCGGGACATTGAGTTTTACAGCATGTGCGAACACCATTTGTTGCCTTTCTCTGGCAAAGCGCACGTTGGGTACTTGCCCAACGGCAAGGTGGTTGGTCTCAGCAAGCTAGCGCGGGTCGTCGACGAGGTGGCAAGGCGTCCGCAGGTGCAGGAGCGGATGACCGAGACGATTGCCAACATGGTCGAGCAGGAGCTCGGTGCCCGGGGCGTCGTGGTGTTGATCGAATCGTCGCACTCGTGCATGAGCATGCGAGGGATACGCAAGGCTGGGGCATCGTGCACCACGAGCGCCATGCGGGGCGTTTTCCGAGAAAATCTTTCGTCGCGAGCTGAGATCTTAGGGTTGATTCTCAATCAAAACCGCTAGTTCTGCGGATTGGATTTTCTGGCAAAAGGCATGGGGTTGGATTTTTCCGTGATGCTTTTCCGTGATGCTTCAGCAGGGCCTTTTTGCAGGAAAAGTGGCCCTGGCGGGCAGAAACGGGTGAACTCGGGAGTATGTCGGTCGTGTCTGACTGGCGTGTCTGTCTGGGTTGGGGAGCTTTGAGAAAAAGTCCAGGAGAAATTCGCCTTGCGGGCAAAAAGGCGATTTGTACACTAGTGCGACTCGGCGATTCCGGTTTTTTGCAGGTTGGTTGGCTGGGATCGCGGATGGACACTCAACAGCAAATTGCCGGCGTAGCTCAATTGGCAGAGCAGCTGATTTGTAATCAGCAGGTTGCGGGTTCGAGTCCCATCGCCGGCTCTTGTTGGTTTTCCGGGGGCTTTTTCGAATTCCATCAGAGAGAGATCTCAGCTAGAGAAATCTCTGGTAGGGAGACGTGGAAAGCAAACCTGGAATGCAAACGGGGTGCAGGAGTCGGGTGGAATTAGCCGAAAATGGCTTGAGTTAAGATTTTGAGGGAGGTTGCCCGAGTGGTTAAAGGGGACGGACTGTAAATCCGTTGGCTATGCCTACGTAGGTTCGAATCCTACACCTCCCATTGATTCCTTTGTCTGGCCGGTAGAATGGTTGGTAGGGGGGGTCGTGATTTGGCGAGGCGAAAGCCGGGGAGCGAAAGCGATTCGCAAGTAGCTCGAGTGAGAATGGGATTGATTTTTGCGGGTGTAGCTCAATGGTAGAGCAGCAGCCTTCCAAGCTGAATACGAGGGTTCGATTCCCTTCACCCGCTTTCCTGTCCTTGCTGCTGTAGCTCAGTGGTAGAGCACTTCCTTGGTAAGGAAGAGGTCATGGGTTCAAGTCCCATCAGCAGCTTTAACTGGATGAGTGCAAAGGTGTCAGGTCCGATTTAAGCATTGCATGTTTATTGGATTTGCTTATGCTTTTGGACTTCGGTGAGGAGAGTTGTCCCGAGAATATCGGTTTTTTGGGTTTGTTCAAAAGAGCGAGCTTGAGGAGCACGAGTTGGGTGGGCATCTGGGTCAGGAGACAGTGTACGAGTAGTTCTGTAGTTGTGCGTGGATGTTGGCCGGCATGGCATCGGCTTCACGGCGACGGATTTTAGGGTTTTTTAAATTAGGTGTTGTAGCAAAAAATGGCCAAAGAGGTATTTGAACGCAAGAAACCCCACTGCAACGTTGGAACGATTGGGCACATCGACCACGGCAAGACGACCACAACTGGTGCATTGCTGGCGGTGCAGGCAGCCAAGGGGCTAGCGACTCCGAAGACGTATGCGGATATCGCCAAGGGTGGAACGGTACGGGATGCGACCAAGACGGTGACGATTGCCGCGTCGCACGTGGAGTATGAGACGGCCAACCGTCACTACGCCCACATCGATTGCCCGGGCCACGCTGACTTTATTAAGAACATGATCACCGGTGCTGCACAGATGGACGGTGCGATTTTGGTGGTTAGTGCTGCGGACGGTCCGATGCCACAGACCAAGGAGCACGTGTTGCTTGCTCGTCAGGTGGACGTTCCTGCGATTGTGGTTTTCTTGAACAAATGCGACTTGGTCGACGACGAAGAGTTGCTCGAGTTGGTCGAATTGGAAATCCGCGAATTGCTCTCGAAGTATGGTTTTCCAGGGGAAGAGACCCCGATCATCCGAGGTAATGCCAAGGCGGCTTACGACAAGCCAGCCGATCCGGTTGCATCCAAGTGCATCAGCGATTTGCTCGATGCAGTCGATGCGTTCATTCCGCAACCGACCCGAGAAGAAGACAAGCCATTTTTGATGGCCATCGAAGACGTCTTTAGCATCGAAGGTCGTGGAACGGTTGCGACGGGTCGTATTGAGCGTGGCATGATCAAGGTTGGAGAAGAAGTTGAGATCGTCGGCTTGATCAAGGAAAAGCGCAAGA
>Ga0114972_10001987_pt1 | contig 15300 bp, 15 predicted proteins | sample M_140807_EF_Meta_FD_87354 | JGI IMG/M metagenome (GOLD analysis project Ga0114972, IMG submission 87354) | Freshwater microbial communities from Lake Montjoie, Canada to study carbon cycling - M_140807_EF_MetaG | ecosystem: Environmental > Aquatic > Freshwater > Lake | place: Lake Montjoie... | reverse complement strand
GCGCTCGGGGTCGGTCCGTCGCTCCTGCTCAGGCGCGCGCAAACACGCCGGAGTCGCGGTGCGCAAACTCGATCCGCGGCCGAATGAGCGGCGCTACGGCGCTCGTCGTCACCTCGCTCGAGGGAAACATCTGTACGAGGTCGGGGTCGCCAGGTACGCGGTCGACCACGCTGCGCTCGAGCGACATCGAGACGTACTGCTCACCGGCATACTCTGGGGTGTTGGCGTTCAGGATGACGTCGATGCCGTACGTCTCCGCGTACGAGCGTAGTCCCGGGATCCGCGAAGCGCGCGGTGCCCAGTTGTCGGCGCTGCAGCCGTTTTCGGAGCAACCAAAGACGCCCTCGTCGGCGTGAACGAACAGCGTCTGGTTGCCGATCGTGTGACCGGGTGTTCGCAAGAGAAGGCATCCTTGACCGAGTGCAAGATCTGCGTCGAACGTCACGACCCGCGTTGCCGGAACGCCCTGCTTGCCGTCCTCGACGAACCAGGCTCGCTGCATCGGGTGCAGATCGTCCCACTCGCGCCACTCGCGCTCGGGGGCGAGCAGGAGCGCGTTCGGAAAACGCCCCGCGCCCTCGGTTCCGAGGAGCCCGCGGACGTCCTGCGTGTGAAAATGATCGAACGCTACGACGTCGATTTGCTCGGGCCGCACTCCGACCTTCGCGAGTTGGGTCTCGAGGCTCTCGAAGCGTTTCGAGAGGAGCCGCTCGGCGAAGGGAAAGCGCCTCGCCATCGCGTCGCCGAGCTGTTTGAAGAAGGGCGTGTTTCGGGCCGCAGCCGCGTCCGTCGGGTTGAAGAGGACGTGCTTTTCTCCCTCCTCGGTTGCCACCTTCACGAGCAGCGTGCGGTGCGCCATGAGGACGAAGGGCCATGGCAACGGCACGGCGCCGTTGAACGCGAACCGCGTGGGGTAGGGCAGTGTCGCGTTGTCGAGGGTCTTGACCCCGAGGACACGCGGGCCCTCGCGGAGTGCATCTCCCAGCATGCGTCCCGCGTTCGACACGGCGCGCAGCCGGGCGCCAGGGAGCATTTCTGCGCGTGCGGCTTGGAGCTGCGGCACGGTGCGGATCCACGGGAGCTTCGAATCCATCGGTTCACCGAGTCGCATGGGCAGAGGTTGCAGCACCCGACCGAAACGTGCAAGGTCGCCCCATGGATCGTGGCCCTCTTCTTCGCGCGCTCGCCGAGGACGTGCCGCGTATCGAGGAGGTGGCGCTCGCGGTCGCCGCCGACGTTTACCCCGGACTCAATGCCGCTCATTGGCTCACGGAGCTCGATCGCATCGCCGACCCGATTGTCCATGCGGTCGAACACGAGCGCGGGACGCGCGCCAAAAGCAGGATTTTGAACGAGCGGCTCTTCGACGAGCTCGGGTTTCGCGGCAACGAGCAGAACTACTACGACCCGCGGAACAGTTACCTCAACGAGGTGCTCGAACGGCGGGTCGGGATCCCCATCTCGCTCGCGGTCGTGATGATGGCGGTCGGTCGCCGCGTCGGCTTGCCCATCGAAGGCGTCGGCTTTCCGGGGCACTTCCTCGTGCGCGTCGGAGGCGCTCGCGGGCACTTCGCCGATCCCTTCCACGCCGGCAAGATCCTCTCGCGGGATGAGCTCGTCTCGTTGGCGGAGCGCTTCGAGGTGCACGCTCGCGGGGGCGACTCGAAGGGTGAACTCGATCCCGAGGTGCTCGGTACCTACCTACGCCCCGTCGATGAGCGAGCCATCGCCGTGCGAATGCTCGCCAACCTCAAGCATTCGTTCGAGCGGGCGGGCGACAGCGCGCGCGCCCTCGTCGTATGCGACCGGCTCGTCGATGTCACCGATGAGCCGCACCACCGAAGGGACCGCGGCAAACACGCCTTGGCCCTGCGCGCGCATCGAGCGGCGCGTATCGACTTCGCGGCGTACTTGCGCGCCGTGCCGAACGCCCGTGACGCCGAAGAAATCCAGTCTCTTCTGCGACGAGCCACGCGCGAAGAGGCGCCGCTCAACTGACCAAGCGGGAGCCCGAGCCATGTCCTTTACCGAGCCGAACACGCCGTCGAACACCGTCGTCGAGATGAACCAAATCGTCTTGCCGCAGCACACCAATGCGCTTGGGACTGCGTTCGGCGGCACCATCATGTCCTGGGTCGACATTTGCGCGGCGCTCTCGGCGCAGCGTCACTGCCGGCGCGCCGTCGTGACGGCGTCGATGGACCAGCTTGATTTCGTCGCGCCGATTCGGCTCGGCCAGCTCGTCAACCTTCGTTCGACCGTCAATTACGCGGGTCGCACCTCGATGGAGGTTGGTGTCCGTGTCGAGGCCGAGGAAATGCTCACCGGCGAGCGGCTTCATGCCGCGACGGCGTACTTGACGTTCGTCGCCCTCGACGACGAGAAAAAGCCGTGCGCCGTTCGCGCCCTCGTGCCGCAGACCGAGCGCGAGAAGCAGCGTTGGGAAGAGGCGCAGGCCCGCAGGCAACAGCGTCTCGAGCTTGCCAAGGAGCGCAAGCAAATCGCCGAGCGACACCGCGTGCGATGATGGTAACGTTCTCGGCGTGCGCACTTTCGCCGCGTCCGCGCTCGCCCTCGTTTGCCTCTCTTCGCCGAGCTACGCGCTCGAGCCATGGTCGGACGCCGACCCGAGCAAGCCGCCGCAACGTCACGAGGTAGGCGGGCTCGGTGTCGCCGTCGACGCCGAGTACCGCGCGCAGTTCATCGACGTCACGCCGCTCTCGCTGACGACCGAGGACCAGAGTCGCTTGAGCGTGATGGAACATCGCCTCCGTCTCGGTGGCACGCTCGACTACGAGGAGAAGGTCAAGCTCACGACCTCGTTCGACGTCCTCGACGGCGTGCTCTGGGGAGACAACGGTGCCTTCGGCGGCGTGCCCGCAGCCGACAGCGGCATGAAGGTGACGATTCGCAGCCCAAACAACGCGAAGGCGTGCATGCAGCCGCTTCCCGGCGCCGACCCGCTCTCCGCAAGTTCGTACGGCTTCGGGCTCTGCGATGCGCCGATCCTCAAGCTGCGCCGCGCCTTCGTTCAGGTCAACACGCCGATCGGCGCGATTCGCGTCGGACGTCAGCCGGTCTCGATCGGCATGGGCGTGCAGAACACCGACGGCGACGGTCGGCGCAACCGGTTCGGTGTCGCGTACACCGGCGACAGCGTGGATCGCATCCTCTTTGCCACCAAGCCGCTCGAAGCATTCAAGGCGCCCGAGAACCGCAATACCGAGGAGACCCGGGGGCTCATCGTCGCCGGCATGTACGACCGGATTTCGAACGGAAGCCCGATCGCCCTTGCCGATGATGTCAATCAGGCGGCGGCGGCGATGCGCTTTCTCGAGCCCGACGCCGGCGCCGTCCGTGACCTCGAGTTGATGCTCTTCTACGCCCACCGTTGGAACAAGACCTACGACACGCGGGTCCATACGGTCGGCAGCCGCGCGGCGTTCAAAGTCGCGAACCTCCACGCGGGCATCGACGTCGTCGGGAACCTCGGGACGACGCGCGAGGTCGCAGCTGCGTACGCGCTCATCACCAACGATCCGGTGACGCCGCAGACGATCGCGCAGCTTGGCTCGCGCGCGGTGATTCGGTGGGACGAGCCAAAGTTCACGGGCTACCTGGAGTTTGACTACGCATCGGGCGATGCCGATCCGCAGTCGCGTACGCCCCTGACCCAGTTTCGGTTCGCGGAAGACACGAACGTGGGTCTCTTGATGTTCAAGCACGCGATGTACTTCCAGTCCGCTCGCGCGTCGGCCGCCGCCGTCGAGGTGACGCGTCGCCTCGGGGCCGACACGTTTCCCGCCGAACGCATCAACACCCGCGGCGCGTTCACCGACGCCGTCGCCATCTTCCCCCAGATCGACGTACGGCCCCACGAGAGCGTGCTCTTGCGCGGCGGCGTCCTCGTCGCGTGGGCACCCGCACCCGTCCTCGATCCGGTTCAGTCGCTGACCCGTCGCGACGGTACCAACATCGAGGACGACCTCGTCAATTTCGTCGGCGGTAAGCCGGGACGTTTCTATGGCGCCGAGCTCGATCTGCGAGCCCAGTGGCGGTTCGTGGATCACTTCGCGCTCGACGTCGAAGGCGCGCTCTTGCTGCCAGGGGATGCGTTCCAAGACGTCAACGGCCGCGCGTCACGGAGCATGCTCGTGCAGGGCCGGACGACGGCCTTCTTCTGATCGAGGACCACCTTCTGATCGAGGACCACCTTCTGATCGAGGACCACCATGTCAGCACGATTCTTCGCTTCTCGATTGCCCGCGGTGCTCGCCCTCGCGGTGCTCTCTGCCGGCTGTTTCTCTGTCGATAACCCTCCTGCGACCACGATCGCCGGCCTTGTCGACGGCGTGCTCTCCGACGCGAGCGCGCCCATCGGGCTTCAGTTCTCCGAGCCTGTCGTCCCGTCGTCTTTGCGGGCGCGCCTCGTCCGCTACGAGGTCGATCTCGAGGGCAACCTGTACGACGAGGACGCCGATCCCGACACGGAGCTGTCCGTGCTCTTCGACAGCGACGATCCCGCGACCGGAACGGGAGAGCTCGACCAAGCCCGTACGAGCTACACGATCGACGTCGCCAGCTCGCTGCCGATCGGACCGCAGCTCGCGCTCGTTCTCGACCCAGGCCTCATGGACGACAAGGGCAACGTCTGGAAGGCGCGCCAGGTCATCAAGTTCGGCTACGTGTTCAACTGCGGCAAAGGGGTCGCCACCGCGTTCCCGAGCGTCTCGAAGTTCTTCTGGATCATCTCGGTCGAGTCGCCCGTACCCGCACAAATTCGCCTCTTGTCGGAGCTGCACGTCGACCCCGCGACGGGGGCGCTCGTCGGGCAAATGACCAACGCGCAGCGCAACAAGGAGCTGGACTGCACGAAGTTCGGTTTGACCTGCAGCGCGGCCGAGGTGTGCCGCACCTTGCCCACGCCGGCCTGCGTGCCACCCTCGGAGAAGGCCGGGAGCGTGGACGAGTTCCCCGATTTTATTGCCGACGCTTCGAGCGCGGTGGGCTTCTCCTTCACCGTTCAAGGGTGCATCGCCGACCAACCGGACGGCTCGTTTTCGTTCGCGAACGTACCGGCGGATTTCGTCACCAAGAAGCCTGCGGTGGCGGTCACGGGCTTGGCCCTCAGCACCGCGCTGGTACCCGACGACGCGGATGTCTTGCGCGGCAGCGGGACGCTCACCGCTCAGCAAGTGGGTCTTGGCGCTCCCCCGAACACCATCCCGAGCGGCAAGGGCGCCGGTACCCATGCCGAGCGCCGCATCCCTGACGACTTCGCGCCCCCGATCCCGCCGCCGCCCTCCAATTGATGGAAGGCAAATTTCGGCTTGCGAGCTCGCTGCGAGGCGGTGGGTGTCGAAAATTCGTCACCGGCGCGGCTGGATTTCGCAACAGTCTGAAATGACTCGCAAATAACGGGCTTCTTTCCGCTGGCTTGAAATTCGCCTACGAAACGCCGCGGTCGGCGGATTCCATCCTCCGACGAGGAGCCATTCATGCGCACGTTCGTCGAGGTCCTCCGCGACAACTCGGTTTACGCCGATCATGCCCATACGTTCGTCCGCATGGACGGAACGGAGCGGGTGGTCTCGTTTCCCGAGCTGTGGAAGTGGGCCTGCCAGCGCGCGCATCGCTTCCACGAACTCGGCCTGAAGAAGGGCGACCGGGTCGCGCTGATCCTCCCCGAACCCGACACGTTCGTCCTCGCCTTCATCGGCGCCCTCACCGCGGGGCTCGTGCCGGTGCCGATGTACCCACCGATGACGCTCGCCAAGATGGAAGCGTACGGCGAGACCGTGCGGCACATCCTCGCGTCCTCCGGCGCTCGCGCGCTCGTGACCGTCCCTGGGCTTGAGCCGATGCTCCGCACCCATCTCCTCGAAGTGGCCGTGGAAGCGGGCGCGACGGAGAGCGAGGTGCGCGTGATCCTCGATGCCGAACTCGAGGGGGAGCTCCCCGCGAAGGCCACCGCGCCGTGCGCCGTGTCCCTCGACGACCTCGCGTTTTTGCAGTTTACCTCCGGCAGCACCCGCAAGCCGAAGGGCGTGATGGTGTCGCACCGGAACCTCGCGACGAACGCCCACGCCATCATGTTCGACGGCCTTGCCGCGGACTCGAAGGATCGCGGCGTGAGCTGGCTGCCGCTCTACCACGACATGGGGCTCATCGGCTTCGTCATCGCCCCCGTGTTCGCCCAGGTGCAGGTGAAGTTCTTACCGACCTTGAACTTCATTCGCCGCCCTTCGTTGTGGCTCGACTCCATCCACAAATTCCGGGGCACCATCACGTTCGCGCCGAACTTTGCGTTCGCGCTTGCGACCCGGGCTGTCAGCGAGGAGCAATCGAAAGATTGGGATTTGTCCTGTTTGAAGGCCGTCGGCTGCGGCGCGGAGCCCATCCAGCCCGAGACGCTTCGGAAGTTTGTCGAGCGTTTCTCCGCCAAGGGCCTGAAGGCCGAGTCGCTGCTGCCTTGTTACGGACTCGCGGAGGCCACCCTCGCGGTCACGTTCGCCTCGCTACCCGACCCGATGCGAACCGAGACCCTGGACGCCGCGGCGATGCACCGCGGCAATGCCACGCTCACCGACGGGGCTCCGGGCCTCGAGATTGTGTCGTGTGGCCGGACCTTTCCTGGCTTCGAACTCGCGATTCGCGACGGCGAAGGGGTCCGCCTACCCGACCGCCAGGTCGGTGAGGTTTGGGTCCGTGGTCCGAGCGTGACGGAGGGCTACTTCGGTCTTGCCGAGGAGACCCAAGAGGTGCTCGACCGCGGCTGGCTCCGCACGGGCGACCTCGGCTACCTTAGCGACGGCGAACTCTTCGTCTGTGGCCGCGCAAAGGATCTCATCATCCTTCACGGCAAAAACTACTACCCGCAGGACGTCGAGCGCGTCGTGTCCGAGACCAACGGGCTGAGGCAGGATCAGTGCGTCGCCTTCGCCCGTGCCGGGGTCGACGGCGAGGAGTGCGTGGTGGTCGCGGAGGCCAACAACGCGTCGATCGATCCGCGTGAAGTCGTAAGCCAAGTCAAGCTGCGCGTCCGCGCCGAGCTCGGCTTGCCCGTTGCCGAAGTTGTCTTGATCAAACGCAACACGCTGCCGAAGACTTCGAGCGGAAAAGTTCGCCGTCGCGACACCAAGCAGCGCCTCGAAGCGGGCGAACTCGAGCTGCTCGTGCCCCGCAAACCCGCCGTTCCGCCGGCGCGCGCGTCGAGTCCAGCCGCCGTTTGAACCGCCTTTCGCAGCATCCCCCCTTTTCGCAGTCCTTCGTCTGTAGAGTTTTCGGAGATTCATGGGTTCCAACAAAAACGAAGTCCAGGTCAGCTACGACGTCTCGAACGAGTTCTTCCGTCTGTGGCTGGACGAGCGCATGAACTACACCTGCGCCGTCTACGAGTCGGAGCACCAGTCGCTCGAGGCTGCACAGCTGAACAAGCTCGCCATCCTGAGCGATTTTGCGAGGGTCACTCCCGAAAAGCGCGTGCTCGACATCGGCTGTGGCTGGGGCGCCTGCCTCGAGTACCTCGCATCGGCGCGCGGCGTGAAGGACGCCGTGGGCGTGACGCTCTCTTCGTCGCAGGCTGCGGAAGTCAACGCGCGGAACATTCCGGGCGTTCGCTGCGTCGACTCGGACTTCATGAAATGGGAGACGAACGAGAAGTTCGACGCCCTCATTTCGATTTGCATGATGGACCACCTTTGCTCGCCCCAAGAGGCGCGCGAAGGCAAGGCGATCGACATCTACCGCGCTTACTTCAAGAAGTGCTGGGAGCTCACCAACCCTGGCGCGTCGTTCGGTCTCCAGACCATCCTTCGCAACCGCGTTCCGAGGAACAAGAAGGATCTCGAAGACATCTACTTCTGCACCCACGTGATCTTTCCGGGCGGCCTCAACCCGCGCCTCGAAGACATCATGCAGGCGGTCAACCCCTACTGGGAGGTCATCACGGTGAAGCAGCGTCGCCGGGATTACCAGCGAACGACCGCCGAGTGGTTGCGTCGCATGAAGCTGCACGAGAGCAAAATCCGTGCGACCTGGGGCGACCAGATCTTCGACGATTACGACCGCTACCTTTCGACGTGCGTGACAGCCTTCGACAAGTTCTACAGCTCGCTCGCACAGTACGAACTCCGCCGCCTCGACGCCTGATTTTCATAGGAACCGACCATGACCGACAAACAAGACCTTCTGGGCCTCTTCAAGACCGTCGCCGAGCGCGTCGATCGCCGCAGCTTCGAGACCGTCACGCGCGACAGCGTGATCACGGATCTTGGCGTCGACTCGCTCTCGATGATGCAGATCGTAGGCGAGATGGAAACCGAGCTCAGCATCCAGATCCCGGACGAGGATCTCGTCGAGATCGTCACCGTCGGCGATCTCTGCAGCAAGGTCGAGCGCCGCGTCGCCTGAAGGCGTCGGGCCGGCTCAGCCATCGACTACCCCCCCCTGGAGCATCGACATGACCCAAGCCCCCGTGACTCGAATGGAAGAGCGGCTCTACCGCATCTACATGGAGTTTTTCGAGAAGGCGGAGCGTGAGCGCCGCTGGAGCGTGTTCGATGACATCCCGTGGGACAAGGTGAACAAGGAGTGCTCGGACGAACTCGCGCTCTGCGCGGAGACGTTCGCCTCCGTCGAGATGTACCTGCCCGACTACGTGGCCGGGGGCATCAACGTCGTGCGGCCGTGGTTCGGTCGGGCATGGTGGCAGGCGAACTGGGGCTACGAGGAGAGCAAGCACTCGCTCGGTCTCGGCGAGTGGCTGATGCGCTCCGGCAAGCGGACGAAAGACCAGTGGTTCGACCACTACAACACGATCTCCCAGAAGCAGTGGGAGGCGCCGTTCCAGACGGCCCGGCAGATGACCTGCTACGGCGCGGTGCAGGAGCAGGCGACGTTCGTCATCTACGTAAAGCACCGTGACTTCGCCAAGCGCGAGGGGGACGAAGCGCTCTACACGCTCTACGACTACATCGCGCGCGACGAGATCGCTCACACCCGGTTTTATCAAGAGGTGGTGACCGCCCTGCTCGAGGAGGACCGCGAGGGCACGCTCGCGGACCTCGCGAAGGTGTTCGCCGAGTTCAAGATGCCGGGCGTCGATCTCGTGCCCGATTACGATGAGCGGATCTTGCAGATGCGGGATCAGGGTGGCGTCGATCGCGACCTCTTCATTCGCAAGGTCTACTTGCCCGTCCTGAAGTACTTGAACATCAGCCGCCATGAGATGCTGGCGGCACAGCGCAAGGCGCTTCAAGATCGCAAGGACGCACGCGAAGTCGCGGCGGAGTGACGGTGGCGCGTCGCGTTGCGGTTACGGGCCTCGGCGCCATCACGCCGCTCGGCAACGATGTGCCGACCTTCTGGCGACGGCTGCTCGCTGGAGAAAGTGGCGTCGGGTTCATTCGGGACTTTCCGACCGACGCGTTGCGCTCCGACGTCTGCGCGAGCGTCGTCGATTTTCAAGCCGACCGCTTCCTCACGAAAAAAGAGGCGGAGATTTACGGCCGGGTAACGCAGTTCAGCCTCGCCGCGGCCATCGAAGCGATGGATGACGCCGCGCTCTCGGGCCTCATGAAGCGGGACGTGCCCGGCGGCGAAGAGCGTGCGGCGCGCCCGTGCGACGTTTCCCGTGGCCGCATCGGTTGCTTGATGTCGACGGGGCAGGGGTCGGTCGACATTTTCGAGCAGCAGGTCGAGAAGAGCCGCGAGCGCGGGCCACGGGCGGTCTCTCCGTTCTTCATTCCCGGAGTGATGCCGAACAGCGGCGCGGCGCTCGTGTCGATGCGCTTTGGGCTGATGGGGCCTTCGTTCAATCTCGCGAGCGCGTGCGCGACCGGCACGCACTCCATCGCCACCGGCGCGATGATGATCGAAAATGGGCTCGCGGACGTGATGGTGTGCGGTGGCGCCGAAGCGGCCACGCGCCTCAACACCGTCGCAGGGTTCGGCAACGCCCGCGCGCTGACCCGCGCGAAGGACGGCGACCCGACGAAATCGAGCCGACCCTTCGATGTCGACCGCAACGGCTTCGTCATGGGAGAGGGTGCGGGCGCGCTCGTTCTCGAGGAGCTCGAGCATGCGAAGGCGCGCGGCGTCCACGTCTATGGCGTGTTGTCCGGCTATGGGCTTACGAGCGACGGCGAGCACCTCACGCGGCCGCACGACGACGGGCTCGGGGTGCGGCTCGCCGCCGAGCAGGCGCTGTCCCGCGCGGGACTCGCCCCCGACGCGATCGATTACGTAAACCCGCACGCAACGTCGACGCCGGCCGGCGATGTTGCGGAAATTCGGGCGCTGCGAGCGGTTTTCGGAGAGCGTCTCGCGCGGCTCCCCATGTCCGCGACGAAGTCTCTCGTCGGGCACTTGCTCGGGGGCGCGGGTGCGGTCGAGTCGATCGCCGTCTTGTGCTCGATGCGCGACGGCAAGCTTCACCCGTCGCTCAACATCGACAACCTCGACCCGGCGCTTGGCGCGGTCGACATCGTGCGGGGGACGGCGCGCGACACCCGGGTGCGCCACGCGCTCAAGATCTCCGCCGGCTTCGGCGGGCACAACTGCGCCCTCGTGTTTTCCGCGGCCGAGTGACGCGCGGCCGAGTGACGCGCGGCAGTCGTCGCGCCGGACTACCCGCGAAAAAGCGCTCTTACGATCGCTTCGGCATCGCTCGAGGACTCGAGGATCTTCCCAATCGCGTCGAGCACCGGGCACGACACGCCGCGCGATCGTGCGAACGCGGCAACGCGTGGAACGAGGTCGATGGCCTCGACGCGGAGGCGGGCTCGCAGCCGGGCTTCTTCGAGCTTCGCGCCGCGGGCGAGTTCCCGGCCGAGGACGACCTCGGGGCGGTCCGTCAGCGCCATCGACGCGAGCAAGTCGCCATAGCCGCCGAGTCCATAGAAGGTCTTCTCCTCGGCGCCGGCCGCAACGGCGATCGTGGCGGCTTCGTCCACGGCACGCGAGATGAGTGCGGCGAGCAACCCAGGAGAGACGCTCCCGCGCGCCTGAACGTAACCGATGCCGATGGACAAGCAGCCGACGAGCGCCGACGCCCATTCGAGTCCGCGCAGATCGCGCGTCATGTGAAGCTGAAGGCGGTCGCTCTGGAGGGCGTCGCGCACGGCGGCGGTCACGTCCGGAAACTCCGCCGCGACGACCATGGCGGAGGGATTTCCGGCCGCCAATTCATCCGCCTGCACCGGTCCTCCGAGCGCTCCGAGGCGCCGGACGGGCGTCTCTTCTCGGAAAATTTGGGAGACGGTGTTGAGCTCGGGGCCAATCAATCCCCGGATGCCATGAACGAGGACGTGGCTGCCGTCGAGGTGTTCCCCGAGCTCACGGGCCACGGTTCGAGCAAGGTTTGACGGCACGGCCACCAGGATCAACCGGCACTGCGCCAGCTCCGCCAGGTCGCGCGTCCAGTGGACGGAGGGGACCTCGGCATCTTGTTGTCGGCGCGAGTACAGGTAGGTGGTGCACGGGCCGCGGGTTGCGGCTTGCGCGAGCGCGAGCCCCCAAGGGCCGCCTCCGAGCACGCCAATGGACGGCGGCTTCATGCCCCACCTCCCCGGCGCGGCCCCGGTTTCTGCGTGCTTGCCTCGGGGTCGAAGGCGAGCCCGTGGCGAATCAGACGATTTTGGTAATACAAAAGGAGCTTCGGATCCCGGAGGACGATTCCATCGGGCTGCGCTTCGATCACGGGCGCGGAGTGGTATCCCGAAAACGCGCTCATCGCCTGTGCGAGCAGGTCTCCACCGGAGGTGTCGCGGACGTCTTCGGCGAGCACGACTTCGCCCCGCTTTTCGAGCTCGCGGAGCGCATCGCGGCGTTCGAGGACGAGTCGCGCAAGCTCGTCGCGGGAGATTTTTTGGTCGCGCAACCGCAGCACGTTGAAGAGGTCCGCGCCGGGGGCTTGCTGGCGCAGGTGCTCGAAGCACGCCGCGGCGACGACGTGGGTCGCCATCACCACGGTGTTCTTTCGGTAAGCATCGACCAGCGCCGTCGCGAGTTCGCGCGTGTATTGGGCGTCGCGCTCAGGCTCGAACGAGACCTCGCCCCGAACGTCGCGCACGAAGCTCGAGGTGTCGACCACCCGGCCTCGCGCGTCGAGGGAGTTTCCGTCGCCGTCGACCGGGTTGCCGAAAGGGTCGAGGGGCGTGCCGAAGCGCACCACGACGGCCCCGCGCATCGTGAACAGTTTTCGGACGAAAGCCAGGACGCGTGAGAGGCGGCTCGATTCGTCGTCTTCGATGATGTAGCGCGCTTTGCCCGCTTCGCTGAGGTAGTCCGCGATCAGGGTCTCGGCTTCGAGGGTGATGAGGTAGTTGATCGTCGCGGGTACGAAAAAAACCTTTCGTTCGGCGCCGCGGCGAAGGCTGCTCACGTAGCTCTCGATTCCCGTACCGGCGAGACCGAGCTTGAGTTTGGCTTCCACTGCGCCCGAGCGCGAGCGCGTACCGCCGGGAAAAAACAGCGAATGGTAGCCTCGCTCGAGCAGCACGCAGGAGTAGGCTTTGAGGCAGTCCTTGTACAAGTCGAAGCGCAACCGCCGGTCGACCTTGTAGGCGCCGAGGTTGTGCATGAAAAAGGAGAGGATGGGGTTCGTAAAGAGGTTCTTGCCCGCGCCGTAGGTGGCGGGTGGAAGGCCGGAGAGTTCGAGCGCGAAGCCGAACACGATCGAGTCCATGTTCGAGGCATGCGTCGGAACAAAGACGAGCGTGCCTTTGTCGGCGAGTTTCTGAAGCCGTGCCGTGTCCCCTTGGAGGACGACCTTGTCGGCGATTGCGTCGAGCTTGAGGAGCTCGAGCGGGTGCCGAAGCTTCTTCGGCAGCGAGCCTGGCGCGAGAAGGCCCGTCACGAGCGATGGCAGAATGCGGGTCGAAAGCCGATACACGCGAGGGTCGAAGTTGCCCGCGATGTCCCCGGCGTAGTTCCCGACGAGCTCCTTCAGTTGCGAGCGGCGCTCGGCGTCGGTCATGCGCGACAGCTTGCGTGACAAGGCCCGCCACTCCGCGAGTTCGTCCTGGTCGCCTTTTTTCCGCGAGGCTTCGAGTCGCCGTGTCTCCCAATACGCGGCGTCGTTCAACGCGTGGAGCGGGCTGCGGGTCTGGGCGCAGACACGGTCAATCGTCTGCGCAACGAGCGCAGCACGCTCGTGGTTGAAGTGAAAAATGGGCGCGCTGCGCGGCATCGTCCGCGATGGTACTGGACGGATGCGGCTCGCGTCGATGGCGGTCACGCTTCCGGTCGAATCCGCCGTCGCTCTTCGATCATGTGCTGCTCGATGCGGCGCTGCCCCTCGAGGTCTTCGACCAAGGTCCACGAGACGTTGCGGGCGCGCGGTGCCGCGAGAGCTCCGAGCAGTCGATCCGCGGCGCGCTCCGGTGCAAGCCAGTTCGCTTGCCGACCCGGTAGCTGCGACAGCACGCTCCGCGCCGACACGCCTCCAAGTGTTCGAAGCAACGTCTCGACGATGCCATCGAACCGAGTCTCGTCGAACCCGATGCTTGGACCGCCGCCGATGAGGAAAAGTTTTTCGGCCGCGAGCGCCGGGCGACCCGGTACGAGGGTCACCTCCCCGAGCTTACCTGTCACAAAGCCGTCCATCAGCAATCGGCTGAGGCGCCCTGCGAAACGCCAGTCGCAGAGCGCCGCGAGGCCATCCATCGGCCGCACGTCCTCCCAAACGACGCACGCAATGGCTTCGCACTCGACGGTGTCGAGCTCGTGCAGCAGCGGTGGGATGAACTGAAGGCGCATCGGCGTGCGTTCAGTTGCAGGAATCGTTGGTTTTTCCAGGCGTTCCGCGGTCGCCGCTCGCGCCTGCGAGGAACGAGGTCGACACGCACCAGTTCAGCTCCGAGTCGTTCGACTTGTGGTCGATCTTGGTCGGATCCAAGGCCCGCGAAGCTCCGACGGGGTGGATGAACGTCGAGGTGTAGGCGATGCCGTCGATGAGTCCGTTGGCGGTCTTCAGCTCGAGCGTGTCGGAGCTGTTGCCGAGGTTGATTGCGCCGCCTACCGAGTAGGCACACGACACGCCAATCGACGCGAGCGTTGCCTTGTCTTTGCACACGACGATGTAGCTCTTTGGCTCCAAGATGGTCGTTTGCGCGATGACATGCGGTTTGGAGTCGTTGGCGCTCACGATGACGACCCCCTTGAGGTCGATGCACTCGCTCTGCGTGTTGTAGAGCTCGAACCATTCGCCTTGGGTGTCGGCGATGGCGGACGAGTCGTTCATGAACTCCGTGATGACCACGTCACCGGGGAAAAGCACATCCATGCCGAAGCATTGCGGGCCGCCGCTCGAAGTCGACGTCGTGGCGCTTCCGGTCGAACCGCTACCGGCCGGCGCGGCGCACTCGAGTCCACACACCTTCACCGCCTCGGCGATGCACATCTCGTCCCACATGCCCTTTTGGCCTTGCAGCTTGTCGCAGCAGTAGGGATCGACCGTCGTGCACAGCTCGGTTGTGCACGGATCGCACCCGAGGACCAACGGGTCGCCAGGCTCACAGAGGTCATGCGTGCACGCGGGCGCGCCACCTGCGCCTCCGACCCCCGTGGAGCTCGCTCCGCCGACGCCAGCCGTCGTGTCCGTCGTCGTCGTCGGGTCGGGAATTTCGGTGCACTCGCCGTCGCTGAGCCGGCACTCGCCAAACCCGTCTCCGGCTTCGCTGCAGAGCTTGGTGCCAGGGGCGCCGCCTCTGCAGCGGCAGAAGATCTCGGTACCGGGCTCGCAGAGCGGCTGCGCGGATTTGTTCGCCGAACAGGTGAACGCGAAGAAAAGCGGAATCAAAGAGAGCCAGTGAAGGCGCATACGAAGTCCTCGGGGGAGCCGACGCACGAAACGCCAGCAAAGACCTGAAAAGTCTACACGACCCCGCTCGCTCCCGCACGCCTCCGGTGCGTTGGTCGTCTCAGGCCGCGGCGGCCTTGGGACCTTCGAGGATCGGGGCCCCTTTCAGCCAGTATCCGCGCCCATCGTGATCGAGGACATCGCCGAGACCTACCTGGCGCAGCCGCTTGATCGTTTGATAGACCCGCGCCGCGCCCGAGTCGCGTACGCAGCGCTCGTTCGGCCAACCTGCCGCCAGCACCTCGAGCATCGACAGCGGCGCTCTTTGGCCAGCCGCATGGTGGGCGACGAGGGCCGCGAGGACGCGACGAAGAACCGGTCGCCTTGAAAGGTCGCCACGCTCACCGGCGATTTCGAACCAGCTGCCGTCGAGCGCGATTCGCGCGGGAAGCCGTGGTGCTCGCGTCGAAAAAGGGAAGAGCGCATCTTCCGACCCG
>Ga0114972_10001986_pt1 | contig 15304 bp, 17 predicted proteins | sample M_140807_EF_Meta_FD_87354 | JGI IMG/M metagenome (GOLD analysis project Ga0114972, IMG submission 87354) | Freshwater microbial communities from Lake Montjoie, Canada to study carbon cycling - M_140807_EF_MetaG | ecosystem: Environmental > Aquatic > Freshwater > Lake | place: Lake Montjoie... | reverse complement strand
ACGTAGATGGCCTGCACCGAGGTGATGGAGCCCTTCTTCGTGGAGGTGATGCGCTCCTGCAGCGCGCCCATATCGGTCGCCAGCGTCGGCTGATAGCCCACGGCCGAAGGGATACGGCCAAGAAGTGCGGACACTTCGGCACCGGCCTGGGTGAAGCGGAAGATGTTGTCGATGAAGAACAACACATCCTGGCCCTGCTCGTCGCGGAAGAATTCGGCGATGGACAGGCCCGAGAGCGCGACGCGGGCGCGCGCACCCGGCGGCTCGTTCATCTGGCCATAGACCAGCGCCACCTTCGAGCCCTCGGTATTGCCATCATTGAGCTTGATGACGCCGGCATCGACCATTTCGTGATACAAGTCATTGCCCTCGCGGGTACGCTCACCCACGCCGGCAAAGACCGACACGCCGCCATGGCCCTTGGCGATGTTGTTGATCAGTTCCTGAATGGTCACGGTCTTGCCCACGCCGGCGCCGCCGAAGAGGCCAATCTTGCCGCCCTTGATGTAAGGCGCGAGCAGATCGATCACCTTGATGCCGGTGACCAGGATTTCCGCGCTTGTCGCCTGATCCTCGAAGGACGGGGCAGCGCGGTGGATGGTGTAGGTCTTCTCATGCGGCACCGGGCCACGCTCGTCGATCGGCTCACCGATGACGTTCATGATGCGGCCGAGCGTGCCCGCACCCACGGGCACCGAGATGCCAACGCCGGTATCGGTGACTTCCGAGCCGCGGACGAGACCGTCGGTGGTGTCCATGGCGATGGTGCGCACGGTGCGCTCGCCCAGATGCTGCGCCACTTCGAGCACCAGCGTGCGATCGCCGATCTTGACGGTGAGCGCGTTGAGCATGGCGGGCAGTTCTTCGGGGAACTGCACGTCCACGACCGCGCCAAGCACCTGGGTGATCTTGCCAACATTGTTCTTCATGGGAACGGCTCCTTAAACGGCTTCAGCACCGGAGATGATTTCGATCAGCTCACTGGTGATGTTGGCCTGGCGTGTGCGGTTATAGTTCAGCGTCAGTTTTTTGATCATCTCGCCGGCGTTGCGCGTGGCATTGTCCATCGCGTTCATCCGGCTGCCTTGTTCGCCCGCGCCCGATTCGAGCAGCGCGCGATAGACCTGGATGCTCAGATTCTGCGGCAGCAGGGCTGCCAGGATCTCTTCCTCGGCCGGTTCGTATTCATAGAGGGCCTGCGCGCCGCTGGCGGCTTCTTCCGCCGTCTCCGGCAGAGGCGCCGGAATGAGGCGCTGCGCTGTTGGCACCTGGGAAATGACATTCTTGAATCGGTTATAAACCAGTTCGCAAACATCGAAATCGCCATCGGCCAGCATGGTGGTCACCATGGTGGCCACACCGGCTGCGTCTTCGAAGCCGATGCGCTTCTGGCCGGCGAAGCTCACCTCGGCAGTGAAGCGGCTGGCCAGTTCGCGCTTGAGGAAGGCGGCACCCTTGCGGCCCACCGTCATCAGCTTGACCGTCTTGCCGGCCGCCTCCAATTCGCGAACGCGGCTGCGGGCGAAGCGGGCGACATTGGTGTTGAAGGCGCCGCAAAGGCCACGCTCGGCGGTAACGACCACCAGCAGATAGGTCTTCTCGGAACCAGTGCCCACCAGCAGCCTGGGTGCATCAGGGCTGCCAACGACGGCAGCGCCCAGTGCGCCCAGCATGCGGGCCATGCGCTCGGCATAGGGCCGGGCAGCCTCAGCCTGGCTCTGCGCACGGCGCAGCTTGGCGGCGGCCACCATTTTCATGGCCTGCGTGATCTTACGCGTGGATTTCACGCTATTGATCCGCAGGCGAAGCGCTTTCAGGCTTGCCATCAGGTGTTACGCCGCGAAGGACTTGGCGAAACCGTTCAAGAAGGCGACGAGCTTGTCCTCGGTCGGCTTCTTGATTTCGCGGTCGGTGCGGATGGCTTCCACGATCTCAGGTGCTGCGGCCTTGATTTCGGAGAGCATGCGACGCTCGAACTCACCCACGGAATTGACCGGGATGCCATCGAGATAGCCACGCGTGCCGGCGAATATGGCCAGCACCTGCTCCTCAACCGGGACGGGCTTGAACTGGGGCTGCTTCAGCAACTCGGTCAGGCGCGCGCCACGGGCCAAAAGGGCCTGGGTGGAGGCGTCGAGATCCGAGGCGAACTGGGCGAAGGCCGCCATTTCGCGGTACTGCGCCAGTTCCAGCTTGATCTTGCCAGCGACCTGCTTCATCGCCTTGATCTGCGCCGCCGAGCCGACGCGCGACACGGACAGACCGACATTCACCGCCGGCCGGATGCCCTTGAAGAACAGTTCGGTCTCCAGGAAGATCTGGCCATCGGTGATCGAGATCACATTGGTCGGGATATAGGCCGAGACGTCTCCGGCCTGAGTTTCGATCACCGGCAACGCGGTCAGCGAGCCGAGGCCGAAATCCTCGTTCATCTTTGCCGCGCGCTCGAGCAGGCGCGAGTGGATGTAGAAGACATCGCCCGGATAGGCCTCGCGGCCCGGGGGGCGGCGCAGCAGCAGTGACATCTGGCGATAAGCGACCGCCTGCTTGGACAGGTCATCATAGAAGATGACGGCGTGCATGCCATTGTCGCGGAAATACTCGCCCATGGCGCAGCCCGTGTAGGGTGCGAGGAACTGCATCGGCGCCGGGTCGGAGGCGGTGGCGGCCACGATGATGGAGTATTCGAGCGCGCCGCTCTCCTCCAACTGCTTGACCAGCTGGGCGACGGTGGAGCGCTTCTGGCCGATGGCGACATAGATGCAGTAGAGCTTCTTGCTCTCATCCGTGCCCTGGTTGATCGGCTTTTGGTTGATAATGGTGTCCAGAATCACGGCCGTTTTGCCGGTCTGACGGTCACCAATGATCAACTCGCGCTGGCCACGGCCGATCGGGATCAGGCTGTCGATAGCCTTGATCCCGGTTTGCATCGGCTCATGCACCGATTTGCGCGGGATGACGCCCGGCGCCTTCACCTCGACCAGGCGGCGGTCACCGATGATCGGGCCCTTGCCGTCGATCGGGTTGCCAAGGCCATCGACCACGCGGCCGAGCAGGCCCTTGCCGACAGGAACGTCCACGATGTTACCGGTGCGGCTGACCGTGTCGCCTTCCTTGACGTTCTTGTCATCGCCGAAGATCACGACGCCGACATTGTCGGTTTCGAGGTTCAGCGCCATGCCCTTCAGGCCGGCATTGGGGAACTCGACGAGTTCACCGGCCATGACATTCTGCAGGCCGTAGACGCGGGCAATGCCGTCACCCACGGTCAGAACAGTGCCGACTTCAGCGACATTGGCTTCGCTGTCGAAGTTGGCGATCTGGCCCTTCAGGATCTCGGAAATTTCGGCGGGACGAATGTCCATGGCTCAGGCGGCCCCCTTCATAGCGTATTGCAGACGCTGCAATTTGGATTTGATGGAATTGTCGTAAAGGCGTGAGCCGATCCGCACGATCAACCCACCCAATATGGTGGTGTCCAGGGTTTCCCGCAGGCGCACGCCGGAATAGCCGGCCTCCGTCAGGCGGGCGGTGATTTGGGCGCGCTGCGTATCGCTCAAGGCATGCGCGGTGGTGACTTCGGCGACCTGTTGGCCGCGGCGCTCCGCCAGCTTAACGCCGAAGGCAGCCGCCACGGCAGCCAATTGGCCCAGGCGGCGATTGGTGATCAGCACGCCCACGAGGTTGCGGACCTCGGTACCGATGCCAGCGCGTTCAAGAACAGCGAAAGCACCATTGCGCTGATCGACGGCCGCCAAGCGCGGGTCGGCAACGAAGAACCGGAAGCCCTCGTCATGGCGCCAAAGGTCAAGCACGCCCTCAAGGTCGGTTGCGATCCGGTCAAGCGCACCCGGCTCAGCCTGACGCATATCATCCGCCAGGCCGAGCAGGGCCAGGGCGTAACGATCGGCCAAGCCAGTTGGGTTCGGCGCTATCTGGGCGGAGTTACTGTCAACCACTGGGAATTCCCGAACTCTGAGGCGTTGAAGCGCTGCGGGAGGCTCTCCCGATGCGGCGGCGGGGCCTTACCATGCTGTTACCAGCCCCGCAACCGAGGGAAGGCGGCCGGGCTGCAACAAACTTCTCGGTTAGGTGGCCGTTTACCCTTTGGGTGCAGTGTGGGCTTGGCGAGGGCCTGGCCCCGGGCGTGGTTTTACCGCCTCCGGTGGCACTGCTTGGGCCGCAAACCGGGCGGGATGACGAATGGCCAAGGGTAAGAAGGGCGAGGGTGGCACCATCGTCATCAAGCGCATCGAGGAGGGCAGGAATGGCCATCATGGCGGCGCCTGGAAGGTGGCCTACGCCGATTTCGTGACGGCGATGATGGCCTTCTTCCTGCTTATGTGGCTGCTCAATGCCACCACAGCGGAACAGCGGCGGGGGCTTGCCGATTATTTCAATCCGACCACGCCGATCTCGACGAGCGCCACCGGCATGGGCCTGCCTTTCGGGGGTACGACCATCAACAGTGAGGGGAATTTGATGCGCGACACGGGTTCGATCCGTGTCGAGCGCGGGCTGCGGCCGGTGCGCAGCGATGTCGAGAATGATGTGGAGGAACCAGAGCCTGATGTGCAGCCCGTCATACGTCGGCAGGGGCCGCCAGGACCGGATGAAGAGAACAGGCCGCTCGTCCTGCGCCATGAGCCCAGCCTTGCGGCGAGGGATGATGCCCGACAGGGCGAGTATGAGCGCCGGGGAGGCCATTTGCTGGCCGATACCACGGCGAGAATGACCGATGCCTCGCTCCGCCTCGAACTCGCCCGGCGCGAGCAGCGGGCCATGGAACAGGTGGCGGATATGCTGCGCCAGGCCGTCAGCGCCGATCCTGCGACAGCGGAACTGGCCCGCCAGTTGAGCGTGGAGGTGACCCCGGAGGGTCTTCGCATTCAATTGCTGGATGCCGATGGCCGGCCGATGTTTGCCAGCGGCAATGCCCAGCCCAATGAGCGCACCCGTGCCTTGATCCGCGCCGTCTCAGCGGCGGCGGGCCGGCTGCCGAACCCCATCCACATCGCCGGCCACACCGATTCGACACCTTTTCGCGGCGAGGGGCGCAGCAATTGGGAATTGTCGGTGGAGCGCGCCAATGCAGCGCGGCGTTTGTTGCTGGATGCGGGGGTAGCGGTGGGGCGAATCCGCAGCGTGGCCGGCATGGCCGACCGCGAGCCGCACCTTCCTGACCAGCCCGGTGCCGCCGGCAATCGCCGTGTTGCCATCACCTTGCTGCGGCAGGCGGAGGCTCCACGGGCCGGGACCAGCGTGCCACGATGAACATTATCGGCGGGTTGGTATTTCTGCTGGTTACAGTGTTTGGTGGTTACACCATGGCTGGCGGCAAGTTTGGTATCATTTTACATTCGCTCCCCTATGAAATGATGATGATCGGCGGGGCGGCGATTGGCACATTCGTGATGTCAAATTCGATGGATGGTATTAAACACACGCTCGGTGGCTTCAGCAAAATACTTAAAGGCAGCCGCTTCCACAAAAATGACTACACTGAATTGCTTTCGTTGTTATATTATTTTGTACGTCTGGCGAAAAGTAAGGGCGCCATGGCGCTTGAGCCGCATCTCGAAAGGCCTGAGGAAAGCGCTGCTTTCAATAAATTCCCCAAGATCGCAAAGGATCATCATGCGGTGGTGATGATCTGCGACTACCTGCGCATGGTGGGCATGAACGCCGATGATCCGCACCAGATTGAGGACATCATGGCGCGCGAGTTGAAGAAAATGAAGGAGGAGGAGATGCACCCCTCCCACGCGATGCAATCCCTGGCCGATGCCCTGCCAGCGCTGGGCATCGTGGCGGCGGTGCTGGGCGTGATCAAGACCATGGCCGCGATTGACCAGCCACCGGCCGTCTTGGGCAGCATGATCGGTGGCGCACTCGTGGGCACCTTTCTGGGCGTGCTCCTGGCCTATGGGCTGATGGGGCATATGGCTACGCGGCTGAAGGGCGTGGTCGATGAGGAGGCGCTCTATTACGAGGTGATCCGCGCCGTGCTGGTGGCCCATTTACACGGCAATGCGCCGCAGATCAGCGTGGAGGCGGGGCGCAAAATCGCCCCCACCTCGATCATGCCAAGCTTTCAGGAACTAGAAGCCTCGCTCCAGGACCTGTCGATCGCCTGATGGCGGCTATTCGGCGGCCGCCGCTTCTTCCGCATCGGGCGTGGTCATCATGGCATTGGCCACAACGCCGGACTGATCGCGCACCTTCTTCTCGATGGCATTGGCCACAGCCGGATTGTCGCGCATGAACTGCTTGGCATTCTCCCGGCCTTGGCCGATGCGCTGGCCTTCGGCGCTGAACCAGGCACCGGATTTCTCCACCACGCCGGCCTTCACGCCCAGGTCGATCAACTCGCCAACCTTGGAAATGCCCTCGCCATACATGATGTCGAACTCAACCTGGCGGAACGGCGGGGCCATCTTGTTCTTCACCACCTTCACCCGGGTGGCATTGCCAACCACCTCCTCACGCTCCTTGATCGCACCGGTGCGGCGGATTTCCATGCGAACGGAGGCATAGAATTTCAACGCATTGCCGCCGGTGGTGGTTTCGGGGTTGCCGAACATCACGCCGATCTTCAGTCGGATCTGATTCAGGAAGATCAGCAGGCAGCCCGAGCGGCTGATATTGCCAGTAAGCTTGCGCAGCGCCTGGCTCATCAGCCGGGCATGCAGGCCGACATGGGTATCGCCCATTTCGCCCTCAAGCTCGGCCTTGGGTACCAGGGCAGCGACGGAGTCGACCACCAGCACATCAATGGCGCCTGAGCGGACCAGCGTATCGGCAATTTCCAGCGCCTGCTCGCCGGCATCGGGCTGGCTGATCAGCAAGTCATCCACATTCACGCCCAGCTTGCGGGCATAGCCAGGGTCGAGCGCATGCTCGGCATCGATGAAGGCGCAGGTGCCGCCGGCTTTTTGTGCTTCAGCAATCACATGCAGCGCCAGCGTCGTCTTGCCCGAGCTTTCCGGGCCGTAGATTTCGACGATGCGGCCCTTCGGCAGCCCACCGATCCCCAGGCCGATATCCAGGCCCAGCGAGCCGGTGGAGATCACTTCGATATCCTCGATCAGGCTCTTCGAGCCCATTCGCATGATCGAGCCCTTGCCGAAGGACCGCTCGATCTGGCTGAGCGCTGCCTCCAGCGCTTTACCCTTGTCCATGCTTGAAACCCCTTTTTGGCTGCAACTCTTGCGCGCAATTTTTCTCAATCACTCGCCTGTGAAACCCTATAGCCAGGGTACCGTCACAGCCAAGTGAATTAAGCTTTGATCAGCGTTGTTCTGATAATGTTCTCTTTAGCCGGGTTTGGCAAGAGCTGCGGCGACGGCGTCGCGCAGCTCCTCGGCATGGCATGGCTTTGCCAGGAAACGCCAACCCTCCGCCGCCATATCAACAGCGAGCGTGGCGGCGGCATAGCCTGAGAGCAGCAGCACGGGCAGGCCTGGGCAAATTGCCCGGGCGGCGCGGGCCAGCGCCACGCCATCCATACCGGGCATCGAAACATCAGAGACCAAAAGCGCCGGCCGGGCGCCGGATTCGATCATCTCGATCGCGGTATAGCCATCTGCGGCTGTCAGGACGGTGTGGCCTGCCTGGGTCAGGGCCTGGCTGGCCAGGCGCAGCAGGGCTGGTTCATCCTCCGTGAGCAGGATGGTGGCCGGGGCGGCGGGCAGGCTGGCTCGCGGCTCCACAACGGCTTCCCCCTCCTGCCGCGGCAAAAGGATGGTGAAGCGTGTGCCGCCGCTATGCGGCGACTCGGCCAGAATATGTCCGCCGCTCTGCGCGATAATGCCCTGCACCGTGGCCAAGCCCAGCCCTGTTCCCCCTCGGTCTATCCGGGTGGTGAAAAAGGGCTCGAAGATTTTCGTCATGAGGGCGGGCGGAATGCCGGGCCCGTCATCTTCCACGATGATGCTGGCATAGCGGCCTGGCGGGAGGCCATCTTCGCTGCCCGCTTGCAGCACCACCCGCCGCCCCGTTGCCAGACGAATTCGCCCGCCCTTGCCCGAGCCCTGAATGGCGTCGCGCGCATTGGCCACCAGGTTAATGATCACCTGGTCGAGTTGCGTGGGGTCAGCCAGTACCAGCCTGCCAGGCTCCTCCAGCGCGAGTTCAAGGGTGATGCCCTTACCCAAAAGCCGGGGCAGCAGGGCGCCGATGCCAGCCATAGCGTCATTCAGCGGCAGGATTTGCGGCGTGAGCACCTGCTGCCGGGAGAAAGCGAGCAATTGCCGCACCAGACCCGCGCCCCGCTCCGCCGCCGCGTCGATGGCCGCAAGCTCGCGCCCGCGCGCCATGGCATCGGCCGCGCTGGCAGCGGCGGCGCTCGCACCCATAACAATGGCCAGCAGGTTGTTGAAATCATGCGCCACGCCCCCGGCCATCCGACCCAGAAGGGCCAGCCTTTCCGCACGGCCCTGGGGCGCTTCGGAACCCATGCGCAGCAGCAGCGCCGCCTGCTCCAGTGGTTGCAGCACTGCCTCGATCGCCCGCGGCGCCGCGAGGGGAGGGGTGAGGGTGAGCGGTATCTGGCCGCGACCTTGGGCGAGGGCCGCCACGAAGCCCTGCTGTTCGGCATGAGGGAACCAGGCCCGGGCATCATCGCCCGGGCGGGTGGGCAGGGCCACGCCCAAGAGCGCCCGGCCGGCGTCATTGATCGCCAAAAGCCGCCCCTGCAGGTCAAGCAGGGCGGCGGGTTCGGGCCATGCCGCCAGCATGGCGGCCGCGCCGGCCTGCCAATCTTGCGCGGCACCGCGCCTCATGGCGGGGCTTGGGCGCCACGTGGGCGCATGATGAAGGCGATGATTTCGGCCACGGCTTCCCAATGCTCCGGCGGGATTTCCGTGTCCACGTCCAATTTCCACAGGGCGCGCGCAAGGGGGGGATTGGGCAGCAGCGGTACCCCGGCCTCCCGCGCTGCCTCGCGGATGCGTTCGGCCACCCGGTCCACGCCCTTGGCCACCACCCGTGGGGCCGCGGATTCCTTGGGCACATAGCGCAGCGCCACGGCGTAATGGGTGGGGTTGGTGATCACCACCGTGGCGCTGGGCACCGCCGCCATCATCCGCTGGCGGCCCATGGTTTCTCGCAATTGCCGCAGGCGGGCGCGCACCAGGGGGTCACCTTCGCTCTCCTTCATCTCCTCCTTCACATCCTGGCGCGACATGCGCAGCTGCTTCAGGTAACGCCGACGGGTCAGCAGGACATCGGCCGCAGCCAGCAGCGCGAAGGCGCCAAGCGCCACCAGCAGCAGGCGGCGCGACGCGGTGCCAATGCCGGCCAGCAACTGAGCCCCATCCATCTGCAGGCTGGCGGTGAGGCGGGCGATGTCCCCCGCGATGAAGGCGATGGCAGCGGCCACGATCAGCAGTTTCAGTACATTCCGCGCGGTTTCGACCAATTGCTCGCCACCGAATAGCCGCTTGGCTGCGGCCATTGGATTGAGCCGACTGAACTGCGGGATCAACAAGTTTAGCACCACCAAGCCGCGGGTTTGCAGCATGGTGGCCACCACGGCTCCGAGTGCTGCGCAGCCGACCACCGGCACGCAGGTCCATAGAAAAAGCGTGAGAACCCCCCCGGCCACCTCTTGCGCCGCCAGGGCATGGCTGCGCGCCAGCACCCCGCGCAGCGCGGGAAGCCCATCCTGCAGCGCCCCGGGCAGCAGCATCATCATGCCAATGCCGGCGGCGCCGAGCACGCCGAAGGCCACCGCCTCCTTGCTGAGCGGGGCCTGACCCTGCTCCCGCGCCCGGCGCAGCCGGCGGTTGGATGGTGCTTCGGTTTGTTGGGATTTATCCTGCTCCGCCATGGCTCAGGGCGCGCCGGGCAGGGCTTTGAAGCCGCCCGCCATCGCGCCATGCCATACCAGCAGGATGGCCGGCAGCAGCAGCATGAGCAGCCCGAAGCCAGCCAAAATCTGCGCCGGCGCGGCCACGACGAAGATCTGCACCTGGGGGGCAACCCGCGCCACCAGGCCGAGGCCTATATTGAACAGCACACCCGCCAGGATGAAGGGCGCGGCCAGGCGCAGCGCCAATTCGAAGCTTTGCGCCACCATCGCCGCCATGGCTTCGGCCGCGGCACCGGCCGGTAGGGTGCCGGGGGGTAAGAGGGTGTAGCTGTGCAGCAAGGCGCCCAGCGGCAATGCGTAGAGCCCCGTGCTCAGAATCAGCACGGTGGCGACAAAACCAAACAGCCGACCCAGCGGCGTGGCTTGTGCCCCTAGCATCAGATCGCCCTGCAAGGGGCTGGCCAGGCCCATCATGATGCCGATCACCTGGCCGGCCTGGGCCATGGCGCTGGCCAGCAACCGTGCCAGGCTGCCCAGCCAAAGGCCAATCGCGACCTCGCCCAGGATAAGACCCAGCAGCGCAAAAGGTGCTTCGGGCGCGGGGGGCAGCAGGGGCGCCAGCAGCGGAAGCAACAACAGGGTGACCATTAGCCCCAGGCCGAGGCGGATATTGGCCGGCACCTCCTGCTCGCCCAGGCCCGGCAGCAGCATGCTGGCGGCCGCCATACGGCAAAATACCAGAATTGCCTGATAGGCCAGCGCTGGCAGGCTGGCGAGCAGGGCGGCGTCATCCGCCGTCACGGTAGGCCCCCGACGGCGACCATTTGGTCGAATAATTGCAGGCCCCAGGCCTGCAGCACCTGGGCCATGAAGGGTCCAAGCCACATCAGCACTCCCCCCATCACCGCGATCTTCGGCAGGAAGGCCAGGGTGGATTCCTGGATCTGCGTCACTGTCTGGATGAGTGAAATGACGACGCCCACCAGCAGCATGGCCAAAAGCGGCGGCCCGCCGAGTTGCAGGCAGACCCATATGGCATGGCGCATGGCCTGAGCGGCCGGTTCCTCCAGCACTATTCCGCCTCCTGCGGCTTGGATGGTCAGCTATTCCCCGGGGCGGGCGTCAGATCGGCATGCGCATCACATCCTGATAGGCGGAGACCACCCGGTCGCGCAGAGTGGTGGCGGTTTGCAGGGCGAGTTCGGCGCGAGAGACCGCCAGAACCACATCGGTGACGCTACCCTGGCCCTGGAGAGCCTGGGTGGCGGCTGTGTCAGCGCTGCGTTGCACCTCCACCACGCCTTCGACAGCGCGTTGAAGGGTGGCGCCAAAACCCTCCACTGCGCCAGCGGCCAGGCCCTGGGTGGCACGATAGGCCGCCGCCACACCCGTCGCCGCGATAATCGGTGCGGGCATCAGCGCAGCGCCTCGATTGCCCGGCTGAGCATGCCACGCGTGGTCTCCAGCACGGCCAAATTTGCGCTGTAGCTGCGCTGCGCCTCGCGCATGTCCATGCTCTCGATCAGGCTGTCCACATTGGGGCGGCGGACATAGCCGCGGGCATCGGCGGCGGGGTGGCCGGGGTCGTATTCCTCGGGGAATTCGCCTGGGGCTTCGGCCACGCGCCCCACCTGCACCATGCGTGCACCCACCGCGCGGTCCAGCCGATTATCAAAGGTGATGGTCTTGCGCCGATAGGGTTCGGCGCCCGGCGTTTGGCCGGTGCTGTCGCGATTGGCGAGGTTTTCCGCCACAACACGCAGCCGGGCGGATTGTGCGGCCATGCCGGCGGCGGAAATGCTCAGGGCGCGATCGAGATCCATATGCAGGCTCCTAGCTGTTACGGCCCAGCGCGGTGCGGAACAGCGCCAGGTATTTGCGGTGCAGGCTCATGGCCAGGCTGTGCTGGCTGTCAGTCTCGGCAATGCGCAGCGCCTGTTCATCCAGCGAGACGCCATTGCCATCGGGCGTGCGGTCCATCGCGGCGCGGTCCGCACGGGGGCGAAGGCCGCCGCCCTGCGGCGCGACATGCGCCGCATGGGTGACGGCCAAACCAGGCCCCACCGCATCGGCCAGCAACCGCGCAAATGGCGCCACATCCTGCGCCCGGTAGCGCGGGGTATCGGCATTGGCGACATTCTCGGACAGCACGCGTTGCCTTCCGTCCAGCCAGGCAAGGCGGCGTTCGGCCAAGGTGATCGGGTTGGTCAAGGCTGCGTCCATGGCGGCATGATGCATATGCCGGGTTAACCGGCGGTGAAGCCTGCATTCCGCTTCTCACGCCGTATGCCCGCAGCGCGTTAACAGGATGGCAAGAGCTTGCTGGGCAAAATCTGCCCATGCCGAAACACCCGCACCCGATCAGCCCGGACCCGGATATGCCGCCCGATACCAGCCTGATCATGCCCAGCCCCACCGCCCTCGCCAGTATCGAGGCCATGCGTGGCACCCTGGCCATGGCGCGCGCCCTGCTGGAGGGAGGGCGCATGGTCGAACTCGCGGGGCTGGAGTTGGAGGCTGCCGGCATCTGCCAGGCGTTGAGCGGTCTGCCCCAGCATGCTGCCCGCACCCTGCGCCCGGCGATGGTGGCCTTGATGCGGGAGGTGGAGGCGCTGGCCGTCCTGATGCCCGAGCAATGAGCGCCGAATTCCTCCTCTCGCTGGCGCAGGCTGTTGGTGCCTTGCTGGCCGTGCTCGGCCTGGTCTGGCTGCTCGCCCGCGGGGCGCGGCGGGCTGGTATGGCGGCGCCCGCCAATCCCCAGGGCCGGCTGGGGCTGGAGGCCCGGCTGCCGCTCGATGCCAAGCGCCGGCTACTCCTGCTGCGGGTGGATGGGCGGGAGGTTTTGCTCCTGGTCGGCCCGCAGGGTGAGACGCTGCTCGGCTGGCTGCCTGCGCCATGATGCGCGCGCTGGTTTTGGTGGCGCTGGCCATGGCCGGCCCGGTCGCGGCGCAATCCGTCTCGATCGATTTGGGCGGCCAACAGGCCGGCGCCAGTGGCCGCTTGCTGCAATTGGCAGCGCTTGTGGGCCTGCTCTCCCTCGCCCCCTCGCTATTGGTGATGGCCACCGCCTTCACCCGCATTGTCATCGTGCTGGCCCTGCTGCGCAGCGCCCTCGGCGCGCAGGGCGTGCCACCCAATCCGGTGCTGATAGGCCTGGCACTGTTCCTGACCTATTTCGTCATGCAGCCGGTTTTCGATGCCGCGTGGATCGCCGGCATCGTGCCGATGAATGAAGGCCGGATGGAACCGATGGAGGCTATTTCAGCCGCGGCCGAGCCCTTCCGCCGCTTTATGGCCGCCCAACTGCGCGAGGCTGATCTCAACCTCTTCCTCACCATGGCCCAACTGCCCGATGCCACCCCGGCCGAGGCACCTTATCGAGCGCTGATGCCGGCCTTTTTGGTGAGCGAACTGCGGCGCGCCTTCGAGATCGGCTTCATCATCTTTCTCCCCTTTCTGGTGATCGACATGGTGGTGGCCTCGCTGCTCATGTCGCTGGGGATGATGATGCTGCCGCCCTCGGTGGTGGCGCTGCCCTTCAAGCTGATCTTTTTCGTGCTGGTCGATGGATGGAGGCTGCTCTCTGGCAGCCTCGTCCAAGGATTTACACCGATCTGATCAATAGCCTTCCTTCAACAGCGGGAAGGCGCTGTGGACATTGGGCAAGACCACCGGCGGCGCGCCGGCATGGACATGGCCGCGCGTCAGCTCGGCGAAGGAATTCACCCCCGTCAGGCCCAGCGCCTTCACCACCTCATCCTCCAGGATTTCCAGCATCCGGGTGACGCCAGCCGCGCCATCTGCCGCCAGCGCATAGAGGTAGAGCCTGCCAATGCCGACCCAATCGGCGCCCAGCGCAATGGCCTTCACGATATCCGTGCCACGGCTGACGCTGCCATCGACCATGATCTTGGCCCGCCCTGCCACCGCCTGCACCACCTCGGGCAACACATCGAGGCTGCCGCGGCCATGGTCCAATTGCCGCCCGCCATGGTTGGAGACGTAGATCACCTCCACCCCGTGGCGCACCGCGATCTCGGCATCCTCGCCCGTGCCGATCCCCTTGATGATCAGCGGGATCCGGTGCTTGTCATGGAAGCGCTTGATGTCGTCCCACGAGAGCGCGGCCTGGATGTCCATGCCGGTATTGGCCGCCCGCCAGGTCTTGACGAAGCGCTTGGAGATATCGCGTTCACGCCGCGAATAATGCGCCGTGTCCACGGTAATGGCGAAGGCGTCATAGCCCGCCGCGATCACCCGTTTGGCAATGGCATCCTGCCAGTCATGGTCGCCGCGGACATAAAGCTGGAAGACCTTGGGGCCGGTCGCCGCTGCCGCGGTCTCCTCGATGCCCGGCTGGCTCACGCTGCTGAGGATGAAGGGCACGCCAAAGGCGCCAGCGCCCTTGGCGACCGAGGCGCCGCCGCCGGCCTCGAAGGATTCCAGCGAGCCCACCGGCGCCAGCAGCACCGGCAGCCGGATCCGGTGGCCATAGAAATCCACACTCGGGTCAACATGGCTCACATCGCCCAGCACCCGCGGCCGCAGCGCCACCCTGTCCAGCGCCATGCGGTTGCGCGCCAGCGTGGTTTCGCTCTCCGTTGCGCCCACCAGGTAGTCCCAGGTGTTATGGTTCAGCTTCTTGCGCGCTTCCTTAATGAACTCATGCAGGACCAGGTATTTTTCCTCACCGGCCTCGTTGCGATGAAATCTGTCGCTCATGGCGCCCCTCCGTGTTTCCCCCACACGCTATGCGCGCCATCATGGGGCCGCAATATGGGGAGGTCCTGCGATGAAGTGGCAAAAGCGGCGTGAGGCGGCACGGGCGGTATTGGCGGGGAGCGCCTGCGTCCATCCCGCCTCGGTGCATGACCCGTTGACCGGGCGCATCGCCGAAAGCCTGGTCTTTGAGCTGGGCATGTTCGCCGGCTCTATCGCCTCCCTGACGGTGCTGGCCGCACCCGACCTCATCACCCTCACCCTCACCGAATTCGCCGAACAGGCGCTGCGCATCAACCGCGCCTGCACGCTGCCGCTGGTGGTCGATGCCGATCATGGCTACGGCAATGCGCTGAATGTGATGCGCACGGTGGAGGAGTTGGAGGTCGCCGGCGTTTCGGCCATGTCGATCGAGGATACCGAATTGCCGCGGCCCTATGGCGTGGAAAAGCCCCGGCTGATCAGCCTCGATGAGGGTGTGGGCAAGGTCCGCGCTGCCCTGGCCGCGCGGGTGGATCCCAGCCTGGCCATCCTGGCCCGCACCGGCGCCACCTCCATCAATGGCCTCGATGACGCGCTGCTGCGCGCGAGGGCCTATTGCGCCACAGGGGCCGATGGCCTGTTCCTGACCGGCGTGACCACTCGGGCCGAACTCGATGCCCTGGCCGAGGTGGCGACCCTGCCGCTCATCCTGGGCACGCTCACCCCCGCCATTGCCGATCGCGACTACCTGGCCAGCCGCGGGGTGCGGGTGGCGCTGCAGGGGCATTT
>Ga0114972_10001985_pt1 | contig 15306 bp, 13 predicted proteins | sample M_140807_EF_Meta_FD_87354 | JGI IMG/M metagenome (GOLD analysis project Ga0114972, IMG submission 87354) | Freshwater microbial communities from Lake Montjoie, Canada to study carbon cycling - M_140807_EF_MetaG | ecosystem: Environmental > Aquatic > Freshwater > Lake | place: Lake Montjoie... | reverse complement strand
GAACCGAGGCGAGATACTCGTTGAGCTTGTCCTTGTCCTCCTTGTTCACCTTCGTGGTGAGGCGGTTCGCCTCCTCCAGCACGGAGTCAAGAATCGAGGCCTGCACCTGGTTTTCCTGAACCCGACGCGCCTGACGCTCCCTCGAATCGCTGACAAAAAGTTTTTCGAACAACTGCGCGGGGCCGGTAACCGGCGGCACACGGACCCCCGAGCGCGTCCATGCAATCTGGCAGCCGCCGTGGATGCCGCTTTCTGAACCAACGGTCAGGGAGGGAAAACGCGTTTCGAACCCCACCTCGTCAGCGAGATACTGGTCGATGGTGACGTTTCCATTCGGTCGGTTTTGCGCCTCGGAGTTGAGTACGCCCGACAGAAACGAATGGACCGCAAAGTGTCCCCCTTTGACGCCGTGATCGAAGCCGCGGAACACGGTCAGCTTCTCTCGGTTGTCCCAGAGCGGTTCGAGCAGGGTGGTTTTTTCGTAGTCTGCCCCCGGGGTCGTGGGAAACAGCTGTTTCACCTGAAAACCGAGCAGATTTCCAATCGCCACAAAACGCCTGGCACCAGTGCCAGCCCCTTTCGCCACCTGCACGGCGGAGCCGGCGCCGACCGACTTGGCCAGGAGCGAAGGCAAGCCCGGAAGCGCAAGCGTGGTCCCAAGCGAACAAAGGAGAAAGCGACGTCGGTTCATGGGGTGGTTTGGGATGGTGGCCCTCCCAGTTTCTACGGCCCGCGGGACCGCAAACCAAGTCCGAACGGAATAACGGTTCCCAACAAGAACCAACCGCCCCGGCAACAGATTACCCAAACCTCTGCCTCAGAATTGTATCCGCAGATTTCACAGATTCGGCAGATGAGAAGAGACCATAAAAAACATCTGCGTATTTCTGTGACATCTGCGGATAACTGCTGGCACGCCCGAGACGCGCCCCGGGCAGGACGGCCATGACAGACCGGAGGGCGTCGTAGCCGTCTTAAACGATCAACTCCTTCACCACGCCCGAGCTGTCGCCGTGGCGTTCCAGTTCAACGCCCGAGCCACGGAGCAAGGTGAGCCACACGTTGCAGAGCGGCGTGTCCTTGGAGACGACGAGATGGTGGCCGAGTTTCACACCGGCACCGCCCCCGGTGATGAGCGTGGGGCAGTTGGTCAGGTTGTGCACGTTGCTGATGTTGCTGCCGAACACGACGGTGGTGTGGTCAAACAGGCGGCTGCCATCGGCCTCGGGCACGGCCTTAAGTTTGTCGAGCAATCCCGCGAGCAGTTCGGTGTTGGCTGCATCGCGCCGTTGCGAGGCCTCCATGCGCTCCCCGGGGTTGTAGTGACTCATGTCGTGGGCCGCCACTTTGACGCCAAGACTCGCGAGCAGGTTGGAAATGGGCAGGCGATAGGTCACAACGCGGGTGCTGTCGGTTTGAAGCGCCGCAGCGGTGAGATCGTACATGAGACGAATTTCTTCCCGGCCTAACGGCCCATCCGGGGGCGCCTGCAGCGGCGACTTCGGCTTGGGCACGGACTGCCACTGCTCTTCCTTGGCGAGGCGCACCTCTATCTCGCGGATGCCCTGGAAATACTCGTCCAGCTTCTCGAGATCGGCTTTCGCGAGGCCGCGCTGCAAGTCCTTTGCCTCCTCCATCACCGTGTCGAGAAGGCTGCGTTTTTGCGCGAGCCGAAGCCGCAAACTTTCAACCGGGACGGTCTCCGCGGAAAAGAGCCGGTTGAAGGCGGCAAGCGGGGAGTTCTGTCCGCCGATGGGCTTGCCCCGCGTGTCCCATGCCAGCGAGAGCCCCTGGCCGTGCCCGGGACCGGAAAGATCCGTGTCACTTCCATTGAGTTGAAGGGATGTAAACCGGGTGTTCTTGCCGAATGCCGCCGCCGCGACCTGGTCGGCAGAAATGCCGTTGTGAAACACTGCTCCCCCTTCATGCGGATTGGCGCCGGTGAGCCAGAAGGTGCTGCCGGCGTGCGCGTCCTCGGAGTAGCGGTTGGAGAGCCCCTGCACCACGGTGAGGTCCTCCTTGTGGCGCGCGAGCGGGGCCAGTCCTGGCGGCAAGACGTAGCCGGGCCCGGTCTGGGCGCGGTCGGGGAACCAGGTTTCCTGGGTCACACCGTAGCCCATGGCGATGAATATCATGCGCTTGGCGGGGGCGGCAGGCGCGGCTGCCGAGGCAAACCTGCGAAAGCCGACAGACTCGAGAAACGGCAGTACCAGCGTGGCCGCGCTGGAACGAAGGAAGTGGCGGCGTTTGATCATGAGCTTGGAAAAAGACGTTGGCTACTTGGAGTGAAACGCGTCGCTGCGCACCAGTGTGAGAATAAAGGAACGCAGGGCGAAGTCCTGCGTTTTCGCCTCGGAGACCATTCTTTCTACCAGCGTCTCATCGCTGAAAGAAACGGGCCGGCCCAGCGCGTATTGAAGCAATGCTGTGCTAAAAGCCCGCGAAAAATCCTCGGTTCTGGCTTGGATGAGATCGCGCAACTCGTGGTAACTGGCGAAGGACGGGCCTTTGTGGAAGACGCCGGCTGGTTCCACCGCCCATGTCTTCCGGGCCTGCCCCGGACGTTCATAAGAGTCTTCGGTGCGCCATTGCCCCACGGCGTCAAAGTTCTCGAGACCGAAACCGATGGGATCGATCTTGCGGTGGCAACTGGCGCACTGCGGCTGTTCCTGATGCGCGACAAGGCGCTCGCGGGTGGTGAGCACCTTGCCTTCGAGGCGGCTAAGTTGCGGCACATTTGCGGGCGCCGGCGGCGGGGGGTCGTTGAGCAGCTTGCGCAGGACCCACGCACCGCGCTCGATGGGGCTGGAGTGTTCGCCGTTGCTGCCCATGCCGTGGATCGCAGCCATGCCGAGCAGCCCCCCGCGCGGAGAATCCGCCGGCAGGTTTACCACTTGGAAATCATCGCCCCTCACTCCCGGCAGTTTGTAATACTGCGCCAGTACACCGTTCACCACCGCGTAGTCCGATTTGAGCAACTCACGCAGACTGCGGTTTTTCCGCAGAACGTGGGCGAAGGTTTCGTAAACCTCCATCCGGGCGGCTTCCTTTGTGCTCTCATCAAAGTCCGGAAACAACACGTTGTTGAACCGGAAGAAGTCGAGGCGGTCCATGCGCAACCATTGGTGCAGGAAGGGGCGCAAGAAGTCTCCCGAGCGCGGATCATCCAGCAGACGGCCAATCTGGGCTGAAAGCACCTCCGGGTGCAGGAGCGCACCCGTCGCCGCAAGATCGCGCAACTCGTGGTCGGGCGGAGCGCTCCAAAGGAAGTAGGAAAGGCGCGTGCCCAGATCACGGGCGCTGAGGTTGCCACTGCCACTGCTCTGGTTTTGAGACGGCGCCAACGGCTCGCTAGGCGCTGGCGTCCCCGCGCCTGCCAATGCGCCGGAAGGCTCGCTCAAATACAAAAAGCGCGGTGAGGACAGCACGAGTGCGAGGGTTTCGGTCAGCGCCTGGCGGTGGTTTCCCCCCTGGCTGCGGCGATCGTCGTACACATTCAGGAGTCGCTTGAGGAAGGCAGGAGAGGGCGTGTGCCCGCGGAAAGCCTCCAAGCAAAAATTTTCCAGCGCCTTACCCAGTTCGGCCGGCGGGAGGACGCTCTTCGCATCCCCCACTACCGAGGCAAGTGCCTTCATCCCGGGCGCGGGCGGTTTCGCTGGCAGTCGCTCGACTTCCGCCCAGTCGATCCAGATGGCGAATTCCAGTCCCACGCCGTTTTCCTGAATGCCGACGTTCTGTTTGATGTTTGGCTGGTTGTCATTGTCGTGGGTCCCACGTTCCCGCACAAAAAAGGTCGCAGCCCCTTGGACACCAGGTTCACGGGAATCTCGATGATCTGGGGCTCGGCGAGCGTGCCGGTGACCATCCGTGTGCTGTCGTGGCTGAACGGGTTGCCGCCGCCCATTCCGAACTCGATAAAGCGCCGCTCCGGCAGAACCTTGTCCGAGGCAGCGGCCCGCAGGCGCACGACGTAATCACCCGCAGGCCAGCCGTTCACATTGAAGCTGAAGTACGAATTGACCTGGTTGTCACCCACCGTAAGCCACGCGCCGGTCTGGTTTTCCGGCTGGGAAAGGAACCAGGACTGGTACGGCACATTCCTGTTCCATCTTCCGTCCGAGGCCGCGAAGGTTGCGTCCTGGGCGTCCTTGAATCCGTACTCCTCCGGCGAGGGGGCGCCGCTGATCTTCGCCCAGGAGTCGTAAAAAAGGTGCGCCGACTTTCCCTTAACAGCGTCGCGCACGGCGGCGGTGGCGGTCTGGTTTTGGGGAAGCGCTGCGGCCTTGTCCACCGCCCGCGTCCATTTGTTGTAGGTGACGCGGGCGTCGATCCGCTGCTTCAAGGATTTGCTCACCCGCTCGAGGAGGCCTTTCTCCGCTTCGAAACGTTCCTTTTTAACCAGGCCCGCCTGGTCGTGCCGTTCGAACGACTCACTCACGGCTTCGCGGGCAAGATCCAGATACTGCTCGAGCTGGTCTCCGGACATAAAAAGGCTCGTGCCGGCCGTGTCGAATCCGGAAGCGTTCTTGTCATTCGGCAGTTCGTTCACATTCATCCTCACACCGAGCAATTCCCGCAGCGTATTGCCGTATTCGCGCTGGTTGAGCCGGCGCATGACGATGGCGCCCTTCGTATCGCCCAGGTTCCGACGGGCCACCACCATGACCTGTGCCAGGTCTTCGAGAAAATCCGCCTTTGCACCGCTAGGCAGCTGTTTCTGGTCATCCGGAGGCATCTCGCCCGAGTTCAGGGCATTGAGCACCTTTTGCCAGCGCTCGGCGTTCAGGTTGTCGGTGATGGAGAAGGGAAGCTGATCGACGCGGAACTTGCCCTTTTGTTTTTCCGCGTCATGACAGGACAAACAGTGCTCCTTCAACAAGGCTTGATGCTTCGCTGGAAGCACGGCTGGAGGCTCCTGGGCAAAGCTGGTTGAGCCAGCAAAAACGCCGGCGGCGAGCAATGCGAAGACCTGCTGGAAGTAAAAAAAAGAGGACGTCATCCGGGGGACAGTGAATGGACGGGGACTTTGTTTTTGTTCCGTGTGTGAATGTACGTTTGCCCTCATGTCCCTAGTTTCCGGTGTTTTTTGCGACGGGTTTTACGCTCAGCCCTGGGCCGACTGCAGTTTGGCCAGCAGGCGTTCGGCGGCGGTTGTCCCGTTGAGCCAGGCGGATTCGACCCGAGAATCGCTCGCGGCGTCACCCGCATACGAAACGCCCTCCGGAAAAGTGGGAAGCTCCACCGGACGGGCGAGCCTGGAGAAAAGCCAGCGGTGCGAAAAATGGGAGTCGAAGTGTGGGGAAGAAATCCCCCAGGCCGGCTCCAGTTCCGCGCGCAAAAGGGCGCCCCATTGCTGCGGATCCCCGTCCCAGTGGCGGCGCGAGAATTCCCCTGCGGCGTGCAGTACCATGACCGTGCGCCCCGGTTGGATCCGCGTAGCCTTGTGGTTTTCGCAGGCGGACCAGCGCAGCGCACCGCCGGGGGAGTGCTCGAGGCCGTACCAGTCGGGGGTGCGGCCAAGCCATTCGCCCCAATAGCGCACCAGCAGGGTCAGACAGGGTTCGTATATTTCTGGGGCGTCCAGAGGCACACCGAAAAGAGCCGCACTTTGGGGCAGCGGGGCGGTGGTGAGGATGCGGTCGAAGGACTCTTCGCAAACCTTCCAGCCGTGGGGCAGTGGCTGAGGCGGGGGGACGGGCGTCTCGAAGCGGATGTCGAGCCCCTCTGCCAAGGCGCGGGCAAGACGGTTGTTTCCTTCGCGGTGGTAGTAGCGCTTTTTCTCCGGGAACAGACGCCCGTTTTGACTCAGCAGCGGCGCCTCAAGCGGATGCACCACGAGCTGCGCATTGGCGCGAATGGCGCGGGCAAATTCGCTGGAGCCGACCGTGAAATATTGGGCGCCGTGGTCCACCAAATCGCCGTCCCAATTCCGGGTGGCACAGCGGCCGCCGTAACTGCGCGACTTTTCAAAAACAACGGTTTCGCACCCGGCGGCGCGCAGGGTTTGGGCTGCGGCGATACCGGCGAGTCCTGCGCCGAGGATGGCAATACGAGGGGTGGACACGGAAAGCTGGGCTAGTCTTGGGGTGGACCGGCGACCACGCGAGCCGCGAGTTGGACGCGCAGGCTTTCGGGAATGGGCGCCGCCTGCAGCCGCCCGCCCACGGGATCCAGCTGGGCGTGGACCGCAACGGTTTCGCCGCGGGCGGCCACCTCCCCGTCGGCAGAGCGGCGGATGATAAACGCATAGCGGACCGAGCGGGTACGCACTTCGGCGACGGAAAGGGCGACCTCAACGGTTTCCTCAAAGCGCAGGGGCTTCGAGTAGTCGCAGCTGACTTTGAGCCGGGGCCACCCGGTCGAGTGCCCCCCTTCGCTTGCGTGTACGGAATGGCCAAGGGACCTCAGAAAGGCGTGTTCGGCCGACTCCATCCAACGGAAGAAGTTTGCGAAGTGCACGATGCCGGCCATGTCGGTTTCGGCAAACTCGACCTGACGCTGCTGTGTGAATTCAAAGCCCATGAAGCGATCAACGCACGGCTTCCCCCGACGGCAAAGCACTTTCCACCCGCTGCCCCCCCGGGAGGCCGCGCGCCGACATTTCTAAAAAGCGTTCGGCCATCCGCGCCATGGAATATTCGCGATGGACGGCCTTAAGGCCGGACTGACCGAGCGCGACGGCACGGTCCGGATCCAGAAGCAGCGCCTCCCAGGCCTCTGCGAAAGCCTCCGGCGTGCGGCCTTCCACGAGCACCCCCGAGCCGGACATCTCCAAGATCTCGGGAAACGCAGCCTCGTTGGGCTGGACCAGCGGGACTCCGCAGGCCATCGCTTCCAACAGGTAAAGACCGAATGCCTCCCCGTAAGAAGCCGGCACACAGAGCAGGCTGAGGGTGCGCAGAAAATGGATCTTCTCCTCCCGGGACACACTCGGCAGAAACTCCGCCTCACTCAGGAGCCCGACCTCCGCCAGACGCGCTTTTTGTTGCTCGAGAAAAGGAACGTCCGACGCGGTCATCGTGCCCGCGCAGCGCAGGCGCACGCCCGGAACCCGCCCGCGACGACGCAGCGCAATGAAGCCTTCCACCACGGTGGCGAGCCCCTTGCCCGGCGTAAACCGCGCCAGGTATCCGACGACGGGCGGGTTTGGCTTCACGGACGCAGGGCCGTAGTCGTCCAGCGCCATGCCGTTTGGGATGACCTCCACGCGCCCCGGAGGCAACGCCAACCGCCTCTCCATAAGCCCCCCAAAGAACCGGCTGGGTGCGGACACTCCATCGAGCTCCGCGATGCGCCGCCCCATTTCCAGCCACGCCTCCGAACGCCAGGGTTCGGGGAGGCTGTCCAAAAAACTGTCCTCTCCCTGCAGTGAGCAGAAGACCGGAACGCCCGTTTCCCTGCGGATGCGCCGGGCGACGCCTGCAAGCAGGCCGGTGGAAAGCCAGATGGCGTCGGGGCGCTCCCCGCGCTGGATCCATTCGACGAGCTTGTCGATCTCGCGGTTTTGGGAACCCTCCTCGCCCTGGAGCATGGAGACGGTGATGGCACCGGTGTCGCCCCCCTGGGTCATGCCGGCAAAGCGGCCGAGCATTTTGAGAATGGCGGGATGGTCGACGAGACGGTCCAGCCAGCGGGGCGCGTTTCTAAACCAGGCGAAGCGCTGTTGCAGGTAGACATTGAGGCCGCCGAAGAAAACCGGGGCGTCCGGGGAGGCGGCGGACTCCTCGAGGGTGAGGGGCAGGTAGAGGGGAAGCAGGAAGGCGTCGTGGCCGGTGGCGCAAAGTTGCTTGGCGAGGGCGTTGTCGCGCATACACACGCCGCAGTAGTAGCTACCGGTGCCGGGGGTGAGAAAAAGCAGCTTCATTCGGGGGGCACTTGTTCAGGAGGCTCTCGCCCCGGACTTCTCAGAGGCCTTGACCTCGTCCCACAGCAGGTCGAGCGCCTCCAAGGACGAGCCCGCCATTCCAATGCCGCGCTTGCGGGCCAGCGCTTCCACACCGCGAAAACGCCGCCCAAATTTGCGCGTTGCCCCGCTAAGGGCCACTTCTGCGTCTACGTTCAGCTTGCGGGCCAGATTGACCACCGCAAAAAGAAGATCGCCCAGTTCCTCCTCCATGGGCAGGCCCGCCTGCAAATCGGCCTCCACTTCGGCGAGCTCCTCCCTGATTTTGTCCAACACGGGCTGCGCCTCCTGCCAGTCAAAGCCGACCTTCGCCGCGCGCTTTTGGATTTTCGCGGCGTACTGCAGCGCCGGCATGCCCGGGGAAACCCCGTCCAACGCCGACTCTTCCGTTGTGCCCCCGCGCTCCTGACGCTTGATCTCCTCCCAGCGGACCAGCACCTCGGCGGAATCCGCGGCACTTTCGCCCGCAAAGACGTGGGGATGCCGCCGCACGAGCTTCTGGGCGATGCCAAGGGCGACGGCATCGAAGGCAAAACGGCCCTCTTCCTCGGCGATCTGGGCGTGAAACACGACTTGAAGGAGCAGATCGCCAAGCTCCTCGCGCAGGTTGACGTCGTCCGCGGCGTCGATGGCGGCCGTGACTTCGTAGGCCTCCTCCAACAGGCCGGCGCGCAGCGTGACGTGGGTCTGTTCCTGATCCCAGGGGCAGCCGTTGGGGGCGCGCAGCGCGGCGACGATGGCGCGCAACTGGTCGAGGCCGGGGAGGGACGCATCGGGCGGAGACTGGAGCGGCATAGGGCGCGAGTTTAGACTACCGAGGCAGGCGGTTGCCAGCCCGCTCCTCAGGGCTGCGTCATCGCCGGGGGCGTCGTGCGATGCAAAGGATTGGCAGTTGCCGAGGGGGGGGCGGGGCGCTTTGCTTTCCCGAGCTTTTCCAGAAATCCTCATGGCCCAGTTTTCCCGTTATCTTGGAATCGACTATTCCGGGGCCCAGACCCCCACCAGCAGCCTTTCCGGCCTGCGGGTTTACTCGGCTTCCCCAACACACGGACCCGTGGAAGTCCCACCCCTGCCCAGTCCACGAAAATATTTCACACGCCAGGGGCTCGCCTCGTGGCTGGAAGAGGAATTGCGCGACGGTCCGCCGACACTCGTCGGGATCGACCATGCGTTTTCGTTTCCCCTCCGGTACTTTGAGGTCCACCGGATTCCCCCCGACTGGCAGGCGTTCCTTGAGGACTTCCAGAGCCACTGGCCCACCGATGACCCAAACACGTATGTCGACTTTATCCGAGAGGGCATGTGCGGCATGGGTGCGGAGCGGACGGGCGCTTCCCGCTGGAGACGGCTGACCGAGGAACGCTGCCGGGCGAAGTCGGTCTTTCATTTTGACGTGCAGGGGAGTGTGGCCAAGTCGACCCACTCCGGACTGCCCTGGCTGTTGTATCTCCGGCGGCAACTTGGAGCGCGGGCGCATTTCTGGCCCTTTGACGGTTGGGCGCCACCTCCCGGGATCTCGGTGCTGGCGGAGTGTTACCCGGCGCTTTGGAGCCGCACATATCCGAGCGAGGAACGCAACGGGCACCAACACGACGCCTACAGCATTGCGAGATGGATGCGGGAGCGGGACGCCGCCGAGGAGCTCGGCGCCCAATTCGAGCCGTCTTTGAACCCAGCGGTCAGGGGGGTGGCCCAGTTGGAGGGATGGATTCTCGGGGTCGCCTGAGGCGGGGGTGCGGCGTGCGCGGATGAGGCGGCCTTCGGTGCAGGCCGGCCGGGAAATTCGACGCCCCCGCCTCAGTCCAGCTTGGACACGGGGCCGACTGCCGATAAAGTTACCGGCTCAGCGCATCCCAAGGCCCCATGACCGCACCGCATTCATTGATCTATTTGGACAACAACGCCACGACGCGTGTGGATCCGGCTGTCCTGGAGGCCATGCTTCCCTACCTCACCGAACTCTACGGCAACCCTTCCAGCGCTTACCGGTTCGGCAAGCAGGTGGACGCCGCCTTGGAAACCGCCCGCACCCAGGTTGCGGGGCTGCTCGGGTGCGAGCCTCAGGAGATTGTTTTCACCAGTTGCGGCACCGAGGCCACCAACGCAGCCATCCTCTCGGCCCTCTCCGCTGATCCAGACCGCCAGCACATCGTCACCACCCGGGTCGAACACTCCGCCACACTCAAAATGTGCGAGACCCTGGCCAAGCGCGGCGTGGAAATCACCTGGCTAGGCGTCGATTCCCTGGGGCAGATCAATCTCGAGGAGGCCCGGAAGGCCATCCGCCCGGACACCGCACTGCTCACCGCCATGTGGGCCAACAACGAAACCGGCACGCTTTTTCCGATAGCAGAGCTTCAGCGGATCGCGCGTGAGAAGGGCGTCTACTTCCATAGCGACGCCGTGCAGGTGGCGGGGAAGCTTCCGCTGGACATGAGACAGGCTGACATCCAGTTCCTGTCGCTTTCAGGTCACAAGCTCCACTGCCCTAAAGGGGTGGGTGCACTCTACATCAACCGAAAGACCCGCTTTTCGCCCTTTGTCATCGGAGGCAGCCAGGAAAACGGAAAACGCGGTGGAACACAGAACGTCGCGTCCATCGTAGGGTTTGGAAAGGCCTGCGCGCTCGCCGCCGCAACGCTCCAAGCGGATGCCGCACATATGAGCGCCCTCAGGGACCATTTTGAAGGCCGGATACTCGCCGAGGTGACGGGCGTCTCCATCAACGGCGATCCCGTAAACCGCCTCCCCAACACCACCAACCTCGCCTTCGCAAACGTCGATTCCGAGGCACTGCTGCTCCTCCTCGACGAACAGGGCCTGTGCTGTTCGGCGGGCTCCGCTTGCACCTCGGGCTCGGTGCACCCCTCCCACGTCCTGAAGGCGATGGGCCACTCGGATTCGCACGCGCGCTCCAGCCTCAGGTTTTCCTTTTCGAAGTTTAATTCGCTGGCCGAAACCGACCGGGCAGTCGTCGCGCTGCTCAAGGCTGTCGCCAAGATCCGCTCCCTGTGACCTCTCCCACCTCCCCCCTGCCGGAGCCGTGGACCCTGCCTCAAGCACCGGACCATATTCAGGTTCAGCGGCTTGCGACAGAGCTGGACATCCCGGTGCTGGTGGCCGAAATCCTTTGCCTCCGGGGCTATGCCACGGCGGAGGACGCGCGCAAGTTCCTCGAGCCGCGTCTGGGCACGCTTGGAGACCCCTTTGCCATGGATGGCATGGAGGCCGCGGTGGACCGGCTGCTGCTCGCCATCGATCGCCGGGAACAAGTCCTTTTGTTTGGCGACTACGACGTGGACGGCGTCACCTCCTCGGTGTTGCTTTATCAGGTGCTCAAGGCGATGGGCGCCGATGTCCACTGCCACATTCCACACCGCACAGAGGAAGGCTACGGCCTGACTCCGGAGGGGCTGGAATGCTGTCTGAGCCGCTACCAGCCGAAGCTTCTAGTGGCCCTCGACTGCGGCACCTCCTCGCTGCAGGAGGTACGCACGCTCAACTCCCTCGGGATCGAAGTGCTCATCATCGACCACCACGAGCCGGCGGGGGAACTGCCCGCGTGCGTGGCCATGGTAAATCCAAAGGTCAACGGCGCCTTCCAGTACCTGTGCACCGTGGGGATCTGCTTCAAGGTGGCGCACGGCCTCCTGAAAAAGCGCCGCACGGACGCCATTGATTTGCGCGACACCCTGGATCTAGTGGCCCTGGGCACAGTGGCGGATCTCGTGCCGCTGATCGGGGACAACCGGGTGCTTGTCCACAAGGGCCTCACCCAGTTCCAGCACACCCGCTGGGCCGGACTCAGGGCGTTGCTGGAAATCTCCGGGGTCGCGCATCCGGCGAACACCACTGACATCGGCTTCAAGCTCGCGCCGCGCCTCAACGCCGCCGGCCGCTTGGGCGCGGCCTACGAGTCCTTCACTCTGCTCACCTCGACGGCGAGCGCCGAGGTGTTTGAGCGGCTACAGTCGCTGGAAAAACAAAACAACCAGCGCAAGCTGGTGGTTGAAGAGGTCTTTCAACTGGCTGAAGCCCAGTTTTTAGCGTCGTCCCACGGGGCTGATTCCTGTTCGATTGTGGTCGGAGGCCAGGGCTGGCATCCGGGAGTGATCGGAATCGTGGCCTCCAAGTTCGTCCAAAAATACCACCGGCCCACCATCGTGATTGGCTTTGACGAAAACGGGGTGGGCAAGGGGAGCGGTCGTTCAGTCCCGGGCTTCCGGCTCGTTGAAAACCTGCGTGCTTGCGACGCCCACCTGCTCAAGTGCGGCGGTCACGAAATGGCGGCTGGCCTTTCCCTGCGCGTGGAGGAGTTCGAGCCTTTCCGCGAGGCATTCGAGCGAAGTGCGGCCGCCTCCGGACAGGGCCGGGGCCCGCGGACCAAGGTGGTTGCGCCGGAACTGGAGGTGGAACTAGCCTCGCTCCAGCTCCAGCTGCTGGATGTGTACGAAAAACTCGGCCCTTTTGGAATGGAAAATCCCATCCCCCTCCTGCTGGCCCGCCGGGTGCAGCCCGCCGGCCAGCCCAGGCTGCTCAAGGAAAAGCACGTCCAAGTTCAGCTGCGTCAAGGCCAGTCCACTGTGAAGGCGATCTGGTTCAACGCGCCCGCCCCCCTGCCGCCGGCGCCGTGGGACGTCGTCTTTGAACTGGTGCGGAACGCCTACCAGGGAAACGTTTCGCTTCAGCTCCAGATAAAACACCTGCGCGCCGCGGAATAGGCAGCGCCCAAACAGCCCTCACCCGCTCTTGCCAGCGGCCCTCCAGCTGAGTACCTCCGAACTGTGCCTGATCAAACCCGTATTGCCGCCCCCGGTCCGCTCCCTGGAACCATCCGCCTCGTATCCGGAGCGGTGCTACCCGTGCCTCAAGATTGGGTGCTGCTACCGCCCGGGGACCCCGGCCTGACCGGACGCGTGAAAAAGGCGGGGCCGAGTTGGACAGTGCAGGAGAAGCGGGGCAACAAAATGTTTTCGCGCGGCGTTTGGGCGCCCGCGTCCAGAATTGAAGCTATTCGGGAGGCACTCCGCATCGAGAGAGAGAATCCGGCTTATACGCGTAAACTCGAGGCCGGCCGCCGGAAACGGGAGGTCAAACAGGTCCAGTACGCCGAGGACTTCACGGCCGCGGTACTGGCCTTTCTTGCCTTCGCTCCCGAACATATGGCCCTCGCAACGCAACTGGCCGAGGCCATCGCCAAGCACGCAGTGCCCGTCGGAAGCGGCACCGTCGCCCGCACGGAGCGGATCCCCATCGAGCGCAGGGCCGAGGCGGCGAGCATCGCCTGGATGCGCCACGCGACCACGGCCTACGACCACATGGAGATTCCCCGAGCCAAGGGGGCACGGCGGGAAGTGCGCCGCATGCTCGCGGAGCGTTCGCGCAAGCTGCTGGGACGCTACCGCAGGGGCGAATGCATACCCGCAGGCGAATGTCCCCTGCTCAAGGGACTCTCAGGCGCGCCCTAGAGAGTGATCCGCAGATGACGCAGAGATGCGCAGATGAGGAGAAACTGTCATTAACCTCTGTGAACATCTGTTTAATCTGCGGATAAATTTCCCAATAAATGACTTACAGCCCACTCTTAAAAAGGCCGTGAGTTTCCGTTCCCCAGCTCGGATTTCATCGCACGTGCCCTACCGGGGTGCCAGACAGCCCTCGAAAAAACGGAGCGTATCCTCCAAGTGCCTGGTCCAATAAGGCCACTCGTGACCGCCGGAAAACTCCTCGTAGATGTGCGACACCTCGGCGGCAACCAGCGCCTCATGGAGCTTGCGGTTGCCTTCCAGCAGGACATCTTCGCGCCCGCAGTCGAAGCGGATGGGCGGTAGCAATTCCTTGGAACGGAGCATCTGGTCGAGTACAGGACGGTCCTCCTCGAGCACTGTGAATGTCGCCGGATGCTCCTCCACGAAGGGTTGCAGTTGGTCAAAATGCGTGGCTGCGGAATGGGCGGAGGCTGCGGCGAACTTGCGCGGGTATTTGGCGGCGAGCCTCAGCGCCCCGAAGCCTCCCATCGACAGACCCGCGATCAGCAACGGCGATTCCGCAGAGCAGGCGGACGAAGCCAACCGGGCGACCAAGGGGACCTCCTCGACAATCCAACGCTCAAAATCCTGGGTCCGGAGCGGCAGGTAGCCGCTGCCATCTCCCCACAAACCGTCGCTGGGCATCACCAGCACCATGGGCCGGATCACTCCTTCGGAAACCAGCCGGGCGGCGGTCCGGTGCGCAGCGCCCTTGAGCGCCCACGCCCAATGGCTTCCGTAGACACCGTGCAACAGGATGACCACAGGCACGGGGCCTGCATCCGCCGCGCCCGGACACTCGAACACGCAGACATCGCACCGCTGGCCGAGGGCCCGGCTTTTCACCGTCACCCAACGGAGTCCTTCGGTCTCCAAGGAGGGGTCTGAAATTTCCACGGTCCGGAACGGATGTTCCACGCTGCTCTTGGCTTCGGACTTAGACATGGGCGAAGTCGCGGTCTTTAAGTGCGCGCAACACGAGCTCCTGCGGCACAACGGACGCGTCCATGCGTGCAAGTGCAGCCACCGCGTCGGCCACCTGTTCGGCGGTGAGAAAGTCCTCCGTCGGCATGCTCCGCGAAACGGCATCCTTCCAAAACCCGGTGTCCACCCCGCCAGGAAGCAGCGCAGTGACCCGCACCCCGACGGCGGCGGCCTCCTCGCGGAGCCCCTGCGTGAAACCGCGCACACCCCACTTTGCAGCGCAATACACGGTCTCCGAGGGAATGCCGCGCAGGGACGCGGTGGAGATGATGTTGATGATATGGCCCGCCTGCCGGGGGGCCATCGCCCGGAGCGCGGCCTGGCTTCCGAGGATGGTACCCTTGAGGTTGACCGACAGCATGAGGTCGATCTCCGCCTCGGTGTAGTCGACGATCGCGCGGTGGCGTGCGAGGCCCGCGTTGTTGATCCACAGCGCGATGCCGCCCGGCGTGCCCGCAAACCCAACAAGGCGCGCACAGTCCGTAGCGGAGCTGACGTCGGCTTGAAACGGGACGGCATCCGGAGAGCCCAGCGCGCGGGTGGTTTCCTGCAGGGCAGGTTCGTCCACATCACTAAGCACGACGCGGTAGCCGTCCTGTAAAAGTCGCGCGGCCAGGGCGCGGCCGATTCCGCGTGCGGCGCCGGTGACCACGGCACAGGGTGTTGAATCAATCATGGCTAGAAAGGGTGCGGTTTGGGCGCATGGATTTCCACTTAAGCCGACGCGGTGAGTTCGCGCAAATCCGCGCGCTTCTGGGAGTAGTTCGTGGCGTAGGCGAGGACACGCGGGTCCGGCTCCATGGCGTGCGCCGTGCACCAGGCGCTGTAGAGCGCTGGCCACCAGTTTTCGTGCGCCGTGAGACCTTCCGTCCGGTATTTTTCCCAATCGAT
>Ga0114972_10001982_pt1 | contig 15312 bp, 16 predicted proteins | sample M_140807_EF_Meta_FD_87354 | JGI IMG/M metagenome (GOLD analysis project Ga0114972, IMG submission 87354) | Freshwater microbial communities from Lake Montjoie, Canada to study carbon cycling - M_140807_EF_MetaG | ecosystem: Environmental > Aquatic > Freshwater > Lake | place: Lake Montjoie... | reverse complement strand
GGCAGCAGATCGACCAATCCCTGCTGGAAGCCGGCATCTCCCTCGGTGTCTATGAGGCGGCGCATGTCTTCACCCACGGCACAAGGCCCGAACGCCTTGGGCAACTGCATCGCGGCAGCGCGCCCTATCGGGTGTTCCGCACTGCCGATGGCTGGATCACGCTGGGCGCCAGCAAGGAGAAATTCTTCCAGGCCCTTTGCGGCATCATCGGCCGGCCGGAGCTGCGGAGCGATCCGCGTTTCGAGAGCAACGCCAAGCGTGTCGCCAACAACGCCCAGCTGATCCCGCTGATCCAGGACGCGCTGGCCAGGCAGCCGAGCGCGCATTGGCTGGGCCTGCTGTCCGAGGCCGGCATCCCCTCCGAACCCGTGCTCGCTTATGACGAGGCGCTGGCCCATCCCCAGGCCGCGGCGCGCGGGCTGGTCGTCGATTTCGCCGATCCCGCGCGCGGCGCGGTGAAGCACCTGGCCCCGCCGGTGCGGCTCACCGGCACGCCCGCGAGCATCCGGCGCCGCGCGCCCGATCTCGGCGAGCATAATGCCGAGATCAAGGCCTGGCTGGCCAAGGACTGAGCCCGCCGCTGCTGCGGGTCGTGCCGCCGGATAAGGCGGCCCGCGATCTCAGTGATTGAACCCCCCGCCTGCGGGGCGGGGCGCCGCCCCTACCCTATGCCGTCGTGGCGGGCCTCGGCAGTTCCTCGCATTGCGCCGGGCGGCACTGCCTGCAGCGGATCAAGGTTGCGGGGGAAGCCGCCGCCTATTGTGGCGCTTCGGCCAGTTCCACCATGTCGCGCGAGACGGGGCGCGCGACCACATGGGCAACGCCGGTCCCCTTCATGCCCAGCTCACCCGCGATCCGCGGGCTGACATCGAGCACCCGACCGCGCGTGAAGGGCCCGCGATCCCGCACCACGACGATGGCGCTGCGGCCATTGGCGGTGTTGGTCACCTTCAGCATCGTCCCGAACGGCAGGCTGCGATGCGCGGCGGAGTTGCTGGCCATGTCGAAGCGCTGGCCATTGGCCATCCGCCGGCCGTGGAAATAGGTCGCGTAATAACTGGCATGGCCGGCGATGGCCGGACCGCCGGCATCCGGGCGCTTCACCGCCGCCGCTTGAGCCGGGGCGGGACCGCCCAACTGTGGGGCGCCGGCGCCACAGCCGGCGAGCAATAGGCCGAGCGCCAGGGAGGAGAGAATCTTTCGCATCCCCGTAGAAAGCAGAATCGGCAGGCCAGAGTCAAGCATGACCCTATCTTGGCCCACCAATGCCGCAATCCTACCCTTCCGAACCCACAGACAAACATGAACAGATATCTCGTTACTATAGCGTTATTCAGGAAATCTAGCGACCATGGTATTTCCCTATCTCTTTTGTTGTTAATCATGTATCACTCAAGACAACGCCTGAAACATTTAGCGAGCCGACGACGCTTGCCGATTCTTGCTCCCCACCTGGACGTGATAGGATAATCGGATGACCATTCGTCTCCTCACCGTGGCGCCGGACGAAGCCGAAACGCGGCTCGATCGCTGGCTGCGTCGGCACGTGCCGCATCTCACCCAGGGCGCGTTGCAGAAGCTGCTCCGCACCGGCCAAATCCGCGTCGACGGCAAACGGGCCGAGGCGAATTCCCGTCTTGGTGCCGGGCAAACCGTGCGCGTGCCGCCTATCCCGGATGCGCCGCCGGCCCGCGAACGGCCGGCGGTCTCGCCCGAGGATGCGCAGCTGTTGCAAGCGCTCGTGCTCTACCGCGACGCCAGCGTGATCGTCCTCGACAAGCCGCATGGCCTGGCCGTGCAGGGCGGGCCGGGGATCACCCGGCATCTCGACGGGCTGCTCGACGCCCTGCAATTCGAGGCTGAGGAGCGCCCTCGTCTGGTGCATCGGCTGGATCGCGACACCTCCGGCGTGCTGCTGCTGGCCCGCACCGCGCCGGCCGCCGCGTTCCTCGCCGCCGCCTTTCGCGGCCGGGATGTCGAGAAGACCTATTGGGCGGTGGTGGTCCCAGAACCGAGCCTCGCCGAGGGCCGCATCGACCTCGCCCTCGCCAAGCTGCCGGGCGGCCGGGGGGAGCGGATGCAGGCGGTCGAAGCGCCCATGGAGGGGGCCTCGCGGGCCATCACCGATTTCCGCGTGCTGGACGCGGTGCGCCGCCGCGCCGCCTGGCTGGAACTGAAGCCGCTGACCGGGCGCACCCATCAGTTGCGCGTGCATTGCGCCGCCGGCCTCGGTACGCCGATCCTCGGCGACGGCAAGTATGGCGGTGCCGCGGCGCATATCGAGGAGGTCTCCAGCGCGCTGCACCTGCACGCCCGCGCGCTGCGCCTGCCGCACCCGGAGGGCGGCCTGCTGGAAGCGGCCGCCGCACTGCCGCCGCATATGCAGGAGACCTTCCGCTTCTTCGGCTTCGCCGTGCCGCGAACGCCCCCCACCCGCCGTTTGTCGAGCGCCTCGCGATGAAACTCCGTCACATCATCCTCGGCCTTCTCCTGCTGCCGATCATCGCCGCCACGGCCTTCCTGCTGATGTTCGACGCCAGCAGCGTCGCCCCCCGGCTGGCCGCGGCGGTACAGGCGGCAACCGGGCGGACGCTGACGATCGAGGGGCCGACATCGCTGGTCGCCGGCTTTCTCCCGAAGCTGACGGTCGAGAAGGTCGGGCTGGCGAATATCCCCGGCGGCAGCCGGCCGCAGATGCTCACCGCGGCCAAGCTGGAAGCGGAACTCGGGCTGCTCGCGCTGCTGCGGGGCGAGGTCCAGATCACCCGCCTCAGCCTGCAATCACCCGATTTGCTGCTGGAACGCGATGCGGCAGGCCAACCGAATTGGCGCTTCGAACGGCCAGCCGGCGCACCAGGCGGCGGCAATACCGCTGCCCTGGCCGGTATCAAGCTGTTGCTCGCGGTCGATGCGCTAACGCTGCGCGATGCCGCGGTGACCTGGCGCGACCTCGCGCCGCACAAGCTGACGGGGGCGGAGATCGAGGCCAATGGGCGCGATCCGCTGCGTTGGCGCGGTAGCGGGACGTTGGATGGCCTGCCGGTGACGCTCGCCGCCGAAACCGGGCCGCTGGTCGCCGCCTTCTCCGGCCAGGACTGGCCTATCCGCGCCACCATCGAAGCGGGCAAGGCGCGCCTCTCCCTCGATGGCGGGATGGAGCGCGGCGCGCTGGCCGGCCGCCTTGCCGCCCAAATCCCGGAACTGGCAGCGCTGGCGCCGCTCCTCGCCGGCCAGGCGCTGCCACCGCTGCTGGGGCTGGAGGGTGCGGCGCGGCTGACGCCCGCCGGGATGGCGGCGGTGCAGGCCAAGATCGGCGACAGCCCGCTCGATTCCCTGCTGCCCGGGCTCCGGCTGCTTTCGGCCAGCGCCAGCCAGGGCGAAGCGGGCCAGCCGGTCGTGCTCAGCGCCGAAGCGACGCGCGGCGGTCTGCCCTTCGGCCTGACCGGGGAGCTGGGTGCCGCGGCGCTGACCGGCGGCGCCGGGCCGCTCGCCCTCACCGTCAGCGCGGGCCAGGCACGGGCCACGCTGGGCGGCACGCTGACGCGCGGCCTCGCCGTGCCGGGCCTGGAGGGCCGGCTGCAAATCGGCGTGCCCGATCTGGCCGCGCTCTCACCGCTCGTGGGCCTGCCGCTGCCCGGCCTGGGCGCGTTGCAAGTGGACGCGCAGGCACAGGGTGGCGCGGATGGGCTGGCGCTGCGGAACCTGTTGCTGCGGACCGATGCCGGTGACCTGACCGGGGAACTGCTGGCGAGCACCACCGACCGGCTCGCCCTGCGCGGCGTCCTGCTCGGCCGGCGGCTCAGCCTGGATGCCGCGCGCAGCGCCGCCGCCGCCGCGCCGCCCTCGCTCCCCGCCACTCCCGCGCTGCCCGCATCGCCGCCCACCCGTCGCCGCGGCGGGACCGAGCCGCCCGCCATCTCCCGCCCGGCGGCCGGCGGCCGCCTGCTTCCCGCGACGCCTTGGCCCTATGGCTTCGCCCGCGCGCTGGACGGCGATATCCGCATCGGCATCGCCGAGCTGATCCTCAACGACCAGTCGATCCGCGACCTGGAAGCGCGGGTGCAGATGACCGGCGGGCAGGCGACGATCCTACCGCTCCTGGCCAACCTGCCGGCCGGACGGGTGGCGGGGAAGCTGGTGATCGATGCGGCGGCACCACCGCCCCGCCTTGCCTTGGCGTTGCGTGGCGAAGGGCTCGACGTGGCCGCCCTGGCCGCGCTGTTCGGCTATGCCCCGCCGCCCGCGCCGCCGGCGCCCGCCCCCCAGCTACCGCTACCCGGCGGCCTGCCGGTGGCACCGCCCATCGCCCTGGGCGCCGCCGCGCCGGTGGCTCCGGCCACGCTTGGCCGCGTCGATCTGGAAGCCGATCTGCACGGCGCCGGGGAAAGCTGGCGGGCGCTGGCCGGCACCGCCAGCGGGCCCCTCGGGCTGGCGATGGGCGAAGGCCAGCTCGATACCGGGCCGGGCACCCTGCTTGGCACCGCGCTCGGCGATCTGCGACGGGCGATGCCGCAGCTCGGGCGCCAGCCGATGGGACCGGTGCCCATCCGCTGCGGCGCGCTGCGGGTGCAGATGGAAAACGGCTTGGCGCGCAGCCAGGCCTTCCTGATCGAAGGCGGTCCGGGGCGCGTCGGCGGCGGCGGGTCCGTGAGCTTTGCCGAGGAAAGCCTGCAACTGCGCCTGCTGCTCGATCTCGATCTGCCGGTCGGCAAGCTGCTGGACGGCGTCAACTCCATCCGTCTGCGCGCCCCGCTGCCGATCACCGGCAGCTTCGCCCGGCCGCGCGCCGATTACGGGCAGGCGGTGGCGCGCGGGGCGATGAGCGCGCTGGGCGGCCTGGTGCCGGAGGCACCGATCGGGCCCTTCCTGGACTGCGACGTGGCGCTGGCCATCGCCCGCGGCACCGGCCGGCCGACGCTTGCGCCCATCGCCGCGCCCGGCGGCACTGGTCCGCGCTTGCAGCCAACCACGCCGCCCACGCAATACCTCCAGGACATGCTGCGCGGTAGGCGCTGAGGGGACAGCATGAAGCGATTTTGGGACCTAGCCGCGGTCGCGCCCGCGCCGACGGGCTTCCAGGTGCTGCTGGACGGCAAGCCGGTCCGCCTGCCCGGCGGTGCGCCGCTGACCGTCCGGCCGCCAGCCCTGGCCGCGGCGATCGCTGCCGAGTGGAATGCCGCTGGCGGCGCCAAGGGCGGGGAGATGTCGCAGGAGGACCTGCCGCTGACCCGCCTGGCCGGCACCGCGCAGGAGAAGCTGGCCGACGATCCCCGCGCGATGATCGACGGTCTCGCCAAGTATGGGGAGACCGACCTCCTCTGCTTTCGGGCCGCGGAGAGCCGGCTGGCGGCGCATGAGGCGGCGGCCTGGGACCCGCTCCTCGACTGGTGCGCGCAGGCCCTCGGCGCGCCGCTCCAGGTCGCCACCGGCATCATCGCACCCGGCCAGCCCAAGGAATCGCGCGCGGCGCTGCGCCGGGCGATCGCCGCCGAGGACCCTTTCGGCCTCGTCGCCCTCGGCCTGCTGGTGCCGGCCTATGGGTCGCTGGTGCTGGGCCTGGCCGTGGTGCGCGGACGGCTCTCGGCAGCAGCGGCGTTTCGCCTCTCGCATCTTGAGGAGACGCTCCAGGAAGCCTTCTGGGGCGAGGATTCCCAGGCGCTGGCCCGGCGCGCCCGCATCGCTGGCGAGGTAGCGCTGGCCGAGCGGCTGCTGGCGCTGGCGCGACAGGCCGCATGACGGCGCGGCAATGGCTGATCAGTGGCCGGGTGCAGGGCGTCGGCTAGAGCAGGCTGCGTTGAGATGGATCACAAAGTGATCCATCTCAACGAAGGTAACCTGCTCTAGCTATTATGTTTTCTAGAGCAAGACATCCGTTCAGATGTTTCCATCTGAACGGAACTTGCTCTATCGCGCCTGGATGGCGCGGGCGGCGACACGGCTGGGCATCGCCGGCTGGGTCCGCAACCTGCCCGATGGCCGGGTGAAAGCGCTGGTCGAAGGGCCGGAGGCGGCGCTGGCCACGTTGCGCGACCGCTGCCGTCGCGGCCCGCTCCTCGCCCGGGTTGCGGCGATCGCCGAACTTCCGGCCAGCGCGGCCGAAGCCCCGGGCTTCCAGCGGCGATAACGGAGAATCCTGCCGGCGCGGATCGAGCAGCTTATCGCCGTTCTGCTGGATCACAGCGTGATCCATCGGAACGGAGGCTGCGCAATTGGTGCGAGCCCCTGGCCGCCAGCGCGCGCCTGGCGCATCCTACCGGCAATGGAGGATGGGCATGGGTAAGATCGATTCCCGCTATGGCACCGATTGGCCGAGCCTGCGCGATCAGGTGAGCCCCGAAGAATGGCAGGCCCGGCTCGACCTCGCCGCCTGCTACCGGCTGCTGGACGTCTATGGGATGACGGACCTGATCTACAATCACGTCACGCTCCGCATCCCCGGCACCGAGCATCTGCTGATCAACCTCTATGGCTTGCTCTACAAGGAAATCACCGCGACCTCGCTCGCCAAGATCGATGTCGAGGGGAATATCCTGTGGAAGCCGGATACCGAGTACGGCATCAACCGCTCCGGCTTCGTCATCCATGGTGCGATCCACAAGGCGCGGCCCGATGTCGCGGCGGTGCTGCACACCCATACCCGCGCCGGCATGGCGGTCAGCACCATGAAATGCGGCCTGCTGCCGCTGACCCAGACGACAATGCGCTTCGTCGGACATCTCGGCTATCACGGCTATGAAGGCCCGGCGATCGACCTGACGGAGCGCGAGCGGATCGTCGCCGATCTCGGCCCGCATGACGCGCTGATCATGCAGAACCACGGGCTGCTGACCTGTGGCGCCAGCATCCAGCAGGCCTTCAACACCATGTACCAGCTGGAGCTCGCCTGCCAGGCGCAGGTGGACGCCATGGCGGCGCGGACCGAGCTGCTGATCCCTTCGGCCGAGGTGCTGGAGAAGACCGCGCATCTCTATCAGCCCGGCACCCGCCGCCCCTATGGCGTGCTGGAATGGCACGCGATGCTGCGGCGGCTGGAAGCCGAGCAGAAGAATTCCGGCTACCCGCCGTATTGGATCTGATGCGCCGGCGCCTGCTGCTGAGCCTGACGCCAGCCCTGCTGGCGCAGGCCGCGCCGGATTGGCCGAACCGGCCGATCCGCTGGGTGGTGCCCTTCACCGCCGGCGGCAACACCGATGTGCTGGCCAGGCTGTACGGCATGCAGGTCGGCAAGACGCTGGGCCAACCGATCATCATCGAAAACCGCACCGGCGCCGCCGGGGCGATTGGCACGGAGGCGGTGGTCCGCAGCCCGCCGGATGGCTACACGCTGGTGGTCGGCAGCCCGGGCTCCATCGTCAACGGCCCGCTGCTGGCCGCGCAGCGGCGCTACGATCCGCTGGCCGATCTGGTGGCGGTCGCCAATCTTGGCGTGGTGCCGCTGGTCATCGCGGTGCGGAGCAGCCTGCCGGCGCGCGACCTGCCGGGGCTGGTGGCGCTCAGTCAGACCACCGCGGGCGGCATCACCATCGGCACCTCTGGCATCGGCGGCGCGCATCACCTGCCGCTCGAACTCTTCAAGAAGCAGACCGGCGCCAATCTGGTGCACGTGCCCTATCGCGGCGGCGGCTCGGCGGTGCCGGATGTGGTGGCGGGCAATGTCGATGGCGCGCTGGTCGAGTTCTCCAGCACGCTCGACCTGCACCGGGAGGGACGGCTGCGCATCCTCGGGCTGGCCGCTGCCGCGCGTTCGACCCGCGCGCCAGAGGTGGCGACCTTCATCGAACAGGGCCTGCCCGGATTCCTCGCCGCCGCTTTCGTCGGGCTGTTGGCGCCGGCGGGCACCCCGGCGCCAATCCTCGCCCGCTATCAGGACGGGGTGCGGGCAGCGCTAGCCGAGCCGGACGTGCAGGCGCGGCTGGCGAGCCTCGGCATCGATCCGCCAGGTGCGACGGAGCTGACCAGCCCCGGCTTCGGCGCCTATATCGCGGAGGAAATCGCCAAGGCGAAGCGGGCCATCGAGATCGCCGGGCTGAAGCCGGAATAGGCGCTGGTTCAGCCCTGCCGCGGCTCGGCAGCGCCGGTGTCGGCCGCGGCGGCCGGCGCGCCGGCCCCAAGCACAGTGAGCACCGCTGCGTTGGTTGCCTGAATCGCCGCCGCCACATCTCGCATATTGGCCAGCGCCTGGGCCTGCGCCGCGGCCACCCGCTCCGCCTGCCGCCCGGCCACTTCTGCGGGACCGAGCGTGCCCAGTCGGCGCATCGCCATGGTAGCATCGCCCATCGCCGCCTGCAGGATTTCCATATGCCGCCGCGCCACCGCCTGGGCTGCTTCCAGCGCGACGCGGTTCGCCTCCATCAGCGCATCCAGGGTCTGCCGATGCACCGCGGCCAGGCGTTCCAATTCCGCGATGCCCGGCGCGCCCTGGCCGCCTGGCGGCGTCGCGCTGCCGGTCTCTGGCTTGCCGGTATTGGCCATTGGCCGTCTTCCTTCCGCCACCATGGGCACGTTGAACAACCTATGCCGCGCGCCGCCCGGTGGTCAAAGAGCGGCTGGGGCTCTCCGTATCATTCCCAGGGTCCGCGACGTTGCCCTAGAGCGCGATGCGTTGAGGCGGCATCGCCGAAGGCGCTGAATCGCGCGATCCAACACATGCTAGAGCAGGCTGCGTGAACGCATGTGAACGCAGCATGCTCTGGGCCGTGCCGCAGCCAAATGCCCTGACCGTTATATCAGTCGAGCGCCGCCTCGGCCGCCTGATCACCGGGCGCCAGCCGCAGGGTCCTGGCGACGCGCTCGGCGCGATCAAGCGCCCGGTCCAGCGCGGCCATGGTCTTGCCAAGATCGGGCGCCGAATCTTCGGCCCAGCTGCGGATCGTCGCCAGCCAGACCAGCGTCAGCCCCTGGACGCGCACCTGCCCGGCCAGCCCCTCGGGCGATAGCTCCGCCGCATCCAGCAGCCGGGCCATGGAGGCCGGCAGCCCGGGCGCGAGGGCCAGCAGCAAGTCCGGCCGGCGCGGCAGGTCCTTCAGGAAGCGCAACAGCCCAGCGCGATGCGGCTGCATGGCATCGATCCGCCGCATGATGACATCGAAGATGCGGTCGCGCGGCGTCCCGCCCTGCCCCGGCACGGTCGATGCGGCGACCAGCCGGTCGATGTGCTCGCCATGCAGGCGCAGCAGGTCTTCCTTCCCGCCCGGCGCCAAGGCGCGGATCTGCCCGGCCGTCAGCCCAGCGGCAGCGGCCAGGCGGCGGAGCGTGACCCCCGCCCAGCCATGGCGGGCGATAATCTCCCAAAAGGCCGTCAGCAGGGCCGCCTCGGTGGCGTCGTCGGTCGCGTGCTCGGTGGCATCCATGCGTGTACTCCCCGTCATGTGGTTCAGCCAGCCAACTCGCGGGAGCGCGCGGTGGCGGCGGCAATCGCCTGGCGCATCAGATCGGGCCAAGCCGGCTGTTCCATCAGGACGGCAAGCGCGCGCTCCGTCGTTCCCTTGGGGCTGGTGACGGCGCGGCGCAGCGTCGCGGCATCCTCGGCACTCGCCCCCAGCAGCGCACCGGAGCCAGCGACCGTCGCCCGCGCCATGCGCCGCGCGAGATCGGCCGGCAGCCCTTCGGCGATCGCCGCCGCCTCCATCACCTCGGCCAGCAGGAAGACATAGGCTGGACCACCGCCAGAGACAGCGGTGACCGGATCGATCAGCCCCTCCTGCTCGACCCAGGCGACCTCGCCCACCGCGGCGAGCAGCGCATCGGCCAGCGCCCGCTGCGCCTCACTCACGCCCGGGCCGGGGCAGGCGACGGTGAAGCCCTGGCCGATCGCCGCGGGGGTGTTCGGCATGGCACGGATCACCCGCGCCCCCTCCCCCAGCAGGCCGCGCATGCCGCTGATCGCGCGGCCGGCCATGATGGAGATGAAGACCGTCTCCGGCCCGACGAAGCGGGCAAAGGCGGGCAGCGCCGCCGCTGCCTCCTGCGGCTTGATCGCCAGCACCACGGCCGCGGGGCGGAAGGCAGGATCGATCGCCGCCGCGTCGGCCACCCCGGTGACCTGCCCGGCGAAGCCGGCCAGGGCCGCTGCGTGGGGCTCCACCACCACCGAGGGGGCGAGGCCGCGCTTGAGCCAGCCGGTCAGCATCGCCCCGCCCATCTTGCCGCAACCAACCAGGAGAATCGGCGGGAGCCGCTGCTCAGCCATGGGAATGCCTCCGCTCTAGAGCATGCTGCGTTCACATGCGTTCACGCAGCCCGCTCTAGCATGTGTTGGATCGCGCGATTCAGCGCCTTCGGCGATTCCGCCTCAACGCATCGCGCTCTAACGAGCGGTGTTTAGCACGCCGCGCGGCGCTGGCAGCCCAGCGGGTCGCTCAGGCCTCGCCCTCGCAATCCAGCATCGCCGCCGCCAGCGCATCGGCCGGCGACTTGCCGCCCCAGAGCACGAGTTGGAAGGCCGGGAAGAAGCGCTCGCATTCGGTCAGGGCGATATCGACCATGTCCTCAAGCGATTCGGCCGAGGCGCCAGGCGCCCCGCGGAGCAGGACGGAATGGCGGAAGACCGGCACGCCATCCTCGCTCTCCAGCCCGAAATGGCCGATCCAGAGCTTCTCATTGGCCAGGGCCAGCAGCTCGAACAGCTTGCTGCGTTCCGGCGCCGGCACCTTCAGGTCGAAGGCGCAGGAGAAGTGCATGGCGCTGATCTCCGGCGACCAGGAAAAATACAGCGCGTAGTCGCACCATTTGCCTGGTGCCTCGGCCGCCATTTCGCGCCGTGAGCGGCGGTCGAACAGCCATTCATTCGCCGCCACGATCTGTTCGAGGACATCGAGGGGGTTGGTCGCACGCTCGCGCTCACGGGCCAGAAGACCTGACATCGCGGCACCTCCTCCTGCGCAGTGGGCGGCAGCCCACCGCCCGACTGCAGCCCAGCATTTGGGGTGAATCGGGCGGCCTGACTACCAGACCTAGCCTACGCAGGTGCGAAAAGCCGGCGCAAGCGCCTGCCCGGCCGCGACTCGGTCGAAGGCGCGACAAATCCATGAAATTCCGCCCCGGGCGGCCGGCACGGCTATTCCGGATGCGCTTTGCCGCGTCGGGCGGCCGGCGCGGCCTCGGCCAGCTTCGCCTCAAGTGCCGCCACCCGGGCGACCAGCGCCTCCTGCTCCTCACGCAGCAGGCGGATCATCTCCATGGCGGCGTCCAGATCCTCGCGCGGCGCCAAATCCAGGCGGTGCACCATCTGGTCCACCTGCGCCTTCACCCCCGCCTGCATCTCATCGCGGATGCCGGCCAGCGCCGAGAAGGCGCCGCCCGCCACACCGGCCAGATCGTCGAACAAGCCGCCGCGCGGGCGGCCTCCCTTATCGTCCATCACCCTCTCCCATCCCGCCCCGCGGTGATGCGGGGTGCCCGGGACGATTCCGCCCGGGCGAATATTGCTCTAAACCGATACCCGCGGCGGCCTATACCTCGGCTGCCCCCGGCGCAATCAGCGAGGCAAGGATGTATCTGGTCACCGGCGGCGCCAATTTCATCGGCGCGACCCTCGTTGCCGCGCTTCCAACGGCGGGCGGCTGATGCTCCTCGCCCTGCCCTTCCCCGCCATCGACCCGGTGCTGGTCGAGTTCGGCCCGATCGTCATCCGCTGGTATGCGCTGGCCTATATCGCCGGCATCCTGCTGGGCTGGCAGTTGGCGCGGCGGCTGATCGCCCTGCCGCCGGTCGCGGCCAATCGCCAGCAGCTCGATGATTTCGTCACCTGGGCCACGCTCGGCATCATCCTCGGCGGCCGGCTTGGCTACGTGCTGTTCTACCGCGCCGGCTACTACCTCTCGCATCCGGCGGAAATCCTCGCCGTCTGGCAGGGCGGGATGAGTTTCCACGGCGGCGCGCTTGGCGTCATCGTGGCCACGATCCTGTTCTGCCGACAGCAGAAGCTGGATCTGCTGCGCTTTGGCGACCGGATCGCCGCGGTCGTGCCGATCGGCCTGTGCTTCGGACGGCTCGCCAATTTCATCAATTCCGAGCTGTGGGGGCGGGTCAGCGATGTGCCCTGGGCCATGGTCTTCCCCACCGGCGGGCCGGAGCCGCGCCACCCGAGCCAGCTTTATCAGGCCCTGCTCGAAGGCCTTGTGCTGTTCGTCGTATTGCAGATTTTGGTGCACCGCCCGGCGATCCGCGCCCGGCGCGGCTTCCTGACCGGCGTCTTCCTCTGCGGCTATGGGCTGGCGCGGATCGTCGGGGAGTTCTTCCGCCAACCCGACGCCAATCTGGGATTCCTCTTCGCCGGCGCCACCATGGGACAGGTGCTTTCGCTGCCGATGGTGCTGATCGGCCTCTGGCTGATGCGCCGCGCCCGGCCCGACCCGGCGGCATGACGGCGCCGGAGCGGCTGGACCGGTTCATGGGCCGCGCGGCGGCGGCCTATTACGCCGCGCGCGATCCTTTCGGCGCGGCCGGCGACTTCACCACCGCCCCAGAAATCAGCCAGGCCTTCGGCGAGGTGCTGGGCCTTTGGGCCGGCATCGTCTGGCAGCAGATGGGCGCGCCGCGCGACTGCCTGCTGGTCGAACTCGGCCCCGGGCGCGGCACGCTGATGGCCGATGCCCTGCGCGCGTTAGCGGCAATGCTCCCCGCCGCCCGCGCGGCCTTTTCGGTGCGGCTCGTGGAGACCTCCCCGGCGCTCCGCGCGGCGCAGGCGGCCCGCCTCGGCCACGCGGTCGCAGGCTGGCATGAGAGCGCCGCCGACCTGCCGCCGGGCCCGGCCATCCTGCTCGCCAATGAGTTCTTCGACGCGCTGCCGATCCGCCAGTTCATCCGGCGCGGCGATGGCTGGGCGGAACGCTTCGTCGCCGATGGCCGCTTCGTCGAACAGCCGGGCGCAGCCGCGCAGTCGCTGCCCGAAGCCGCGCCCGAGGGCGCGGTGCAGGAGGTGGCGGAGGCCGCCATGGCCGTGGTCGCCGCGCTTGGCCAGCGCCTGGCGGCGCAGGGTGGGGCGCTGCTGGTGCTGGATTACGGCCCGGGCGAGGCCGGCTTCGGCGACAGCCTGCAGGCGCTGTCCGGCCATACGCCGGCCGATCCGCTGGGCCCGCCGGGCAGCGCCGATCTCACCGCGCATGTGCCCTTCGCGCAGCTTGCCGCCGCCGGCCACGCTGCCGGCGCCGCGCCGCACGGGCCGCTGCCGATGGGCCTGTTCCTGCAACGCCTCGGCCTCGGCCAGCGGGCGGCGATCCTGGCCAGCAGCGCGCACAGCGCGGGGCGCGCGGGGCTGGCGGCCAGCATCCAGGCCGGCGCCGAACGGCTGCTGCTGCCCGAGGGCATGGGTCGGCTGTTCAAGGCGCTCTGCCTGTGTCATCCCAGGCAGCCGCCCCCGCCGGGATTTGAGCCCTGACATGACCGAGGCTGAGTTCGTCGAAACCCCCGCGCTGGCCGCCCTGGCCGGCCTGCGCCATGGCTTCTTCACCCGCCGCGGCGGCGTGTCCGAAGGGCCCTGGGCGGCGCTGAACTGCGCCCTTTCCGGCCAGGACGACCGCGACCGGGTGCGCGAGAATCGCCGCCGCGCCGCTGCCGCGCTGGGCTGCACCCGGGAAGACCTGTTCGGGCTGACGCAGGTGCATGGCATCGCCGTGGCCGAGGTGACGGAGGGCTGGGCGGAAGGCCAGGGGCCCGCCGCCGATGGGCTGGTCACGCGCCGGGCGGGCATCGCGCTGGGCATCATCACCGCCGATTGCGCGCCAGTGCTGTTCGCCGATGCCGAGGCGGGGGTGATCGGCGCCTGCCATGCCGGCTGGCGCGGCGCGGTGGCCGGGGTGATGGAGGCGACCTGCGCCGCCATGCAGGCCCTGGGCGCGCGGCCGGCGCGTATCCATGCGGCCATCGGTCCCTGCATCGGCCAGCCGAGCTACGAGGTCGGCCCCGATCTGCGCGATGCGGTGCTGGCGCAGAGCCCCGCCGCCGCCCGCTTCTTAGGGCCGGGCCAGCGGGAGGATCGCTGGCAATTCGACCTGGCCGGCTATTGCGCGGCACGGCTTGGGGGGCTCGGCCTCGGCGTGGTCGAGGTGAGCGGCCTCGATACCCTGGCCGAGGAGGCGCGCTTCTTCAGCCACCGACGGCGGACCTTGGCCGGCGGCGGGCCGATCGGGCATCAGCTCTCCGCCATCGCGATTGCCTCGTGACCATGCCCTACATGGTGCAGTTCATCGTATTGACCCTGCTGACGCTGCTGGTTGCCTGTGTCCTGCTCTAAGCTCTGCGCCCTTTTGCTGCTGGCACTGCTGGCCGCCTGTGGTGACCTGCCGCAGCCCTATCGCGGCCGGCCGGGGGGCAATGCCGCGACGCTGGTCGTGCCGATGGCGATCCGCCTGGCGATTCCCGCCCCCGATGCGGCGCTGCTCGACGCGCGCGGCGCCACCGCCTTCTCGGAGGCGCTGGCGGCCGCGCTGCTGGCCGCCGAGGTGCCAGCGATCGCCACCGAACAGCCGCTGCCGCTGGATTGGCGGGTGCTGGTCGATGCCGAGCGCAGCGGCAGTTCCGTGCGGCCGCGCTACCGGCTGATCGATGCCGACGGCAAGGAACAGGCGACGATCCAGGGCGACCGGGTGCCAGCACGCGCCTGGGAAAGCGGTGATGCCGCAGCCTTGCAGCAGGCGGCGGGCCTCGCTGCGCAGAAGCTGACCCGGCAGATCCTGACGATTGAAGCGGGACGCAAGGCGTCCGACCCGCTCGCTTTGGCCGCCGGGCCGCCGCGTATCCGGCTGGCTGGGGTCAGCGGCGCGCCGGGGGATGGCAATGCCGCGCTGGGCAAACAGATGGCCAGCTCGCTCGGCGCGCAGGGCTTCATTGTGCAGGACGCCGCGCAGGGCGCCAATTTTGCGCTGCATGGCGAGGTGGCGGTGACCAAAGCCAGCGCCGGCATGGACCAGGTGGAGATCGTCTGGACCGTATCCCGCCGGGACGGGGTGGAACTCGGCAAGGTCGCGCAAATCAACGAGGTGCCGAGCGGGCGGCTCAACCGGCTCTGGGGGGATGTTGCCTATGCCGCCGCAGCCGAGGCGTCGGATGGCGTAAGGACCGTGGTCGCCAACGCCATTGCCCCGCGTGAGGGCGAAGCGCCGAGCGCCGCGGCCAAGGCCCTGGCCGCGGCGCAGCCAGGGGCCGCCTGGGCAGGCCCGCGCATGCCGCCCACCAATGCGCCGCTGCCGCCCCCCACCCGGGGGCGTTGAGCGCGGTTTTTTTAGGCCCCTCAAGCGCCGGGCGCCGCGCATCCGCGGTTTTCGTGGTGGGGCGGGTCAGCGGCGGGCGGCGAGGATCAGGAAGAAGCGGCTT